>Ga0310038_10000178_pt1 | contig 67635 bp, 44 predicted proteins | sample Sb_taG_6_FD_200461 | JGI IMG/M metagenome (GOLD analysis project Ga0310038, IMG submission 200461) | Peat soil microbial communities from Weissenstadt, Germany - Sb_50d_4_PS metaG (v2) (version 2) | ecosystem: Environmental > Terrestrial > Soil > Wetlands > Peat | place: Germany: Weissenstadt... | reverse complement strand
GACCGTCTCCTACAACACTACCACCAACACCGCGACCTTCACTCCGAGCGCGGCACTGGCGTACGGGACGACCTACACGGCGAGCGTCAGCGGGGCCAAGGACACGGCGGGTGATCCGATGGCCGGGTCGGTGACCTGGTCGTTCACCACCACCGTCAGCAATTCGTCTGCCTTAACAGTCAGTGCCGGTAGCAATATCACGACCAACGCAGGTTCCACCGTCACGTTAGCTGGATCGGTGTCAGGGGGCACTGCTCCGTACACGTACTCGTGGAATTTCGGTGACGGCACCACATCCGCCGGTAACACGGCGAGCTTCACACAGACCGATACAACCACTCAGGGCAACTGGACCGGGGTCTATGGCGCTGCCGGCTACAATGTGATCGGTTCGACCTCGAGCTACCCCTCTTACGCCACCGTGACGCCTTCGGGTCAGTCGTCATACACCTGGGCTGCCACAACCTCCGACATTCGGGGCTTGCTGATTCCAGGATCGACCAGCCGGATCGCCGCGTGCTGGTACAGCAGCACGTCCTTCACGATCGACGTGAATCTGACCGACGGCCAGGTGCACCCCGTGAGCCTGTACGCGGTGGACTGGGACTCGCTTGGTCGCTCCGAGCAGATTCAAGTGCTCGATGGTTCCAGCGGCGCGGTTCTGAACACGCAGACGATCAGCAGTTTCAATGGTGGAGAGTACCTGACCTGGAACGTCACCGGCAACGTGCAGTTCCAGGTGACATGTTTGGCAGGAGAGAATGCCGTGGTCAGTGGCCTCTTCATTGGGGCCGCCTTGAACGCGACCAGTGCGCACGTTTATTCCAGTCCAGGCACTTACACCGCCACTCTGACGGCCACGGACTCTGCTGGACATAGCGGAAGTGCGAGCACGGTGGTGACGGTCAACGGTGCTATACCGACGGTGACCGCGAAGTCACCGGCCTCGGGTGCCACGGGCGTGGCCCCCTCATCCACGATCAGCGCCACCTTCAACGAGGCGGTGCAGGCCAGCACGATCCAGTTTGCATTGACCAACAGCTCGGGCACATCCATTGCCGCGACCGTCGCCTACAACTCCTCCACTGACACCGCCACCTTGACGCCGAGCGCGGCGTTGGCGTACTCGACGACGTACACGGCGGCGATCAGCGGCGCCGTGAGCAGCGGCTACGGGGTCGCCATGACCGCTCCGTTTACCTGGTCGTTCAGCACACTAGTGGCACCGGCCGTGATCAGCGAAACACCCGCGTCGAACGCCGACGACCTGTACAACGCCGGCGTGGCCGTGTCGTCGCCGGTGACGGTGACGTTTAATGAGCCGGTGCAGGCCGGCACCATCGCCTTCACGTTGACCAGTGGCTCGGGCAATTCGGTGGCAGCGACCGTAGCTTACAACTCCAGCACCAATACCGACACCTTGACCCCCAATGCGGCCTTGACCTACGGGACGACCTACACGGCCACCGTGAGCGGCGCCGCGGGCAGCAGCAACGGCATCGCCATGCCCAGCCCGTTCACTTTTTCGTTCACTACCGACGCCGCGCCGCCCACGGTGCTGGTTGCGTCTCCTGCCAGTGGCGGGACGGACGTGGCTGTATCGTCGTCGGTGACGGCATGGTTCAGTCAATCAATTGTTGGTTATGGTTCAATGACGGCCAGTGACCTCAGCTTCACGTTGACTGCCAGCTCGGGTTCTGTGGCAGGAACTTTTGCTTACAACTTATCTACCAACGCGGTCACGTTTACACCCAGCACTGCCTTGGCCTACGGGACGACATACACAGCCACGGTCGGTGGAGCTGTGGACGCGGCTGGTGATCCCATGACCGCGCCATTCTCATGGTCGTTTACCACTGTTCCGTCGTCCTCAACTAGCCCAACCGTCACTTATAGTAATTTTACACCTGCAACCTCAGCAACTCCTGCTGCCCTCGCCAGCATCCTGAGCAGCCTCTCGATTCCGACCAATCCCTTGGACCGTCTTTGGTGGACACCCGCTCGGATTGCGGCAGCGCAATCCGGATGGTGGGCGACAAATTCGACCGCATATCTTGCATATCTCAATGGTGCAACCAATGCTTTCGGTCAAGATGGAACGACCGACGCCGAAGGCAATGCATTTGCCTACGTCATGACGAAGAATACCCAGTACGGCATGACAGCCGTCAACCTCCTTCTGAGTTTCAACATCTCGGCATCGGAGCTGCAGGAAACCGCGAGCAACGATTACCGCTGGAATCCCTGGGTGCCGGTCGTCTTTGATTGGTGCTACAACCTCATGACGCCGGTACAGGTTTCTACGTTCATCAGTGAGTATAATAATTACACCCAAATCGTATTGTCCAAAGGGTGGGGAGGCCCGGGAAGCGAAGGCAATAACTACTACTGGGGATATACGATGAATGCGTTGGATTGGGCTCTCGCCACCTACTATATCAATCCCATGGCACCGACATTCCTCTACGACACGCTGGTGACCCGCTGGCAGGATGGTGTTCTGCCCTATTTCGCCGGGCCGGGCGCGGGCGGTTCTCCTTTTGAGGGTTCGGAATATGGGCCGGAAATGTATATGGATCCCGTGATGCCCTTCACGACTCTGGAATTGATGGGCTACAACATTCTCGGCCAGACCAACTGGTACCAGGAAGCAGCCATGAACATCATTTATGACACCTCCTTGAGCCCGATCAACGGGACTTATATCGGTTTCCCCTACGGGGACGACCAATTTAGCTGGGGACAACCGACCTTTTCGGGGGCTTGGTATCAGACCGACGATTATTACACGGGCGAGTACACCGATTTCATGACGATGATGGCGATCGACTATGCGAACCAGCCCATCGGCCAGTATGCTCGCGAGTGGCTGAACACGATCCAAGGAGTGGATAATCCTTGGGTCGCGGCAGTCGACCCCGGGGGTACTGCACTCTCCTTCTCGAATCTTCCCTTGGACTACTACGCACCAGGAGACGGATATCTTTACACCAAGAACACATGGGCGCCTAGCGGTACATCAGTCCTCCTCCAATTGGGGGAGGGGTCCAATGCGTCGCACTTCCAAGAGAATTGGGGGTCGTTCCAGATCAACAGCGGTAACGAGCAGCTCGCGGTCCCACATACGGGATATGACGTCGGGTTTGCGGACGGTTCCAACTCAGAGATCACCAGTGCCTTTAACGGCATTCTCTACGGCGGAAATGGCCAGATGTCGGCGGGGTTCGAGGTCGGCTCGCCCCAGATACTTGCCGTGGAAAGTACACCCACTTTCACTTATGCCGCGGTTAACCTGACCGACACCTACCAATCCAACAACCCGAATGACCAAGCAAGCAATACCGATGCGGGATCCACAGTGCGGGAATTCCTGTTCATCAAGCCTCTGGACACGCTTTTCATCATCGATCGGCTTCAGTCGACCTCTGCGAGCGTCACCCAGTCGTTCTTGCTCCACACGCCCGGCGCTCCTCAGATTGTCGACTCCAACGATGTGACGTTCACGAATGGAAACCAGGAACTTTTTCTCGCGACGCTCCCAACGACGTCATTACATTCTTACAGTGTGGTGGATGAGGGATCGGCAAGCGCGGGCACCGACATTTACCGCTTGCAGGATAACTTCACTGGCTCGGCGCTCAACGTTCTCCTTCATGCGATCACCCTCGGACCAGCCGGTTCAGACCCAGTGAGTGTCGCCATCACCGGTCAAACCGCCAGTACGTGGACGATAACCTTCACGTCCGCGACCGAGGGGACGGCAACGCTGGTCTTGAACCAAGGCACGTTCTCGCTCGGCGGCTCATTTGGTTACGCAGCCTCCGGGACAGCGGTACTCTCGCCGTTGTCCAATAGTGTCGAAGGCATCACAGTCACGAGCAACGGACCCATCTGGGGATCGAGCAGCAACGGGACCAACGCCATCATCGGCAGCGGCTCGACCGACGTTGTCTTGGGCGCCTTGCCGAGCGCCACGGACTCTGCGACCAGCAATGGGGTCACGACATCCGGAGGTGCGGGCATCTCGACGAGCTCGCCGCAAACCATCTCCCTGGGAACCAGCCAGGGCGTGACGCAAGGCAGCACGTTGGTCAACGACAAAGCTGTCGAAGCCATTCTGCCGGAGAGTCTTCTGGACATGCTCAGCCAGGATCTGATCCTGTCCAAACACAAAAAGGCTGCCGTCGCCTCGAAAGTCAGCTCGAGCTGAAGCCGAAGCGAACACGGTTTCACTTCGCCATCCGGTGATGGAAACAAGAAAGCCTCGGCGTCCTGTCAGGTGCAGTTGACAGGACGCCGAGGTTTTTGACTCACTGAAGAACGAGCGTATCTCTGTTAGAGTAAGTTATGCAAGCACGATCTTGTTAGTTAAAGACTTCACGTTCTTTGTGGCGTTCCGCGTGTCGATGAGCAAAAGCGCATGCTCGACGCTTCGAATTCGTGCAGCCAGTAGTAGGCCTCAGCAACCGCCAGCGTAGCTGACGCCACGCTCGCGCTGAATAGTAGAGTTCGAGGCCAGGAACGGCGCACACAGAATATGAATCCGAAAAGCGCGCAGGCCCAAAAAGACAGGAACCAGACGTACGGCATCGGGCGGGCTTTGAGACACAGCCCAGATACCATCACAACAGCGAAGGTGAGTATGACAACAGAGCGTGTGTTGCGGGCGCTCTGCTTCGCCCCACCGCGAGGTTCACTACCCGTTGTCGTAATCCCGCCGTGAGCAGGCATATGTGTGATTCACCCTTGATACCCATCTTCCATGACGGTTTTTCAGCAAGGCGACAAGTGCGTCGATTTCCCCACATGACAGAACACTTTTCACGTCTTGCATGCTCGATGATTTGCTGATCCGGTGCAAAAACGCGTTCGCGTCACCGAACTGTTGCATCTTCGATAACGGGACGAATGCGGCGGTCCTTCGCTTCGAAAGCGCCGATGTCAGGGCGAACCCCTATGGGACGAGTTCTTCCTTCCATGTCGAGGGAAGGCGCCATCGCAGGATCGGCCGCATCAAGGGCTGGACTGCCATCGCGGAGATGGTAATCATTCGACTCGAGGTTGACGAACACGTCCTGGGCTTTTGAGACCTGGGAGTGGCGATCCAGACCTGTCGAGGATTGCCATTCCGCCAGACTGATGAAGTGGCCACCATCATCGCGTGAGAATCGATCAACGACGATGTTATGGTCGCTCCGCAAACCGGACAAGGAATCTGCCGACACATTGATACTGCCTCTCGATCCCTTGTGGAAAAGAATATTGTTAACAATGACGTTATTCGTACTCTTATTTGTGACGTTGACTGCCCAGCGGGCATCGGCAGCCTGGACAATCGTGTTGTTGATCACTGAGTTGCCCGTCGAGCTGGCTGCGCCGTCGATTCGGTACAGAGAGATTCCACTAGAATGGTTATTATATAATAGATTATTTTGAAACTTCGAGTCCTGCACACCATCGCAGTTGATGCCGGACCCGCCGCCCTTGCCGTTCTCGAAGATGAGGTTGCTCTCAACCACGGCATGGGAGATGATCCCGTCTCCCCCCTGGCTCAAGTCTCCGTTCATGTGGATTCCACATCCCCGGTTGCCCCAGGCGACATTGCCGCGGATGATGGGACGGTCGCCGCTATTGCTGACGTAGATCCCGTGCTCTTTCACGGAATTCGAGACCTGGTTGCCGATGACCGCGAGATCGTCGCAATGACCGGTGAGGATTCCCCACGAGCCGTTGTGCGAAGCTCGAATTCCGCGGATCGTCAGGTGCGAACCGAGGACTGCACGTACGCCCGCGCGCGGCATCTCGTTGACTATGAACCCGTCGATGACGACATAGCTGGCGCCTTCGACGTTGATCCCGTCGGGAGTATTGCGGTTCCGCCGCACGATCCGGACGCGCTTCCCCTCGGCTTTGAACGAGACGGGAGCATCCGGGTTTCCGCCGTGACGCAGGTCAAAGCCCTCGTAGTCACCATCGCGGACGTGAACGGTGTCTCCTGGGCGAACTCGGTCCGCGGCGTACTGAAGGGTGGCCCAGGGGCGGGTTTGATTGCCCTGCCCGGTGGCGTCCCGGCCCCTGGAAGCAACCCAGTAGTCAGCGGCACCGACGTCGGAAGACCAGACCCAGGTCCAAGGGAGGGCCAACGCCAGGATTCTTGCCCAGGTCTGAATTGTCCGTGACGCCGCCGTTCTTGACTGACCAACGATCGCGTTGGTGTTGATCATGGCTTTGAGCCTTGCAAGAAACGTCAATGCAACTTCCTCGAGACGACACGGTTTGGGATTGCGCGTACCTGCTTGGCAAACGGAGACTTCCCAATGAAGCGACCACCTTCAGTGCGTCGAGGTAGTAGGCCCGTGAGTAGCAATGGAACAGAAAACCGGCGTAAGGGTTGCTACGTTGCCAGGTCATCCAACTCAGTGGGATCGCGGAGCGGCCACAATTTGCCCCAATCGTGCGGACTCCAAGACCACTGACAGAGGCGTTTGCAAGCCAGCGTCAGAGTTGGGTTTGAGCCTCATTTGAGAGTATGGTGAAGTCGCGGCTGTCGAGGATTATATCCCAGCCTTTGTCCCGTAGTCGTTCGATGCTGATGACTTTGCCACGGCCGCGGGCGGGGTCGGTCTCGCCCCTCTCCAAGCGATGATTGATCAGGATGTAATCGAACGGGTAGAGCGACCGCACTTTCTCCAGGCGGGTGATGGAGAACTCGTCGTAGAAGAGGGAGTACACGGCCGTCCGTCGCTCCGCGCTATCAGCGATCGTCGTCGCCTGATTGACTGCGTAGGCGATGGAGTACAACCCCCGGGCGGAACGGCCGACAAATGCGGTCCAGGGATCGGTGAGCACGACCTTCCCTGCTACCAATCGGCGGATCGCTTCATTGGGCTCGGCAAAGCCGTGCCCAGGAGCTTCGGAACACGCCCGGTGGTACCTGTAGGATTTGAGGCAGCGGTATTCGTAAGCACAAAGGAGGGCAACTCCTAAAGTCAGGGCTGCACGCGGATCTGGTCGCCAGGACGGCGCAGGGCGAGCCCTCAAGAGAGCTTCGAGGGCGTAGAGCCCAATCAGAGTCGAGGGATAGATCTCAAGCACATGGCTGGCGGTTGAGGCGTTGAGCAATCCAGTCAACAGTGCCTGGGCCGGTGGGAGCGACAGGGCGAGGGTAGCGCCGAACGAGGCCAGCCAGAAAACTGGTCGGATCTCGCCACGGCCGATCAGCCGGAGAAGTAAGATCGCCAGAACGGGCAGCAGGGCGAGCGGGAGCGAGAAGTCATCCACAGGCCTGCGGAATAAGTAGGCTTGCCAGGGGCGGAAATCGCCCTCCCAGGACCGGGGGACACCCCAGAAACGAGCCGCCTGGACGATCATCGGGAATGATACGACCGCGAAGGCCAATACGGCTAGGACCGCAGTCCCCGGAGGTAGCCATCGGCGATGACTCGCCAGGGTGACGGCTAATGCGAACAAGAGCACCAGGCCGGCGATGACACCGGTCGGCAGGTGGGTCGCGAAGGTCAGGCCGACGAAGGTCCCGGCGACCAGGGCCCAACGCCGATCGAGAGTCTCGGAAAACCGATAGGTCGCCACGAAGGCAACGGCCGCGTTCGTACGTGCCACCTCGAAGATTTCGCTGCAATTCGGCCCGTTTTTGAGCAGTGCGCCGACCGACAAGCCCACGACCGCCATTCGCCAGGTACGCCCCATCCGCAACATGCGAGCCGCCAGCCAAAGAAGCACAACTCGGAGCGAGGCGATCGCCAGGGCAAGTTGCGGGTATTCGTCCCAGGATGACCGCCCTGAGTTCCACTTCGCGGCCCACCAGAAGAAACTACCGTGGATGGGCGCGGCCGCGACATTCGGGAAGAATGCATCACGTGTCGATCCATTCCGCAGTTCGTCGAAGGCCGCCATGTACTGCCACGTATTCGACTGGGCAGCGAGCAGGCGGGGGCTCAGATCCTGTAACGCCCTCCCGGTGACGACCACCACGATTGCGACCAAGAGGAATTCGATGGCTTTAATGTGGAGGGACGATCTCATCGTGGGTCCGTGGCTACGGTGTACCGCGTAACGCGTGGCCTAGAAAACAAATTTGCCGATGGACACGAGCCGTCTGAATCGCAGCCAGCCCGCTGCCGCTCCGATAGCTGCCGGCTGGAGCGATCGGTTGCCAGGCGGGAATCAAACCCGCCGAAAATCCGAGCCTTTTCAGGGCGCACTACTACGGGAAGGCCGTCAAGAAATCCGCCGGTCCGGCGGCATGTCCTCAGGTTTGGGGCCGAACCGCCGGATCACCTCGGCCGCGGCGACCTCGATCGGGGACCCGCTGCGTGCGAAGACCAGGTCTGCCTGGGCGAGCACGGAGTCGATCCGGCGCAGGTCCCAGATGTCGTACAGGAGGAAATCCAGCTCCCGGAGCCGCGCGACGACCTCGGCGACCCGCGGGGCGCCGGCGTTGTAGGCGACGACCGACGCCTCCAGGAGGACGACGTCGGTCCGCGCGAGCACGGCGAGGGCGCCCGCGAGAACGTCAAGCTCGGCGCCCTGCACGTCCATCTTGAGGAAGACCCGCCCCGGGATGCTCCGCCGCGCGACCAAGTCGTCCAGCGTCGTCATCGGCAGCCGCACCGGCCGCATCCCGACAGCCGTTTGTTCGGGGTAGAGCGTGGATCCCGTCTCGCCCAGGTAGAAGGCCGCGGCCGGCTGGGGCGCCGGGCCCAGCAGGGCGATCTCGTAGGCGACGCGGCCGGCGTCCCGGACGGCGCGCAGGATCTCCTCCTTCGCGGGCTGGGCCTCGACTAACAGGAACCGGGCCGCCGGGAAGCGAGGCAGCGCCTGCCGCGTCCACTCCCCCTCATAGGCGCCAACATCGATCACCAAGTCGGGCGCGTAGCCGGCCGCCTCCAGGGCGCGTAGGCCGGCCGGGCCCCGGTCGGCGAGGACGGCGGCCAGCGGCGCGAAGGCGTCGGCGTTGGCCAACTCACGGAGCCGGTACCGCCAACCGGGTGAGGCCGCGAGCCGGGGGGCGAGGTAGGAGAGCAAGCGGAGCGAGAATGACCGTCTCAGGCTCATGATCGTTCTTCCGAAACCGAGCGCGGGGTACTGGCGGTAGTAATCAAACAGACACCGGGTGAGTCGGTCCAGGGGACGGTCGGCCATCAGGTCAGCCAAGAACATACCGTTCATCACGTGGTGCGCCTCATCGAGGTCTTGTAACTTCCGGCGCGTGATCCTCGTTTGCGTGACCAGAAGTACAACTGCGCCGAGAAGCAATGTGGGCAACTTCCAGATACAGCTAATTGACTACTTTAGACAAGATCACTTCCCAGCCTCGATGGGTTCTGTCAGATCACGCCAGCGAGTCCGATTGTCAGCGGAAAGTACAGGTCCGGTAGTATCATCAGCTTCAGTTGAGCCGAAGCGAATGGTCTTTCGCGATTTTCGAATCACGTCAACACCGTCGCGCCCAATGTAATAGAGTAAGCGATCGTTGATAAGGACCACGTCGGCACGATCGATCGTCCGAGCTATCCAAAGGTCGAATTGCCCAGCCAATGCTGCAGCTCCGGGATCAGAGGCAAAGTAGTCCGGAACAGGCCGCTTTCCGCTCAGAATAAAGATAGCTGGGTCTGTGGTCAGTATCCAATCCCCGGGCAAGTCTGCGAGAAACTTCTTGTAACGGCTCACTATCGATTGATGACGGCTAGTTTCCGACATCCGAGCCACGATGGTAGGCCCGTGGAGTACAATTAGGAGCCCACTCGCTGATACGATTGCGCTCCGTGGGGAGAGGAACAGTCCGGACCTAGCGATGAGGGTCAGCATCACTGCCGTTGACACTGCGGCGAAGGGTAGCAGATAGAAATAATAATAGGCATAGAGTGAATTGGCTCCGAAAGTGATCCCAACTGCGACGATCAGCGTTGCAAGTCCAATGCAACGACCGGCCGCATCGCGACGAACCAAGTGTAACGCACTAGTCACCAACCCTAGTCCAAGATCGAGAGACAGCAGCCCTGCCCGGGCCACTCTGGATCTCTCGATGAGTGGTAGCCTTGGTCGGCGGGCTTGAAATCCGATAAGGCAGTCCAAGGATTGAGGGATGGATACTGCCAAGACCGCGAAAGCTACCCCCCCCAGAAGGGCAAGAGTTATCAGGAATCGAAACAAGCGTCGCGACCCACTTCGCCATCCGAAAAAAACGATGGACGACACGACAAGCCAAGGCACGATAAGAGCAGCTTGAAGCTTGAAGAGCAACGCGGCCGCCAATAGGGCTGCGGAATAGCTTGGCGACCAGTAACTACGACGGAAGAAGCACCCGGCAGAGAATAACATCAGTGTCACAGCCGGTGCATCGGGCAGAACGTGGCGACTGTGATATTGGTATAGCTCGGAGACAGCGATAAAGAGAGCAGCGAGTGGGGGAGCCGGAGACCGCCGCTCGGATACAAACTGAGCGGTAAGGAATGCGCCTCCCACAGGTAAGAGGATTCCGAAGACGCCGTGAAGGATTCTTAATTCGGCAAGTCCGAAGCCGGCGCGAATCACGCAAACAGAAGCCGCCAACAACCCTGGGGGTTGGGCATAGAAAAAGTCCCCATATGGTACCAGCCCGTCGGCTGCCATCACTGCCCCGTAATAATAAGCGCCCTCATCGTAGAGATGAAAATACAGGTTCGAGATTCCGATTAATCGGACCCCAGCAAATAATAAGGCACATGCCCAGAGTGCATAATTCAGCACGCAATCGGTGTCAGAATGCTCCGGTGGAACATCTTCTTCAAGCTCGGGCTTCACGGTTTCCTCTCTCTAGGGTGCGATCCCAAAATGCGGTCATGTGGCATTACTCTTAGATTGTTGCTCAGTTGATGTTTGCGTCATCCTCTCGTCGTCCGGATCGCTCAGAATGCGGTTGATTCCTCGGCTTTTCAGAGGCGTAAGAAGCCAGATTCTCGGAGACTGACGACTCGCCTGGGACAGTAACATGGAGATGGAGCTTACCGGCGAAATTGGAGGCGCTTCTTCGATCTTCAACCTTTTTGTCGCAACTGGCTCCAGGGAAAGGCCTTATGGCTGAATCGAAATCACCGCTTTTTGGGATCGCACCCGGCGCGGACTGCAGACTCTATGATCCGCGAAGCATGAGGCGATAGTGTTCTTCGTATGATTTTGCCATGACATGCAGGTCGAAGCGCGATCGGACCAGCCGTTTGCCGGCCTCCCCGAGCCGCTGGGCCTCATCCGGGCTCGCGAGTAAACGGTTCATCGCCTGTGTCAGGGCCGCCTCATCTCCCGAATCGAACAGGATACCGGTTTGGCCCTCGGTGACAATTCCAGGCACCCCACCGACTCGCGAGGCAATCACAGGGCGGCCCGCGGCCCATGCCTCGAGAATGGCCAGAGGCATCCCCTCGAGCCGACTGGTCAGGGCGAAGATGTCCATCAAGTGCAGGAAATGCTCGGGCCGGGCTTGATAGCCGGCGAAGTGAACATGATCGGCAAGTCCGACAGCAGCCGCCATTCCTCGCAGGGATTCCAACTCCGGTCCATCGCCTACTAAAAGCAGGTGAGGCTTCGGATCACGGTTCGCGATGTTCGCGAAGCTGCGAATCAGCAGGTTCTGCCTCTTGACTTCGTTCAGCCTGCCGACGGTACCGATGACCGGGGCGTCGCGCGGAATTCCCAATCTCTGCCGCAGGGATTCACAGTCTCCAGTCGAATCAAACGCGGCGGTATCGATGCCATTCAAGACCACGCTGACCTTCTGACGAGCGACTGTCCCGTAAGCTGTGACAGCCTCGGCAATGTCGTCCGAGACACAGCAGAATCGGTCGGCGAATGATCCTGCCCAGCCCCAGAGCAAGCGAGTGCGAATCTTCTTGTTCAGGGTCGGGCTCTTGGCAACGTTGTTGATGTGCTCGGTGTGAACGACGACCGGGACTTTCTCTCGCCTCGCCGCCGGGCCCGCGTAGAAGAGCGCACCGATCTGATGGGTGTGGACGACGTCGGGTTTCAATCGCCTCAATAGCTCGCGCACTCGACCCACGGTGCCGAGTCGCACACCCGGCGGCTTGTCGGCACACAGGAGGGGCATCCCGAGAGCTTCCACCTGGGCGGCGAGCGTCCCTGGCCTTTCCAGGCAGATGACAGACGGATCGAGTCCATGAGTACGACCAACACGGATGAGATCCACAACAATCCGCTCGAGACCACCGAGGTCGAGAGCCAGGACGACGTGGGTGACGCGGAGCGGCGAATCCGAGCGACTTTTCAAGCCGGGGATCGATTCCACGAGGAGAGAGTTGTGACTGCTCATTTTGATAAAACGCTGTCGCGGTTTTTGCCATCGGAAGAAGGTTGGATCGGAACGAGAGAGACTGCCGCACTCTTCACAAGAATCCGCCAGGCCTCGGTCGAGAGGGGCTGCAGGCGCAAGCGGGCGAAGGCATACTTGACCGCATCGCGGGGTCTCCCCTGCGCAAGATGGTTGCCCGCCCATCTGCGGAACGTATGAGCTTCCCAGTAACGAAGCCCTCGAGGACCGAGAAGGCCGGCATGCCGGCGGACAACTCGCAGCATGTTGCCGCAATCGACGTCGATGCTGGACCGCGACAGCGACCCGGGCTCCAAAACCCAGGTCGCCAGCGGCTCTTCCTGCAGAAAGACGGGGCCCGAGACGATCAGCCGGACCCAGAGATCCCGATCCTCGGCCGGCTCGAGGCCCGAGACAAAGCGATGCTCACCCAGACTCGACCGCCTGACGACGACCGTTGTGGTCCAGACCTTCGTCGCGATCTCGAATGCCTCTTCTCCACCGACGACGAGCACGCGCCCAACATGCCTCGGGTCGAGATCGGGATGCGGCCCGGTACGTTCACCACCTGGTGGCTGGGCGAAGTACCGGCCCGCGACCAGCACAACCTCGGGATGAGCCCGCAGAATCCCCAACTGCGTCTCAAGTTTCCTCGGCTCCCAGTAATCGTCGGCGTCCAGGAAGGCGAGTAACTCGCCGCGTGACCGCTCGATGCCCAGATTACGTGCACTTGCAGCACCGCCATTGGACTTGCGAATCAGCTCGATCCGTTCACCATACCCGCAGAGCGCGGTGGCCAGGTCATCCGGGCTGCCGTCGTCGACCACCAGGATCTCGTCCGGGACCCGAGTCTGGACCAACAGGCTTTCGATGGCCCTGGAGATCGTGTGGGCTGCCCGGAAAGCTGGAATGATCACGCTGACTGTTGGTTCACTCAAAGTGTAGTCCTGAATCGACAGTCCGTGAATCAACTCGGTCCAGCGAGGTAGAGGTGACAGCGACCGATTCGCCTCGCGCAGCAAGTGAGGCTAGACGCTCCGGATCGGAATCCCTTCCCGGATAATCGATCAAGTCAAAAGAACCACGTCGCGAGAGTAGCCGTGCCGGATTTCCGGCGACGACTCCGCGGGCTGGTACCGATTTCGTGACGACAGCGCCTGGACCGATCAGAGCGTCATCGCCGACCGTGATCGGACCGATGATCGCAGCACCGGGGCCGATGTAGACTCGGTCACCGATGATAGGACAACCGCTCATTTGCTCACGACCTCCGCCCCTGTGCCCGATCGTCACACCGTGCGCCATAGTGCAATTTGAGCCGATCACTACTCGAGAGTTGACAACGATGCAACCGACGTGAGCAACGTAGAGCCCAGGTCCAATGCATGCCCTCCCCGGGAGCGTGATATGCGTTGTTGCTTGTAAGAAGAGGGTTACAAAACTCGCTGCCAGATTCAAGGGTTTCTGAATCAACCAGAATGCCTTGAGAAGGTACACCCACCGACAAAACCGATAACCCAGGACAGCCCACATCCCGGGATTGGACAGGATTTCGATGACCCTCTGACGAGGGGTTTCACCACAACGCCGAATGTCCCGAGACAAGTTCTGTAGCACGAATGGTTCTCTCCAGCGAATTCCCCGCAGTCATCCAGGAAATGGTCGGTGGTCGGTCGATACCATGCTCTTGGGTCAATCCGGAGTCTTAAATACCAGTCTGCACTTCCTGGATTCGACCTGGGTCCCTGTTGAAGCTCAAAGGCTCTGGAGTATTACCAACCAACTCGTAATCCCGCGCCAGAGCGACCGTTCCCTGCCAGCCTGCTTCGGCCGCGCGGACCAGGTTGTACATCTCGCGTGCCGTCACGTAGTGGAATCGGAAGCTCGGATCCTCTTTGGCCCTCCGGGCCAGGGCGAGATGGAAGTCAACCATGGGCTTGCCCAAGAGTACGCGCTGGTTCGTCTCGGGAGCACCGTGAGTGTGGAGCTTGACAAAATACCAGTCCGGCCGCGTTGGGACCTGGACCCGCGCTTTCAGCCAGTCGTCGACGCGCTCGATGTTCGGGGATTGATTGCCCTGAAGACAGCCGTTCTCGATCCGCGGAATAATACCCCACTTGCGTCGTCGCCAGTTCAGGATCAGCGGCCCCTGAATCATCATCAGCCCGGCGCAGGGACCTTTGCCGACGTCGGTCCCCCAGTCGTGTGACTTGGCTTGATGAGGAACGTCGATAGCATAGTAAATGCTATTGATCTTGCGGGTCTGGGTCGGGCTGGGGGCTGAGGGCAGGGTGAAATCGGCGTAGCACCCAGTTTCCCGCAGGATCTCGATCTCGTTGTTCACACCGCACCAGCGCCCGTCAGGACTCGAGTTGTCAAGCGCCCAGTTCCCGTGCACGAACCCATAGGCCAGTGCGCCGGTTTCCCGATGCCGAGCGAGAAGTCCATGGCGCCGAGCCAGCAAATCCTTGAAAGTCAGCAGCGTCTGCCGCAGGTTTTCCGACGTGTCGCCGTCATGATGGAGGTGGATCTCCACTTCGCCCAGTCCAAGGCGGCACAGCTCGCCCAGCGCCTCAACCTCCTCGGGGACGTACATATCGATGGGGTAGAAGAATGTGTGTCGAGGCGAGCGCCCGTCGCTGTCACGGAATCCCTGGCAGAGCCTGGGATAATCTTCGACCCAGCGCTGCAACCGTTGTCGCGCGACGTCCGGAGTTACTTTGCCGTTGCCCGGCTCGAAGTGGTCGGCGATGCACAGCAGGAGGTGCACCGGTTGGCCGGCCCGCGGTGCGTGATACTTCGAACGCTCTCGGATGTATGTGAAAATCCAGCGGTCCAGTCCTCTCCTCCGCGCCTTCGTGGCAACCATGCCACAGGCCGCCAGGGCCAGGATTGCGGCGGCGACGATGCTGGGCAGGAAGTACGCACTGCTCATCGGAGCACTCCGCTGGCTTCCGCCGTCCGAGCGGTCCGCCTCCAGGCGGCATTCTGCCGGTTGCTAAGCCAGCGGACGAACCCCACCAACAGGGCGACATTCATGCTCGTGAACATGGTCATCAACCGGATCGGCTTGGGGAGTCGCAGCCCTGGCGGTGCGAGGGACGCCGAGAGTGACAAGCCGTAGAAGGCGAGTTGAGCTGCGAGGGCCCAACGAAAGAACGAACTGTCCCAGAGCAGGACGCTGCTCGCCAGGAGTCCGATCAGGAAGAACGGGCACAGCCAGCGTAACACCTTGTGAGAGAAGAAGGTGAACGCGATCCACCCCTGGCGTGGATCGAGCAGTTTCCAGACCATGCCGATGCTTTGGAATCCACCCGCCCCGATGCGGGCTCGGCGATGGAATTCGGACATAACATCGGGCGGCGTCTCTTCGTGCGCGACTGCTTCGCAGTCGTAAATGATCGCGCATCCAGAACGAAGCTTGACCACCAGGGGAATGACGAAATCGTCAACGACCGTCTCGGGCGGGATCGGGACGTAGAGATCGCGACGAATCGCGTAGATGGGACCGTTGGCCCCGAGCAATGCCCCCAGCCGTCCCTCACATTGTTTCAGGAACGTCTCGAATTTCCAGTAGAGACTATCCACATTGCGGCCGGACCGGGGATCTCTCAAGACGACATGACCGCAAACGACCCCCACGTTAGGGTCATGGAACCAGCGCACCAGCCGGCGTAGGGCTCGGGGATCGATCTCCGTATTCGCATCGGACAGCAGGACGATCGGGCTCTTGACCTCGCTCATGGCCGCATTGAGGACTGCGGCCTTGCCGCGACGGTGGGGATAGTCGAGCAGCCGGACGCCCCGGCCGGCGAATCGGCGCACGATCGCGGCCGTGTCGTCACTGCACCCGTCGAGCCCGATCACGATCTCGAGCTTCGCGGGCGGATAATCCATCGCTAGGGCGTTGCGAATCCGTTCCTCGATGACCGTCTCCTCGTTGTACGCCGCGATCAGCAGCGAGACTGCCGGCAAGTCCTGGTCGCAATCGGTCTGGGGCAAGGCTTGCCGGCTGAAGAGCCTAGAGAGGATCCAGACCAAGAGCAGGTAACCGAGATAGGTGTAAAACACGAGAGCCAAGCACACCCAGAACAGGGCGATAGAGGAGAATCGGATCTGGTCCATGGGGCAATGCCGCTCAGTTGAGTGATGTGAGACCGACGAGGAAGTCACGCCTCGATGACCCAGTTGTCTGGGGCCTCGGGCTCGCGACTCAACGTATCTTGATGCGAATGTCGGGTTCACGACCGATGCCGCGTGTCCTGCGTGTTCGACGCGGCAGCCTCGGGGATTGCCACGACGCAGTCCAGTTTGCCGATGCGCTGAATTTCGAGGAGGCCGAATCCGGCTTGGTTCAAGTGCCTCAGAATCGCCGCGCGGCTGTAGAAGTGAACCTCGCAGCCGCGCAAGGCCAGGCGCAGCTTGCGCGGCACAGCCCGCCACGTCAGCAATCGCGGGAAACTGATGATCGCCCGCCCCGCTGTCAGGTCCCGGATCTTGCGCAGCACGGGCACGGGATCGCGTATGTAATCGAACAGGCCGATTGCCAGAACAACATCAAATCCCGGACATCCGTCCAGGCCCAAGACGTCGGTGTGCTGGAAGGTGCAGCGATCGGCCACCCCTTGCTCGGCAGCCAGGGATCGCGCCAGTTCGAGCATCCGCGGCGCGATATCGATCCCGACCACCCGGCGGGCTCCTGCGGTGGCGCAGGCCACGGCGTAACGGCCGCTTCCGCACCCGAGGTCGAGCACCGTCCGATTCGAGATCGGATCGCTCTGATCCATGGCGAATCGGAATCGATCATACATGTCCTTTCGGAAGACCCGGTCCAGCAAGTTGGCCCAGAGGGTCTTGCGATGCGAGTAGATGGCGTCGAAGGCCTGACTCTCGTGGTCCCAGAAACGCGCCTGAAGTTCGATGTTGGTTTGGGTCATATCCCAAGTGCCCCCCTCACGGTGGTGAAATGAAAAGAAGTCAACAGCCGTCTGAACTTTTCCTCGGTTTTTGCAAGGTTTGAATAGTGTCGTACTCGTTTGCTCCATGCGAGTCGGACGCGGGGTTGATCTGGGTCAAACTCCCAAGGATGGAGATAGAACATGAACGATGTGCGGGCCGCGGAGAGACGCCGCAGTGCAAATTCAGTCACGCTGTAAGGAAGGAGCCGGAAGTATCCACCCCCCCCGACCGGTAGGTTCATTCCCAGAACCGGCCAGACCGCCGGAGGAAATTCCCAGAGTTTTGACGAGAGCCGATGGGGCGTCCTCGGGGCGCCGGCGATTCCATAGTCAGGATGGAGAGCGACAGGGAAAATCGACGAGTCGTACAGGATTCCATGTGCCTCCAAGATCGGGAGCGCCCAGCGGGTCCTCTCCACGATCGAGAAGGACGGGGCGCGGTAGCCGATCACTGGTTCACTCGTGAGGTTGCGAAGAATCTCTAGTGAGCGCCCGAGATCGTCGTCAAATTCCTCCGGCGACATGCGGTACAGCAATTGGTGCGAGAAGCCATGTGAGGCCACTTCGTGCCCTGCCGCGGCAATCTCGCGGACCAGGTGCGGGAACCGCTCGGCGACCCAGCCGAGCACAAAGAATGTAGCGCAAGTCTTCCTCTCCTTGAGAATCCCCAGCACGCGTCGCGTCGATTCCACAACCCGCGACGCGCATTCGCCCCAGCGTTCCCGCGGAATGACCGAGGCGATGTTGTTGGCACAGAACCAGTCCTCCACGTCGATCGAGAGCGCGTTCTGGAACGCAGATCCCTCAACCTCGGCCGAGATGACCGGCAAATTCGGTCGGTGCGTTGAAGACTCGGCCATTGCAGACTCCTCCCGCGGCCGGCAGGCCGCTCCTTACTTCACGCTTGGTCAAGGCCTAGTGGGCCAAGTTCTGGAGTTTTGGTCGGCGACCGACGATATGCCGCGCGATGATGACACCGCGACGGATCGGATAGAAGATGCGGTCATTGAGCAGAAAGTGCTTGGTGAGGAATGGAGACCGAGCGATCCGATTCATCACCTTGATCGCCCAGTCTTCAAACGCCGGTTCGACCGTTGTCCGCAGCTCGGCGAACGGACCATCGATCGCGATCTTGTCCTCGAACAGGGTCCCCAAACCCATCCTCTCGGCGTCGACCACATGCCGGCTGGTCGCCGGCTCCAGGCCGATGAGGCGCATTGCCGTCGCGTCGAGCGCGACCGGGTCGCGGCTGGCGAGTAGAACGTTGAGGTCGATCGGGTAACCGTTGATGGGACCGCGACCCTGCATCCCCACTAGGCCGTCCATCAGGGCCAGTGTGACCGGCCGAATTACATTGACCTTACCGATCAGCTCGTGCAAGTACTTGTGCAGCAAGATGCGATCGTAGCGGGGGATGCAGCCCCACTGGTTCTTCAAGGCCCCGGTGAAGACTGTGGTGCCGTGCGTCTTGAGTGCTGGAAGGGTCACGAACACGTCCGCTTCCAGCCAGGTCCGTGCCATTCCGAACCCCTTGAGCCGCGGGTCGGGCATCTCCACCAGCTCATCCTTGGAGAGGTTCATGACCTTCAAATCAAGCTCTGCGGCGAGGGCGTAAACCCCATTGTTCTCGAAGGCGGCCTCGGCAGGATAACGGGCCCCGTCCGACTCGACGATCGTGATCCGCGAGGTCCGATCCCGAAGCAACCCACAGACGGCCCGGAGCACACCGATCGAGGTATTGGCTGTGTGGATCTGCTCGGGCCGTTCCGTGCACAGGTTCGGCTTGATCACCACCGATGCGTCGGTCGGAACAAGATCGCGCCACTGGCAGCGCTCCATCAGGTCCTGAACGACCGGCATGACATTCTTTCGGTCCGCGCGCCGGACGTGAACTGCACTTCTCATGGGGAAACTCCTGCGTAAACACTCAAGGTTGAGCTCTAACAACCTTTAGTCAAGTCGGAAAACGCGGTCGATTTCGGAGGGCACAAGCCATTATACCGGGCGTTTCCCGGATCAAGTACGAGCGGAACAGACGTTCGACGCTCTGCTTGTTCTGCGGCAGGAATCAACGTCCGCCGCAACTTATTCATGAGCGGCTTTTCAAACCAGAGATGAATGCCGATGGCAATGACTGAACAGAGAACGAGGAGGGCTGACACCAGAAGTCCGATCGTCGACGGCCTCAAGTCAGTAGCACGACCGACAACCAACCGCAGGGCTCCATAAATAATGTATGGATGTATCAGATAAAGAATGTAGGACGCTTCACCAAGTACGAAAACCAGCTTGTTTTTAACATGAGTCCGGTAAATTCTTTCGATCAAGATAGCGGCGAGGACGATGATTAGGGACGGTACCCCGCTCGAGATATACCGCGGCAAGCCGAATCCAGCGTAGATTCCCTGAGCTACGAGCCAGAGCGAGGCGGTCAGCGTCGACGCAAACAACAGCCACTTGAGCCAACCAACCTCGCGGAAATCATCCGCTCGACGATCGAGCGCCGTGACTGCATAATAGACGATGATCCCAAAGACGAACTCAAACACGATCGGGCTTGCATAAAACTTCAGGGACTCGTTCTCCGTTCCCGAGAGGGCAATCGCAATCACAATCAGCGTGAGGAAAGCGCTGCAAATGAGCGGTGCGAAGCGACGTGATAGGAGAAGAGCGGCCGCAAACAACGCATAGAAATACATTTCATAATTGAGTGTCCACCCCAGGATCAATGTAGGATACATCCCGCTGTAGTCGGTCTCGTGCGGGATAAAGAACAACGAATAGAGCAGGTGCGGTAGATCTGCCTTGGTCTGTCGCAACTGATGGGGGAAAAACCAGGCGACACCAAAAAGCAAGAGAGAGGCAGACCAGTAAAACGGAACGATTCGAATGCAACGACGCAGTAAGAACGAATCGGGAGTTGTTGTGCCGATATAAGCAATGATGAAGCCGCTGACGACGAAGAAGATGTCGACGCCAAAGGTACCAAAAGCCAGCGGCAGATTCAGGCCCGCTTTCGAGGCGATGTGGTAGTACACGACGGCGAGTGCGGCCGCGACACGCAGCAAATGGACATTGTAGATCATTGGCAGACCGAGATTTCTAGAGTACGTTCGCCGCAGTCAATCAATGCCGTCATGCATTGACTTGCTTCGCAATCTTGACGACATCGTTCGTGAAAGTCAAGTGGATGCGATCGGCGGGAAGTCTTGACGAGCATCAGATCGGGGCGTGATCATCGATCCGCGCTCGCCGCTGTGCCCTTCACGCGGACACGCCCTGGCCTCTCATGGGCGTGGTTGAAGTTCCCTCCGCCGGCCTGTCAGGTCCGACTCCCTTTTTGCCGTCGAGGCGCCGCTGCAAGATCTCGAGGACCGTGTTCAGGCGAGCATCCCAACTTTCTGCGGCGACACACTCGATGCGTCGCCGGATTTCCGTGGGAGAGGAAGGGCGGGAGAGAATACCGTCTAGCTTGGCCAGAAACTCCTCGCGTGAATGGGCGATCTCGACGACGCCGGCGTACTTGTCGATCTCCGGAGTACTGACTGTCACGACCGGCTTGCCCATCGCCAGGTATTCCCGAAGCTTTAGCGGGTTAGCGTGGTAATTGAATTTCGTCTGCCGGTAAGGAATGATCGCCGCATCGAACTGCTTGCCATATGCCGGTAAACTCTCATAGGGTCGCTTGCCAATGAATCGAATGTTCGGCCGGTGGGGAGTCTTCTGCTCCGGAAGCGCCACCCGCCCGATCAGAATGAAGGTCCAGTTCGGGCGCTGCTGGGCCAGATAATCCACGAGTTCCAAATCGATCCTGCGTTCGATGAGCCCGAAAAACCCGACAACTGGGCCCGGAAAGTCGGCTGTATCGCTCGGGATCAAGAGGCGGTCATCCTGGGCTCGCCCAAAGTGAGCGACATCAACTCCGTGAGGGCTCACGATGGTATTGGGATTGAGTCGAAGCTTTTCTTCAAGCAGGGTCCCGGAAGCAATGAAGACCAGGTCGGCCCTGCGAGTCGTCTCGTCATCCATCTCTCGGACGACCGTTTCGTTGACGTCCGAAAGCGAGCCATAATCGTCGATGCAATAGTAGACCGAAAGCCGTTCGCCGATCCTTCCCACGATCGAGGCGAGGTGTGGGACCATAAACCAGGTGATCGGCCTATTGATCCCTTCTCGCCACATCAGCCAGCGCATTGAGCCGGCAATAAGCTTCCGGTTCAGCCAGCGAACCAACCCGAAGCGGTGAAAGGGAATCTGGAAGAGAGTCTTGACCTTCAAGCCCTCCGGGACCGGAACGGGGCCCCGGAGCGATTTCCCGAGCTTTTGCACCAGTTTCTTAAGGTCCCGGCTCGAGCCCTGGGGAGCGCGCAGGCCCGGGCATTCAATGTAGTAGACCCGGTGGCCTCGGGCCAGCCACCGTGCAATATGATGGCTAGACGTACGGTTCTCGGCGAACCAGTCGTTTCCAAAGTAAAGAAAAGTCGTCTCTGAAGACAGCGAATTCAACATCGGCCGCTCCTTTTGCTAATAATTCATTAGGCGAGCGATTCGAAAAAGGTTTGTTAATTAGGCGAACAATGCGGAAAAGTTGGGTAATCAAACCCGGGATAATCGTCGCTTGGACCTAATACGGCGCGTTCTCGGCGATGTGAAGAGCGTTGCCGCAAATCACCACGAACTTGCCCACAAATAGAAAGTACACCCGGAACCCGCAGCGAGAGGCCTCGATGGACTTTCGATCACGATATTCGAGGCGGCCCAAAGCCGGGGGGATTCTCAGTGGATGATCACTATCCCGCGATGCGGGCTCTATATTGATCAATCGCTTAGTTCACAGTCGCCGCACGGCCCAGTTCGTTGCACGCTTGTCGTGACCGAGCGGTGACGTATGGTTGCAGAATACGGACCAGACAATCGGCCGCTTCGACCCAGGTCGGGAACACTGGCGCGATGGAGTCATTTCTGCCGCCCCAGCGTGCCAGGGCCTGCGCGATCGCGTCCGCCAACGCCGAGTGGTCCTCGGGAGGAACGAGCAGACTGGAGCCGGGATCAGCGATCTCGATGATTCCGCCGACGTTGCTGGCAACAAACGGCGTGCGGCAGGCCAGCGACTCGCGCAGCACGTTTGGCAGTCCTTCGGATCGGCTGGGGAGAACGGTCAGATCGGCGGCGCGATACCAGTCGGGCAACTCCTCGTGGAGCTTGGGGCCGACGAACGTGACGCGTGTCGAGAGGCCGAGGACGTCAGCTCGGACCATCAGTTGCCTACGCAACGGCCCGTCCCCTACGAGATAGAGGTGACAATCGACGCCGCGGGATCGCACTAGGGCGAGGGATTCCAACAGGACGTCAAGTCCCTTGACCGGAACCATCCGACCTACCCACACCATGACATAGCCTGGAGCCGGGATCCCGAGACGCTGCCGTGAGAGGAGCCGACTCCCGGGCTGAAACCGACCTCCATCGATTCCTTGCCGCCAGACATGCACCTTGTCGGCGCGAATACCCAGAAGCACGGCGGCACGTTTGAGGTCGTCATTGACCGCGATGACAGCCTCCGTTGCCTCCAGAACCTCTTGAACTCGGCGTCGCCGGCTCTGCTCGCGGGTGATGAGCAGGACATCGGATCCGCCAATGATCACACAGGAAGGAGCACCGCTCAATCGCCCGATCCGGACCGCCGCCGCACCGTCCGGATGCGCCCAGTAGCCGATGACCAATTCCGGACGACACGTCTGGACTAACGACTGAACCGTCCTCGCAATCGAGGACCAGTAGAAGTCGCCGTACCAACGCTGAAGTACTTTTGGAGTATAGAGAAAGGGCACGTAATGGATCCCAAAGCCCGCCGGATCCGCAATCCGCTCGTAGATGCCGACCCGCACCCCTCGCCGGTAGCCCTTGACAAGGTCGACCCAGGGGATCGGCGAGACGACGTCGACGTGATGTTTCATCGCCAGAGCCCGCACCAGCGAGTAGTTGAAACACCCGCACGATGCATCGACCGCATTGGGAAAGACGCTCGAGAGAAAGAGGATGTTCATGGCGACCGAAACCCGATGGAATCCGCAACTTGACACAGAGACGGACCACTTGAGGAGAAGACGGCGAGGACGAGAGCAACACGCTGTCCTTGTCGAAGCAACTCTGGAACCAGTATTCGGCGCGCACGGGCCGATTGAGAAACGGCAGGGCCGCGCGGTGGCCCTTTCTTGGCCCGCACCACTGTGATGGCAGTGTCGCAGGTACGACGCTGTCGTCGCCAGGGCGACGAATCGCCGCTGGTCTACTCCTGCTGGCTGCGCGTAAGACATTCATGAATTTCACACGGCGAGCGGGCAAGACTTGAGGATGTTGAATATCCGGCAGCAGCTCCATTTCGGGAGTCCGCGGTACCGAGCACGTCTCTGGGTGTACACAACGGCATGCTTTGCCGGCCGTAGATTCGAAGACCAAATTCTTCGCAGATACGCAGCACCTCTTCGCCCTCCGCCTCGGTCAGGGGAGCATGCCATGGCCGCGGCATGTTCAAGTCGTGAGTGGGCTTGCTGACAGGAATCCTCTTGGTCTTCTCAGTGATCGAGCTGGGCTCGAGGCCCAGGCTGTGAAAAACCCGCTCGAACGCCTCATCCCGATCCGAGAGGAAATCCTCGTAGCAGCAGAGGAGCCAGTCGCGTGATATGGCCTGGCTGATGGGGACGACGTTCTCGACGCACCACATGATAGTCTGGCGCTCAAGCGGTGTCGCCGCTTCCCTGATGGTCTTCCGGAACGGCTCGAGGAAATCCGTCATGAGGGAAAACTGGCAGAGGATGTCCCGCATATCGGCTCGCCAACCTCGTGTCGGCTGCTTCATTCGAGACCCGATCACTGCGCAAGGGTGGCGGATAAGGAATACGATTCGAGCGCCGGTATAACTTGTCAGCCAGCCCAGCATCAGATTTGCCCGGATTTCCTTGACGACGTACCGATTACCGCACATTTCTAGGCATTGATATCGGATCTTGGCCAGGCGATAGCCGATTCGCTTGGAAAGCCGCCAACGGGTCAAAGGCTCGGAAACCCTGCTCCAATCCATCCGCGTCCACCAGTTCGAGATCTTACCCGCGAGAAGTTTGTCAAAAAAAACCTGCCACTGAGGATAAGATTCCTGGGCGCGCAGATAGGGGCCGGGGAAGCCGCTGTTCATCGCCCACTGCGGGCTACCCTGTGCGAATTCCGGCTGTAGCGGCTCGAATATTGGAACGCAACCTGAGCAGGAAGCAATGGTACCTCCGATCCAGGTCGTCCCGCTGCGACCGGAGCCGAGGACGAATATCGACGGTAGGGTGTGTTCTCGAGACATGGATTCGATCGCCCGAAAAAATCGAGTCGAGCCGAGGCAACTCTCACAAGTTCACCAATGATTACGCTTGGTACGTCGGGTCAGGAAGACAGAATGCATGCGATGCGCTGTCGGAAAAAGAGTAAACGATGCGCTGTCGTACCGCAAGTAGCTTGCTCAGAACTGCCGTGCCAGCCGGTCCGGAACAGCGAGGCACCCCTAGCGCGATAGCGTCGAGTATCTTCGCAAGCTTGCTTCCGTGAGTACCTGGTGGAGTGCCTGTCCGGCCGTTCCGGACACACCACGACGATTCACGCTCCTCTCTTCTGGAGCCAACGATAAAGAGCTCAATGCCAGCGGACCGGTAGCACCACAGGGAACCGTGGAGCCGGAGTCTCTGAGCCCCTTGGGTCCGACGTCATGGCCGGCGCAGGAAGGCAAGTAAGATGGGCAATCAATCAGCAGTCTCTTCGACTCTTATCTCTCGTTGCTTACTTTGCCTAATCTATCCAGACTCACGGCTCAACGAGCCCATTTTCAGTCGGCTGAGGGCTCCACGGTTCCCTGTGGTGCTACCAGCGGACCATGACCCGGACAAAAACATAAAAACCGATCACGCAAGCAGCCCCCACGACGAGCATTCGTTGGACGAAGGACGAATCGAATCTCAGGGCCGCAATCGAAGCACGAGGTTCCGCGATCCGCAAATAGGCCCCGGCGATGCCGAGCACGACGTAGGTCGTCAGCGTGTAGGGTCGAGAGAGAGAGAGCATCCCCACGCAATACGAGCAGATCATCGTCCAGATATAGGGCCTGAGCTTCATGACAATAGGATCAGAAAAAATGATAGCCTTGTTTCCCAGCCTCTTCAAGCCCGAGAGGGCCGCGTAGAACGCACCCGCAAAAAATGTCCCGCCGATGAACCCCAATTCTGCATAAGTATGCACAAAGCTGTTGTGGGCGACCAAAACCCCCCGCTCGCCGTACTCATTCATCCCTACGCCGAAGAGAGGAGCCTCTCGAAACATGTCGAACCCTTCCGACCAGAGTTGGATGCGAGCTTGAGATGTATCCTCCTTGTTCGTGGGGTCGATTCTCGTCTGCCTGCCGCCGAAGAGGGCAATCATGACCGGAAGGGCGAGGACGTAGATGCCGATGGTCTTCTTCCAGCCGAGCCTCGCCCGGCACAGGATCAGGAGGCTGAGGGCCAGATTGATCAGTCCACCGCGCGAGTATGTCAGCTTGAGGGCGAAGAGGAAGACTCCTGGCGGCGCGAGCCAAAGATACCGGGCAAACCGCCCCGGCGTGTTGTCGAAGAAGAACAGGCATGCGATCGTCGCCAGCACCAGTATCATCGACAAGTCGTTGGGATCACTGAAAATCCCGGTGCTGCACAGCCGAGGGATCACACTGACCTCGCCCGTTTCCGGGTCGACGTCCCTCTGCGCAGCGGCTTCCAGGGACTGAATCTGGATCATCCCGTGATAGTGGAGCAGAGCGAGCCCGGTCAGCACCACGGTGTATCCGACAATCCAGAAGAGGAACGATCGCAGGCGCGCCGGAGTGTCGACCAAACCGATCAAAAGTAAATAGTATGTGATGATCTTGAGCATGACAAACCCATCGTCCGCCGCACGTCCCAAGCTGCCGTGGGACAAGTGTGAGAAGACGCAGGCGACCAATAAGCCCAGGACGCATGCGGTGATCGGAGACTCGCTCGCTGAGCGAATCGTGCCGGCCAGCCGTGTGGCCGACACAAGCAAGCAGGCTATCATTATTATGTAATAGACAGGAACATCAGCCGACTGGAGGAGATCTCCAGGTCGGATAAAAAAAGCGCCGTTAAGAAGGATAAAAAGGAACCAAGACATGGTATTCGTTTCAGTTCACCAAAATACTCTGAATAGCTAGCCGAATGCAACTGCGATCGGGCAATGCGATGGAGAGAGGATTAGCCTGACTGGGCATCGTTCGTGGTTGAAAGCGACTCGGACAGAGAACACCGCGTGTGCCCGAATCACTGGTTGCCGGAGAACGATCTCGTCTGCCGACCGAGACGACAGGTTCCGCTTCGGATAACCTCCACATCAAGGAGGTGTTGGCGAGCGTAGTTTCATAGTCGAAGCGGGCGCCGAGCCACGGTATTCGATGTGGATGGCCGTTGAGATCCCCTCGAAGATCGTCAGCGTCAGGAGCGGGATTAGCTGGAAGCATAACCGCAGGACCACTGACAGGAGGTGCTGGTCCAGCGGCAGTTTCGTGAACAGGAACGGCACGGACATGACGGCGATATAGATTATCGCTGTCCAGGCGGGGAGTCGGGCCCGATGGGAACGCACCAGGATCGCGGAGACGACAACCAGGGGAACAAACAACCCGATCAAGGCTGCATTCAGCAATCCATCTGCAAGAAAGTGGTAGATGATGGTCGAATAGGAATTTACGAAATGAGAAACTGAGATGGGGGCGATATCCGAGTACTGTACATTTTCGTAGACGGATCCGGATTCTACGTAGCTAAGGTAGGCGGCGTGGGGGAGAAGCGTGAGCGCCGCGCCGAGCAACGGAAGTAGGGTCCGTAGTGCCTCCGAGATGCTCGACCGGTACGGTCGGCAGGACAAGGTGCAGATCACGATGATGGTAACGAGAATCATTCCCTCCGACTTCAGGCCGCCGACCGCACCACCCAGAACGAGAGGGATCATGATCCCACACCAGCCTCGTCGGAGTTCGGTCAGTCCGATCAGAAGTCCGAGAGCGGCGACGCCGAGCGGAAAATCGACATACGCCTCATCGATGCCAAGACTCCAAAGTTTGGGCATTGTCAGTGCGACTAACAGAGCGAGCATTCCCGCTGCGGCGTCTTGGCGGGCGAGCGCGTAGGCGGCGATCAGGAGGAGGTAGGAGAGGAAGAAACTGAATGGGATCGCTCGCAAAGACGCAACGCGGTCGGTGTCGCCTTGCAGCCGCAAGGTAACGGCCTCAATCGCACTGAACAGCAGAGGATACTTTCGGTTGAAATGGAGAACCTTGGGATCGGTGATCAGGGGCGTATCGGGGCCGGTGTTGGTCGCGACAATCTTGGCGCGGTAGGCCCATTGCCAGCGCGGGTCCTCCTCGCCCAGACTGCTGCTCTCGGCGACGACCAGCGCGACCAAGCCAGCGAGCGCAACCAGTGCAACCAGGAATGCCTCCCAAGGCAACCGTCCTCGGCCAGCCGTGGCTTCAACATAGTGCCGCTTGAACGCGCGGAATCCCGCAATCGCCGGCAGGACGACCGCCACGATCGCGATCAGGAGCGTCGTAAGTTCACCCCGTCCGAGCGCGAAGGTTGCCCACTGGATACTACCCACTATGGTCGCGCCGACCGGATAACAGAGCCCAGCCAGCCAACCGATCGGCATCCGGCCGCGCCCGCAGAGTAGAAGACTCGCGCCCAGGAGAGCGATCCCGCCTTGGACGATGAACGCCAGCACGGGCACGAATTGTTGAAGTTCTCCCATAAGACCTTCGCTCACTCGACGCTCACGACCCAAGTGTCGGATCCGACTGCTCGCAGCACCAGTCGATCGACCCCGACCTCCGATGTCATCTCGAAGAGAATCCGGCGCGGGAAGGCGTAAAACGCCAGTTCCAAGCCCAGCACGAGGTCGGCGTGCCGGACCGTCACGCGGGCTTGTTCCGGAACCTCCTTGCGCACGGCCGCGATGATCTGGGGATAGGTCAGCGCCTTGATTCTCCAGCGTTCCTCCGAGGATTGACAGTTCGGATACCTCCGGACGAGCCAAACGACTCGCTTCGCAGCCGGCACTCCAAATGCTAAGACGTGCAAGAACGCCAAGAATATAATCGTGATTCCGAGCACCGTACCGGTTTGGACCTTCCGCAACCCCTTACCCCCCTCCGCCAGCCGCGCGAGGAAACCCCGCGGGCATCATGGGCCTTGATAAGACTCTCGCCGAAAATCGCGAGCCGCTCCTCCTGAGTGCCCGATTAAGTATGATCGGACAACACACGGTGTGCAGAGAGAAACGGGGCCGAACAGTTCGGCGCTCGATACTCGAACAATCGCTTCAGTCGCAAGAAGTGCTTCTCATAGAGATGATAGCTGAGCGAGGCCGCGGTAAAGCTCGCGGCCGAAACCCAAATCAAGGCCAGCAGCTTCGCGACGAGCCCAGTGTGATGGATCCGGGATGAGAGCGCTTGCGCACCCGTCATCAAGATGAGGGAGTGAAAAACGTAAATCCCGTAGCTGTACTTGCCAACGGCTCGCAATCCGTGATGCTCCAGCACTCGCCGCAGTCGACACCCCTCTTCTGCGTCCACCGCCAGCACGATCAGCCCCGAGAAGAAGAGGGCGAGCGCACCGATGCCGAAAGTCAACACAAGGCGATCATCCATGGTCGCCTTGCGTAGGACCATGACCAGTAACAGACCCCCCGACCCGCACATGAATCGCCGCGCATTTCGCCGCAACCATGCCCAGTCGGTCCCATCCCTGCGGGCCAGAGCCACGAATGAGCCGGCAAGTAAGCCGTCCAGTCGGCAAGGGGTGGCGAAGTACGCAGTGGGAGGCCATGTCCCGCTGTAGACCACCATCAGTCGCAACACCAACGACGTTGCAGCCAAAGCGAGACACAACTTCATCAGAGGGCGGCGGCCTGTCCCCCAGACAAACAGCGGCCAGAAAAGATAAAAATGTTCTTCGACGGCAAGTGACCAGAAATCTACTAGATCAGTGGCCCCGTGTATGAACACTACATGGAAGTTAAACGTGTATGAACCGAGTGCAAGGGCGTCGTTAAGCGAGATCCATGGGAAGAAGGAGCAGCGCAGCAGTCGGGATCCGACAATCAGGAAGAGCAAGAAGCCGAAATACAACGGCATGATGCGCAGGGTTCGGCGCGCGTAGAAGTTACGAAAGTAACCGTCGCACCCTTTCGCGTCGTAGAGGATTCCGGTGATGAGGAAGCCCGAGAGGACAAAGAAGAGATCGACCCCCGCCCAACCCCAACCGAACCAGTTGGCAAAAAGCTCGCTGAGATCACCGGGATCAGACGGACTCCTGTAGACGAAGTTGACGTGGCACACGATCACGGCAAGGATCGCGAGGCCGCGCAGCCCATCGAGTACGGGAATATGTCGGTCCAGAGAGTGTCCTCCGTTCACGGCGGTTGTCTCCCTCGCGGGTCGTCCGGGCCGCGGAGACTCAAGTGGCGGACAAGCACTTCTGGACTCCTTTCTCTTCGCGGGTCTCCGGTCACGAAATCGGCCAAGACGCCTGCTACCTGGTGGATAAGATCGAAATCACCTCTCGCGGCGGTCCGGACGATCCGAAGGGCGCAATTGAATGGGTTTTCGTGCCAATTCCGGGAGGTTGCGAGCAACCCGGAACACGCGGTTTCTGGCACCTTGGTGAACCAGTTCGAACGCGTCCGGGTAAATCTTGGCCAGTGGCATGACGCATTCGTCGTCCCGCGGCCCCACCCATCTATCCATTTCGTCCACGACGATGATCCATTCGACCCCGTGTCTGATGATTCCACTCAGGAGGAGTTGAGTATCGCGAGAACGGGGAAGCATGATGCCCCGGCGTCCGCTGTAATGCTGAAGCATGCCTACGCTGAACGCCATCACCACCGCGTCCGGGTTCGTATGAGACTTGATCCACTGGGCTGCTTCGATATCGGGATAATTCGGATGTTTTGTTATATCGACCTCAAGATTCTCGATCCCGATTCGAAGCTGCATCACCAGCCCAATCGCGACCACGCCCATGACCAGAATGGCTGTTACCGTTTGACGCATATTCCTTATGTACAAGCTTGACGTCACCCCATTTAGTCGGTTTTTGATCCATGGGGCGCAAAGAGAGCACGCGGCCAACAACAACCAGAAGAAGGTCGGTTGTTTGCCTTGCTTGTGCTGTACGAACAACACCGCCGAGCACACAGCCATGGGGATAGATAGAGCAAGCAAGACGATGTTTATTCCGATTCGATGCCGTCCCAGGAAAGGCAAGGCAATATCCCGTTTGCCAGCGAGATACACGTAACCGCGCCAGAGATACATGGAAGCGAGCGGTGCCGTGGGCAAAACAAATCGCTGATCGATTTCCCAGGGCCACAGAACGTGCATCATCACGTACGAGACAAAATACCAGTGAATGAGTCCAAACGAATCCACCCAGTTGGAACTCCGCAGACCAAGCAGGATCAGCAGCAGGCACCCGAGGATGAGGGGGGAGTTCCAGGCCGGATCGACCCACCGTCGCAAGAGAATCTGGAGGAGGCACGCAGACCCCGCTGCGGTGTTCACCGCTAATCTCACAGGGATGTCAGCCAAGGTTGCAGGTCCGAGGTCCGGATCCTTACCCTCTTTCAGAAAAAGTTGGGAGACATAGCTTCCGGGAAATCCTTTGATGGACGGCCACTGGAGTACTTCGTGGTTGCTCGCCCACGTCATCCACAGGCCGAGGACCGCGATGCCAATTGCGAGCGCAGGCAGATACGTTTTCAGCCTCAGGCGCCAATTGGAGGCACCCGCGAACACCGAGATGGTCAGCCAAGCTGCCAACGCAGCCAGCATCGCCAGCGCAGCGGTTCGCAGCATCAGGGAGTAGGCCAGCAAAGCCGTGAAAAACAGCCATAAGCCGGCGCGTGCTCGTCGTGTCGTGGAGGTGTCCAGATGGCTCGCAACCAAGAGGGCGAGCGTTGTGGTGAAGGCACACGGTATGTCCGGGAAAAGGAGATGAGTCGAAAAGAAAAAAAAGAACGGTGACGAACCGACGAGGAGGGTGATTGCACCCGCCGGTCCTCGTCCCACGTTTCGACGCAACAGCTCATACGAGGTGATCAGGAAAAGCGCTGAGAAAACCGGCACAATACGCATAAATGTAGAGTAGGAAGCTCCAAAGCAGGTCCAAACCAGAGCGACCAACACCGCAAAGCCCGGCGGCAGCATCGTCTCGCCGTACCACCCTCTCTCGAGGAGTCCCCGTGCGAGCTCATACTCACCCGCGTCACTCGCGAAGTCGTTTGTGTGCTCGTAAAAAACAAATTGAAGGGAACCGAACAAAAGGATGACGAAATAGACTGCCAAATCGTAAGCCGACCACTTCGTGAGGTGACAATTCTCTTCTTCCACATTTCCCACGTTGAGTTCCTCTCGCCATTCGTCGATCAGGAGAATTCGGGAACCTGCAGTACGCCCCGATCGCTCTATCTTTGTCCAACTTCGACCCTTTCAAGCCAAATCTCGCGCCAGAAAGGCGGAATGGCACGGGGGCACAAAAGGCGGCACTGGCTGTACTCGGACGTACAGACAACTCCCTCGAGCATGATGCACGGCTGCTTCATATGGACCAACTCGCCAGTCTTCTCGTCGACAATCCTTGTGACGCGGTCTCGCACCCTGTAAGTCTTCCCACAATAGGGCGTCATCTCCGGGTCGAAGCTCAGGCCGCGATTATTCTCATTCTCATCCAGGGTCTCTTCAATTTCACGCTTCGTCTTGACACGAACGAGCTCACCCGGCTTGAGATCAAGCCGGCGTGTCGGCGTGGGAATCCCTCGAGCGAGCTTTCCCGTGACGACCGGGCTGTCGCGTCCGGTCAAGAACCCGTGCGTCCGGTCATACAGGAATCTGACCACTCGATAACCATAAGGAATCTTGCGCAACAGCCATCCCAGCGGAGCCAGGCAGAGGATGCGGGCGGCTCTGCCGAGCGAATGGTTTCCGGTCGCGACATCGTAGAAATATTGACGTAAATCCCATCGGGGCAATGGCTCGGTCGCATCGAGCAGCCTGGTTGCCTGACAAGAGTAACGCGGCTCTTCCTGATCGGCGCCGGCAGGTACGCGGGTGGTCTCGAGCAGGCGGGACTCGGTCATTCCGCCCGATGAAGGGCTCGGCGGCACGGTTGCCGGATTGGCCGTTTCGTTGCCATTGACGTTTACCGGTTTCAGCCACATGTCATTCCAGAACAGATTGCACGCCGCCTGGCACCCGCCATGGGCCGAACCATCACAGCGAACGCCAGCGAGATGAACCGTGCACTGGAGTCGAAGGCCCCGCACCTGCTTGATCGTATCGCAAGTCTTGTGGGCGACTGCTCCGACACGAAGGCGCTGGCCGCAGAACTGGAGCATCTCCGGCATGAACGACATCCCGCCGAGACAGCCATCCTCATCGAGAGTCGCCAGGATTTCTTCCTTGCTTCGAACCTCTACGAGATCCCCGGCGCGGAAACGAGACAGCGTCCAGCTCATGATAAACCCTTTGCGTCTCCCAGGTGCGAATGGCGATCCTCGGTGCCCCGGCGGGGCACCTTGACGCTCGATCATGGTCGAAACCAGATATGCTCGCGGGCACTTCAGTCGTGGATCTTCGTCTCAGGGATGGGCACCACGAAGCGTCCACCCCCCTCGCGGCCATCGAGCGCGAGAGAACTGGTACTCACCCCTGGCCTCCTCGGCACGACTCAGGTCAATGCGTCAGTGCGCGCTCGGCTGCTCTGCAGACTTGGGATAAGGCCCGAAGAGTCGCTTTCTCAGCGATTTCAGTCGATCGATGTTGGCTTGGGATAGATGGCGTTTCAATGATCCTGCTAGAGGTTCCACACAATCGTAGTAGAAGTCGCGTTTGTTTTCCCAAAGCCAAATTAACAGATATGTGTAACATTTAAAGCGTTCGTTCCATGGGAGGCGAGTCCTGCCGATGACATCGAAGAATCCTCGTGCGGTTAACAGAAAGGGAAGGAAGTACTGGCCAGCCCTGTGCGGGGCGTGGATCAGCGTTACCTCTCGACTCGAACGATGGCGGTGGCTCGTCTCATCGGGGTGGTGCCGCCTTAAGAAAAAAAAACCTGGGTTAACGTTGAACCGGCCATGAATCGCCATCTCGCAAAGCAACACAAGGTCCGATCCGGGGAAATATCCCAGAAGGCCGGTTTTCTTCAGGGTTTCCACCCTCATGACGCCGTACATGGCGTCACAACAGGTGTCTCTGCGCATCAGGCTGCGGAATCTACTGCTAGGACTGGTGTTATCGCAGTAATTTGAGACCTGATCGACCCGTACTCCGTTTGCATCAATGATGTGCGCATTGGTGAAGCTGAGGACGACACGTGGGTCCTGATTCAACGCCTCGACACAGCTCCTCACATAGTCTTCAGCGAGCACGTCATCATGGGCCATCCACATGAAGTAAGGTCCCCTTGCCAACCCGACGGCGCGATTGTGGTTCCAGATCAGACCACGATTCACTTCAGAGCGGAAGTAGCGCACCCGCTGGTCCTGCGCGACAGCCTTACGGCAGATCTCTGGCGTGCCGTCTGTTGAAGCATTATCGAGCAGTAGCAGTTCGAAATCCTGAAAGTTCTGGTTCAAGATCGAGCGGATCGCCTCGCCGAGATAGTTTTCTCCGTTGTAGACGGGCAAGCCAATGCTGACCAGGGGATAGTCGTTACTCATGGCTGCACTGTGGGAGCTTGCGGGAGAAAAGACCGTGGATAGCTGAAACGCTGGCTTGTTGTTGGATCGCCCGGATTCCGCTGGGTCTTTTCCTCGTGAATCTGGGCCGATGGGTTCAATGACGGCCTACCAATCACCGCTGCTCTAGGGCATGAAGGCCTCGTGATCCGGTCGTTCTCCACAGCGCGATCTGGCTTAGTAACCGTTGCCAACGCGAACGGCGCCAGGGGGCCAGAGACACAAATATGCACATGCGATAGAACGCGGACCTCTTCGAGCCGCTGTCCGCGTCTCTCTTAGCATCCCTCATAAGCTGCGCACCAATGGCATCGAGTCCAGAGCGAGGGTTCCGTAGGCCCCAGGCGCCGCGGATCAGCGCCCGTCGCAGGACAATGCGCTCCGAACGTGCCCCCTCCCCCTGGTCCCGCGATACGTTGCTTTCGTGGATTCGATAGTGGACCAGGGGTCGATCGATATGGACGAACGACGAAGCACCGTACCGGTACATGATCCGTAACCACAGGTCCCAATCCTCTGCCATACGCAGACCTTCGTCATACCCGCCCACGGCTTCCATCGCCGTGCGGCAGACGAGTACAGAGCTATGCGCGATATCATCCTCGAGGTGGAGGCCCCGATCCATATTCCTTAACCATTCGGAGTCGCACAGGAAAGTCTGAACGCGCGTCGGATAGACCTTCTCCGTTGCCGTGAAGCATAAGACAGCCCCAGGAACAGAATGGACGGCTTGAAGCTGAGACTCGAGTTTGCCCGGCTCCCACCAGTCGTCGGCGTCAAGCACAGCGATGAATTCGCCACTCGCCATGGAAATGCCGCGGTTTCGGCTACTCCCTGGTCCCAAATTGGTCGCGTTGCGCGTGTAGCGGATGCGCTGGTCGGCACCCTTGAAGCCCGCCACGATTTTCGGCGTGTCGTCGGTCGAAGCATCATCGACGATGATGCATTCCCAGTCCGTGAAGGTCTGAGCCTGCACGCTACGGATTGCATCGGGTAGGAAACGCCCGTAGTTGTGGGTAGCGATCACGACGCTAATCGACGGACGTGGGTCGAGAGGCATATTCAAAGCAGAATTCATCGGAAGTCTTCTCAAGGTTTGTCAAGTGAGCCGCTGCCCGCTCGCCCCGGGGGAGCCAAATGCTGTCAAGAGGCCGATGACGCAGGAATGCGGCCCGCGCTAGCCCTGTCCGAAGGCCGAGATCGGGCCGCTGATTACGTGGGAGCGTACAGATGAGATGTCGGATGCGTTCGATGCATAGGAACGTGAGCCCTTTGTATCACGGGTAGCAGCGCTCCGTACCGGCTGCCAGTGCATCCGCAAGGGCTATCGATTGCGCTCGATCGTGGGAGAGGACAAAGCGATAGTACTGGAGGATTTGGTCGACGACCTTGTCCCGCGAAAAGTGCTCGAGACAATGTTCCCTTGCGAGTGCGCCGCGCTCGCGGCGGCGGGGCATGTTGACAAGCCAGGAGTGTAAACTGTGCGCCAGCGCACCGGGCTCGGACATGGCGATCGTCTCGCCGCAGGGACCGACGATCCAATCGAGTATCGGGTGTTTGTTCACCACGCACGGGAGCCCGGTCGCGAGCGCTTCAATGAGGGCGATCCCCATCATCTCCCTCAGGCTAGTCAGGACGAAGACATCGGCCGACCGGTAAAGGTCCGGCATCCGCTCGCGCGGGAAGGCGACCAGGGTCCGCAGGCGGTCACCCAGCAGACGATGTCCCTGCGCGACCAGTTCATCCGTATCATCTTCACGCGCGCCCGCAAGCACGAGCCAGGCCGGAAGGCCCGGGGCCATCCTCCGCAGTTCGGCGAATTCGTCCAGCAGATAATCGATCCGCTTATGATCCCTCCTGATCGCAGCAGCGCTGAGGACGACGAGCCCGTCCAAGGGGATCCCCAATTCTGTCCGCAAGGCGTCGCCCCGGCCGGGACAGAACACGTCGGTGTCGATAAAGTTTGGGATCGCTGTCCATGTCGGCTTCCAGACCCCGACATTCCGGGCCGCCTCCAGGTGGTAGGGAGCGAGGTGATGCAGGTAGGTGATCTTGCGGAGGAACTCCAGGGGTTCTTCGGTGCCATGGCCCAAGATCGTTCGACACTTCACCCAACCGAGTCGCCGTGCTTGCTGCACGAAGAGGGCGACCGTCGGATCTTGCACGTGCAGGACATCGATTGCCTCGCGGCGCAATAACTTGACCAAATGCCAAGTGAACGAGGCCTGCTCCAGTTCATAAACCGAACCGAGGTGCAGCCGCCAGAGCCCTCGCCTCGTCCATCTCGACAGCCTTTGTGTCTTGATCGCCAGCCGTTGCAAACAGGGTAAGACGCGCTCGTAGGGCAAGTCGGCAATACCGCCACCCTTGCAAAGCACCACGGAGTGACCGCGCTCGAAGAGCGCCCGTCCTAAGTCTGACGCCCACGCTTCGACACCGCGAGCGACATGACCGAGTCCGCTTGATGCCACTGCGATCTTCATACGCTCCACCTCCATAACATCACCCGCGCAGGACGCCCATTTCGATGAATCAGGCGGCTCGACCAATAGCCGCCGGGATGCCAGGATGACACAGTTGAACGAAAGCTGCCTTTTTCTCGATCAGAGCATCTCTCGGTAAACCTGGAAGAGCTGCTGCATCTGGCGGTTCACGTCAAAATGGTTGATGACTTTCTGCCGAGCGGCCGTGCCGAATCTCGAGCGCAAGTCGGGTGACTCGATAAGGACCTTAAGCGCACGGGCGAATTGCCGAAAGTCAGCCGCCGGGACCAAGAAACCGGTTTCACCGTGTGAGATTGCTTCCGGAACTCCAGCGACCGCGGTCCCAACCGAGGGCAAACCCGCGGCCATCCCCTCAAGGAGCGCGAAGGGCATCGCTTCCCACAGGGACGGCAGAGCGAAGATGTCGAGTGCATCCAGAACCCCTTGGACGTCGTCTTGGTGCCCCAAGAAGAGCGTTCGGTTCGAGATCGCCAACGAGGAGGCTTCGTCGAGGAGGTCCTGGCGCAATGGGCCATCGCCCGCGATCACGAGGTACAAATCCGGATAGCTTGGTGCCAATAAGGCAATGGCCTGGAGAAGGTAGGTGTGCCCCTTTTGGGGCACTAATCGACCCACGGTTCCCACCACGAGACCGTCGACCATGGGGGGGAACCCGATTTGAAGGCGCGCCGTCCTAGTATCTGTCCGACGTTGTACCTTTGTCGGATCGACACCGTTCGGGATGGTATGAACGCGATCCGGCTTGAGAAAGGTCCGCTGTACCCAGTCGCTCCTGGTCGATTCGCTCACCGCAATCCCGAGGTCCAAGCAATGATTAGTCACCATTTCCAGGACAAGATCCCGGATCCGACTTCGCGAAGAATCGATGTGAAATGTCCCGACGACCTTTGAGATACCAGCCAGGCGAGCGGCAAGTGCCGCCTCCTCCGCGCCGGCGAGTTGAACATGGATGAGATCGACGGGCCAAAGGCGAAACAACCTGGCTAAACCAACTGCGTCACGTAGATAGCCGGCCCAAAGTCTCAGAGGCGCGGGACTGATGGCTCGCCAGCAGCGACTGAGGAATTCTTGCCATCTCTTCTTTCTCATGCGTTCTTCTACCGGCACGTGCCCAGCGATCGAGTCGGTCGTGGATTCCTCCGCGAGAATTACCTTGTGGACTCCGTCACGAGGATGATATGGACTTGTGGCGCGGCAGAATAGAATAACTTCATATTCGTCTATATTAATTCCATGGAGAATCATTTCGACATACTTCGACACACCGTTGGTCCCTCGGGACGGGTCATAAAGCCCAATGCGCGGCCGTCTACGCCTCGCCATAAACTCGCATTTCGTCTCATCGGACTCTTTCTCAAGCGAGATTGCTAACTCATTCATTGGCGCTCCTCCTGACAAGAAGGGATGGATTCCGTCTGGCCCGGATTGCCCGGCCGGAGCCACGGAGGCTAAGGCGATTTCCTCAACCGTGCTCGGCTTCGAGTCCCGGGCCTCGCTCATTTACGGCGCAGGAGCCTCGTGATCTGATCCTTCTCCACAGCACGATGTGGCTCACTAACCGCTGCCACCGCCAACGCCGCCAGGGAGCCAGAGAGACCAAAATGCACGTGACATAGAACGCTGGCCCCTTTAAGCCGTTCTCAGCGTATCTCTGAGACTCCCTGATGAGCTGCTCACTGATGGCGTCGAGTCCAGAGCGAGGGTTCCGTAAGCCCCAGGCGCCGCGGATCAGCGCCCGCCGCAGAACGATGCGCTCGGAACGGGTCATCTTCTCCCAGTTCCGAATCGTGTTGCTTTCGTGGAGGCGATAGTAGACCAAGGGCCGATCGACGTAGACGAATGACGAGACGCCGTAGAGGTGCATGATCCGCAACAACAGGTCCCAGTCCTCTGCTGCGGGCAGACTTTCATCATACCCACCGACGGCTTGCAGGGCCGTGCGGGAAACGAGCACGGAACTGTGCACAACCCCATTCACAAGGTGGAGGTTCCGATCCAACTTCCTTAACCACTCCGCCTCCAATACTCGAGTCGTGACGCCCGTCGGAAAAACATCCTTCTTGCCGGAGAAGCACAGGGCAGCACCAGGGACCGAGCGGACCGCTTGTAGCTGTGACTCCAGCTTGTCCGGTTCCCACCAGTCGTCCGCGTCCAAGATCGCAATGAACTCGCCACGCGCCATAGAACTGCCACGGTTGCGACTACCTCCGTGTCGTAAATTGGTCGCGTTGCGCGTGTAGCGGATGCGCGGGTCCGTGCCCATGAAGCCAGCCACGATTTCCTGCGTATCGTCGGTCGACGCATCGTCGACAATGATGCACTCCCAATCTGTGAAGGTCTGAGCTTGCACGCTACGGATTGCATCGGGTAGAAATCGCCCGTAGTTGTGGGTCGCGATCACGACGCTGACCGACGGACGCGAGTCAAGGGGTCTATTCGACGCGCAGGTCATCATATGTTCTCAGAGTCTCGGGGTGTGAAGCCCGTTCACGATGAGTACCCAGAACGAACCGCATTCCAATGCGATAATGACACAAATTCACATAGTACTCTGACACTACATAAATATGATCCTACAAAACAGCGAGGCGTTGGTGCAAAGACTGCCGGAAGCTGCTGCGTAGGGACGCGAGCGCGTTTCGCAATCGTGCCAACCTGGTTCGCTTCAGAACCTCAATTCCCTCCTGATAATTGGGCCAATCGGGTTTCATGCCGGTTTTTCGGATCAACTTGGGGGAATCGCCGGCTGACGAGATGTGCATCGGCCGCATCGAGTCCGTCGAGTCACGGAACAGATTCACCATCAGGAATCCCCCGAACCGGAGGTACGACTGCAATTCCTTGAGCTTCGCCAATTGATCAGGGACATGCTCGAGTACGTCGAAGCACGTAATAATGTCATAATAGTGTTTTAAAGGGCGATCATCGGTGTTCAGGTCGATCGGCCGGGCGGTGAACCCTCGGCGCTCCAATCTAAAGCTAGTGAATCGAAGCAGTTCCTTCGCGACGTCAGCGGAGTGGACGTCACACCCGGCCGATGCCAGAGCCAACGAGCCGGTGCCAATCCCTGACCCGAAATCCAAGGCGCGGCGAAGCCCTTTACGGCGGGCGAAAAGAGCCGCCCGAGCATAATTCAGGGGGCATTCACCGGCAGTCCTTCCCGAGTGCCAATTCGCCAGTTCATAGGCCTCGACGAACTGGTCACGGTAAAAGGAGCTCACTCTCGCGGAGTCGGACGGGTCGATGTCCGACCTGAGCCACAGTTGCTTGAAGTCTTCGGTGCCGCTGTCCATCTTGTCCAAGACATCTTTGCTCAACTCCCCGGTAAAGGCTGCGATCTCTCCAGCGATCGCTTCGGGCATGCCCACATGGTCGGGATCAACCACGCTTCGCCAGAAGTCCAAAGCCTCTGTCTCCTCAGGGGTTACAACACCGTTGCATCCGCTCATAGTAGGTAATACTCCTTCTTAACAGGTCGGAACCATTTCATTGTTCGTCCGCGACCATTTGTAATCGCAGAGCACAACTCCTTGGTAGCGGTCGGTCGAAAACAACTCCGCCCCGGGACCATCGATGACCTCGAAGGTCATCGCATCTTCGAGCCAGTCGACGACGCTGCCTGCCTCCAACCAAAGGACGATTGTCATCCGCTGTCCGGGTCGTAGTCGTATCTGGCGAAAATGACACTGGTATTCCTGGGCACCCCGATCGAGCGAGAGGGGGAATCCGATTTCGCGGGTCCAACCGGAATGGATCCTTGCTCCGGCGACCGTTGCCACATTCACAGCTAGGCCCGCGTTGGGAATCCGGTTTTGAGACTGAATTCTGACCCGAACGATCAGGTCGTCACCGCTGGGATGATTAAGCCTGGGTTGCCCATCGGGCCCGATGAGCCAAACATGAGTGAAAAGCGCCCGCCCATCTCCGACGCGCGATTTCCTCGAGAGATCCTCATCGACGCAACAGCCTGCCGCTTCCTCCAGGTACCCCCTGACCACAGGGCCCGCCGGGCCGGTGACGGCCACCCGCCCTCGTTCCAACAAGATCGCCCGCTCGCATAGTCGCGGGATCAAATCCATGTTGTGGCTGACGAAAAGGACAGACCGCCCTGAACGAGCAATCTGGCTCATCCGGTCTATGCACCTCTTTTGATATGTGGCATCGCCGACAGCAAGGACCTCATCGACCAGCAGGATCTCCGGCTCCAGATGAGCCGCCACGGCGAAGGCCAAGCGCACGTACATTCCGCTCGAGTAGCGTTTCACCGGTGTGTCGAGGAATTCCGCGACCTCGGAGAAACTGACAATTTCATCAAATCGCCGGGCAATCTCTCGCCGGCTCATCCCCAAGATGCTGCCGTTCAAGTAGATGTTCTCCCGCCCTGTCAATTCCGGATGAAAGCCGGTTCCGACCTCCAGCAGGCTGCCGATCCGGCCGTGGATCTGGGCACGGCCCGACGTCGGCTCGGTGATCCGACTCAAAATCTTGAGCAGCGTCGACTTGCCGGCCCCATTGCGGCCGATGATCCCGACGACTTCTCCCGGTTGAACCTCGAACGAAACGTCCTTGAGCGCCCAATGGGTCCCGGAATCGAGCGGGACTGTGCTCGAAGGGCTCTCCGGCCCTCTGAGTCGATTCCAGAGCGAGACGAAACCGCCAGTGATCGACTCGCGCAGGGTTCGATAACCTTCGGACCGGTTCACGCCAATCCAATATCGTTTGCTTATAGTCTCAACAGTAATTGCCGCATTCATCATCTTGAATCGATTCCCGAGAAGCCGGAGAGGAAGTGCGAATACGCCAATACGGGGAACTTCCCGCTCAGATGATATCCGCGAAGTCGCGCTCGACGCGGCGGAAATACAGGCAGCCGGCCAGAAGCAAGAGCACGCCCACTGTCCCGGAGACGGCCAGCGAATAGCCGTCGATCGGGCCTCCCAGCATCGCCTGGCGCAAGTTCGCGATCAGGCCGTAGGCCGGATTGAGCGGCAGGACGCGGTTGAGCTGTGGACTCGCCGAGATGCCGGACTGCATGTAGATGCACGGGGTCGCGAACATCCAGAATTGAACCAGGAAAGGGACCGCGTGGCGGAAGTCGCGATAAGCCACCGTCAACGCCGACAAAAGCGTCCCAACGCCCAGCGCGGCGATCACCAGGCCGAACGTCAAGAACGGAACCAGGGCAAAGGACCAGCCGGGCGCCATGCCGTACCAGAGCATCATGACCATGAGCACCGCAAATGAGATCGCCAGGTCGACCAAGCCCGCCCCGACCGCCCCCATGGGGATGAGCAGCCGGGGGAAGTAGATCTTGGTCACCAGGTTTTGGCTCCCCACCACGCTCTGGCCTGCCTGGGCAATGGCGTTGGAGAAGAACATCCACGGAACCAGCCCGGCCAGGACAAACAAAGAGTACGGCACAGTACTGGACGGGTTGCCGGCGACTCTGCCAAAGAACAGGCTGAACACCAGCATCGTCGCCAGGGGCTGGAGGATCGCCCAGGCTGCACCCAGGACTGTCTGCTTGTACCGGACCTTGATGTCGCGCCAGGTCAAGAAGTAGAGCAGCTCGCGATAGCGCCAGAGCTCGCCCAGGTCGATGACCCGCCAGCCCGGTCGCCCCTCGATGATCGTCATGGGCAGCGCGGCCGGCGGGCCGGCATCGTCAGGCCGCAACCCGAGTTCTGGCCTCGCTTTCGCTTCGTCGAGCACGTCGGTCGCGATACTCACGACACCTCCATTTTACGGGTCTTGCATGAATCAACTGAGACGGTCGTCTGTCATTGGTCAACTCGCCAGGCGAATCAGTGGCGGCCAACGGTGATGAGACGTAGGACCCGGCCGCAGTCGCCGTACCCCGGCCCGAAGATCCGCCACCATTCCCGCGAACACGCCCAATGCAAAGGGGGAGACGCAGTGGGGGCAACGTCGGACAGCGCCGCCCATTATAAGCAGCTTAGTTTGCGGCAGTAGTATCCCTCGGCATACCCCGACGGCGAGTTGGATTCGACACCGCGTAGCCGCAGGAGCGCATCAAACGTTGCCTCGTTAAACCATTTATTGGCGGCCTGTGAAGGGAACTCGGCGAGCAGCAGATCGATCTTCCGTCGCCTCTCATCCTGTGTGAGCTTCACGAAGAGGTTCGGTGATCCCAGACCGCCGTCGTACTTCGGGATCTCGTATTCGAGAATCATGTGGTCGCGAAAGGTATTCCAGGTCAGTTCCGACAGCAGGCGATGGTCTTGATGTAGGTCGTGTCCGTAGTGAGTAAAAACGAGATCGGGATCGACGCTCTTCTTGAGACCCTCGAAGAACTCTTTGATGTCGGCTCCCACGTAGGGGAAGAAGCCGTCGCGAAACGATCGAACCTCGATCGTCTTGGAGCCGGCGTCGCGCAGGAATCGGCCCGCGCTGGACTCAGCCTCCTCCTTCCGTATTCCGGCGGCACTGAAGACCACCCAGTGAAAATCCGCATTCGGATATAGCGCCACCAATCTCAGCACGGTGCCTCCGCAACCGATCTCGATGTCGTCGGCGTGGGCACCCAGGCAGAGGACCTGGCGGACCTCAAGGAAAGTCGCATTAAGCATGGGCAGCGATCTTGAACCTCGACTCGCGCGTGGAAGAATGCAGGGAACACGCAGCCGGGTTTTGGTTGTCCCACAGTTGCCAGGGTGGTGAGCCGGCCAGGATCAGGTCCTCCAGTTGTTGCTTCTCTTTGAAGGTATCCATGCAGGCCCAGAACCCCTCGTGCTTGTAGGTGAAGAGCCTACCTTGCTCGATCAGCCGCTGGAAAGGCGCTTCGACGAGCTCTTCACCGTCGTGAATGTAGTCGAAGACCGCCTGACGGAAAACGAAGAAGCCTCCGTTAGTCCAAAGGTCGGCCTTCTGCACGCTGGTGATTCCCTTCACCTGGCCGTCGGCGTTGGACTGCACGAAGTGATAGCTGATATTGGGTTTGACGCACAGAAAGCCGGCCACCGCGTCGGTCTCCAGGAATCGCTCAATCATGTCGTCGAGGTCGAGATCGCTGAGGTTATCGGTGTAGTTCGCCAGAAACACCTCTTCGTTCTCAACCAGTCGCTGGACCCTGCGCAACCGGCCGCCGATATTGGTCTGGAGACCCGTATCGGTGAACGTGATCTTCCAGTTCTGGATGTCCGTGTTGACCATCTCGAGTTTGGCCCCCCCCTCGCTGAGCACGAAGTCGTTGGAAAGGCACTCATCGTATTTAAGAAAATAGTTCTTGATATACTCGGCCTTGTGTCCCAGGCAGAGCACGAAATCCTTGTGTCCGAAGTGAGCGTAGTACTTCATCAAGTGCCAGATGATCGGACGGTTGCCGACGTTTACCATCGGCTTGGGAATCTGATCGGAATAGTCCCGCAGCCGCATGCCAAGTCCGCCGCAGAAGAGCACGATTTTCATTTATGGGTTCTCCACTTATTGTTCGACGAAAGGCGACGATACTGTTGATCTAATCAAATTTCATCATGGGGCGGATCCGGATTTCAGTGACCTCGGCCGTGCGCGGGAGGCAGAGCGCGCTCACGACGACCGTGGCGACGTCCTCAGGCTGCAGGAGGCGGTCCGGTCGATATGTCCGACCCTCAAGGGCATGCAGGCGTTCCTGCGTCGGCGTCGCGGTGCGCCCCGGGAAAACGCTGAGAACACGGACGCCGTGGCGGTTGATCTCCTCACGGAGGCAGTCGGCGATGGCCTTGAGAGCGTGTTTGGTCGAAGCGTACTGCCCGATGTTAGCACGGGCCGTTAGGCCAGCGGACGAATTGATGAAGACGATCTGTCCTTGGCGTTGTAAAATCAGCGGCAGCAGGTCCTGGGTCAGCAGGTACGGGCCGAGGAGGTTGGTCCGATAAAGCAGGTCGAAGTCCTGGGCAGATGCTTCGGCGACAGCTCCCATCAGGTGGATGGCCGCGCTGTGAACAAGGATGTCGATCCCTCCGAAGTCCCCTTTGAGCGAACCGCCGAGAATGTGGATTTCCTCCTCGCGGGCGAGATCGGCGGAGTAGACGCGTGCGTTGATGCCTGCCTCACGTGCCACGACCGCGACTGAGTCCAGCGAAGCAACCTGTCGACCTACGAGGGCAAGCGTGGCCCCTTGCGCACCGAGAGCAAGCGCGATGGCCTTCCCAATCCCGCTACCGGCGCCCGTGACGACCGCGACATGATCGGCGAGTGGGGTCATCGCTCAACCTGAAGCTCCGGAATGGGGATCACGAACCGCCCGCCCCACTCGCGGATGTACGCGAGCTGGTCCATGATCTCGTCCTTGAGATTCCAGGGCAGGATCAGAACGTAATCGGGCCTGGTCTCCCGGATCTTCTCCGGTGCCAGGATCGGAATCCGCGTGCCCGGCAGGAACTTGCCTTGCTTGTACGTATTCCGGTCCACCGTGTAGTCGAGGAAGTCGGTGCGGATCCCGCAATAGTTGAGCAGAGTGTTCCCCTTGCCCGGGGCCCCGTAGCCCACCACCTGCTTGCCTTGCCGCCGGGCGGCGATCAAAAATTCCAGGATTCTCCGCTTGGTCTCCTTCACCCGCTCGCCGAAAGATGCGTAGGCATCCAGACCCTCGAGCCCCGCGGCGATTTCCGCGGCCTTGAGTGATCCGACAGCGGCCGTGACCGGCTTCGTCGTATCCTCCTCATGCCGTCCGTAAATCCTCAACGACCCACCGTGCGTTGGCAGGAGCTCCGCGTCGAAGAGAACGATGCCGTGCCGGCCGAAGAGCCGCTCCACCGCATGCAACGAGAAGTAGGAAAAGTGCTCGTGATAGATCGTGTCGAACTGGTTCTGGCGGAGCAGCTCCAGGATGTGGGGGAACTCCAGGGTGATCACCCCGTCGGGCTTGAGCAGGAGCTTCATCCCAGCCGTGAAATCATTCAGCTCGGGCACCTGGGCCAGGACGTTGTTGCCGATCAGGAGGTCGGCCAGTATCCCCTGCTCAACCAGCTCAGAAGCGGTGGCCTGGTTGAAGAACCGGACGAGGGTCGGGATTCCCTTGGCAACGGCCACTTTCGCGACATTCGATGCCGGCTCGATGCCAAGGACCGGGATCCCCAGAGGCAGAAAGTGTTGTAGAAGGTATCCGTCATTGCTCGCCAGCTCGACGACCCGGCTGTGGGGGCCGAACCCGAACCGCTTCACGACCATCCCGGCGTAACGCCGCGCGTGCTCCACCCAGCTATCGGAGTAGGATGAGAAGTAGGCGTATTCGGTGAAGATCTCCTCCGCCGCGACGTACTCCTCGAGCTGGGCCAGGTGGCACTGGTCGCATACGTAGACGTGCAACGGATAAAACGACTCGGCCCGATTCAGTTGATCCCTTGCAACATAGCTCTCGCAGAGCGGCGACATCCCCAGGTCGATGAGGGTGAAGTGAAGTCGAGCGCCACAACAGCGGCAGGGAGGTCCGGATCGAGATCCGGCGAGACCTGGCTCGCCGGGTTTGGCGTCCACGTCCGCGGGGATTACATCGGGGCGTATTGCGGTACCCATCGAAGGTTTCGATCCAGTCTTTGTTCGTGAATAAGTTGTTGAATTCGCTTGATGCGTAGAAACTTGGGCCCTTCGAAATCGGACAGCTCCAGGCGATAATCCCGGTAAGCCGAACTGAGCTGCTCGATCCCCTTTTCCAGGGTCCACTGGGGCTTGAATTCAGGGACGACGCGCTCGATCTTGCCGAAATCGACGCGGTAACACCGGAGGTCAGGCCCGGCGCCGGAGGCGTACTCCAACTTGCTGCTGGGGACCACTTGCTGAACGAGCTCCGCAATTTCTCGAATCTGGTAATTTGCACCAATCCGTCCGACGTTGAAAGCCTGGTTGCGGACCATTTCGCGCGGCGCTGTCAGCATCGCCATGAAGGCGAGAGCGATGTCCTCGACATGGACCAGGGGCCGCCACGGGCTTCCGTCGCTCTGGAGGAGAACCTTGCCGGTGAGATAGGCCCACCCGGTCAAGCTGTTGACAACCAGATCGGCGCGGAGATGGGGCGAAAAGCCGTAGGCGGTGGCATTGCGCAAGTACACGGGACAGAAGTCCTCGTTGGCAACACGGCCGAGATCTCGCTCAGCTAGCACTTTCGACTCGCCGTACGGAGTGACGGGATTGAACGCCGCGGTCTCATCCAGCACATCGGTTGGACTCGCGGCGCCATATATGCTGCAGGAAGATGAGTACAGGTATCGCGGCACACCGGCCTGCTTGGCGAGCTGGGCTAGCCGTACCGAGGCGCGATGATTGATGTCGTAGGTGACTCTCGAGCTGAGGTTGCCCAGAGGGTCGTTCGAGAGAGCAGCCAGATGAATCACCGCGTCGACGCGATCGAAGTCGGTCAGGTCCAGGTCGCGGATGTCTTTGCCGATCTCCTGGTCGACGGGGACAGGCGTTGGCCCGAGGCAGCAGTCTTCGTATAGGTTGGAGTCGACGCCGACCACCTCATGGCCGGCCTCTTTGAGCACTCGCACCATGGTCGTACCGATGTAACCGTGATGCCCCGTAACGATGACCTTCATGCGCATTGATGACTCACTTCCAAACTCGGGGAAACGCGGAACAGCGACGCCCACTCGTCGCTTGACTTGCTGGTCGGCCCCTGTCAGCGTGAAATGCAGGTAAGCCCATCAATCCCGATCTCGGTTGAGTGTTAGGGAGCGACAGGAAATGGAGCCAAGCGAACAGGTTGGATTCGACATCTTCGCCCTGATCCGGGAACTGTTCCCGATTTGCCGCAGCATCACGGGCGACGGCGTCCGAGATACGCTGCAACGGTTGAAACGGCTTATCCCGATCATCGTTCATGAGGTGCCTTCGGGAACTTCCGTCCTGGACTGGACGGTGCCGAACGAGTGGAACATTCGCGACGCCTGGATCAGGGACGCTGCTGGAAACAAGGTCGTTGACTTCCAACGATCGAACTTGCACGTCGTGAATTACAGCGTTCCGGTTCATCGCCGCATGTTGCTGCGGGACCTGCGTCCGCACCTGTTCACGATTCCCGAGCATCCGGAATGGATCCCCTACCGCACGTCGTACTATCGGGAGACGTGGGGTTTCTGTCTGTCGCAGCACCAGTTGCAACAGATGCCGGAGGGGGACTACGAGGTTTGCATCGACTCCAGCCTGGAGCCGGGCCATCTGACCTACGGCGAACTGCTCGTGCCCGGTGAAAGTGAAGACGAATTCCTGATCTCGGCACACATTTGCCATCCCTCGCTCTGCAACGACAACCTGTCGGGCGTCTGCATCGCCGCCCACCTCGCACGGCACTTGCTGGACCAGACCCAGCGGAGGCGTTCTTACCGGTTCCTCTTCATCCCGGGAACCATCGGTGCCATCACCTGGCTGGCCCGGAACGTCGACCGGCTGGATCGGGTCCGAGGCGGGCTGACTCTCGTGTGCCTGGGGGATGCGAGCCATCTTACCTACAAACGCAGCTTTCTCGGCTGCTCCGAGCTGGACCGCGCCGCTTCGCATGTGCTGGCTCATTCGGGAGAAGCGTCCGAGATCATCGATTTCTTCCCCTACGGCTACGACGAGCGTCAATTCAACTCCCCTGGTTTTCGCCTGCCCGTCGGTTCGCTCATGCGCGGACGCCATGGCCAGTTCCCTGAGTATCACACCTCGGCCGACGATCTCGAATTCGTCCGTCCCGATCAGCTTGCAAAGTCGTTTCATGCGATTCGCCGCGTGATTGCGATCCTCGAGGGAAATCGTTCTTTTCTGAACTTGTTCCCTTACGGCGAGCCCCAACTTGGCAGGCGTGGCGTCTATCGCGAGATGGGCGACGCCGATCAGGCCAAGCAACTGGCGATGCTCTGGGTGCTCTCGCTCTCGGACGGGCGGCACTCTTTGCTGGATATCACCGAGCGCTCGGGATTCGAGTTCGAATTGGTCCGCTCTGCAGCAGACATTTTGACCAGCTGCACAATCCTCCGCGAAGCAAAAAACAAGCAGTCAGCATGAGAGCGAGCATCTCATCCGGGTTCCAATCACGCACTGACGGTACCCTTGATCAGGGGGCTGGATCGGTTCCGATCACCTGCTGACCGTACAAACCGGAGCCCCTGCCTCCACGTTCGGGCAGCTTTGAGTCCTCCACGACTCCAACGGGCGGAGGATCTAAGGAGGCCGAAGACGATCCCGGGTAAACGAGGAAGTCGAAGAAGGATCGTTAACCGTCGTCGCCGTAAAGTCGCGATTACGGGATCCCAAGATCGTGATCGGGTGTTCAACGCCTGGTTCAGGTGTGTTCATCGTAAGAACTCAGCCGCATCTGGTAGCATGAACGAATCTCAACGCACGATTCGCGGAGATCAAAGGTCAGGAAGTCGAAATTCGCGCGCACTCCGTGCCCGTGGGTTACACAAAGCTGGGTTCCACCGGGAAAAAATGAACGAAGACAACCGATTAGAAACAACGGGTTCTGGCTGTTTGCTCTTCTGCCTAGCAGTCTACCGGGTACGGCTCTTTGTCTGGGATCCAGACTCAAACCTTCTCAAAGATGCAGGGCAACCAAGCCGGTGGCCTTTCTGGCCCAACGCGAGCCCTTCGATGATGTTCAAAGACCCTCTCAAAACTCAGCTCTGTTGGCTCGTTCAAGCCTAGGTCGCGGACCTGTGGTCATGTGTCAGCTTGCGATCAAGAGGATCCGGTAGTAAGAGAGCAGCATGTACAGATGACATTGGAGACCCTTCCTTTCGCTGCAAGAGCCTCGATCCATGTACGGAGACTCTATTGCGTGGGCTACTCCATAACTGTTAGCCCAAATTCGAGAGTCCTTTCATCCGTCCATGCTAGTAGAGTATCAACCGTTTGGCTCAAGGTCAAGTGTGGGATCGATGGTTTCGGAATTTCAACAAACATACTTAAGCAAACTAAAGCGCGCATATTCTGCCATATTATGCGCGTCTGTGCTTCCTGTGAATTCCTCCACTGTTATTAGGCCAGCTTGAGCAGCCGATCGGCGACGGCCTGATTTCCATGTTCATTCACCCCGGGGAACAGAACCGCAGCGATTTCCTGCGTCAGCTACGCACGACGCTTCTCCGCGTGGCTCGCGCGGCGGTACGGATCGTCCATCCCACGGTGGCTCCGAGCGATTCACCAACTTGTCCCTCTTCGGCTCCGGCCGCATCTCCTCTCATGAAGCGCCACCCATCGTCGAAGCTCGCATGTTCCCGTTGAGCAAACGCTGGTCCCGGGGCGAGGAGAAACAAGGCCGCAGTGATCACCGCGATGATCCATCGAGACCAAAGATTCATGGGATTTTCTTGACCGATCGAGGCGGCGCCCGAGTAAGCCATCGCGGGAATCTCTTCTGAGCCGAGGAACACGACCTGCCGGAGTTCGGACTTCCACACCAGTAGCAAACCGAACAATGTGGTTTCGATTCGCTCTTGTGTTATGAATGAAATTCTGTAGGGCTCTCACGCAGTGGGGCGCTAATTGCCAGGCAGTCGGGCAGAGATCGGCTCACCCCGGCGAAGGGCTTCCCCCTGGAGTGCAGTGAGCACCTAGCCGAGCCAGTGCTTCAGCTCATCCGCCAAGTCAGCGCGGATCATGACGCGATTGCCCTGTTGCTTCTTGTGGGTAAGACACCTGGGGGTCTACGATAGCATGTGCGGGGTCACGGTCGAGGCATTCTCGCAGTTGTTCCGAGAGAATTCTCAGTCCGGGCTCTCTAAGAATATACGCATGTGTGGATTGCACATAAAGAAGTTCGATCCCTCCGGCAACCAGTCCGCCCCAGCCGAGGAACTCATCGTCGCCATCGAGGGGGAGTTTGGTCGTGCAACGAAACAAGGTCAGCCTCCCCGGATAAAGCTTCGGTTGATACCTCGCTCCGGCGAGCGCGTTCGCATCTTCGATCCTTATCCCGCTCCATGGAAGCGGGCGACCCAGCAGATGGAGGAATCGATAGGCTGCTCTGGAAGATTGCGCTCTGACGCGGTCCCAGAGAGATCGAGACGGATCTTCACCGGAAACTGCTATCTTGAACTGGGACCTGTAAACAGCGAGGCGCTCGTGAAATGAAAGCGATTTCTTGACTCGCTCCCTGTAGCCCAACTCGATCGTGTCGAACAACCCCAGAAAGCTCACGTGGCCACCCTGCGCGACCAATTGCTGCGCCACTTCAAACGCGACGGCTCCGCCGAATGAGTAGCCCGCCAGTCGATAGGGACCCTCTGGCTGCATTTCCCGGATCGCCTCGACATAGTATGCAGCCATGTCTTCCACACGAGTATGGTACGGTTCGCCGCCATCCAGGCCTCGAGGCAAAAGCCCGTAGACAGGTTGATCCTCTCCGAGATAAAACGCCATGCTGCGATACTGGATCACGTTTCCGCCGATTCCAGAAATCACATACAGTGGAGGGCGTGTTCCTCTGGCTTGAATTGCGACGAGCGCCCGCCCTGACGACGGCTCGTGCGCGGTCTTCGTGCTCGCCTCCCGAATGAGCTGCGCCAGCTTCCGGACCGTGTGCGCCTCGAACAACGTCGACAGACCGAAGTTGATGCCGTATGTTTTCTTGATCTTGCTGAAGAGCCGTACGACGATGAGAGACTGCCCGCCCAGCTCGAAGAAATCATCATCGAGACCCACTTGCTCGATTCCCAACAATTCCTGCCACCATTCCGCCAAAACGGACTCGACCTTATCCTTGGAAGAGCTTCTTCTTGACGTTGGCCTGAGTCCGATTTCCGTGGCAAGGGTCATTGCCTTCGGTCCATCGGGAAGCACAAGAATCCCGGGCGGCCCGTCTGAAGCGAGAATGCGAGTGAATGCCTTCGCTCCGTCGGCAGGTGCGATGCCCGTTGGCGGGCGGTCTTCGGCACTGTCGGGTCGCGCGGCCGCGGCCGGCAGATGCGACCGCTCCGTGCCCAGCGCCGTCTGCAGATCGCGAACCAATCGCATCGAGAATCCTTCGATTTCGACAAGCACTCTTCCTCTCTCGTCCAGGAAGCTGAGGTCGAACGTCGCCACATCGCGCCCGGCTTCGTTTCTCTGGTGAGAGTGAATGTGGCTGGAGAACTTCGTAGGCAGTGGGCGATAAACGCGGGCGCGTTTGTACGACATTGGGAAATAAACAGAATTCGATTGTCCGTAGTTGTCGACCAGATACAAGGCCGAGCCTGTAGCAAGATCAAAGAGGGCCGGATGAAGATGGTAGGCCGACGTATCTTCTGAAAACGGTCCCGCCAGCTCCAAGTCGGCCAGAGCCTCCTTCTCCCCGAGATGTATCGCTTTCAAACAATGCCACCGGGGACCGAAATTGAAGAACTTCTCTTGCTCGGTTCGGTGCGTATCATCGAACGCCAGCGTGCGCGATTGACAGCGGGCCAAGATCCGGTCGATGTCGCGGTCCGGCGGTGACGGTTCCTTGCATATCGCGATGTGTCCGGAGGCATACTCGACCCAACCCCCATCGGGTGCGCGGACCGAGAACTTGAGAGCTCCGTTGCTATTCCGGTGCAGAGCCACGCGTGCTTCTCGTGTCTGACCGGGATCGGCGAAGAATGGCGCCACAAAAAACACGTCCTCGAATTCGACGCCCTGATCGAACGCGCCTTTGGTCAAGGCAGCGCAGGCCATCTCCATGTAGCCCGTGCCGGGAAGGACCGCCCGACCGGACTTCAGACGGTGTTCCGCCAGCACCCAGTTTCGCTCGTAATTCAAGGGGACCGAGTAGATGATCTCGTCGTCGGTGTCGACAAGGCACCGCCCCAGCAAAGGATGCGCGGACGACGATCGAGCCGCCATGCCAACTCCGCTCCACGGCCCCCAACCGATCGCGACAACGCGGGCGTCGCGCCGACTGACCGCGAAGGCATCGAGGAACGCATTGGCTGCTGCGTAATCCACCTGCCCGGCGGGCGCCAGTAGGGAACTCACCGAGGAAAACAGCGCAAAGAAGTCCAGCGGCATGTCTTGGTTCGCGCCGTTCATAACATCCTGAATCACATCGTCAAGCGCGAGAGTTCCTCGGACCTTTGGGTCCAGAACGCGTGCCGCGCTTTCCCGTGACTTGACCTGGAGAGGACTGTCCTCAACCACACCCGCCGCGTGGATCACTCCGTTGATCGAGCCAAATCTTGCCCGCGCGATTTCGATCGACAGTTTCAACTCGTCGCGGCGACACACATCACAGGAAAGGTGGAGTACTTCCGCTCCGAGCGACTCGATCTCGATGAGCTTGCGTATCTGCCGTTTGACGCGATCTGGTGTGCCAGGTGCTTCGAGTGCGTTCTTCCACTCAACGGCGGGTGGTAACGGCGTGCGTCCCAATAAAACAAGCCGGGCTTTGAGATTACGCGCCAGCTCCTCGGCAATCACTAGCCCTAGATCGCCCAGCCCACCCGTGATCAGGTACACACCCTTTTGCCTTAAGCGGCTCGAGCTCGAACTCGCGCGGAGAGTGATCTGCTCAAGACTCTCAATCCATCGCTCCCCTTGGCGGATGGCGACAGGAGAATCGCTAATCGGAGCGCATTGTTCCGCGATGATCTGAACGGCCAACTGTGCGGTACCCTGCGAGCTCAGGTCGATGTCGATGTTGCGACAAGTGATTCCAGGAAACTCTTTTGGGATCACCTTCGTGGGGCCCAATAAGGTGGCCCAGACAGCATCTGAGACCGGCTCGCCACTTACGGAATGGAGGCGATCCGAGACGACGGCAATGTCGATGCCCGTCATATCCTGATCGCCCAACGCCTGCGCAAGAAATAAGAGGCTGTAGAAAGTGAGATCAAGTTTATCGACCAGCGAAAGCTGGGAAGATTCAGTGCGCACGGACCACAGATGTACGATCCTTTGCGGAGTCATCTTTCGTTTGATCAGGTCCGCAAGCAGCGCATCATAATCTTTGCGCACTCCGGAACGGATCGTGTATTCCGTGCGGCCGGTTCGTTTGTAGTCGCTGCCGGGAGTTACTTCGACGACCTCCTGCGCTGCGCCTCGCAGTTGAACAGTGATCTGCCGGCCCAATCCGTTCGGGTCTAGAAAGACCACCCAACACCCAGGTGCCAACGCGGCAGCAGTCGGTTGCGTGGTCCGGCTCCAGTTGCGCTGATAGAACCACTGGTCTATGCTCTCCAGGCCTGTGCTCTCTCGGTCTATTCGCGTTGCGCTCCCTGATTCCGGGCGCGAATCAGATGCGAGCGATGGCGGAAGCAGCTCTGCATTGCGCGTTGAGGTCGCCGCGTCAGGGTCAATCCAGAATCGCTGCTGCTCGAACGGGTAAGTGGGCAGTGGAATCCGCATTGCTGGTTCGCCAGTATGCAGGGCGGACCAGTCCACTGTCTGGCCACCAATCCAGAGTTGCCCCAGCGTATTCAACAGGACAGCCGTATCGGCAACCGTTTCCTCGCGGTGTCGTAAGGAGGAAAATACTCTTGTACTGTTGCTTGCGGCGTCGTTGCCAGCGTGCTGCCGCACAAGTGAAGCGAGCGTCTGGCCCGGGCCTATTTCGAGCATGACGCGGTCACGCTGGCGAAGCAGTTCGGTGACGCAATCCGAGAAACGTACTGTGTTCCGCAGATGCAGTGCCCAGTACTCGGGATCAGTGGCTTCCACTGCCGTGATCCATGCGCCGGTGAGGTTGGACATGTAGGGGATCCGCGGCGGACGTAGCGTGACGCGGCGCATCTGCGCCTTGAACGACGCGAGCATCGGGTCCATCATCGAGGAATGAAAGGCATGGGAAGTTTGCAGTCTGTGGCAGACAACGCCCTGCTTCGTCAGTTTCTGCTCCATGTCCGCGAGCGCATCTATTGGCCCGGAAACGACGCATTGGTGGGGCGCATTGACCGCTGCGATCGATAGAGTTTCGGAAAGAGGGATATCTTCCCGGGAGAGCGCGACGGCGAGCATGGAGCCGGGTGAACACTCTTCCATCAAGCTGCCGCGCATTGCCGTGATCGCCAACGCATCCTCGAGCGATAAGACACCGGCAAGGCATGCTGCGACATATTCGCCTATGCTGTGTCCAACCATGGCCTGCGGTCGAACACCGTGCGCCATCCACCACTGCGCAAGCGAGTATTCCACGGAGAAGAGGGCGGGCTGCGTGATGCTGGTGCGGTTCAGCTGCTCCGCGGCAGCGGTAGGATTCTCCGCACTCGGGTACAGGATCTCGCACAGATCCAGAACGAGATGCGACCGGAGCTGCTCCGCACATTGATCAAGACAATCGCGGAAAACCGGCTCGCTGGCATAGAGATCTGCGCCCATGTTCGGGTACTGAGAGCCCTGGCCGGAGAACAGGAACACGACAGACGATGAGGAGGAGGGCGCCGCCCTTCTCGTGAAGCCGCGCCCGGTCACGGGAGCTGACAATATCCGAGCGGCTTCCGCCGTGTCGCTCGCCACCGCGATTCGTCGATGCCGGAATGCCTTTCTGCCGGACTGACACGTGAAGGCAACGTCCCCGAGTCTCAAGCTGGGATTCTCAACGAGATGCCTGGCGAGTCTGGCCGCGGCCTCTTCGAGTGCCGCCTCCGTTCTGGCAGACAGGGGGATGAGTTGATGGGGCCGAGTGCTTTCCCCCCGCACTTGTTCAGGCGCCTCTTCGAGGATGACGTGTGCATTGGTGCCGCCAATTCCCAGTGAGGTAACTCCCGCGCGGCGGGGACCGTTGTTCGTTTTCCAGTCGGTGAGCGAGCTGTTGACATAGAATGGGCTGTTTTGAAAATCGATCTCTGGATTGGGACTTTGAAAGTTGAGGCAGGCAGGCAATTGCCGATGCTTGAGTGCCAGTGCTGTTTTGATCAGTCCGGCGATGCCGGCTGCTGCATCCAGATGCCCGATGTTCGTCTTGACGGAGCCGATGGCGCAGTAGCCCTTACGATTCGCGTCTCCGCGAAAAGCCTGCGCGAGCCCCTTGATCTCGATCGGATCGCCAACCCTGGTCCCGGTTCCATGAGTTTCCACGTAAGTGATGCTCTCCGCGTCGACGCCGGCAACGCCCAACGCCTCCGCGATCACCTCAGCCTGACCCGCGACGCTCGGCGCGAGATATCCGACTTTGCGCTGGCCGTCATTGTTCACTGCGGACCCGAGGATCACGGCATGGATCGTATCGTGGTCTTCGATCGCGTCTTCAAGCCGCCGCAGAACAACCAGACCGACGCCGCTTGCGAAGACCGTTCCGCTGGCGGCTGCGTCGAAGGACCGGCAATGTCCGTCGCGGGAAAGAATCTCGCCCTCACGATAGATATAGCCATGGGCATGCGGTATCTCGATGGTGACGCCGCCAGCGAGCGCCATGTCACACTCGCAATTCAGCAGACTCTGGCAAGCCATGTGTACCGCAACGAGCGACGTGGAGCACGCCGTCTGGACACTCATGCTCGGCCCGCTAAGATCCAGTTGATAGGACACACGCGTGGCGAGTACGTCTTTATCGTTCCCGGTCTGCCGGATCAGAAAGAGCCCGGCACTTTCCATCAGTTGGCGGTTATTGATCAGGTTGTGGATCATGTAGGCGTTCAAGCCGGAACCGGCAAAAACGCCAATCGATCCTGAAAAACTCTCAGGCGAGTGCCCTGCGCTCTCGATGGCCTCCCAGGCGCATTCCAGAAAATGACGATGCTGTGGGTCCATGATCGAGGCATCTCTTGGGCTGAACCCGAAGAACGATGCGTCGAACAAGTCAACGCCGTCAAGGACTGCCGCAGCCTTCACGTAGTCGGGATGGGCAAGCTCTTCCGGCCGAACACCGGCTGCAAGAAGCTGGGCGTCCGAAAGTGGGCGAATCGACTCCACGCCGTCGCGCAGGTTTCGCCAGAACTCGTCGATATTGCGAGCCCCCGGAAAACGCCCCGCCATACCCACGATTGCAATTGCCGAGTTCTTCATGGTGTTCTTTCCTGATCCCGCGCGGCACGGCGGCGCTGTGCGCGATTCGTGCTTCGCGGCGCGATGGAATCTCCTGCAAGGTGCGCTGCGAGAGTGCTTACGGTATGAAACTCGAAGAGGTCTACCAGCGAGATCTGGCGGTCTAGGCTTCGTTGCAGCTCGAGCTGGACCTCGGGCATCATCAGCGAGGTTGCTCCCAGATCGAAGATGTTCTCATCCAGGCCGACGTGCTCCACTCCAAGCACTTCCGCCCACACCTTGACGATGATGCTCTCGATTTCAGTGCGCGGGCCCTGGTCAAGAGATCGCCCGGACCCTTCGCTCCAACTCTGGGTGACAACTGCGGGCAACTCGTTGCGATCGATCTTGCCGTTGGGTGTCAGGGGCAGGCGTTCGAGAAAGACAAAGTGCGACGGCACCATGTATTCGGGAAGCTTGGATTCAAGCGCCCGGCGAAGAACGGTCGGTGTCAAGAATTCGCCGAATCTGGGGATGATATAGGCCACAAGGTGTTTGTATCCCGGCCGATCCTCACGCGCAATGACAACAGCCTGCCCTACCGCGGGGTGCTCTTCCAGCACGGCCTCGATCTCGCCAAGCTCGATCCGGTAACCACGCAGCTTCACTTGAAGGTCTGTCCGCCCCAGGAATTCGAGATCGCCGTCCGGTAGGAGACGCGCCACGTCGCCCGTGCGGTACATACGGCCGCCACTTGCAAATGGATCGGGAAGGAAGCGTTCGGCGGTCAGTTCGGGCCGCTGCCAGTAACCGCGAACTACCCCCTCTCCACCAAGGAACAACTCGCCCGGCTCCGCATCGGCCACGGGTTCAAGTTGGGGGTCGAGAACATAAGCCAGTGTATTTGCAAGTGGGCGGCCAATAGGAACAATTGTGGAGAATTCTGGTACGTCAGGAACGAGATACGCCGTCGACCACACAGTCGTTTCGGTGGGGCCGTACATGTTGAAGATTTCCCCAGTGAACACTGGGCGCAGCGTACTGACGAGCGAAGCAGGTAATGCCTCACCTCCCAGCAACAGTTTCTTCACGGAACCCAAAGCAGCAAGAAAACCTGGATCCGTCACGAGCATGCGAGCGAGCGACGGTGTCGACTGAAGATGTGTGACGCCGTGGCGAGCGATTTCCTTGGCAATCGTGTGTGTGCCTTCCTCTCCATGTAACACAACCTTGAAGCCACGGGTAAGTGTCCATAAGAGTTCAAGCACGGAGATGTCGAATGAAATGCTGGTCACGGCCAGCCAAACACCGGGCTCTGTTCCGAGCACGCGGTCCATGGCGGAGAAGAAAGAGAGAACGTTGCGGTGCTCGACCATGACTCCCTTTGGCTTACCGGTGGATCCCGACGTGTAGATGACATACGCCAGGTTGCTGCCAGTCGCAGGACAGAGGACTGGGTCCGCGGTTCGATGCGCGATCGCCGCGGCTTCGCTGTCCAGAGAGAGGACGCTTGCAGCGACGGCTGGCAAACGATCTAGCAGGTGATCGGTCGTCAGGACAACAGGTACCCCGGAGTCTTCGATCACAAGTGCCGTTCGCTCGCTCGGGTAAGCTGGATCGAGCGGCACATAAGCACCGCCGGCTTTGAGAATCGCCAGCAAGGCAACCATGATCCCGAGCGACCGATCCATGAAAACTCCGACAAGCGTCTCCTTTCCAACACCAACGCTTTGAAGGTATTGCCCCAGCCGATTCGCCCGGTCGTCGAGTTGCTGGTAGGAAAGCTCGTGCCCGGCGAAAACCAAAGCAGTGGCGCCGGGTGTCCGTGCTACCTGCCTCTCGAAGAGAAGAGACATCGTTCTCTGCTCCCTTTTCGGATAGGTGTTAATCTCATCGCGGATTGTTCGAGAATTGACTTTCGTGTTCACTGTAATCCCTTTTCGGCCGTCGTGCCGCGCACCTGGCCCGGAGAAGAATTCTAGGACCGCGTTCTCTTAAATCAGGAGTGTAGGTTAATTGTTGACTTGATGCCTCAAAACGACAGGCCAAGCACGCTTGGCAACAGATCGAAATCGCTTCTCCGGCGTGCGTGCAAGGTCTCGAGTCGAAAAAGTTGCGGAAAAGACACGCTCAAAGACACCCAGACCCACACCCAAGCGCTTCGAATCGAGGCTGTCATCCCGCATCGAGAAAGCTACGGACACCCCGCCGATCCGCTTGATCGCCACTTGCGTCTCTCCGAGAAGATCAACCAAGGGTAATTGGGTTACGTCAGGTACTTCAACCGCGCCGCTCCGGGCAAGAAAGGCCAGCAATCCGTGACTTCGGCTCGACGTGACGTGGCGCGATGAATGAATATCCCTCGCCCACGACGTTTTTCGTCGGACTCGAACGATAGAGAAGCATCCATGCCTCGACAGGAGCTTCATTCCAGCAAAGGTCGCATCGATTGATCGATTCTACCAGTTGAATGCAACCACAGTCAACACCCTTGGGTTCCTGACGTATCTGAAAGTAGCATAATGCATTGGGTCGGTTTGCCGACTCGACCTGCGAACATTTCAAGTCGTTATCTTGCAAGGAAGATGGCTTTGTCGCTCTTGATGCAGCAGGTTATCGGTCGGCGTTTCGAACCGGATGTGGTAGGTACCACTCGCTTGGCCGGCGACTGTCCCTGAGAATTCTGCGGGAGCGACGCTCCCAAATGCGAGCGATGGAACCGGATTCCCCAGGGGGCATGTCCTCTTGAAAGTGCGGAAACTCTACCCCTTGAGAAGCGGACTAGCGCCGACGGACCATGATATTTCCAAGAAAGAGGTATTCGATACCAGTTCCGAGAAAGGTCTCCAGCGCCTCACGAGGCGTGTTCACGATCGGCTGCCCCTTGACGTTGAAGCTTGTGTTCAGAACCATTTCACGCCCAGTAAGCTTCCCGACCTCTTCGAGAAGTGCATGAAAGTCTGCATTGTCTTCTTTCGAGACTGTCTGGACGCGCGCCGATCCATTGACGTGGGTGATCGCGGGGAGGGAGAGACGATGCTTCTTCCGCACATCGACGGTCACGATCATGTATGGCAGTTCCGTGCCACGCTGTATCTCGAACCAGTCTTGCACCTGCTCGAGCGAAACGGCAGGCGCAAATGGCCGGAACGCCTCACGCATTTTCACCATGGCGTTGATGCGATCGCGCATCTCAGGGTGTCCTGGATCGGCCAGGATGCTCCGGTGCCCGAGCGCACGGGGGCCAAACTCCATCCTTCCCCTGTACCAGGCGATCACTCGGCCGTCTCGAATCAGTTTCGCTGCCTCAACGCAGGTATCATGGAGAGTTGGCAGTCGAACGGTTTCGATGCGGTCCTGAAAGGCCTCGATCGCCTCTTCAATCTCATTTTCCGCCGCTGTAGGCCCAAGGAAGGGAACAGGCATGCGGGTGTTGCGGACCGCTCCGCCGCGCGAGGCTCTCCACAACGCTGCACCTAATGCCGAACCATCATCGCCCGCGGCGGGCTGAACATAGATCTCGTCGAAGCATCCCGATTGCAGCAGCTTGCCGTTCGCGGTGCAGTTCAGTGCGACTCCGCCAGCCAGAGCCAATCGACGCAGGCCAGTGATTCGCCCTGCATGTTCACAAAGATGCAACATGACCGCGTCCAGACATTCCTGAAGCGCTGCGGCTACGTCGCGATGTTCGTCTGTGATCTCATCCTCCGGCCTGCGGCACGGAACGAGGTGATCTTGGAGATAGCGGCGAGTCGCTCCATAAGTCTCGCGGTCTTGGCGAGACTGGTTCATCCGCAGGAGAGGAATCCGGATTCTCCCGTCGTCAAGCCGTTTGACGGCTTCTCGAAAGAACGCGCGGAACCGGGACGGGTCTCCGTACGGCGCCAGCCCCATGATCTTGTACTCATCTGAATTGAAATCAAAGCCGAGGTGCAGCGTGACGACAGAATACAAGATGCCGATCGAGTCGATGGCGGAGATCTCCTGCAGCTTGTCGAACTGGTGGTCGTGGGCCTGATACACGGTCGCACTGTGCGCTTCGCCCATTCCGTCGATCACGACGACGAGGCAATCCTCCCAGCCGGAGGTGTAATGCGCGCTGGCTGCATGAGCTAGGTGGTGGTTCACTTGATGAACGCGCTTGGCGGGGAAATCCGGGAGCGACCGGTTGAGTCGCTCAAGCAGTGCGTCACGAGAGAAAACGTGCTCATATTGCTCGGCCGTGACGGGGTCCATCAAGTAGATTGGCTGGTAAGGAGAATAATCGAAACTGTGCGCAATCTCATCGATGTTTCCCTGCTTGATGCCTGCTGCCGACAAGCAGTACTGGATTGCGGCTTCCGGAAAGCTTCCGGTGTGCTTCTTTCGGCTGAACCGCTCCTCGGCGGCTGCGGCGATGATGTCTCCATCTACGACCAAGGCCGCCGCCGAATCGTGCCCTTGCGAGATCCGGTATTCGCGCTCCTCGAGACCCGGCCAATGCGACTTCTTGAACGGAACGGCGTTTTCAAATCCGCTAATTCCTAGAACGATCATGGTGATTCGTTGTCCCCCCTTGAGGAAGTCTGTACAGAGCATCGAACGGACGAGTCGGCGGACCTATTCGACCAAAGCATGAAGGATCTGGCGGAGACCCCAACAGTTTTTACTTCTTGAATGTCTAGTACGAGCGGTACTGCGAGCATCGGAGCCCTGAGGCAAATTTTCAACGTTCCGACAAAGGATCAGTTCAGGCGTCGTTGCTGGAAATCTTAGCCAGGCTTAAGTACCCCTCACAGCAAAGCAAGAGGTCCGGAATTCACGGGAACATTGGCCGACGCTCGATCGATCTTGTCGATCGACGCAACCCCATGTCCAGCAGAGCATTGAATTCCGATCCCCAATTGCTTTTGAAGCGGTACCCAGGAACGATTTCACGACGTCAGGTCAAGTTCGCAGACCAATTGTTCCGGTTGTTGTCGACACGCGTTCAGGTATTCTTGGCGAATAGATATGTCTGTCGGCGCCTCGCTGTGCTCGCCCTGCTTGTGAGCCGGGCCACTCCCTTTTAGGGACGGGCCCCTTGCTTTCTCAAGCGAGACAGGGCGAGGTCTGTACTAACCTCAACGGTTCCAGAGAGGAAATGCCTCAACGCCAGGACATCCTTGCGGTCGCAAGAAAATATTATTGATGGACGTCTCAATGCGCAGTATCATGATCTCGAAGACTCGGCTCGGCAGGAAACAAGGCCACGCCGCCTGGCTGTAGGTAGGAGCCGAGCCATCAAAGCGATCGCGACGGGCTTTCTTACGAAACAACGTAGCCATCTCGCATCTGGATTTCAAGCTTCGTTTTGTATTGATGTGCTCGATGTCGTTTTTTCTCAACGTTTCATTCGCAAATGAGGGTTCTGCAAAGCAAATTGGAAGATTCTTATCGAACATGCCTATGATTATTGGCGGGCGGAATCGACCATGCAGTGCTTTTGTGCACCTATTCGAAGTGGGTCGGGACCGGCTGTCATCACCATAGGCTCTAGCTCGGTTTTTCGGTTTGTGAAGACAATGATCATGCGGCGGAAAACTCTTTGGCCTCTCATCGCTCCTCTTGCCGTGCTTGCAGTGGGGCTCTTGTGGGCGTTTTGGCCCATACTCGTCGCCATGGCGGAACGGTGGTCGAATGATCCGCGGTACGCCCATGGCTACCTGGTCCCCGTGTTTTCGCTGGCGATGCTCTGGATGAGACGGAGCCAGGTTCCAGGTGAAGGATTGCGATCGAGCAGCCGGGGACTGGCTCTCATCGCCTTGGGGTCGACCATCTTGCTGGTCGGTGGGTATTTTCGCCAAGGTTCGATCGAGGGACTGGCGATTCTGGCTTATCTCGCCGGGGTTGCCATGGTGCTGGGAGGATGGCCCGCTTTGAGATGGTCGTGGCCTTCGATCATGTTCCTGTTTTTCATGATCCCGCTGCCTTGGCGGATCGAGAATGCGCTCGGAGCGCCCCTTCAGTGGCTCGCGACTCTGGCCAGCACATTCACGTTGCAAACCCTGGGCTTCATGGCATTCGTGGAAGGCAATGTGATCCTGTTGAATGACGCCCATATCGGAGTTGTGGAAGCCTGTAGCGGTCTGAGCATGGTGATCACGTTCATCGCATTGTCTGTGGGCATGGCTCTGGTCGTCGACCGCCCGCTGCTTGACAGGAACGTCTTGGTTCTGAGCGCGATCCCGGTTGCCCTGCTGGCGAATATCGCACGCATCACTCTGACAGGCGTCCTCCATGAGACGATTGGCGGACAGATCGCGGATGAGTTCTATCACGATCTGGCCGGCTGGGTGATGATTCCCTTCGCACTCGTCCTTTACTGGTGCGAGATCTGGGTTTTCTCGCGTATTCTGGTCGAAGTGGAAGCGATGCCTGTTCTGGTCGGCATCTCCAGCGGCCGGCGCTGGTCGGCCAATCGGTCGCCCAGGCCGTTACCCAATCTTCCTCGAGCGAGCCGAGGGCGCTGAGCTCAGGCAACTCAGGTGGTTTCTTGACAATCTTTCCGGCCGTGGTCTGCAACACGCTTTCTCGAACCGTTCAGGTACTCGGTGATGAACCAGGCAAACCATGTCTCAGGTGAGCTGACCGGACCGATTTCGACGACTGCAACAGTCGTGGACACCATCGCCGGTAATGTGGCCGGGATGGTCCCCTCGGCTTATCCCGTGGTCGTTAATCCCCAGACGACCTCCAGCCCCAGCCCGATGGGATTGCTCAGGGCTCTCAAACGTCGGCTGGCACTGGCGTTGGGACTGGCGATCCTGGTGTCGGGTGTCTGTTCAACGGCCGCGTGGTTTCTGCTTCCCCCCCCGAAGTACCAGGCCCAAGCCCAGGTGCTGGTGAGGACGTCAACACCGCAAATCATGTTCAAGACCATCGACGCCGAGTCGGAAAGGGAGGAATCCCAGCGATACCAGAGGAGCCAGTTGGTCCAGCTCAAGAGCCGATTCGTCATCAACACCGCGCTCCAGGAGCGCGGGATCAACGAGCTCAAGATGATCCGCGAGCAAGCGAGACCGGCCGACTGGCTGGCGGAGAATCTGCAAGCTCAGTTTCTTTCTGGAACCGAGGTCTTGCAGATCTCCCTCGATGGCAAGGACCCCGAAGAGCTGGCGCGCCTGGTCAATGTCGTCACGAACACCTACATCGAGGAAGTGGCCAACGGGGATATGAAACGTCGAGTGCAACGGCGGGAGTTGCTCAAAAAGCTCAGCAATACGAAGTTTGAGGAGTTGAAAAACCGTCGCGATGCGTTGCGAACACTTGCCCAGAAGGCAGGGTCGGATGACCGGCAGACACTTGTGCTGAAGCAGCAGTACGCAATCGAGCTCGGCACGGACGTCCGGAAAGACCTCCGTGAGGTTCAAGCTCAGAAGCGAAAGCTCGAGGCAATGATCAAGGTCCAGCGCCCTGAGGCTTTGCATGAGACAGCAGCCCCGATGGTCTCGAACGACGCCGTGGCGCGTCTGATCGAGCAGGATCCGGAAGTCAGTGACCTGAAGGCAAAGCTCGCTGCCGCGTCAGAACGACTCGCATCGGAATCCGTTTACACGGGGCGTGTCGCCCGCAAATCGGGCATGAATCCCGCCCTGAAAACCCTGCGCGACGAGGTCGAGCTGATCAACAAACAACTGGAGCGGAAACGCAGGGCGATCCGACCGTCCGTGATCCAGCAGCTCCAGAATCCCCAGGACGACGGCCAGTCAGTCAAGGGTGGCAGCCTGGAGCAGCAACTGGCAGTCGCCACGGAGCTCGAGGCGAGCTTGCAGGAGGAGATCAAGAATTTCTCCCAGATGGACCAGGTTCTGACCGACAACACACTCAACGTCCAGGACAACAAGGAAGAGCTCAAACAGATCGAGGACGCCGCGACCAAGATCGCCTCGGAAGTTGAGAAGCTGGACGTCGAACTGCAAGCGCCCCCGCGAATCAGTCTGCTCGAGGAGGCCCTTCCCCCGAGGACCAGAAACGTGAAAAAGTGGTACATGACGTTTGGCATGACCGCGCTCGGCTCGTTCTTGGGAACTCTCTTCGCCATTGTATTTCTGGAGCTGCAGACCCGGAAAATTGACACGACCGATGAGGTGGGGGGCCTGGGACTCGCGGTGGTCGGGTCCTTGCCGATGCTGCCGGCCAGGGCGCGACGGAACGGCGTCATGGCGAGTCAGGAGAAGGATCGCTACTGGTACGGCCTGCTCCTCGAATCGATCGACGCCACCCGCACGATGCTGATCCATGCAGCTCGTTCGGGCTCGCACCGGGTGGTCATGATCGCGAGCGCACTGCCGGGGGAAGGAAAGACGTCCCTGGCCAGCCATCTGGCGACCAGCCTGGCCCGGAGTGGTCAGAAAACTTTGCTCATCGATGCCGACCTGCGTTGCCCGTCGATTCACCGCCTGTTCGATCTGACCCTGAATCCTGGCCTGAGTGAGTTGCTGCGGGGCGAGGTTGCATTCGATGATGTGATCGTCTCCACGGCCGTCGAGGAGCTCAAAGTAATGACCGCCGGTCATTGTGACCCGCAGACCTTGAGGATCTTGTCGCAGGGAGGCCTGGGCGGTCTCTTCGCCCGGCTCAAAGAGCAATATGATTTTGTGATCGTCGACTCCTCGCCGATCTTGCCGGTTGCCGACGCTCAGATCATCGCCCAGCAAGTGGATGCGGTGCTTTTCTCAATTCTTGCCGATGTGAGCCGGAAGACCAAGATTCTGGCAGCCTATCAACGGATTGCGGCCCTGGGGGTCAAGGTGCTTGGCGCCGTGGTGACGGGGGCCCACGGTAGTGATAGCTACCACAACAAATACTACACAGGGTACTCAGGGGAGGTCCATTCCACCCCGTCTGATCCAGCGAAACCCACGACAGAGACCGAAGCAGTGTCATGAAGAACCCGGTCTGTACCGTCGCTGCATTGGCTCTGATTGTCGGGTCCGGGCTTGTCCACGGAGCCTGGACCAATCGGTGGAGAACAGCCCCGGCACTCGCCGAACTGGCTGCCCGACTGGAGTCCGTGCCCACGGTCCTCGGCGACTGGACCGCGACCTCGCGAGCGATCCCTCCGAGGGAGCTGGCAATGGCCGGCGGCGTGGGACACATTGCGCGAGTCTATACAAATCCCACCAAGGGACTCACGGTGTCGGTCCTGCTGCTCTGCGGCCTGCCTGGCAATATCTCGACCCATACGCCCGACGCATGTTATCCGGGAGCCGGCTACACGCTGGGCAACAGCGAGAGGTTTGTCCACCGATACGGTGTCCCGGAACGAACTGCGGAGTTTCAGACCGCCATTGCCAGGCGGGCAGGGACCAAACCGTCCTCCCTGCGGCTCTACTGGGCGTGGCGTGCGCCCAGTGGCTGGTCCGCGCCCGCGAATGCGCGCTGGGCTTTCGCTGCCGAGCCGATGCTCTCGAAGCTTTACATCGTGAGGGAAACAGGCGGAGTCGCGGTCGATCCCAAAGAGGATCCTTGTGCTCAGTTCCTGTCTCTTCTGCTTCCCGAACTCGATCGCGTAACGATCTACGCGGGCTGAAGCCCGGTAGCTTTCCGGCTGATCTCGGCCGCAGTCCCGTTTCCGGTTTTGGCTTCAACGATCGCCAGTCCTGTGGCCGCGTTACATTCGGCCAGAGCTCGGATGTTCCGAGCGGCGTTCCAATCGGCGTCAGCGGAGAATCCACAATGCAGGCAGAGGAACTCAGCCTGGGTCTTGCGGTTGGACTTCTCGCAATGGCCGCACTGAGAGCATGTGCGAGACGTGTTGCGAGGGTCCACCTGCACGATGGGGATTCCCGCGTCCGTCGCCTTGTACGAGAGGAAGCTGTAGAGCTGGTGGAACGACCAACCTGACAGCCTATTTCGAGCGTCTCCACCACGAGCCCTGATCCGGCCGCGTATCCCCCTGAGATCCTCGAGGGCGATGCCCCGTCCGGTGCGTTTGGCGGTCTGGACGATCGTCTTGCTGATGCAGTGGTTTTCATGTCGGCGGAATCGGGCTTCCTTTCCGGACAGCCGCCTGAGTTTCTTCTTGGCCCCCCTGGTTCCTTTGCGTTGGAGCCGCTTCCGCTGGAGGTTGTGCTTGCGGCGGACCTTCTCGACGGGCTTTCCACAATGCCCTTTCGGGTCGCCGCTGGTCGCCGCGATCTTGGCGATGCCCAGGTCGACTCCCAGGTACCCGCTTGGTTCGATCGGCTCCAGGGCTTCCCCGCCGATCTGGATGTGCATGAAGAACCGGCCGTCCCGCTTCACCAGTTGAGCGGCGGTGGGCTTGGTCCCCTTGAGCACACTCTTCTGATGTTCGCCCGGCCTGGTCTCGACTCGCTGTCGCGAGTGCAGGAGGGTCAAGCTGACGGTCCAGTCCCACTCGCGGAACGAGAAGATCCGGGCGTCATAGTCGATGGATGTCGGCTTGAACGCCGAGTGGGCTTTCTCCGGGACCTTGAGTGCGGCACAGACGCGGGCGATGGCACGGATCGCCAGGTTGGCAGAGAGCCCGAACGTCTCACGGACTTCGCGGTAGCAGACCCGTTGAATCAAGACCTTGTTGGTCGTATGCTCGCGGCGGGCGACGTCGGCAATATGGTCGCAAGCACCGGCGAAGGCCCTCAGCGTGGCATCCATCTCGGCCGCCTGTTCGGCGGTCGGATGCAACTTCAGGACGATCGTCCGCGTCGTTTCCATAGCGGCGATTGTATCACATGCCGGAGTCACATACAACAGGAGCGGCTAAAGCCGTGGGACGCTTCCTCCACTGCCACTGAAGTGGCCGGGGGGAACCCCGCTTGCGGGGTCGTTCCGCGGGCTGAAGCCCTTTATCGGTGATCAGGTCTGCGTGATTAAGTCTTCGTGGCGTTGCATCAGCCCGCGAAGTCGCTGGAGCGAGTTGTGATTGCGGGGTCGATGATCTGATCGTGCGCCATCAGGTGGGCAACGATCCGCTGTGCGGCATAACCGTCGCCGTAGGGGTTGATTGCGCCGGCCATCTTCGCATAAACCTGCGGATCGGTCAGGAGCTCCACGGCCGCCGCGGTGATAGCCTTCCGCTGGGTGCCGACGACGCGCGCGGCGCCGGCCTCGACGGCCTCCGGGCGCTCGCTGGTATCGCGCAGTACGAGCACGGGCTTGTCGAGGCTTGGGGCCTCTTCCTGAATGCCTCCTGAGTCCGTCAGGATCAACCGGCTCGAGG
>Ga0310038_10000175_pt1 | contig 68630 bp, 55 predicted proteins | sample Sb_taG_6_FD_200461 | JGI IMG/M metagenome (GOLD analysis project Ga0310038, IMG submission 200461) | Peat soil microbial communities from Weissenstadt, Germany - Sb_50d_4_PS metaG (v2) (version 2) | ecosystem: Environmental > Terrestrial > Soil > Wetlands > Peat | place: Germany: Weissenstadt... | reverse complement strand
GGTTTTCTTTTGTCTGCAATGGCAGACTTTGCGTCTGATTTGGAGGAGGATTTCCCATGACACGAGTGCTATTGAGCGTAGAGGAGGCCGCCCAAAGACTGGGTGGTGTTTCCCGATGGACCATTTACTCCTGGATGAGCCAAGGACGGCTCCGCAAAACCAAGGTTGGCAGCAGGGTGATGGTTGCAGAGGGTGACCTCGAAGCCTTCCTCGCTCAGTGCAATCCAGAGGCGCCCGCGTCTAGGCGCGAAAAGGACGGCGCAGCCCGGTGAGTGCAAATCCGTTGCTTGGCGGGCCGCGCTCAGATGCGCCCTGCTGCCTAGGAGCATTTTCCGAACCCGTGGCCAACGTGCTAAAGAATGAGTGCGGCTTCTTCACTATTCCGCGACGTGCACCTCTCGCGGAGTTAAGCGGATCCGCCGTCAAACTCTACTGCGCTTTATTCGATCTCGCGCAGCGATATTCAGCCACGCGCATTGAAATTCCTGCCTACGCCATCGGCGGTCTAGTGGGGCTCTCCAAGAACACCGTGCGCACCGCGGGACAGGAACTCGGGGAAAAGAATCTCGCGGTAATCACGAAAGGCGAGCGCGGGTTACTTGCTTACGAGTTGGTGAATCCCGAAACAGGCGCTTTACTCCAACCCCCCGTGAGAGACGCTAACACAGGAAAAAGGTACATCGGTGTTTATCGCTTCACGCCGCAGCCCGGCCTTAGCGCACGCGCCCTGAAAAACACGCCCAAACCTTCACCGCCCGCCCCGGCTGCCAACATTCCCTGGTCTGAAATCGGCGGATCAGAATCCCAAAATTTGGGAACCACGAAGTCAAACTTTGCTCCCCGCAGGTCAAAAAGTGGGATTCTGGATTCTCCCACAAGTTTGAAAACAAAAGAACTTAGTGACAGCTATGTATCTCTGAAAGACTCTGAAAAGAAGGGAATCTCTGAAGGGGACAGGAAGAGCAAGGACTCCCCGGAAGAGAAGCAAGCAGAAGAAGAAGCCACGTCCTTCCCCTTCGGGTTCTGCGCGTCGCCAGATCAGTAGTGACGGGCCCGGTAGTCGCAGGATTCTAACGACTCGCCCGCTTGAATTTGAAAAAAAAAACGTCTGCGCCGAAAACTGCCGTCTAGAAGGGCGAATCCTGAAAAATGCATTGAAGCCGTTTGTCCTCGGTAGTGATGCCGGTGAGTTTTTCACAGGATCAGGCCGTGGGCGGAGGCGTGGCCATGGAGGCGTTGTAATTCAAAAGGCAAGCGCAGTTAGTTACAGCTCTGATCACTCGCTTATCGACGTGGCAGGTAGTGGATTCCCGGTGGCTAGCTTCTCACGAGCAGAGGGCAACGCCATACAGTCTTCAGTGGACCGGACGCTTGCTCCGGCTGGTGGGGATCATCAAGGCGGTTTCCACGAAGAGGGCTTCACCGCAGACGCCAGCGGCATCCACAACGCCGCGGCAGGTCCCGCATATCAGCAGGGGGATGCTACGGCTCACACAAACCAGACCATCAACTCAACCACGACGATGGAAGAGCACACGCATCCGGTCGGAACGCAAGACTCTGCCGGAACCACGACCATCGGAGGAACCCACTTCGATCCGACGCCATCTCCGCAAGACATACACGGCGCAGCAGGGCACGACAACATCACGCATGTAGAAGCCAGCGCGGGCACCAGCACGGTCTACGTCTACAATAGTAATGGCGTGCAGGCGCATGTTCCGTTAAGCGTATTCCCGAGACCTAGGAAAGAAAAATCGTCACAAGAAGCAGAGCCACGTAGTGATCCTAATCGGATGGGTCCGTAATCTTTAAGGAATCAAAAATATCGTTTCAGGACTGAAGGACAACCAGCAATGAGCACAACCGGGTTCAAGATTGCTCTCGTACTCGCGGTCGTGGTGGGGACGCTTCCAGCCGTGTCACAGCAGCGTCCATCCTCCACCGAGAAGCGGCCTCCCGACCCTCCCCCTAACCATGTCGAGGTGCGATTTGCGATTGGCAAGCAGCCCGTCACATGCGAGCGCTTCCAGCTAACCGTCAAGGGTGGAAGCCAAACGATCTTAACCGGGTCGTTTGCCTCGGGCTTTTCGATCCCTCAAGCTGCTGCTGCTGCCAACCACGACATGCTGGATGTCGAGATCAAGTGCGAGGAGCACAGGTGGCATTTTTCGGAGGTTGGGAGGTGGGCTTTACAACAGGGGTGGTGGTGGGTGGGCACCGACTATCCCCCATTCCAAGAAATGCTCCAGAATGACAATACGTTCAAAGATGCGGTGTGGGTCAAATACCTTATCGTCGATCCGACGAACGATGAGGTGTTCTATGTGTATAAGTTCTGCCCGACGCGGCTGAAAGACCAGAAGCCGGGTCCGTGCTACGACGAAGACTGACGGTTTAGCCATGCCTATGATGAAGGCGAATCGCGGTATGATGCGATTCCGTATGCCGCAGGTGACTTACAAGTTCACCGGCAAAGAACGGGATGCCGAATCTGGCCTCGACAACTTTGGAGTGACCTGCTCCCCCGTTTCCGCACAAAGCTCAGTATGATTTTGGACGAGTGAACCGCTCCCATTTTCTGTCACAAACGAGATTAGAGGTTTTGGACAGTGTAGGTCCTTTTCTCCTCGATTGACGCGGTTTTCGTGCACTCCAGAGGCTCGATCAAGAGACTCTGGAGTGCGCGCCCCATCAACGTAGAAACATTCTGCTCGGGCCGGTGCAGCGCCGCGAAAGCTGCAGGTGTCCGATCCGCCAGGGCGCTGTGCGGTCGCTGATGATTGTAATGTTCGCGGAACTTCGTCAGCTTCTGCCGCGCCTCGTCCAGCGACGTGAACCACTCCACGTTCAAACACTCGTCGCGCAGCCCGCTGCAGCGACGTATTGGCTTGGCTTTGTCGGATCTCGAAATACAGTTCGCTGTTCACGGCTGAGGGAATGCAGCGTATACACGGGATAAGTCTTGGGATGAGCTTCGCCCGAGCTTATCCGCCAATGGCAGAATTACCTTGGGGATAAAGCCTGCGCGAAGCAGAAAACGGAAAACCAGCTAAGGGTTCGTGGTTTGATCCTCAGAGTCTTCCTAGACTGTGATCCTTCAACGGCATCTCCGTCGCGGAAATTACGTGCAAGCTCGAATGGACAGGCGAGCAGCTTTTCGGCATCGAATTTTTTCCCTCAGAGATGTGCGCAAAAGGCGCCGCACGCTCCGCGGAGGGGGTGGGTCGGACAACAGGACAGTCTGTGAACCTTAAGGAGACCTTTCCACAGCGCTGAGCGGGCAGGAACTCCAAAATTGAACATGCCCTCAGTCACTCTGTGCCCAATTTTGTGCCCAGTGCCAGGTTGTTTGCGTTGGTATGGGGAGGGCGGACAGGACTGGAACCCTCATTCTTACTAGCGAATATGAACGCATCCAACCTGAGCTAAAGTATTGATTCTTCGTGCGACCAGTACTTGGGCGCAGGGGGTCCGCGGTTCAAATCCGCGCGCCCCGACCAAAACCTCCCAAAACAGAGGCGGTCTTGCCTCTACCGCGAAGATCGATACAATACTCGGAATGGTTGGGCGCATCCTAGCTCCGTTACTCATTCTTCTGTCCGTCACAAGTCGAGTGACCGGTGGTGAAGTCCCTGCTCACCGGGGCGCCGCGGACAATCCCGGCGTGCTCCTGGTGGTAAATCAGGTGGAGCATGCGCTGCTGATGGTTGATCCGCGCAGCAAACACGAGATTGGCAGGACGGTAGTTGGCGTCAATGGCCATGAGGTCGCAGTTTCCAAGGATGGCCGGCTGGCGTACGTTCCGATCTACAGCAATGTTGCTATCGGAGAGCCTGGAACCGACGGCGATCGTATTGACATCGTTGACCTGCAAGCGCGACGGCTCGCCGGAAGCATGAATCTTGGCAAACCGGTGCGGCCGCACCGCGCCCTGTTCGGAGCGAATGGTTTGCTGTACGTGACAGCCGAACTCGACAACGCGATCTATGTGGTCGACCCGGGCAGTCTTAAAGTCGTGGATCAGATTCCGACTGAACAGCCGCAAACCCACATGTTCGTTCTTTCTCCTGACGGGCAGCGCGCCTATACCGCGAATGTAAGTGCGGGAAGCGTGAGCGTTCTGGATCTGAAGCGGCGCAAAGTGATCACCGTGATTCCGGTGGCCAAGACAATTCAGCGAATCTCGATTTCTCCGGACGGTAGCCGCGTTTTCACGCAGGATCGCGAGACGCCCCGACTCGCCGTGATCGACACCGCGACCAACAAGGTTTCCGACTGGGTACAGATTCCGGAACTGCCGTTTGCTTCGGCAGTCACGCCGGACGGACGCTGGCTGCTGGTGACCACCATCGCGAAGGACCAGCACCGCCTGCACGTGATTGACTTGAAGTCTCTGAAGATCGCCCGGTCGTTCGACCTGCTGGACTTCCCGATTGCAATCCTGATTCAACCGGATGGCGAGTTTGCGTATGTCACATGTATGGGGGCCGGGAAAATCGCAGTGCTCAATCTGCGGTCCTGGCAAATGGAAGAACCGATTGTTCTGACGCGGGGCGTAGACGGAATGGCATGGATGTCCGTGATGCAATGAACTCAATATCCCTCCCGCTTCACGCTACCCACGTCTGCGGCTGACGAAGGGCTTCCGCTATGTCATTCATAAACATCGCGGCGCGGGCTCCGTCTAGCACGCGATGATCGGAAGACAACGTCAGCGCCATCATCGGCCGCACTGCAGGTTTGCCCTCGATTGCGACAACGCGGTCGGCGATCGCACCTACCGCGAGAATCGCGGCCTGCGGCGGCGTGATGATTGCATTGAACGCGTCCACCTGATACATGCCAAGGTTGCTGATGGTAAACGTCGCGTCGGCGATGTCGGCGGGACGTAATCTTCCGGCTCGCGCCCTATCGGCAACGTCGCGCCGCTGTTTCGCAATCTCCGCCAGGCTCGCGGTGTGTGCGTTGGGGATCACCGCGGCTACCACGCCGTCGTTCACCGCAATCGCCACCGCCATATTCACGTGGTCGTGTAGGCGAATGCCCGCCTCGCTCCAGCTTGCATTCAACCGCGGATGCTTCAGTAGCACCCGCGCCACCAGCATCACCAGCAAGTCCGTATGGGTGATGCGAACGCCGTGCGCACGCTCGATTTCTCCAAGCAGTCGCTCCCTTTGCTGACTAAGCGCTCCCGCATCGACCTCGCGAGTCACAAAGAAATGAGGGACGGTCGTCCAGCTCTGTGTCATCCGTTCGGCCATCAGCCGTCCGAGAGAGCTGGGAACCTCGATGCCGCCGCCCTTCTGCCCATCCGCAGGCACGGCGGATGCAGGGACAGCGGCTGCTTGCACGTCGGATGCGAGTATCTCTCCACCCTGCCCTGAACCGTGGACGGTCGCAATATCCACGCCGAGCTCTTTGGCAAGACGGCGGGCCTTCGGGGAGATCTTCGCGCTCGGCGTGGCCGAGGGCGCCGCAGCGGTCGCAAACGCAGCAGACTTCGCGTGCTCAGTCTTCGCTCGTGCCGCTGGCGCAGTGGCGGACTCGCTTTCTGCGGGCACACTCTCGCCGGGAGCGACGATCCAGGCAATCGTTCGCCCGACAGGAATATCGGTTCCTTCAGACGCCGTGATTCCGGCAAGGATTCCGTCGGCCGGGGCTTCTACTTCCATCACCGCTTTGTCGGTTTCTATTTCGAGGAGTGGCTCCCCTTTGGTGACGCGGTCCCCTTCTTTCTTCCGCCAAGCGATTAGCTTGCCGGTTTCCTGCGCCATCTCGAGAGCGGGCATAACAACGCTGAAGGCCATAGTGGTTTAGTCAGGGGAAGGGCGCGCTATGGCCTTCAGCTGGAAACTCCTACCCGCTCGGTCTTGGCACTGGTCTCGATCATCTCGAGCACGTGCTCACTGGGCGGAGCTTCGCTTTCTCGTGTAGTGGACAGCGGTCCATTCACCGTGAAGTAATGGGCGCCTGCCACCAGAAGTTCTTCCGCCGGGAATCGGGTGATGACTTCGTGTCCCGTCGGCGTCACGACGATTTCTTCTTCGATACGCGCTGCGCTCCAGCCGTCAGTGGAGGGCCAGAAGGTTTCCAGCGCAAACACCATGCCCGGCTTGATCTCTACCGGATGCTCGAAAGACACCAAGCGGCTGATGACTGGCTTCTCCCAGATGGCGAGCCCAATGCCGTGGCCGTATTGCAGCGCGAAGCAGGCTTCTTCGTTGGGGAAGCCGAATTCTTCCGCCTTGGGCCAGACCGCCGCAATCTCCGAGGTAGTACGGCCCGGGCGCACCAACTCAATAGCTGCATCGAGATAGTCGCGGCAGCGCTTGTAGGCATCCACCATGGCGTGCGAAGCGTATCCCACCGTGAAGCAGCGGTAATAGCAGGTGCGGTATCCCATGTAAGAATGCAGAATGTCGTAGTACACGGGGTCGCCGGGTCGCAGCACTCGGTCGGAAAATACATGAGGGTGCGGATTGCAGCGCTCACCGGAAATCGCATTCACCGCTTCCACGTATTCCGAACCCAGATCGTACAGCACTTTGCTGACTAACCCGACAGCCTCGTTCTCGCGCAGCCCGGGTTTCATGGCGCGGTAAAGCTCATCATAGGCGGCGTCGACCATCATCGCGGAAGTGTTCAGCAGGGAGATCTCATCCTGCGTTTTGATCACCCGCGCTTCGGACATGAGTTGCTGGCCGTCGACCACTTTGATGCCCTCGCGTTGCAATGCGAACAGAACCGGCAGTTCGATGATGTCGATGCCCAGCGGTTCTTTGTGCAAGCCACGCATTTCGAGCTCAATGCGAATCTTTTTCGCAACGTCCTCGGCGCGTCCCATCTCCGGCGTCATGGCGCCGCGGAGCATGGATATCCCCGCACGCGAGCGCCCATCGAGCCAGGGGCAATTCAGTTGATGATGCTTGGCGGCGGATCCAAAGTCCCAGAGGATAGGCTCGTCGTTCTGCGGCAGCAGCGTGAAGCGGTTGGCCTTGTCCTGCGCCCACGTCCCGATATGCGTGGAAGTCAGGTAGCGCACATTGTTCATGTCGAAACAAAGCAGAGCGCCCATCGACGACTTGGCGAGCAGGTCCTTCGCCTTCCGCAAACGCTCGCGGCGCAACCGGTCGAAGTCAATCCGGTTCTCCCAATCCACCGCCATGGTGCCATGAGTTTTCAATCCCATAAAAACCTCCTGCCCGTGCGGCCGCGAGCCGCACATTTGAGAGACGTTGCTTGCAACGTCTTGCTGGCATCCAGCCGAGACGTAGCAAGCTACGTCTCTACGATTGAAATTGTCAGCCCTTTCCGCACATCTGCCGGGCCGCTTCTGATACGGTTTCTTCCGTCGGTACGGTGACGTCTTCGAGTGGCGGAGAAAACGGGATCGGGACGTGCATCGCTCCCATTCGCTTCACCGGAGCATCGAGATCGTAGAACGCACCCTCCGCGATCACCGCCGCAATTTCCGCGGTCACTCCGTAGCGGCCATAGCCTTCATCCAACACGATCACGCGCGAAGTCTTCTTCGCCGACTCAATCATAGTCTTCTCATCGAGGGGCCAGGTAGTGCGTGGATCGATCACCTCGGCGCGGATGCCGTCGCTCTCCAGAAGATTCGCCGCACTCAACGCCACCTGCACCATGCTGCTGGTGGCGACAATCGTGATGTCTTCCCCCTTGCGCTTCACGTCTGCCACGCCCAGTGGAATCGTGTAATCCTCGGCGGGCACGGGGCCTTTCAGCTTGTACATCATTTTGTCTTCGAAGAAAATCACCGGGTTCTCGTCGCGGATCGCAGTCTTGAGTAAGCCCTTCGCATCGTAAGGCGTCGAGGGCAGAACTACTTTCAGTCCCGGCACATGGCTGAACCACGCATGCAGTGACTGGGAATGCTGCGCCGCCGACCGCCGCGTGGCCCCCAGTGTGGTACGCATCACCATCGGAACCTTCCAATGCCCGCCCGACATGTAATGCACTTTCGCTGCCTGGTTGACCATCTGGTCCATCGTCAGGGTAAGGAAGTCGCCGAACATGATGTCGACGACCGGGCGCATGCCCGTCATCGCCGCGCCCACTGCCACGCCGGTGAAGCCGGCTTCCGAAATCGGCGTGTCCACGACGCGCCCAGCGCCGAATTCTTCCACCAGACCCGACAGAACTTTGAACGGCGTGCCCGCTTCCGCGACGTCTTCCCCGAAAATGCATACGGTCGGGTCGCGGCGCATTTCCTCGGCGAGCGCCTCCCGCACCGCCTGCGCAAATGTCAGCTCGCGCTCAGGCATAGACGTCCTGCTCCACCTCGTCCACGCCGGGATACGGCGCCGCGATGGCGAACTTTACCGCTGTCTCCATCTCGGTCCGCCCCTCGGACGAAATTTGCTCCAAAGACGCCGCGTCGGCCAAGCCCTGCTTCACCAGCCAACCAGCATGAAGCTTGATCGGATCGCGCTCCGTCTTCCAGAGTTGCTCCTCTTGCTTCGGGCGATAGTATTCGCGGTTGATGTCGCCCACGTGGTGTCCGCTGTAGCGGTAGGTGTCGCATTCCAGAAACGCAGGGCCTTCGGCCGCGCGTGCCCGCTTCACCAGCCGCGCCGCGATCTCATAAACGGCCCGGACATCCTGTCCGTCGACACTGGCTGCCTCGATCCCAAACGCCGTGGCCCGGCCGAGAATCGTCCCGGCTGTAGTCTCCTTGTAGTGTGTGTATTCGTTATAGAGATTGTTTTCGCAAACGTAAATCACGGGCAACTTCCAAAGCTGCGCCAGGTTCATCACCTCGTAGAGCGATCCCTGTCCCAGCGCGCCTTCCCCAAAAAAGCAGACCGCCACCCGGTCCGTTCCCAGCCGCTTCGCTGCAAAAGCCGCGCCTGTAGCGATTCCTACGCTGCCGCCCACGATCGCGTTTGCGCCCAGATTTCCGGTCGCGGGATCGGCGATGTGCATCGATCCGCCTTTTCCCCGGCAATACCCAGCTTCCTTTCCCAGCAATTCGGCAAACATGCGGTCGGGGGACGCTCCCTTGGCCAGACAGTGTCCATGGCCGCGATGGGTGCTGGTGATGTAGTCGTCGATGCGCAGCGCTTCGCAGATGCCCACCGCCACGGCTTCCTCGCCGCTGTAGAGATGGGCCAAGCCTGGCATCAGAGCACGCGTGTAGAGTTCGTTCACCTGTTCTTCAAACAGGCGGATGCGGACCATCTGGCGGTACGCGCGAAGCCACTGCTCCTTGCCGGTGGCGACTTCTCCGCCGGCTGCCGGCCTGGGGGTGGCGGTCGTCACTTCTTTCCTCCCGCCGTGACCGGTGTCTTCACGCCCGACATCGCCGCGAGTACATCGAACATGCAGGCGAAGTCGTACTTTGCCCAGCCCATCGCGCGGGCTGCAGTCAGGAATTCATTGCTGGCTGCGGTTGTCGGCAGTGGCACGTCCAACTGCCGTCCCAGGTCCATCGCCAGCACCATGTCTTTCTGCATCATGTTCACGTCGAACCAGGCTTCTTCCGGCTGCTGCAAAACGAACGGCCCCCGGTACTGGATCATCGGCGACGCCACCGCGCTGTGCGTAAGCACGTCTACTGCTACGTCCCGCGCGATTCCGCTCTTTTCGGCCAACAGCACGCCTTCGGAAAAAGCCAGCATCTGCACGGCCAGGCTGAGGTTCGTGGCGATCTTCATGGCCAGCGCCAGACCGTTGTCGCCGACATGCGTCACCTTCGGTCCGATATCGAGCAACAGCGGCATGATCTTCTCGAAGGTCTCTTTCCGCCCGCCGACCATTACCGACAACCTCCCTTCCTGCAGGGTGATCACGCTTCCGCTGACCGGGGAGTCCACCATGTCCGCACCCAGCGCGCGCACCTTCGCAGCGGTCGCGCGGCTCGCCGCCGGACTCACTGTGCTCATGTCGATGAAAATCTTGCCAGCGCCGAGACCCGCCAGCAATCCATCGGGACCATCCGTGATCGCGGCAATCGCGGCCGCATTGGTCACCATGGCGAAGGTGTAGTCGGAGGCGGCCGCGACGGCGCGTGGCGAGTCCACCCACTGCATGCCTTTATCAATCAACCACTGCGCCTTGGAGCGCGTCCGGTTGTAGCCGGTCACGGTGTGTCCCTTGGTCAGCAGCCGGCTCACCATCTGGCTGCCCATCACTCCAAGGCCGACAAATCCTATTTTTGCCATCCTTGCTGTCGCCTCCAAACGCGCGAATCGAAACCCGGTGATTCCCGGTCAACATCCCTTTTACTGAGCGCCAGTTACTGAGCCCCAGGCCTGGCGTGGGGACGCTTGCTCGAGGAATTCTGGCTGTCGGCGCGTACCTGTTCCAGGTGGGCCTTCATTGCTTCCCTTGCCATGTCTGGATCGCGCTTCTCCATCGCCTCAAGAATTCGCTTGTGATGAATCTGCCCGCGCTCCGGTCCCCCGTGCACCTTGAAGATGCGCAGACGTTGTTCCCGCAATAATCCGACGATCGAATCGATCAAGGAGAGAATGAGCGGATTAGCCGCCGCTTCCGCGAGCGCCAGATGAAAATCCAGATCAGCTTCGATGTAGGCGTCCGGATCCTGTCCGGCCCGGTCCATCACCGCGACAGCTTCGCGCATCGTCGCCAGATCCGTTTCCTGGCAGCGCATCGCCGCCAGCGTTGCGATCTCCGGCTCCAGAATCGCGCGCACCTCGGCCAGGTAGGTGGAGCCCTCCGGCTGCCCGATCTTCACCATCAAATCCAGGGACTGGCGCACGGCTTGCGACGTTCCGTCGGTGATGAAGGTGCCGCGCCCCGAATACGCTTCCACCAAGCCTTTTTCACGCAGCGCCTTCACGGCCTCCCGCACCGCAGTGCGGCTGACGCCGAAGCGTTGCGCCAATTCGCGCTCCGCTGGCAGCTGGTCGCCCGCCTTTAAGTCGCCTTTGAGGATGGACTCCTCAATCTGCTGGACGATTTGCTCGTAGAGTCGGGATGTGCGAACGACTTTGTACACAGGATGGATTCCCCCACGGGTCGGCGGGGCGCCGAAGATGGTCTGGCTACTATACCGCAGGTCCACCCGACTTCGTGGCGTGCCATGAGGCGTGAGAGAGGAAATATTCATGGTGGTCTTCAGGTATGGTGGTATGACCACACACAATAACATGGACGACAGCTGTGATCAAGCTGCACCCACAGAATAAGCTCGCCAACGTTATCAACTTGACTCCTCCACTATCGCGGAAAGCCCCTTGTATCGGAGAATTCGCTTGACAGTATTTGCGCCACGGTGGTATGGCTGTCGGACCAGAGAAACGGAGGTTTCCATGCGAGGTATTGGCTTGGCCGCACATCGCAGAACGAGGGCAATCTGCGGTGTCGCACTCACGATTCTGATGGTGTCCCTGCTTCCTCTGCCGGCTTCGGCACAGTCCACCGCCGGACGCATCCTGGGCACGGTCAGCGATCAGAGCGGCGCGGCGGTCTCCGGAGCAACCGTCGTTGTGACCGATGTGCAGCGCGGAATCTCCCGCACACTGACCAGCGACCAGGCCGGCACCTACGTCGCCCCCGACTTGCAGCCCGGTACTTACAAGATCCACATCACAGCAAGAGGTTTCAAGACGGTGGAGCGGCTTAACATCCTGATCGAAGTCGCCACCGACGTTCGCGCCGATTTCGCCCTGCAACCCGGCAACGTCTCCGAGACCGTGACCGTCACGGAAGAGATCCCCCTGGTTAACACGACCTCCGCCACTCTGGGTGGAACTCTCAGCAACCAGGAAATCAACGATCTGCCGCTGAACGGTCGCAACTACCAGAATTTGCTCCAGTTGCGTCCCGGCGTGATGCGATATCCGGGCGGAGGCTTCTCGACGACCAGCGCCAACGGCCTGCGTGCCGAGGACAACGCCTACTTGATCGACGGCCTCTACAACACCGAGCCGTTTTCCGGCCAGGGCATCATTAACGGATCCGGAATTGTCGGAGATTCCGCCACCATTCTGCCGATTGATGCCATTCAGGAATTTAATCTTCAGCAGAACCCGCCGGCTGAATATGGCTGGAAACCGGGCGCCATCGTAAACGTCGGCATCAAGTCGGGGACCAACACCCTGCACGGCACTGCATTCGCTTTCGGCCGCGACGGGGCGATGGACGCGCGCAATTTCTTCAACACATCTCCAGCCGCCAAAGTCGACAGAAGCCTCGAGCAATTTGGGGGAAGCCTGGGCGGCGCCATCATCAAGGACAAAGCCTTCTTCTTCGCTTCCTACGAAGGCCAGCGATACGACATCGGGAACACCTACAGCGTGACCACCCCGTCGATGGTGGCGGTACCGCTTGCGGCCGGGGCGATTCCCACCTGCACCTCTCCACTCCTCGCTACCGTGGACTGCGGTGGAAGCATTCTCAATGCGGTTCAGGATCTCCTTGTGAACGGCGTCGCCATCAGTCCCGAGAGTATGAAGCTCTCGGGCTGCAACGTGACCGGTTCCGGAATCACCGCGACTGTGACTTGCAACGGCTCTGGTTTCCCGATCAACAACAATCCGAGCATCAACTTCACGCAGGGGTTCCCCAATCAAGCCACGACCGACGATGTGGTGGCTAAAGGCGACTACAACTTCAACGAGCGCAATTCGATCAGCGGCACGTATTTCTTCGGAAACAATTCCGGAACGGTGGAGGATTTCCCAGAGCTGCAAAACCAGTGGCGCTCGAAAATCCATACTCGTGCCCAAGTGGTTGGAGGGAACTGGATCTGGACTCCCAACGCGCGCTGGGTGAACGAAGCACGCGTCGGCTACAACCGCCTCTACCAGCCCACGCTGCCCGGTGATTTGAATACCCCGGCTTCAAGTTACGGCCTTACCACCGGCGTCAGCGGCCCATTCACCGGAGGCTTGCCCCGCATCGGATTCGCCGGAGCCTTCGTTCCAGGACTGGGCGCCTTCAAGTGGCCGAAATTCCAGGGACCGGACACGATCACGCAGTTTATCGACCACGTGTCTTATACCGTGGGCACGCACTCATTGAAGTTTGGCGGTGAACTGCATCGTGACGGCGTCAGCGGCGGTGCGTTTGGCAACGCCAGAGGAAGCATCACGGTCCTTGGTGGAGTAGCGCTTGCGAACTCGACAGCCTTGGAGGACTTTATGGCTGGCGACCCCTTCAAGGCATCGGTGCAGGTTGGCGATCCCAGGCGGCAGCTTCACGACTGGGCTTACGCGCTGTTCTTTCAGGATGACTGGCGGGCGCGCAAGAACCTCACGATAAACTACGGGCTGCGTTATGAATTCAGTTCGGTCGTCAAGGAAGCCCACAACCTGTTGGGCAACTTTGACCCCAATTCGCCAACCGGGCTGATTCAAGTGGGAGAGAGTGGCGTCAGCAGTCCCTACAACTCCGATCCTAAAGATTTCGGTCCCCGCTTCGGCTTTGCCTGGGATGTCACCGGCAAAGGCAACACGGTGGTCCGAGGCGGCGCCAGTTTGATGTACGAAACCGTGAACTGGGAATCGTTCCTGGCCTTCAATAACAGCTTCGGACTGACCAATATTCCCACCGGCGCGATCATCGCGAATACAGGCGCTGCCAACCAGCAAACCGCCGGAGGCACCATCACGGCGGGGAACCTGGCGATTCCTCCCCTTCTCCCGCAGTGGGACAGCGGTCAGAAGCTCTACGGGGACCTCAGCAGCAGTCAGATCAATTGCGACCCCGGTCCCAACGGCCCTGGCCCTTGCCCCATCATGAGCGTGGTTCGGAACTTGAAAACTCCATACGTGTGGAACTGGACGCTGAATGTGCAGCACGCGTTTACCCCGAATCTTTCACTGGAGTTTGGCTATGTTGGAAATCACGGCACGAATCTCACCGGCATTCGGGACATCAATCAGTTGAACCCGGCGTTGGACGATGGCTCCCAACGTTTCGGACGGCCATTCACTTATAGCTGTCCCGCTCCTGTTGGAGCCGGCACAGGTGGACCCTGCTTCCCCTACTTGAGCAACATCTTCCAGATGGGGAACTTCTACAAGTCAAACTACAACGGCCTGCAGGCGACACTGAACGCGCGCAACTACCATGGCCTGAGCATGGTCATGGGCTATACCTACTCGCACTCGCTCGACGACGTTGGCGCCAACTGGGATTTCGGAGCCGGGTATGGCCTGCCGCAGGACTCCAACAATGTTGCTCGCGAGTACGCAAACAGCGACTTCGACATCCGGCATCGGCTGACGCTTTCGCTGACCTATGCCATCCCGGGAAAGACCGGTTTCGGGCAGATGCTTGAGGGCTGGGAGATCAATACGATCACGACCATAGAGAGTGGGCAACCCTGGGGAGTGATCGATTTGACCAGCGGATTGTCTGGTCTAGGCAACCTCCCCGTCAGCCCGCCACAGGCCACGCCCCAGCGGTGGGATTTCTTTGGCAACCCATCCGACTTCAAGTCGGGGCCGGTGCCGATTCCACACTTCTTCGTTGGCGACCCCAACATGCCCGCCGCCTGCACTAGCGATGCTGCAAACGTTGGAGCGACGGCCTCGCTGGCTGCGTTCGGCTGCTATGCCAAAGGCAATTCGGTGTTGATCGCGCCTCCCGCGGGAACCTTCGGAACCATGGGCCGCAATCTGTTCCGTGACTCAGGCTTCCGCAACTTGGATTTCTCAATCGCCAAGAACTGGCACTTTGGAGAACGTCTGCGCGCCCAGTTCCGCGCGGAATTCTTCAATATTCTCAATCACCCGAACTTTGCGAACCCATACGGTGGCCAGAACGGTTTCGGTCTGAACGATCCTGCGGGGCCCTCGTTCGGTTGCGGATGCGTCACGCCAGACATAGCGGCCGCCAATCCCGCGGTGGGCTCGGGTGGTCCCCGCTCGATACAGTTGGGTTTGAAGTTCATGTTCTAGCCGTGCGGTCAGCGCTGAGGGGGTTTCGGGGCCGGACGCAATTCCGTCCGGCCCTTTTTTCACGAAGGCCGCGTTCGCGGCCCGATCAATAATCGGACGCACCATTACCAGGACAAACGATCATGCATAGAAATCATCGATTCGCATTCCTAGCGCTGTTGTTAGTGAGCATCACTCTTTCCGCGACCGCCTTCGCACAGCAGCGGCCCGAGCGCACCATTGACGAGATCCGGACGGAAGCAATCCACCGCGCCGAAGTTGGCCAGTATCCCCTGATCGGCCTGGATCCCGGCGACGTCAAGGAAGCCTTCGATTCCATTCACACCAAAGATAAAGACGAATGGGCCGCGGCTTTCACGCATGTCGCGGATCGCTACTTCAACGAGGCGAAGTCGCTGGAAAAGACTGATCCGGCGCGGGCCAATGCTGACTACATCCGCGCCTGGCGCCTGTATTCCTTCGGCCGCTGGCCGATTCCCGCGTCGCCGGGCAAGCAGCGCTCGTACGAGAAAGCCATGGAAGCATTCCTGGCGCACGCGCGTTTTTTTGATCCGCCACTCGAAGTCGTGCGCATGCCATTTGAAGGAAAGGAGATCATCGGCTACCTGCGCCTGCCGAAAGATGCGAAAGGCCCGGTGCCGCTGGTGATTGCGGTGAATGGACTCGACAGCCGCAAGGAAGATCTCGCGGAGAGTTTCGGCGCGATTCTTCCTTTCGGAATTGGTTATCTCGCCGTCGACGGCCCCGGCACAGGACAGGCTCCCATCAAAGTCAGCGAGACTTCCGAACGCATGCTTTCGCGGGTGCTCGACTACGCGCAGTCGCGGCCGGAAATCGATAAGAACCGCATCGCCATGCACGGCGTGAGCTGGGGCGCGTATTGGGCGACGAAAATGGCCATTGTCGAGCACAGACGGCTGCGCGGCGCCAGTGCGCAGTCGCCGCCTGTCGATGAGTTCTTCCAGAAAAACTTCCTGATGAACTCGCTGCTGGGGAATCGTGAGTACCTTTTCGATCAGGTGCCTGCGCTGATGAACATCCTGGAAGGTGTGCACACGCTGGACGAGATGGGCGAGTACTTGCCCAAGATGTCGCTGGTGCATCAGGGCCTGCTGGGCAAGCCGATGGCGCCCATGCTCATCCTCGCCGGCGTGCTCGACACGCAGGTGCCGATTGCGGACATCTACCTGCTGCTCAGCAAGGGCGACACGCCGAAGGAAGCCTGGATCAATCCCGAGGGCGGACATTTGGGCCGTCAGGTTGGGGTTTGGCCCGATCCTCTCATCTTCAAGCAAGTCATTATTCCCTGGCTGGTGAAAACGCTGGAGGCCCCGGCAAAATAGAAGTTCCCAGCCTGGACCATGCCCCCTCCGATCACAAGCACGCAGCCCGACCCGGCGGACTCACGGCGCAAGCCCTTCTATGCGTCCCTTTGGGTGCAGGTGGCCTTTGCCATGGTTCTCGCCGTGGCCGTTGGATACTTCACTCCCACCCAAGCCGTCGCCATGAAGCCGCTGGGCGATGCCTTCATCCGGCTGATCACGATGATCATCACGATCCTGATCTTCTGCACGGTGGTTACGGGCATCGCCGGAATGCAGGACTTGAAAAAGGTGGGTCGCGTCGGCGGCAAAGCGCTGCTCTACTTTGAAATCGTCTCGACCATGGCGCTAGCGGTCGGCCTGATCGTCGGTACCGTGGTTCACCCCGGCACCGGCTTCAACGTGAATCCAGCATCGCTGGACGCGAAGTCTGTCGCCGATTATGCCGGCCAAGCCAAGGCCCAGACGGTCACGGATTTCCTGATGCACATCATCCCCACCACAGTGACCGACGCCTTTGCCAAAGGTGACATCCTGCAGGTGGTGTTCGTCTCCATTCTCTTTGGGTTTGCCTTGTCCGCGGCGGGCACCCGTGCGAAGCCTCTTATCGCGCTGCTCGAATCGCTGACCCAGGTCGTATTCCGGGTGGTCAACATCCTGATGCGATTCGCCCCGATCGGAGCATTCGGAGCCATGGCCTTCACCATCGGAAAATATGGCCTTGCCTCGCTGGGACCGCTGGTCAGATTGATTGCCACCTTCTACGTGACCTCCATTCTCTTCGTGCTCCTCGTGCTGGGCGCGATTGCCTGGGCCGCAGGATTCAACATCGTGAGATTTCTGCTTCACATCAAGGAAGAAATCCTGCTGGTGCTGGCCACCAGTTCGTCGGAAACCGCACTCCCGACGCTGATGGAAAAGCTTGAAAAACTCGGCTGCTCGCGCTCTCTGGTGGGCCTTGTGGTTCCCACCGGCTACACCTTCAACACCGACGGCAGCAGTCTCTACATGACCCTGGCGGCCCTATTCGTGGCGCAGGCCACCAATACTCACCTGACCCTGCTGCAGGAACTCAGCATCTTCTCGGTCGCCACCCTCACCTCGAAGGGAGCGAGCGGCGTGCAGGGAGCATCTTTCATCGCGCTGGTCGGTACGTTGATGGTCGTCCCCTCGATTCCGGTGGCGGGGATGGCTCTCATCCTCGGCATTGACCGCTTCATGAGCATGTTCCGTGCGCTGGTCAACATGGTCGGCAACGGCGTCGCCACGCTCATCGTGGCCCGCTGGGAAAACGAACTGGACCGGGAAACGCTGCAGCACAATCTCGCGTGAACCAATTCCCGGGTTGAATCTCTGCTCTACCTGCCGGCGCTTCTTCACAACCGGTAGCCTGCTTTTGGAACTGACGTCACCCTTTCGTAACATCCCAACTGCACAATTATTGCTGCAATTTAACATTGCTGAAATATCTTTCGCGTAGGCTTGTATCGGGGCCATTTCTATGGGTTCGTCACGGTTTGCCAAGTCCCTGCCGCTGCAGGTAGCCGCCATCTGCTACCGCCGGCGCGGTGCAGAAGTCGAGTTTCTGCTGGTCAACACCAACGGCGGCAACAAGTGGACGTTCCCCAAGGGCTCGCCGGACGCCCGCCTCTCGCACAGTCAGGCCGCCGAGCGGGAAGCGGCCGAAGAAGCCGGAGCCGCGGGTACGATCGAGCCTCGCCACTTTCATCTCTACATTCACTCCAAGGGAGTTTTCTGGCAGCCCGGCGGCGTTCAGGAATTCGTGGTAAAGGCTTTCCTGATGCAAGTGCACCAGACGCGCCGTCCCGACGAGCCGATGCGCCGTCCCACCTGGGTCAGCCCGGAAGAAGCTCGCCGCCGCTTGGCCAAGGGCCGCGAAGTGAAGTACGCCCACGAACTCGAAGCCGTGATTGACCGCGCCCTCGAACGCATCCAGTTCCACAGCGAACTCTGGGGAACATACCCCGGCTCCCGTAACACCCGCGCTGCCGCCCAGTCCTGACACCCTTCTTGGTCCTTTTTTCGTCGCTACTCGCTACTCGGTACTGGGTACCGGTTTGTGAGACGATAATTCCAGCCCATGATCCAGCTCTCCGCCGCCGGAAAACGCTTCGGCCACAAACTCCTGTTCGAGAATGCCGACTGGCTGCTCACGCCCCACGACCGCGTCGGCCTAGTGGGGGCAAATGGCACGGGCAAGTCCACGATCATGAAGATTCTGGCGGGGCTCGACACGCTCGACTACGGCGCGCTCACCATCGCCAAAGGCACGTCGGCCGGCTATCTGCCGCAGGACGGCCTTTCTCTCTCCGGGCGCACGGTCTTCGCCGAGTGCATGTCCGTCTTCGACGACCTGCGTGCCATCGAGCAGGAACTCGAGGCTCTCACTCACAGCATCGCGGAACTCGACCACACCAGCGCGGAATATGCCGATGTTGCCGATCGCTATCACCGCCTGGAGCACGAATTCCGCACCCGCGACGGCTACTCCCTCGAAGCTGAGGTCGGAAGAGTTCTCATGGGGCTGGGGTTTCAAAAGGAGGACTGGCCTCGGCAGACCGACGAATTCTCCGGGGGCTGGCAAATGCGCCTGGCTCTGGCAAAGCTTCTGCTGCAGAAGCCGAACCTGCTGCTGCTCGACGAACCCACCAACCATCTCGACCTCGAGGCGCGCAACTGGCTGGAAGAATATCTGCACGACTATCCTCACGCCTTCGTGCTGATCTCCCACGACCGCTACTTTCTTGACGTCACCGTCAACAAGATCGTGGAAATCTGGAACAAGCGCCTTTGGTTCTATACCGGCAACTACGACAAGTTTCTGGCCCAGAAAACGCAGCGCAACGAGCAGTTGCAGGCCGCCTACCGCAACCAGCGTGAGCGCATCGAGCAACTCGAAGTCTTCATCAACCGTTTTCGCTACCAGGCGACCAAGGCCAAACAGGTGCAGAGCCGCATCAAGGAACTCGAAAAGATGGAGCGGATCGAGGTTCCGCCGGAAGAGAAAACCATCCACTTTGCCTTCCCGCAGCCCAAGCCCAGCGGCCGTATCGTGGCTGAGTTCGCCGGGGTCGCCAAGAGTTATCCAGCAAAGAATGGTGCTGAAAAGGAAGTCTTCCGCGACGTAAGTTTCATGATCGAGCGCGGCGACCGCATCGCCCTGGTGGGCGTGAACGGAGCCGGCAAGTCGACGCTGATCAAACTTCTCGCCGGCTCTGAGCCGCTGAACCACGGCGAATTTCGCCTTGGCCACAACGTGCAGGCTGACTACTTCGCGCAGGATCAATACAAGGAACTCAATCCCGAGGCGCGCATTCTCGACGATCTCGGCGACATTTCGCCGCGCTCCACGCAGACCGAACTGCGCAATCTGCTGGGCTGTTTCCTCTTTCAGGAAGACGACGTCTTCAAGAGAATAGGTGTGCTCTCGGGCGGAGAGCGCGGACGCTACGCCCTCCTCCGCCTGCTGCTGCATCCGGCAAATTTCCTGCTGCTCGACGAGCCCACCAACCACCTCGATCTTCGCGCCAAGGACGTCCTGCTGAGCGCACTGATGGAATACACCGGTACCGTCGTCTTCGTCTCGCACGACCGCTACTTCATCGACAGGCTGGCCACGCGTGTGTTCGAGATTGGAGATGGCAAAGTCGAGATTTTTCCCGGCAACTACGAAGACTATCTCTGGCGCAAGCAGGGTGGAACGAAGGCCGTGCCTACTCTCGACGATGTGCCGGGCTCCAGCTTGCCGCGAAATGGATCGTCGCTGGATGCAGCCAGCACCCAGCCGGCAGTAGCGGCCCAACCCACGAATGGAGATCAGCCCCCGGTAGCTGCAGTGGACGTATCGAAGGCCAGGCGCTTGAATCCCATCAAGCGCAAACAAATGGAAGGCCGCGTCCGCGAACTGGAAGAAGAGATTGCCCGGGTCGAAGCCGCCATCGCGCACTGCGAAACCGCGCTGCAGGATTTCGTCAGCGCCGCCGAGAGCCAGCGCCAGTCTCAGGAACTCGATCAATCCAAGATCACCCATGCGGCCCTGCTGAAGGAGTGGGAACAACTCGCCGCATCCCTGCAGGAACCCGACTAGCGGCGAGGAGGGTTGTGTGGCGCGGGCGCCCCGCCCGCGAGGGTCCGCCCCAGTGCCCGTCGAAACTGCGCTCGACGCTGACGTCTTGAAAACTGGAGTCCATCCATGGCGACTCGATCCAGTTCCCGCGGTCTCGCCGCACCCGGACAGCATCTTCCGTAATCTCGGTGGATACTTACCCTTGTGCGATAGTCAGATTGGCCAAAGGGACACGAACTCGCCCCGGGCCAACGATTTCAGACCAACCGCGTGGGCCTGGCGCCCGAAATGCGCCGCGCGGGGAGCCAAGGAAGGTCGCATCCATGTTGCAGTCAGCCGAGAATTCTTACAATCAGAAGTCCCACTCGTCCAGCCCCAACTACAACCCGGCTAAGACCGTTGGCGCGCCCATCGATCAGGCCACCATCGGCCGCACCCTCGTCATCAAAGGCGAAATCAGCGGCTCGGAATCTCTCTACGTCGACGGCCGCATTGAAGGCAAGATCAGCCTGCCCGACAACCGTGTCACCATCGGCCGCAATGGCATCGTGCAGGCGAACATCACCGCCCGCGAAGTCGTGGTCATGGGCAAAGTCAGCGGCAACATTGAGTGCATCGACCGTGTCGATATCCGCAGCGAAGGCTCGGTCACGGGCGACGTTATCACCCAGCGCATCAGCGTGGAAGATGGCGCCGTGCTCAAAGGTGGCATTCAGGTGCGCAGCGCAGACCTGAAGCACGATAAAGGGCACAACGAATTCACCTCCAAGCCCGCGGCCGAGGCCCCAAAACCGGCCGTGCACGAGGCTCCTAAAGCGCTGCCCGTCACCGCCGGGGCATAAGTTTTCCCTTCGTAAGAAAATCGTGTCCTTTGCGGCTTCCCCCCGTGAAGGACACGATTTGTTTTTCTTCTCGATTTGCGGGCTTCTACTTCTTCTCTTTCTCTTGCGGCTTCAATTCCAGAGACGCCGAATTCATGCAATAGCGCAAGCCGGTCGGCTTCGGACCATCCTCGAACACGTGGCCAAGATGCGCGCCACAGCGTGCACAACGCACCTCCGTGCGCGCCATCCCGTAGCTTGAATCAGTGTGCGCGGCAATGCTGCATTGATCGGCGGGCTGGTAGAAGCTCGGCCAGCCCGTGCCCGAATCGAACTTCGTCTTCGAGTCGAACAGCATCTCCCCGCAGCAAACGCAGTGATACGTGCCCGCATCTTTCGTCTTCCAGTACTTGCCGGTAAAGGCAAGCTCGGTCCCGGCCTCGCGCGTCACATGGTATTGCTCGGGCGTAAGCTGCTTCTTCCACTCCTCTTCGCTCTTTACGATCTTCTCTGTCATGGATTTATAACCCCAGTCGAATGACGCTGCTTCCTCGTGATTCCGCTACATTGGATGTTCGACCGCCCGAAAAGTGGCATCGCCGCAATTCACCGCAGGGCTGTGGATGTCTGTGACATCCGTCACAACCGGAGTGTGACATCCAACCTTCCCTTCCACATGTCGCCCGGTAGAACATGAGCGGAATCGTCTGCGAGTCCCTTGGGCCCGGTCGGTCCTCCCTCACGTCTGGCCGGGCCCCTCTCACTCTTGGCCTTCCTCGCCGGGTTGTTCTGCGGCCCCCAATTCATCGCCGACCCGCCGGTACCTTCCCCGGAAAAACAGCAACGGGTCGCCCTTCCGCACTACCACGTCCTCGACCTCGGCGATGAAGATTGTGTGATCGCCCGCCTCCTGCGAGGAGTCCAGCCTGCACTCCAGGTAGGCCAAGGCTCCATGCAACACGGGAGTCCCGTGCTTCGTGCGCTCAAAACGCGCGCCCACTTCCTCCTCGGCGTGCTCGTGTGTCCATGACGGACTGGCGTAGTACTCGGAAATCGCCCGCTGATCCTCGCATAGTACATTGATCCCGAAGCGCTTCTTGGCGTGCAGATGCGCGTGCGTACGCGTCTTGTGGTCGACACACACCAGCACCAGCAGCGGATCGAGCGACACCGAGGCAAACGCATTCGCCGTCATGCCGTGCACTTCGCCTTCGAGATCTACCGTAATAATGGTCACTCCCGTGGCGAAGCATCCCATCGCTTTGCGGAATTCTGCTGCGTTCAAGCCCATGGTAGGATGCCCCACGCGCCAGCAGCCGTCACCAAATGGGGCGCGACTCCGCCGCGACTGCCTACATTACCACGCCGATCCGCCGCAGGCGGGCTCCCGCGCGGGCGTACCTCATGTATCATTCAACTCTGCAGCCTGCGGAAACTGGCACTGTGCGTCACCTCACCATCAACCCGGCCCTTGACGCCCAACGCCACAATTCGGACGCCCCGACGTTCGAGGACTTGCAGTCCGCTCAGCCCATCTCGCGCGATGCGGCCTTGCGCCTAATCCGCTGCCCGGACGAAGAACTCCCCGAACTGCTCGCCGCCGCCCGCTCCGCCAAAGAGCGCTTCAAGCCGGGCGTGATCACCTACTCGCGCAAGGTTTTCCTACCGCTTACCAACCTTTGCCGTGACTACTGCGGCTACTGCACCTTCCGCCGCGATCCCGGCGAACCCGGCGCGCACACGATGACTCCCGACGAGGTTCTCGCCGTGGCCCGCCAAGGAGAAAAACTCGGCTGCACCGAAGCCCTCTTCAGCCTCGGCGACAAGCCGGAACTGCTTTTTCCCGAGATGCGAGAGACCCTCCGCCATCTCGGCTACAAATCCACGCTGCATTATCTGGAAGCCATGTGTGAACTCGTTCTGCGGCAGACCAGCCTTTTGCCCCACCCCAATCCCGGACTGTTGAGCGCGCAATGGATCGAGCGCCTCGCCGCCGTTTCACCCAGCATGGGCCTGATGCTCGAAACCACCAGCCATGACCTCTTGCGTCCCGGCGCTGCCCACGACAACGCTCCAGACAAAGTTCCAGCCAAACGCTTGCGAACCATCGAAGACGCGGGCAAACAAAAAGTCCCCTTCACCACCGGCCTGCTGCTCGGCATCGGGGAATCCCCCGAAGACCGCGTCGATACCCTGCTCGCCATTCGCGACCTGCACCAGCGCTACGGCCACATTCAGGAAGTGATCGTGCAGAACTTCCGGGTCAAGCCGGCGATCCCCATGGCCCATTGGCCCGAGCCCAGTCGCGGAGACATGCTCCGCGCCGTGGCGGTAGCTCGCTTGTTACTGCCCAACGTCAATATTCAGGCGCCTCCCAACCTCAATGCGCCGTATTATGAGGAGTTGCTGGACGCTGGCATCAACGATTGGGGAGGAGTTTCGCCGCTGACCCCTGACTACATCAATCCGGAGAAGCCCTGGCCGCATCTCGAACAGCTTCGCCTGCGCACCGAGGCCAAGGGATTCCAGCTCCGTCAGCGTCTGCCGGTGTATCCGGAATTCGTGCCTGCAGCTGCGTCGAAATCCGCTCTTCTCGCGGACAAGCTTCACGCCGCCGTCAGCTCCGACGGTTTGGCCCGGAGGGCGGCATGATTTGCGTCCTCACTGGCGGTACGGGTGGCGCCAAGTTCGTCGACGGATTGCGGCAGGTCATGCCACCCGAAGAAATCACCCTGGTCGTCAACACCGGCGACGATCTGTTGTGGTGGGGCCTCTACGTTTCCCCCGACATCGATTCCATCACTTACGTGCTCTCCGGCATGCTCAGCCGCGAGCGAGGCTGGGGCGTGAAAGGCGATACCTTCCTCTGTCTGCAGGCCATGGGACAGCTGGGCGAACCCACCTGGTTTCACACGGGCGACCGCGACCTGGCCGTGCATCTTCTGCGCTCGCGTCTGCTGGCGGAAGGCAAGACTCTTTCCGAAGCCACAAACATCATTTGCGAAAAGCTGGGCGTCAAAGCTCGCATCCTGCCCATGAGCGACTCGCGGGTGGAAACGCGCGTGGATACTCCCGCCGGCGAGCTGAGTTTTGAAGAATACTTCGTGCAGCGCTGGTATCAGGATCCCGTGAATTCCGTGCGCTTTGCCGGTGCTTCCGACGCTGAGCCCGCGCCCGGCGTGATTGACGCGATTGTCTCCGCCGATGCCGTGTTGATCGCGCCCAGTAACCCCGTCACCAGCATTGGACCCATTCTTGCTGTGCCGGGAATTCGTGAGGCGTTGCGTCGCGCCCAAGGCAAGATCATCGCCGTCAGCCCAATCGTCGCGAACGCGGCCGTCGCTGGCCCCGCTGGCATTCTCATGGCGGCCCAGGGGCTGCCCTGCTCGATCGCCGGAGTCGCCAGAGCCTACGAAGATTTCCTCGATGTCCTCATCGCCGACACGCGTGACGCGGGCGCTGCGGAGGCATTGCGTAGCAAGGGTCTCCGAATCCAATGCACGCAAACCATCATGCGCAGCCCGGAAGACAAGGCTGCTCTGGCCCGGACCGCCCTGTCTTTCGTCACGGCGGGAACCACCTCCGACAAGCCCGCTGCCCGCGCCGCTGCGCCTTTTCGCTCCTTTAACGATCTGCCATGATTCACCATCAGCCGTGATTCTTGTCCCCGTCAAAGATCTCGCCCAGGCCAAGCAGCGGCTCGCTGCCGCGCTCGATCAGCCCGCCCGGACCGCGCTGGCGCAAGCCATGCTGCATGACGTGCTGGCAACCCTCGCCGAGTGGAAAGGCCGTCCCGCTGTTGCCATTGTCACCAGCGATCCCTTCGCCGTCGAACTGGCGCGACAATACGACTTTGAGATCATCCCGGATCCGGCCAATCCTGGAGAGACCGGTGCCATCGAAATGGCGACCCGCCTCTGCGTCCAGCGCGGAATCGACAGCACTCTGGTCATTCCCGCCGATATTCCGTTGATTGCAGCGAGCGAACTCGAGGCAATTTTGGAGAATGCTCCGCCGGAAGGCTCCGTGCTCGTCCCTGCCGCCGACGGCCGTGGTACCAACGCTGCGTTCCGCCGTCCTGCGAATCTTTTTTCGTTGCGCTTCGGCAACGACAGCTTCAAACCGCATCACGCCGCCGCCCAGGCCACAGGCAAGCCCTGTGTTGTGCTTCAACTGCCGGGTATCGCAGTCGACGTCGATAATCCCTCCGACCTCCAACAACTCATTTCGCTTCCCGGGGAGACTCGCTCCCAGCGGCTGGCACGGGATTTGTGTGGCGCGGGCGCTCCCGCCCGCGAATTCTCGGGCACCTAGTGTGGCGCGCGCCGCCGTGGTAGATCCTCGACCCTCTTACCTGACGTATCAATGCGTACCCGCCACCTTCGCACAGGTACTATTATTCGATGGCCACATTTATCGGGAGAAAGGCATCAGCCCCGAAGGCGCGGAAGAAAGAAATTCCGTCCACTTCGCCGGCCGGCCTGCGCATCGTCGCCATCCCTCTCGCCGATGAAATCCAATCCGGCGACTCACTCGCCGCGAAGCTCCTCCAATCGCTGGACGCCTGCGGCTCCAGCCTCAAACCGGGCGACATCCTCGTCATTAAACACAAGATCGTCTCCAAAGCCGAAGGCCGCCTGGTCGATCTGTCTACAATAAAACCCTCCGCGAACTCACTAGCCTGGGCTAGAAAATATGATCTCGACCCGCGCGTCATCGAACTCGCCCTGCGCGAAAGCCGCGCCGTCATTCGCCGCCAGAACGGCGTGCTCATCACCGAAACCCGCCATGGCTTCCTCTGCGCCAACAGCGGCGTGGACGTCTCGAACGTTGACGGCGGACGCCACGCTGTCCTGCTCCCGCAAGATCCCGACAGCTCCGCCCGCCAACTCCATCGCGAGATCAAGAAACGCACCGGCCTCGCCATCCCCGTCCTCATTACGGACAGTTTTGGCCGTCCCTGGCGCGAAGGCCTGGTCGATTTCTGCATCGGCATCGCCGGCATGAGCCCGCTGCGCGACGACCGTGGGCGGCGCGATCCCCACGGCTACGAACTGCATGCCAGCCTCGAGGCCGTCGCCGATGAGCTCGCCGCCGCCGCCGGACTCGTCTGCGGCAAACTCAACCGCACTCCCGCCTGCATCATTCGCGGCTTTCGCTACGAATCCGGCCGCGGCCGTACCCGCGACCTCCTTCGCCCGCCAGCCTCCGACCTGTTCCGCTAAACTTATTCCGCTGGAATTCCGCTACACTGTAGAGACGTTGCTGGCAACGTCTTGCCGCCGCAAGTAGATCGGCATTTGGCGAGAAGAGATGTAGCAAGCGACGTCTCTACGGAGGATCCTGTGTCTCGCGAACTCTCTCCTTCGGAACTGGAAAACTTTTCCTCCCTCGATTGGTCCGACATTGCGCCGCGACTCACGATCGCAGTGCGCTCCGCACTCGACCACATTCTCGAAACGCAAAACGGCGCCACACTTTCGCAAGCCCAATGCTCCGCACTCGCGAACGCCGACGGCTACGATCTGCTCGGCCTCCTGGCCGCCGCTAACCTCCTTCGCGCCGAACTCGCCGGAAACATCGTCACCTACGTGGTCAACCGCAACATCAATTTCACCAACGTCTGCTTCGTGGGATGCAAATTCTGCGCCTTCAGCCGAGGGCCGCGTGAATCCGACTCCTACTTCCTCACGCTCGAAGAGGTCGCAAACAAAACGCGCGAAGCCTGGCAACTAGGCGCCACTGAAGTCTGCATCCAGGGCGGACTGCCCCACGGCCTGCCGCCGTTCTACTATCGCGACATTTTGCGCGCGGTGAAGGACGCGGCCCCCGGCATGCACATCCACGCCTTCTCCCCCATGGAGATCGTTTATGGCATTGAACTCACCGGCATGCCTCTGGCCGACTATCTCTCCATGCTGCGCGACAACGGACTGGGCACGCTCCCCGGCACCGCCGCCGAAATTCTCGACGACGAAGTCCGCGCCGTCCTCTCGCGCAACAAGCTCACCACTGCGCAGTGGATCGACGTCATCCGCACCGCGCATCGCTGCGGCATCCGCACCACTTCCACGATGATGTATGGACACATGGAAACTCCCGCGCACTGGGTGCGCCAGATGCTGCTCCTGCGCGAGATCCAGGACGAAACCGGAGGCTTCACCGAATTCGTCCCCCTCGGCTTCGTCCACCAGAACACGCTGCTGTTTCATCAGGGACTGGCCCGCTCCGGTCCCACGCTGGCCGAGCATCTCAAAGTTCACGCGCTGGCGCGCCTGCTGCTCGCCGGCTCCATCAACAACATTCAAGTCTCGTGGGTGAAGTTGAACCGCCGCCTCTCGCAGCTTTGCCTGCACGCCGGCGCCAACGACTACGGCGGCACGCTGATGGAAGAAAATATTTCGCGCGAAGCCGGAGCCACTGCCGGCCAATACACCAGCCCGGAGGATTTTCAGTCGCTGATTCTGGAGATGGGGCGCATCCCGGCGGAGCGCAACACGACGTATACCCGCATCAGTATCAAGCTCCCACTGGATGAGTTCACCGCCGAGGAAACGCTGGAGCCGGAATTCGCATGAACGGAATTAAGTTGCGGAAAAACTCACGAATGTATGCATCGCCGTTGTATGCACCTCCGTTGTTTACATCACCAGCGTATGCATCGCCGTGGAAGAGCGGCGCTTCAGCGCCGCGTAAAGCGTCCTCAATGAGCGCGGGCTTCAGCCCCTGTGTTCGCTTCTCTTGCGCAGTTCTTCCGCGGCCTCTCAGGAATCGGGCATGAGCCCAACCCCGACCCGCCCCATCGCCATCCTCGGAGGTACCGGGCCCGCCGGCACGGGCTTGGCTCTGCGCTGGGCGCGTGCGGGAGAAACTATCATCATCGGCTCGCGCGACGCGCAGCGTGCCCAGGAAACCGCCGACAAGATTAAAAAGAAAGCCGGAGATCAGGCCCGCATCTCCGGGATGGAAAACTCCGCCGCCTGCTCCGCTGCCGACATTCTGATGCTGACGGTGCCCTTCGAGGGCCAGGCGGCGCTTCTGAAACAGCTCAAACCCGCAATAACCGAGGGCAGTATCCTGATCGACGCCACCGTCCCGCTCGCAGCCGGGGTCGGCGGACGCGCCTCCCGCACTCTCGGCGTCTGGCAAGGCTCCGCCGCGCAGCAGACCGCCGAACTCGTACCCGAAGAAGTGAGTGTGGTCGCCGCCTTCCACAACCTCTCCGCGGATCTTCTTAACGGCGATGCGCCTCTCGACTGCGACGTGATCGTTTGCAGCGACGATTCCGACGCCGCTCAGCTTACGCGCGAACTCGCCGCGAAGATTCCCGGCGTGCGCGCCATCGATGGCGGCAAGCTGGAAAACGCCCGCACCGTCGAGCAGATCACAGCGTTACTTATCGGCCTCAACATCCGCCACAAAGGCCACGCCGGGATTCGCATCACTGGCTTGCCCCCCGAAGCCTACCGCTAAGGCAGGCCATGTACTCGCTCTTTGAGTGACCCTGTCGGCACTGCGTAACAGCGCGAGGCGATTCCTTCTAAGGATGCGATTAGCGCCCTAGGCCGTGCCAGAGCGGAAAGATCTCCGCCCCGAATCCCGCGAGGGCACCGCCTGCTTGGACACGTTGAAATCCTCCATGGCTTGTTTCGGATGAGACTGCGGACAGCTTGCAGCTACGGATGCGTCCCGGCTTGCGCACATCCAAGGAGCGGCGATTCTACACCAGCATGCCGATTACTCTTCGACCGCCTGCGCCGTCATCTCCTCCGCCGGTTCCCCGCCTGCCATGGCCTGGGCAATGATCAGTCGCCGCGCCTCGACGCGGATCTTCGGCAGCTGCGATCCAAACCACGCCCCGCCGGCAACCGACGCCAGCCCTCCGATCGCGACGGTCACTGGCGCGCCCAGACGGTCCGCGAGCGCTCCTCCCAGCAGCGCCCCGACCGGAGCCATGCCCATGAACATCATGGAATACACCGCCATCACCCGCCCGCGCAGCGCGTCCGGCACCATCACCTGAATCAGCGTGTTCGACGACGCCATCTGCAGCATGATGAAATATCCCACCGGCAGCAGCAGCACCACCGAGAGCCAGAACGATTTCGAGAAAGAGAACAGCATCAGGCTTGCGCCAAAGCCAACGCAGCAGACCGCAACCCACCGCGCCAAGCCCTTGATTCCCGAGCGCACCGCAAGGGTCAATGCGCCGAGCAGAGCGCCCACGCCGGCTGCGCCCATCAGGATGCCAAGGCGCACCGCTCCCAGATCGTGCGCGCCGATCAGCGAGGCCAGTTCCTGTCCTCCATGGTGGAGGATGCGGTCGGCAAAAATCGGCATCAGCACGACATAGGGCATGCCGGTCACGCTCACCACGCCCAGCAGAAGCAGCAAAGCCCGAATCGGCGCGGTCCGCTGCACGAACTGAAAACCTTCCAGGATGTGCTCCAGCGGCGATGCTTCCGAGGCGTGTGAAGGACTGTGCACCCTCATCAGCAGCAGCCCGATGATGACGGCGATGTAGCTGACACCATTGGCGAAAAAGCACCAGCCTTCTCCCAGTCTCGCCACCAGGACGCCCGCCACCGCCGGCCCAATCACGCGCGCGCCATTAAACATGGACGAGTTCAGCGCGATCGCGTTCATCAGGTCTTCTTTGCCCACCATATCCACCAGAAACGCCTGCCTCCCAGGGATGTCGAAGGCATTGACCACGCCGAGCAGCGCGGCCAGTACGAAGACGTGCCATACCTGGACTCGGCCGCTGAGTGTCAGCGCTGCTAATACGAAAGCCAGCAACATCGACGTAATCTGGGTGCCAATGACCACCCGCCGCCGGTTGTTGCGGTCGGCGGTGATGCCGCCCAGCGGCGCAAACAGAAAAACTGGAATCTGGCTCGCGAACCCCACTGACCCCAGCAGCAGCCCCGAACCCGTCATCCGGTAGACCAGCCACGACTGCGCCACGGTCTGCATCCAGGTGCCGATGAGCGAGATTAATTGTCCGCTGAAGAAAAGCTGGAAGTTACGGTGCCGCAGCGCGCGCCCTGCCGCCTGCAAGCGGAGCTTTCCCCCTTGCGCCTCTGGTGCGCTGCCGCTGGTTTGGTTGTGGTTTTCGGAGGTTCTCGCTTCTGGCACAGTCTTTTCTTTGGATGACGCTGGATTCCTCTCTGCATCACTATAACTGGAGCACCCTGCCGGTCGTCGGGCTCGCGTTTCCCGGCCGGACGTTTTCCACAGGCGCCGACATTTTCGATTTCTCCGGCCGGCAATTTCAGGTCCACTTCGGTACAGATTTCCTGCACCCGTCACCAAGTTGTAACTTCCCACGCGAGCCAAGCTGCGCTACAGTGGAGTAGTCGTTTTTGAGTCGGCGATTCTCTAGAGAAAAGACGCGACCATGACTACTCCTCCGGTTCGTGTAGAACGCCGCGTTGGTCAGCGTTTCGCTTACAACCTCCCGGTCTCCCTGCGTGATCTCTCCACCGGCGTGGAAGGGCTTGGTTTCACCCAGGACCTCAGCTCCCGTGGCGCCTTCTTATTCACCGACATGGCAGTCACCGAAGGCACGGAAATCGAACTCACGCTGAAGATGCCCTCCGAAATCACACTGGGCGAAAGCATGCGAGTGTGCTGCCGCGGGCGGGTTCTGCGCGTGGTTAAACCCGCCGACACCATCTCCGATGCCGTTCCTGCGGACGAAACTCGCGCCTCTCAAACCAGAATCGGCGTCGCGGTGTGCCTGCACGGCTACGAGTACCTTCCCGAAGCTGAGGATTCTTCCGCCACGTTCCGCCGCATTTCGGCCCTGCACAACCATCTCGATGAGGATCGGCCCGCCGAGCCTTCATCGCTGGGGCGGCACCTGGCTGCCCACTAGATTCTGCGCAGATCTGTGAGTCCCCTGCCGCGCCGAATCAGCCCTTCGTCCTTTTGGGTACTTTTCAAACGGCCTTTCCTGACTTACAATTGCCAGCACGATTGCGTTTGCGTTCGCAGGCTTCTGCGTTTTGCCCCGCGGTGTTCTGCGTTGTGGATCCTCAGTGGCGTTTCGAACGTGCTGCTTGTGAGCCTCAGGTTCCATACGGAAACGCGCGGTGCTTTGCTCGGGACCCGTTACTTCAGTCACTTGGCGGAGAGTACCTTTCCTTTCTAACATGCAGACGCCGAGAGAAATCAGCGAGAACCGCGCCATGCATGGCATTTCCGTAGCCCTCCTCACCGAGGACCGCGACCGCTTGTCTGCGCTGCAAACCCGTCTGGAAGCCACCCGCCTGGCTCAAGTCGTGTTCAGCAACGTCGGCTTTCCGTCCGGCCCCACCGATGCGACCCTGCGCCGCATCCAGGATCTGCGGGCCGAGGTCGTCATCGTCGACATATCCCCCGAGAATCCGCAGCGAGCCGTTCACGCCATCGAGTTGATTCACTCCAACACCCTGCAGATCGCCATTTTTGCTCTGGGGAGCATGCAACAGCCAGCCATGATCGTGGCCAGCATGCGGGCCGGAGCTGGCGAGTTCGTCGATGATGCTGCCGGCTCGGAAGCCCTGCTCGACGCTCTCACCCGCTACAGTTCCACCAAAACCCGCTCGCGCAGCGGCGCCGGCAAGGCTCGCATCTTCACCTTCCTCAGCGCCAAGGGAGGCGCGGGCGCAACCACCGCGGCGGTCAACACCGCCATGGCTCTGCAGCAGTCCCACGGTAACGTGGCTCTGGTGGACTTCGCGCCCATCGGCCACGCCCAACTGCATCTCAACCTGCGTCCCAGCTTCGGCGTGCTCGATGCTTTGGAGAATCTGCACCGCCTCGACGTTTCCCTGCTCGATGGCCTCATGACCACGGCAAAGGACGGCCTGCATCTGCTGGCCGGACCACAGCAGCCCTATCCCTCGGTTCCGACGCCGGCTGAACTGGCCCGTTTGTTCGACCTGCTCGTCAATCACTACCGCTACATCGTCGTCGACGCGTCCAGCCGCCTCGATCCCACCACGCGCTTGCTCTCGGATCTCTCGAACGCGGTGCTGATGGTCGCGCAAACCGACGTCGTCTCGCTCTGGAGCGCCAGCCGCATCCATGCCTTCCTCGAAGAGGGCACGGGCCGCGACCGCCTGCGGATTGTTTTGAATCGCTACAAGAAGATTCCCGGCTTCACCGAGACCGACGTCGAACAGGCAACCAAGTGCAAGGTGCTGTGGAAGATTCCGAACGCGTTCCAGTCCGTCTCGCCTGCCATCGATCATGGCACGCCCATCGTGCTGCAGGAGAGCCAGGAAGTCAGCCGCTCGTTCCGATTGCTGGCCGCGGCATTGGCCGAGGCCGCCAATTCGGAAGGCGGACTTGATCTTGTGTACGGCCAGGAAGGCGCCGCCCCCCAGAAGCCCGCTGGCCGCCTCGTCATCTCCCCCGCCCGCGCCGGACAGTAGCTGAGCAGTTCGCCGCTCAGAAAAACAATTAACCACAGAGTAGACAGAGGACCACCGAGGAAAATCGGCCCTCTGTGCGCCCCTGTGTCCTCTGTGGTTATCGCACTTAGAGCGGCATCCTAGGATTTGCCCGCTTTCCATTCTACGTACAAGTTGGTGATTGCGGACCCGATGGCGAAGCCCCAGGCCCAAATAAAAAGACTCTTGAATTTGTCGGGCACGATGTAGCGCTCCCGAGCTTCCTCGACCGGAATTCCCGCTTTGTACATCTTTTCCGCCTGCCCGGCGATGTCGTCGAAGACTTCGCGGATCATGGCGATCCCTTCCTGCCCGCAAATCTGACCGTGGCCGGGGACAAATAGAGTGTCCTTGTCGAGTGCGGCGAAATGCTTCAGCGTCTCACGCCAGCCGGAAACCGTAACCTGCGCATCAAAGCAAACCGGATACAGGCCGTTGAACAACAGGTCTCCCGTGTACACGACATTCTGCTCGGGCACACGCACTACGATGTCCGTTCCGGAGTGGCCCGGATAAGATTCCAATACCGCGGTCAGCCCACCCAGGTCGATCGAAATGGGAAGTTTCGCGGGATCGAGTGGATGATTCGGCAGGCCCAGCACACTCGCATTGGCAACACCGAATATGCCGGTCATTGCGTCCAGGTCGCTTTGCGCATGGGCCCGCTCCATGTCCGACTTCGCATCCCTGACGCGCTTTATGAATGTCGCGAGCGCCGTATCTTTTTCCACGCCCTGCATCGGAGCATAGCTATCCACAATGCGTTTGGCGGCCGAGGCGTGCGCCCAGAGAGGCACGCCGCTGGCGCCGTAGAAGGAATTTCCCATCGAGTGATCGTAGTGATAGTGGGTATCCAGGGCACATTTCACCGGAACCTGGCTCACCATCCGCAAAGCATCCATCTGGAACGAGGCCCCCGGCGCTGAGCTAAAACCTTCGATCAGGAAAGCGGCATTCCTTCCCACAAGGAAGCCGCCGTTGCAGGTGGTCTGAAAACCCTTGGAGGTATCGGAAATCGTGGCATACAAGCCGTTGCCGATTTTTCGAACGGAGGCAAAACCTTTGTCGACCAGCGGAGTTGGAGAGACACGCGAGTCGCTCGCCAGTTCCGCCGCAAGCGCCGGCAGCGGAATGAACTTCGCGACGGCATAGAATGCCCCAAAACACGAGGTGCTGGCGAGGAACTGCCGCCGTGAAAATCCATTTGTGAGATCGGCCATGATGCCTCCGCCTATTCAGCTAGTTCCTCGTCTGCGGTGACGGCGAGGCTTCCTGCGGAAACATCTTAAACAGGACTTCGCGGGAATGTGAAGAGACTTTCTTGTCGGAGTCCGTCGTACTCTGGGTGAGCGTTCCTTTGAGGACGTAGTAGCCTTCGTCCCCGGGATTTTTCCCTTCGCCTCGTTCCACCGTACCTTTGAACTCGAACCAGACGCCGTGCACAGTTTCGGTGACGAAAGTCAGCTTGGCGTTCTCGAGCTTGCCGCTGCGAAAGAACTGATCGAGAAACGCTCCCTTGTCGCTTTCGCCTTCGCCATACCGCGAGACGAATCCGGTGACGCGCCCTTCGTCCTCCACCGTGACCTGGACAAACTCGCCTTCTTTGAGAAACGAGTACATGCCGGAGTAGACCTGGCCGCCCTTCGCGTCCTTCGGCGCGGATGTCTCGCCGGACTTCGGTGCCGCAGGCTTCGAATCCTGGGCTGTCCCAGCCGCAGCACTGACCAGAATAAGAACCGCTATGAAGATGGCGTTGGACCGATTCATGAAGACTCTCCCGCTCGCTCCCATCGTACTACTCGAATCAGGAATACCCCACAAAACCGATGCCCTCCCGGCTACCCCAAAGCGCGCTTTCCCATCTAACATAGGGAGATGTCCGAAGTCCCAGGCCCCGCCCAGATCGAGCAAAGCCAAACGCTGCGCGAACTCCCCGATCTCCGCCTAATCGTCGAGCTTCCGTCCTGGCCTCGAGTTTTCTTCGGCAATCTTTTCGGCTTGTTCCCTTCGCGTGAAGCCACCCTGCTTGATCTGCGTTCCGCGCCGGCGTCGTTTTGGCCGGACGTTTTCGTCACCCGCGGGCTTCCCTGGCGACGTTTCGTCGAATCGGGAGCGTACCACGTCCTGGCGCTCGCTCTGATTTGGCTGGTGTCGGGCTTCCTGGCGCTGCAGCCGCAGGCCGTGCCTCGGGCCACGCTGGCCCACGACGAAGTGATCTACTACACTCCCGAAGAGTATTTGCCGCCCCTCGACACGCGCCAGCCCGATTCCTCCGAGGCGCAAAAAGCTGACCCGGAATACTCCGCGCAGCCCATCATCTCCGTGCCACCGGAGGCCGACAACCGCTCGCAGACCATAGTCACGGCACCGGACATCAAACTGAAGCAGAACGTTGCCCTGCCCAACGTGGTTGCCTGGTCCGACCGGCCGCAGATGCCGATCGCACCCGCACCGGTGGTGCTGGCGTCCATCATCTCGCGCCTGGCGCCTCCGACGGAAAACGCAGTGGTAGCGCCGGCCCCCAATCTCGACCGGAATGACGATCATCGCAATCTTCCCGGAATGCAGGCCGCCGTAATCGCGCCGCCGCCCGCAGTGGAAGCTGCGTCCGCTCGCCGTCCTGGCGACATCAACATCGGCCGCAGCGCCGTGATCGCACCCGCCCCGCGACTTACGCTGGACGCGCAGCGCGCCACCGCCGGCGGAAACCCCGGCGCGGCTTCCCTCTCGCCACAAGTCGTAGCACCGCCCCCCTCGCTGCGAACGTCTTCTTCTGGATCTGGTGGCGGACGCATGATCGCGCTGAATCTCCATCCTGCCGTGGGCGCGCCACCCGATCCGCCCGCGGGCAACCGCCGTGGAAACTTCGCCTCCACGCCGGAAGGCCATCGTGGAGCCTCGGGCACACCCGGCTCCGCAACTGGAGAATCCGCAGGCACGGACGGCCACGGAACCGGCAAGGGAAAAGAAAATGGCAGCGGGTCGGGCAAGAGCATCAGCAGCCTGCCCTCGGGTCTCTACGTGGGCAAATCGTCGGCCGCGGCGCCAACATCACCGGTTGCGGGCAATCCCTCGGGTGAGACAGAGAACTCGGTCAATCCCAACTTGATCGCCGGCGCTCGTCTCCCCCGCGTTTCCAGCGCGCCGGCGCGCACACTCCAACCCGAGAGCGAGACCAAACTCAGCGGAGAGGAGCGCGAAGTATTCCGAGACCGCAAGTTCTACTCGCTGACGCTGAACATGCCGAACTTGAACTCGGCCGGCGGAAGCTGGATCATCCGCTTCGCCGAGCTCAAGCAAAGCGCGCCGGCCAATTCGCCGTCTGGCACGTCGCCCGGTTCAACCGCGAGCGATCTCTCCGCGCCCTCGGCCACACGCAAGGTTGATCCCGCGTACCCGCTTGAGCTCATGCGCCAGAGGCTGGAAGGCACCGTAATTCTATTTGGAGTCATCCACGCCGACGGCACCGTCGGCAACGTGCGTGTGCTACGCAGCGTCGACGAGCGCCTAGACCAGTACGCCAGCGACGCTCTTTCCCGATGGAAATTCCAGCCCGCCACAAAAGACGGCGCCCCCGTGGACGTGGAAGCGACCTTTCAGATTCCGTTTCGCCCAGGACGGGCGAGGTCGAGTTTTTGAGGGTAGTTCCCAGTCGTGGATCCCGAACGGGCAACTGTATTTGTATCAAGATCATGGGGACTCAGCTCCTCTCTAGTCTGAAACGGGAATCGATCAGAACAGTGTGACGGTTGTCACCGTTCGAATCTCTTTCAGCCCCCGAAGATGAAGAAGCCGCCAAGCGGCGCAAGAATGCAGCCCACGGCGCAAGCCGTGGGGTAGCGACAATAAATGGGAAAAGAGCCCCAGAGGGGGCGAAAGAGGCGCGTGTCTCACGCGTCCGGCAACATCTTGCTCCACATGATCTTCTCCGCCCGAGGGCGGCGCCCCCTGATTGAAACCGAGTTCCGCTCAGATTTGTTCGCCCACCTCGGAGGCATTGTCCGCGCAACGCAGGGAACGGCACTGATTATCAACGGCACCGCGGATCACGTTCACATGCTGGTTCGCATCCGCCTCTCCCGGCCCGCGGCGGAGATCGCTCGCGTTACCAAAGCGAACTCTTCAGGTTGGGTGCGTGCAAAATGGAGCCCTAACTTTGCCTGGCAGACCGGATAGGGCGTGTTCAGCGTGAGCGAGTCCAACGTCGCGGCTGTCACGAAATACATCGCCAGCCAGGAAGAACATCACAAGAGGCGTTCGTTTCAGGAGGAGTTCGTGGAGTTTCTCAAGAAGAACAACGTGGCTTACGACGCGAAGTACATCTGGGATTAGCTTCTGCCGCCCCTTCGGGGCTGGTGCCGCCCCGCACAACGCCACCCACGGCAGGAGTTTACCCTGAGCTTGCCGAAGGGCCGTGGGCTGCATTCTTGCGCCGCTTCGCGGCTGACTTCTGAGACTGTGCCCCGCCTAGCTCGACCTGAGCCGGCCAACAAGAGCGTTGTACGAGCGCCAAGACGTCAGGGCCGAAGCCTGAAGCCCGAAAGCCGTCCCTACCTTCCCGCGCCTTTCTTCTTCTCCAGCGCGGCGTAGATCGCGGGATCGGTGCAAATCTCGTAGTACATCCGCTCGGTCCAGCCCTGCACCGAGAAGTCCGCGGGATTGATCTGCGGCACGCGGCTGGCGCGCACCACGATGGCGCGGAAAATGTCGCGGTCCACCGGAACCACGCCGCGGAACAACCGGTACTCGCCTTTATCGGACGACGCGATCGAGGCCGGCAGCCGCACCTGCAGCGGCTCCAGCGAAATCTCCTGCTCCAGCTTACGGAAGGCGGCTTCATTCATGCGAATTCCGCCCAGGTTGTAACTCAAGATGGAATCTTCCGGATTCTCTCCCGCAGCCCCCGCCGCCTGGAAGGCATACACGTGGAACGGTCCGGCCTGCGTCTCCATCACCTTGCGTGCCCGCTTGTTGCACGAAGAAAGCCGGTCGCTCTCGTTCAGCGCCTCGGAAATCATGATCTGGTGCTCGCCGTCCATCAGGTAAAGCGGCGCTGCTTCCTGCAGCGTGATGCCCACTCCCAGTTCCAGCCCCGGCATGCCCGAGCGCTGCACCAGTTCGTTGTATCCGCGCACGATTTCAATCATCTCCCGCGCCAGCACGCACGCCCGGCTTACCGCCAGCTCCGGCTCTCCCGCACGTTCCAGGATCGCCAGGATGATGGCATCGCCCTCCAGAAACACTTTCTGCGCGCCGTACTTTGCCAGCAACTTGTTGACCGGATCGTAAAAATTCAGGCTGAAGTACGAGGCCGGGTTGAGCCCCTTGTCCATGAGCGTACGGGTCAACCGCGTCGAATCGCGCACGTCGGCCTTCAGCACCACGTGCCGCAGCACCCGTTCTTCTTCCGGATCCTTCTGTTCCTGGGGCAGCAGAAACTCGTAGAGTGTGCCATTCATGCGCGAAAGCTCGCGCAGTTTCTCGTTGCCCGCCAGATTCACCGAGTCGAATGCCGCATTCAGTGTCTCCAGCCGCCGAAGGTCGCGGTGATAATGGAAAAAATCCTGCAGGAAGCGCGCCGCCACCTTGGCCCGCTCCGCGCCCCGGCATCCCGCCACCTTGGCCACCGCGCTGTAGAGGCTGGCGGGCGAGAGCTTGCCGTGTTCCTGGATCATGCGTTCCACGCGGTCGCACTCGGCACGGTCGATCAGCGCGTTCTTCAACTGCTGCGGATTGATGCGCGGCGCATATTCGCTGAGCAGGGACACCACGTGATAAGACGCGATCACATGCTCCATCACCTGTTCGTCTTCCAGCAGCCGCACCCACTTCGCCAGCCGTTCCTGCTGCGCCAGGCCTTCCTCCGTGGATTCGTCCGGCGTCCCGGTGCCCACCAGTTCCCGCGCATTTTCCGGAGCGCACAACCAGCCGTCGATGGTCTCGGCTGTGGTTTCTTCTCCATAGAGCGATCGCAGAAATCCCGAGACAATCTCCAGCATGTGCCCGTAGCGGTCGAGATCCTTGTCCCACTTGCCCAGCATCACGTAGTGCTCGGCGCACAGGTAATCGTCGCGGCCGTCTTCGGAGAACGCCAGCCGGTTCACAAACAGCCCGTAACTGCCCAGGCGGGCGCTGCCTTCCTCCCCAAACAGCGAGCGCCGTGTTCTTCCCAGAGTTTCTTTCTCAATCTCGCGCAGCGTCTGGAAAAGATCCTGACCTGTCTTGCGCAGGATAATCTTCTTCCTCACCTGGAAGCCGGCCACACGCTCCCGGTATTCCACGGCCTTACCCTGCCGTACGCCTTCGTAGTTCTTCAGCATCATGCGGCAGCGCTCGAGAACCTGGGCGAACTGCTGGTTCATTTCCAGGCGCAGGAACTTGGTCACCGCCAGCCGGGCCAGCAGGTCGATGGCAATGTTTTCTTCTTTTTTCGCGCGATTCAGCGCCGCCCGGTGCAATTCCGCCAGCATCGGCTTCCAGTCGGCGGCTGCGGAGGTGCGACGAACCGACTGCGCAGCCGCGCTTCGCATCCACGACGGTCCCTGCGTCCGCTGCGGGGCCTCGGCCGCCAGCAGCCCTTCCATATCTCCATAGCGCACGATCAGGCGCGCGATCTGCGCCCGCGCCGCTTCCACAAACGCCGGAGTCAGCGCCACGTCGTGACGCAGGTTATCGACGCCAACCGCCAGTCCTTCGAGTGAAATGGAAGGCGTGGACGAGACTAACTCGGGCAGCGCTACTCCCTCGCGCGCGCCGCCCAGCCGGAAGATCGGAATTCTAGGCATTGTGGACGCGAAAATTCTTGGAAGTTACTGATTCCACACGCACATATCGAGGCTAGCATGGCCTCCCCTCCGCGCCAACGTTACCCAAGTTACCCGCAATGCCTCAGTGTTGTCGGTGCCGGTTTTCTCCGCGTACTCTGCGGCCGTTCTCCCCGACCTCCGCGATTCAGGACTTTGTGATTGCCGAAGTCTCGTCAAAACCTTTAGGACGCGGAGATCGCGGAGAAAAGCCGCAGAGGGCGCGGAGATAGCCAACCATTTTCTTAGAGATCTTCGAATTCTGTTTGAAACTGAGACACTGTCAAGTTACCGCAACGCTGATTCTCGTACATCCGGCAAATCTTCACGTGGGTGATCCCAGATACAGCCAAAGGGAAGACTTTGTGGTTATCGTAGGAAACGGTGATCCAACAGGAACAACCGAAACAAACGGAAGCGGCTAATGCGGAAACACTGCTGGCGCGCCTGCGAACCTTCTGTCTTCCTGGTGGAGAAGATGCCGCCCGCCGGGTGCGCGCCGTCCGTACGACTGAGATCGGGGAGATGCGCATGTCCCCGGCGGCACGCTGGATTCCGTTCACCGCCGAAGAAACCATTGACGCCACGCGTAGCAGTTTTCGTTGGGAGGCTCGCCTCGATCCCGGCAAGCTCGGCTCGCCCGTCGTTACCGATGCCTACGAAGAAGGCCATGGACGCCTCGTCGTAAAACTCGCCGGCATTCTTCCGGTCAAGAAGATCACCGGACCCGACGCCGATCGCGGCGAACTCCAGCGCTATCTCAGCTCGATCGTGTTCTGCCCACCCATGTTGCTGAACCACTCCTCCCTCGATTGGACTGCCGTAGGCCCTCTCACCTTGCGCCTGCGTGACCGCGACGATCCCACCGGCGCCACCGTCGACCTGGACATCAGCGAAAACGGGCGTCCGCTCGCCTGCCGCGCCGTTCGTCCGCGAATCGTCGGCAAACAAGCCATCCTGACGGATTGGTCGGGAATCTGCAGCGAGTTTCGCGAGTATGACGGCCTCCGCATCGCCACCAAGCTGGAAGTTGCCTGGCAGCTTCCGGAAGGCGCCTTCACTTATTTTCAGGAAGAGATTACTTCTTTTTCCGCAGTTCGCTGAAGGCGTTTCCGCATGCTAGCGTTCGCAGACCGATCCCATTCGAATCATGTCGTAGTAGATTCTCAGCGCACGGGCATGCGATTGCCCGCTACCGGTCTCGGCCTCTTGCAGGCGGGTACTGTATTTCTTCCGAATTTCGATGAACCGCTGCTTCTCTTCCGGATTGGCCAACACCGCCTCGGTGTTGCGCAAGTCGGGCACGTCGTGGGAGAACTCCCTGAACTCTTCCTGCTGAATCGCGTTTTGTGCGGCTTCCGCGTCGCTGAACGACTTCATCTGCGCTTGCTTTAAGCGATCAAACTTCCCACACAGGTCATTGAGTTCGCGCCACTGTGCGGCCAGAGCCGCGTCTCCCGGACACGAGGTGGGCAGCCTGCCGTGATTGGCGGCGCACAGGCTCTTGGCGACAACCATGTAGCGCGCGGTCGTCTCTTCGTACTCGGCACCCATGTCGAGACCGAGAATTGTGCAGGCTTGTTCCGCTAGGGGGTCCTTGCGCTTTCTGAGTTCGTCACACCACTCTTTCTTGTCGGGCGAGAGATCCCCGGATCCCGCCGCAGCGCCAGGACTCGACGGCAGGTCGTCGTTGGTGATGGTCTTGGGCGGGACCTTGGAAGATGTCGACGCAGGCTTTGCAGTCCGCGCCGCCCGCGCCACGTCCCCAAGTGGCTGATCCTGGGAATGCGCGGTTGCGGTTCCGACGAGGATCGTGGTGACCCACAGAATACCGAATTTCAACTTTGCTCCCTGCCTCGACATCTTGCAGCACATTAAGACCGGACGAACAAAGTCGCAAATTAGCGCAGTGCAACCATCCGTCGCTCTGGCGTTCTGGGCATCTTTGCAATGTGACACATTTTGTGCCACAATGTTGTATGCCTTCGATTAATATTCGCGAACTTCGCGACACGCGACGTCTCAAGGCATGGCTGCGCTCGGGGAAGACAGTTGAACTTCGCGAACGTGAAGACGTGATCGCCCGCATCGTTCCTGCACAAGCGGCTGCGCCTCCGGAGCATTGGCCGGACTTTGCCCGCCGCCGCCAGAAAATCTTTGGAAAGCGAACCGTGTCGGGAGCTGACCTGGTCATCGAGGAGCGTGGTCGCTTTTGACGATCTACGCGGACACCAGTTTCTTTGTCTCACTCTACCTACCGGATCGACACTCGGCGCAGGCAGAAAAGCGCATGGCCTCAAAACCGCGAGTTTTTCTCACTCCCCTGCACCGCGCCGAATGGATGCACGCCCTCTCCCAGCATGTTTTTCGGAAAGAGATGTCTGCCTTTGAGGCGCGTCAGACCAATGAAGAACTGGAACGCGACCTCGGAAGCGGACTCTGGCTGGTAGCCGACCTGCCGGAGCCGGTCTGGAATGTTTGCGCAGATCTAGCCCGCCGTCACGGACCGAAGCTCGGCACTCGCACCTTGGATAGCCTTCACGTCGCGTCGGCGCTTGAGCTTGGCGCCGAGGCATTCTGGACCTTCGACGAGCGTCAGGCGAAGCTGGCCGCCGCGGAAAGCCTGCTCCTCTCGTAACTAGCCACGATCACTGACCACTGCTCTTCCGCGCCGCCTCGAATTCATCGCCCTTCTGCCAGCCCACCAGCTTCAAGAAGCTCGCCGCCTCCCAGCCCAGCGCGAATCCGAACCGCGCCATCGCCCCGTCGGCCACGAAATCCATCTCCGGATGGTACTCGTCGCTCGGCTGGTGATAGTGCTTCTCGACGAATTCCTTGTCCTGCGCCAACCCCCAAGCCTCGTCGTGCCCCTTGAACTTCATCCCTTCATTGATGGAAAACGCTGGAATACCCACACGCGCCAGGCTGAAGTGATCCGAACGGTAGAAGTGCCCGGCTTCCGGCCGCGCATCCGGACGAATCGCCAGCCGGAACTCCTTCGCCGTCGCTTCCACCCATGGATAAAATGTAGTCCGCTCCGCGCCTGAGACTTCGACTTCTTCGGGCGCGCCCAGCGGCTTCACGTCGTCGTAATTCAGATCGAGCGCAATCTTCCCAGCTGGAACCGGTGGATGCTTGCCCAGATACTCCGACCCCAGCAGCCCCTGTTCTTCCGCCGTCACCGACGCAAAAATGATCGACCGCGCCGGCCGCTCCCTGGCCACGCTGAACGCCCGCGCCAGTTCCAGCAGAATGCCGCAGCCGCTGGCGTTGTCGTTGGCGCCGTTGTAGATGTTGTCGCCCGGCATATCGGGACGAATTCCGAGATGGTCGTAGTGCGCGGTGTACATCACCGCCTCGTCGCGCAATTTGCGATCGGAGCCGGGCAGCATCGCAATCACGTTGTTCGACTCGAAGTGCCGCACGTTGCTCACCATGTGCGCCTTTAGCCGCGTACCCAGGTTCACCGGATGAAACTGCGGCGAGCGCGCGTCAGCCATCATCTTGTCGATATCCATGCCCGAAGCCGCACCCAGTTTCTTCGCCACATCCAGCTGCACCCACGCCGCCACTTTCAGCGCCGGGCCTTCCAGCTTCAAGAATGACTTCTCGCCCGAATTCGAGTTCCGCACCACTTCCCACGGATAGCTCGCCATGTCTTCCTTGTGGATGAGAATCACGCCCGCCGCACCCCGCCGCGCCGCCTCTTCGTACTTGTAAGTCCACCGTCCGTAGTAAGTGAGCGCCTTGCCCTTGAAAAACTTGGGATCGTCCGAAGGCGGCTCGTTCACCAGCATGAGCAGAACTTTGCCGCGCACATCCACACCTTTGTAGTCGTCCCAGTTGTATTCCGGCGCTGCGATCCCGTAGCCCACGTAGACGATCTCCGCATCCACATCCGATTCGGCCTGCTGGGTTTGATCGTAGGCGACGTACTCATCGAGGAATTTCAGGTTGGTGGCGCCGCCGCGCGCTGGAACCAGTGCGAATGTGGTCTGCGGCATGGAGGTGACGCCCACCAGCGGCACCTTCTGCAGGTAGCCGCCGTTGTCGCCCGCCGGCTTCAGCCCGTATTCGGCAAACTGCGTCGCTATATACTCGGCGGCAATATCGCCGCCACGCTGACCGGTGCCGCGGCCTTCCAGCAAATCATGCGAGAGAAAGCGAACATGCCAGCGAATGTGCTCAGGATTGATGGTCTCCATGGCGGCAAACGCCGCCGCGGGCAGGCGCACCGACACGGCCTCGCGCTTGGCCGCCGCCGGGGCTGGATCAGGACCTGGCGCAGCTTCCGCGGCCCACATCCCCAGGCTCGTGATCGCCAGCATGCATACAAACACACTGCTGCGCGCGGTTCTCATCGATAGTCTCCCCCCACGAAGCGGCACGATCCGCTTTGATCACTGCTTGTTATGAAAGGCTGAAGGGATTGTAAAGGAGAGAGCGCAGTCCAGTTGTAAACCAGCGTGCCATGCGGGCCGCACGGTAGGTCAGTCACCGCCGGACCATCAGGCCAACCGCCGCTGCGGCAACCGCTGTCGTGCGGCATAGCACCTTGGGGACTGACCCTTTAGCGGAAGTCAGAGGTCAGAGGCCCGAGGTCTGACATCGCATCGCTGAAGCCCGATGGCCGGAGCCTGCTTTTTCCCGCCGACCGGCGGGATCAGTTCTTCGACCCTCAACCCGCGCGGAAGTCCAGCACATCGTCGCCCAGCTTGAACACCGCCTCGGGAGCGATCTTGCCCGCCTCGGCCATGCGACGGTTGATGTCGTCGAAGTCCGCCTTCACCCAGCCCACGCTGGAAACTTCAATCTCGCTGTCCTGCGCGATCCAGAAAACGGTAGGCACGTTGGTCAGCCCGTACGCATTCGACACCGGAAACTTTTTCGTGTCGTCGAGCAGCACGGGAAACGTCACCTTAAATTCTTTCGTGAAGGCCGCCGTATCCTTGAGATCGTTCTGCGAAACTCCCACCAGCGTCACGTTCTTGTGGCCGTAAGCCTTGTGCAGCCGCTCCAGAAACGGAAACGCATACTGGCATGTGGGACACGAAACCTTGAAAAACGCCAGCACCACTGGCCCCCGCGCCAACTCGTCATGCAGCACGAACCGCTTGCCGTCCATTGCTTTCAGTTCAAACTCGGGTGCCTTGGTGCCCACAGCCAACGCCGCCATCGGTCGTCCTCCCGTTCCTCCCTGCAGAATATGTCGCAGCCAGCGCATACGTCTCCGTGCCCTGACTCGCTTTGATTTTAGATGATGCAACAGACGAGCGGTTGCGCCCTTTGTGGCAAAGGCGCGACCGAAAAATCGCGTGTCGAAACGTAAGAGTCGTGGGCGGTAACGTGGAAGAGCGGCGCTTCAGCGCCGCGTAAAGCGCGAGAAATCGAGGGCTTCAGTGTGTGCGTGAGAACTAGATTTTGGACGAAGAGGTGGAAAGAATCACCACATCACAGCCCGTTCAGGGCGGCATTCGTTAGCCCCGGACGTAAGTCCGGGGTGCGCGTGGGACAAAGAACAAGTCCCGGCAGGGACGGCACGAGTTCTCACGCACACTCTTCAGCCCCGGAGTGAACAGCCGACGTTCGAGGCGAAGGCGCGGCCGAACAGTCACGCGGCAAGACTCAAGAGTGGTGGGCGGTAACGTGGAAGAGCGGCGCTTCAGCGCCGCGTAAAGTTGCGGGGAAATCAACCGGGGCTTCAGCCCCCGAGACGTTCGGCAGACCGAGGGCACTCCGCTCAGTTCTCTCAACGAGCCAGGTGGATTTTTCCCTTCAGAGGACTTCCGCTCTCCGCAGAATTTTCCGCGCCAGCCCTGTAAGCGCAACGTTCCCCAGTCGCTCCACCAGAATCCATTTCCCGCCCACGCCCGACGGCGCGGCCGCGCGCCACACGCGCACCGTGTAGTCCGTCACCGTGATGGAATGTCTAAGCGTGAACATCGGACGGGGCGCGCCGTTCCCATTCGCCACCTCGGGCAACTCCCACATGCCCGCCATCAGCGAAGCATCCCGCGCCCGCTGCACCAGCAACACCTCGCCGTCGCGAGAGTGCAGCGCGTAGTGAATCTCGCGCTTCTTCTGTGGCGCTGGCTTGGCCGCCCCCGCCAGTTCCCCGCGCGTCGCGCACAATTCGACCACCGGACACGTCAAGCACTGTGGAGCCCGCGGCGTGCACACCGTCGCGCCCATCTCCATCATCGCCTGATTAAAGTCCCCCGGACGTTTTGCATCCAGCAGATGATTGGCCGCTTCCCACAATTCCTCTCCCGCAAGGCGCTTTCCAGAGACGCGCTGCAACACGCGCTCGACATTTCCATCGACCACCGCAACCGGCTCGCTAAACGCGATGCTGGCAACCGCCGCCGCGGTGTAGCGGCCGATTCCGGGCAACGTCCGCAGTCCTTCCGCACTCGCGGGAAACTTTCCCCCATGCTCCCGCACGATCGCCTTCGCCGCCGCGTGCAGCATACGCGCGCGCCGGTAGTATCCCAGGCCGCTCCAAACTGCCAGCACCGACGCCTCGCGCGCCGCCGCCAGCTTCTCGACCGTAGGAAACCGCCGCAGAAATTCCTCATAATGCGCAATCACCGCGGCCACCCGCGTCTGCTGCAGCATGATCTCGGAAAGCCACACACGGTAGGCGTCGCGGCTCATGCGCCACGGCAAATCGCGCGCATGCACCTCGTACCAGGCGAGAAGTTTTGAGCGGAATTTTCCCTTCAGGGAATCAGCCATGCTTTTGGCGTGGCCCAGCGTCACGCCAGCCCCATCTCCACAAACGGATTCCTAACCCACACCGTGCCATACAACCGCCCGTGCTCGAAATCTTCGGAAAGAATTTCGGCGATCCCATAGTGCTCGGCATAGGCCCAGAGGTGGGCATCAAACCACGGCAAGCGGTAGGTCGCCATGCCATACAGGGCCGTGCGGAACACATACTCGTTCGGATAGAGCACTTGAAACTCAGCCATGAACATCTCCGCCTGGCGCGTGGCGTCTTCGCGTGTCAGGATGGGCGGAGCTGCGCCCCGCGATCTGGTCGCAACGTTTACAAACTCGACCAGAGATTGGTGAGGGATTCGCAAATGACCAGAAATCTCGCCGCGGCGCAAAACCTCGAGCGCGGCAGCGCGCTTGCGCGGGTCTCGTGGGTCGCAGCGGTAAACCAGGATGTCAGTATCAACGAGGGAAGCCACGAGGCAGACCCCGTTCATCGTTGTAAAGTTCTTCGCGGGTCCAGCCGCGATTCTCGCGAGTAACGCGCGTCCCCTTACCTTCCGCCTCTTTCAGCGCTTCCGCCTGCAGTTCGTCCAGCCACTTCGTGTTGGCATCGAAAACAGCCAGCCTCTCTTCGACCGTCAGTTCTTTGCCTGCTGTGGCCTTATGCCGCGCCAGTTCCACGCGAATGCTGTCCCCCGCGGGAACCCAGGTCAGCTCATCCCCTGGCCGAATGCCGTACTGGTCGGCAATTTTCTTGGGCACGGTCAGCTGCAGCTTGGAGGTCACTTTTGGCATGATCCTTACTCTATCAAGGATAGTATCCTTACCGCAAGGACCCTTGGAGGGCGCCTGCCGAGCTGTCCGCCGGGCGAGAAAAGATAGCCCCCGGTTGCCCTCCCATATCCCCGCCATTGACCCCGCGCTCGGGGCACGCAATAATGCTCGGGCCTGGCATCCGCAACGCCCGCGTGAGATCATTCACGCCGAGTCATATCGAGGACTGTCATGAACGACTTCAACCGCAAGGTGGAAGACGCATCGGCGCGTGTCAGCAAGACCGTTGCCGAAGCCGCCGAACGTCTGGAAAAAGAGATTCCCGAATTCATCAAGTATCTGAACGACGAAGTCGTGCCCGCCATGCGGCAGCATTCCACCAAAGCCCTGCGCGTGGCTTCGCAAAAGATGACCGAGCTGGCCGATTATATGGAGCAGCAGCACCCGGCTCCGCCGAAATAATTTTGCGCAGTACGATCTTCACTGGCTTTGTCCCGGTCGTCCGTCACATCGTCATGATTCTGTTTCTTTTGCTTGCGCTGCTGTTCTCCTCCGGCTGCGGCCACCCCAAGCAGGCGCGCGTGAGCCTGCCGCCGCCGCCCAGCGCCCAGCCCTCCGCCGAGCCGCCGCTCGAAGGGAGTAGAGAGACCACCGCAAGCCGCCCCACGAAGCAACCCAAAGCTCCAGAAGAAAATGACGACGCCCTCGCCGAGCCTTCTCTTCCTGCCGACGCGAAACCGATCTCCACGGAAACCGGCATGGCCAGTTGGTACGGGCCGCCCTATCACAATCGTCGTGGATCGAACGGCGAGGTCTACAACATGCACGCCATGACCGCGGCACACCGCACCCTGCCACTGGGCTCGATCGTGCGCGTGACCAACGTCAAGACCGGCCACGCCGCCCTGGTACGTATCACCGACCGCGGACCTTTCATCCCCGGCCGCGTAGTCGATCTTTCGCTGGCCGCCGCGCGCAAAGTCGATGTCGTGCAGCCCGGCGTCGCCGAAGTGAAAGTGGAAGTCATGCAGACTCCGTCCCCGATCGAGACCGGCGGACGGTGGGCAGTGCAGATTGGCGGTTTCACCGACGAAGACGCGGCCACCCAACTTGCCGACCGCCTCACTCGCCGCTACCGCACCGCAAAAGTGCTGCGCTTCGCCAGCCCGGCTGGCGATTGGTGGGTGCGGGTGCGCGTCCTCAATGACGACCGCCAACGCGCCAAGGAACTCGCTGCTGAAACCGCCACCAACGAAGGCGCGGTCTTTATGGTGCGCCTGGATTAGGTGGCTGCTGAAAAACTCAAGTTTCAATTGCGGGAATAGGAGATGCCTAGAAAACTGAGAAGTCGTTTTGTCGGATCCGACAGCTACTTCGGATGCGATTGTTCCATGTTGGAAACGCTGTACCAGACGATCCTCCACGATCCATCGCTTTGACGCTTGAATTCCGCAATGAAGTTCGTTTTATGAGTCATCAGCACTCCTGCATGACTGTTCTCTTCGTTGTAGGTGCCACGGTAGACTGCCAAGTCTCCGCTACTCGCAACATCTACAGTCTCGTCGATGAGACTAACTTTCCAAAGGGGGTCGCGGGCAAAGCCCATCTTGAATCCCTCTCTATCGGCTTCGACCCCAATGGTTGAGGGACTGCCACATTCCATTGAGATGATATTCGGAGCGTCATAAGCGGTTGTTTTGGCTACATCATGGGCATTGAGCCCAGCGACGAGTTGAGCGACGTCCGTCTTGATTGTTTCGGCGATTACCGTCGTATCAAGCGACGCGGCTGCTATCGATGGCGCAGCCCCAGCAGACGCGAAGGCAAGCAGAAGTAGACTTGGCTTCCAATGTGCAGAAAGGTTCATTGACCGCCTCCCGTTTGGTTCGTCCAGGGTTGGATGGCACCCGCTTAGGCTAATCCAGATTTTCACCCGAAGTCCACTGGGCTCTGTCGCCCCTGTTGAAGCCTTGTCTGGGAGGTCGTTAAAGAACCACTGCAATTCGACAAGGAATCGTGATAAGTAGGAGGGATGCGAGGAAACGATCAGCAATTGCAAACCGGGATGTTCAGCTACGTGGCATTGGAAGATCGGATTCCAGCGGATCATCCGCTGCGCATGAAGCCACCGACCCAACCTTCTGCTCCGTGGCTCTGGGGAGCAGACCGGAAGCTCAAACAACAAAACTCAGTCTTGCCGGGCGATTCATCGAACGATCCGCAAGTCGCGCCGCAGGGTATTTCAACAAGCTCCTAGAGCCAGTTCTATTTCCACCACGGAGACACGGGGTCACGGAGGAAACCGAACCAAGTCTTTTCACAAATGGCAAGATCGCTCTTGACCCTGAGGCTTCAGGGGTTTTTCTTTCTGTCTCCTCCGTGCCTCCGTGGTGAATTCTCCTCTCAGGTGTTATCGTTTTCGCCAAGGTGATCGAGCGATGACCGACCCCAGCAGCAGCTGCCTCTTTTGTCGCATCATTCGTGGCGAGATTCCGGCCAAGAAAGTTCACGAGGACGAGCACGTCTTCGCCTTCGAGGACATCCATCCCCAGGCACCGACGCATGTGCTGGTCGTGCCCAAGAAACATTTCGCGGGACTGAAGGAAGCGCATGCCGAAGAGGCGGAGTTGATCGGGCGCTGCCATCTGGTGGCGGCGCAGATCGCTCGCCAGCGCAATATCGAGCAGGGATACCGCACCGTGCTCAACGTGGGTCCGGGCGCGGGGCAGTCGGTATTTCATCTGCACGTGCACCTGCTCGGCGGACGCCCGCTGGCCTGGCCGCCGGGGTAGGGAGCAGTTCTCAGTTCTCAGTTCTCAGTTCTCAGTTCTCAGTTCTCAGTTCTCAGTTCTCAGTTCTCAGTTCTCAGTTCTCAGTTCTCAGTTCTCAGTTCTCAGTTCTCAGTTCTCAGTTCTCAGCCCGAGCGGCGGTCGGTAACTAATGGCAAAGTCCGCAAACCGGCACCCGCATCGCCGCGCACGATGGCCCGCCAGGCCACTTTCCCGCCCCGTAGCGCGCGAGAAAGCTTGGGGATGACCTTCGGGCAGCCGCCGACTCCCGCCTCAATTAACCAGCGAGTTAAATCGATTTAACTCGCGGCTGCATGTGCCCTGGAATCAGCTACTTGGCAGACCCAAACTATAGCTCTGAGTAATAAACATATCCCGAAACACGGAGGCTGGACCCGCCCCCTTGGTTTCAACGACTTGCGGCTGAGGGGCAGGGGCGCCTACTGCACCGCGGAGCTTTCTCCGGGTTCGGGGGCGCCGTGACGGCGCAGCAGTTGCGGCAGGTTTTGCGAAAACGCTGAGCGGGGCAGGACCATGTCACAACCCACTTCGTGCGCCTTCTGTTTGAGATCTCCCTGCACGTGCGAAAGGAACCCGATGATGGAAGTGTCCTTCTTCAGCTTGGTCTTCAACTTGGGGATCAGGGTCAGCGGCTTGGCGTTGGCGTTGTTCAGATCGAAGATGATGAGCGAGGGCTTCTCTTCGCCATTCTGCTCCATGCGGTCGGCGAGATCTTTGTCGCTCTTGACGAATTCCACCTTGACGTTGAGCTTGCGTGCGGTTTCCTGAATCTTGGCGGCAAAGAATAGATCATCGACAAAGGCAAATATCCGGGAGTTGGCATCCTCGCGGGCAGGCAGCGGTTCCGGATCGACGGGAGAAAACGACGGAGCAAAGCCGGGCCGGCCGCGTCCGGGCTTCTGCCCGTTGTTGTTACCGGCCAGCGCGGCCCGGTAACTGTGATCCATGGGTGCGGTGTAGATGCCGTCCTGATTGTGGCGCGCCTGGGCTGGGCCGGTGCGGGGTCCGCGTTGATTGTTGGGACGGCGTCCACGCCGCCTTCGGTTCCTGCCTCCGCCACCGGAGGGTCTTCCTGGTCCTGCGTTCATAGTCCTCTCAGACTGCTGTGCAATGATTCATGCTCTGATGGTTGCAAGATCTCGTAACCTGGTTTGCGCTTCCCGACCCGCTGCCCAAGATTTCCGTCTCGCCCAGACTCCATACGGCAGGCACACTCCCCACTCAAGCTGCCTCAGGGCGGGTCCGAGGGGCAGGTCATCTGTCATGCACGCATTGCGGGTTAGGCTGGAACGCACTGGCGAACAAACGCTAACTAAGTGAAGCAAGGTTGCACTTTGGCGAACGAAACTCCAAAATTCCGCAAATCGTATCAGCTTTCCGTTTAATCGGAACCGTCGCGCCGCCGGGAAGGGTAAGCGCGGAAGGCCTGCGCGGGAACGAGGCCAAATGAGAACACAACCATCGTACTCGCCCGCCCGAAGGCGCGCAAGGGGCAAAGTGTGGACGGTTTTGCACAGGAGGGCAGCACCGAAAGTTCGGCTCCCGGCGTCCGGACTTGCTGACAACCCGTCCTGGCGCTAGCCGCTGCGAGATTCGTATCAGGGCACGCCTTCAGGCGTGCCGAAAACGCTGCATTGTAGAGCGCGCCTTCAGGCGCTGCCATTGCAGGGGCTGAAGCCCGTTTCCCAAATCGGCCAAAGACAGTATGGCTAAAGCCATACCCTGATACTAACCCTCTCGGAGTCACGGCTGAGACCTAACCAATGAACCGCTCCGGAGGCCGGTAGCCGGACGCCCGCCCTTTCGCCGGATGCCGAATCACCCGCCGCTGGTGACGTCGCGCGCCCACTGCTGGGCCTGCCAGTAGTAACCGGCGGCGATATCGGGATCGAGCTGGAGGGTCTCCGCCAGACTCTTTGTGGCTTCCCATTCCCCGCTCTCGTGGGCCAGTATGAACTGGAAGATGGAGCGCAGCGGGCTGGGGTGCGCCAGCAGTACGTCTTTGGTGGCGCGATCGATGGGAATCCTCTTCAACACCTCGGCCATCGGCATGTCGAGCATGGCGTCGATCAGGGAGAGCAATCCCAGCAGGAACAGGTCGGACTCTCCGTGCGGGACAAGGGGTGACAGCAGTTCTCCGAAGCGGGCACGCACCAGCGCGCAAAGCACCAGGTCGCTGGGCTTGTCCTGGCCGGCGCCGACGGTTGCGACCAGGCGCACCCAGCGGCGCACCTCGGCCTCGCCGAGCATGGACAGACCATGGCGCACGGAGCGGATCTCGCTCTGAAAAGCGAACATGGCAGAGTTCAAGTAGCGCAGCAGGCGGTAACAAATGGAGGCTTCCGTCTTGATCAGTTTCTCCAGGGCCGGGACGTCGAGTTCGGGGAGAGAGACCATCTGCAGCATGCGCAGGTAGTTGAGGCGGTTGGCGGGCACGTCGCGCGTCGCCACGATTTCGGGACGGCGCAGAAAATATCCCTGGAAGTAGACAAAGCCCTGGTTGAGGGCGGCCGTGAACTCTTCGTTGTTTTCCACCTTTTCGGCCAGCATGCGGCAGCGCCAGGGGCCATAGCGTTTGACCAGCTCGGCGCGCTGCTCGACTGTGGTCAGCTTGAGGTCAACCTTGATGATGTCGGCCATGTCGGCCAGGGCATGGCGGGGATCGTCGCTGACGAAGTCGTCGAGCGCGATCATGTAGCCGGCTTCTTTCAGGTGCTGGCAGGCAGCCAGGACCTCGTCGTCGACAGGGACACTCTCCAGAATCTCAGCCACGGTGGCGTGGGAGGGCAGCATGGTGACCATGCCGCGGACCAGCGTGTCACGGGTACAGTTAACGAAGGCGCGACGGCCGTCGCAGAGAACGTCGAGGCCGACCAGCAGCGAGCTGTCGAGCGTGGAGCGCGAGGCGGCTTCGGCGTCGCCGCCGTGGAACATGTTCTCCATGTCATCGCGGAACAGCAGTTCGTAGCCGAACACCTTCTTTTCGCGGTCAAAGATGGGCTGGCGGGCGACATAGCGCAGGGGCTTGACGCCCGCCTGCGCTCGGGCAAGCTTCGCAGCAGTGTTTGACACAAAGGAAATATCGGCACTGGAGAGGAAAACTCAAGGGCGGCCGCGCAGGCTGCCTTTCCTGCCGTGGAATGAGGGAGCTCTCATCTTCACCTCCCGCTTTGCGCGAGCGCGGCAGCGCTCATTTGTCGTCCGATACCTGTTCCCGCTTTTCGTCATAGGTGCCGAATTTCTTCGCCACCGGCTTCAGCGTGGGATAGAACTGCACAAACGTATGCTCGACGGCGGCGTGGGCGTCGTGGCAGGCAAAACACCCATTGCCTTTGGGCATCGCCTCGGCGGTTTTGTCCTCGGACCCGAAAGCGTAGTAAGCCCATTTGTCGGGGTTATGGGCGGAATCCTTGGTCTCGACCGCCAGGCCCATGAGGTCGGTCTGAAAGTGCCCGGTTTTGTTGATGGAGCCTTTGCTCTGGGCATCGCGTTCGTCGATCACGAACATGGTCTGCTCCGGCCATTTGCCGGATGCCAGAAACTGCTGGTAAGCCCAGCGCTGGACAAAGACGTTGGTAAACATTTCGTGACTGCCCGGGGTGGGGCTGTAGTTCATGCCATACCCGGCTGAGAGGAATTCCCAGTCGCGGTAGTCGGCGGGCCGCTGCAGGTTGCCCTTGGCGTCATATTGCGGGGTGGGAGACTTGTCTTCCGGCGATGCGGCCAGCAATGTAAAACCAAAGAGCAATACCACGGCTGCGGCGAGTAAGCGTTTCATGTTCACGATAACCTCCATTGGAGCAACCTTCTTCCCCGGAATCTGCACCTCGAATCAACCCTATTTCGTTCCGCTGCTTTGACGAACAAACTTGTACACCGTCTCGCTGTCTTTGCCGTCCCGTCGCCAAGTCCAGCGTTCGGTGATGTGGTTGTTGTCTTCGAATTCCATGACCATCTTGTGTTCGTGACCGATCGCCGGGCTAGGCAGGTTCGTGGCGCCTTGGAACGAGAAGACAAGTTCCTTGAGGTCGCCCTCACCCGGAACGGCGCGCATGTGAGGCTGGTTATTGGTCGGGCAATAGTGGAGGAGCGAGATCCCGTCGCCGTCGACGCTGTAAAGAGTCAGCATCTCTTCCATTCCGTGCGCGGTAAGCGTCTCCATCACCGCCGTATTGCCAACGACGACTTTGAAAGTGGTCTTGGCTGGATTACCCTCGTCGTCCTTACCTTCCCAGTTCCCGGCCAGAGTCTGAAGTTTGTGGAAGGCAGCGGCGGAATTCGACGGCTGCGCTGCAGATGAGCACAGCGAAGTCACAACCAATATCAGCAGCAGCACTGCCAACGGCTTTCTCATAGGAGTCCTTGATCGCCGCCCGATGTGGCACAGCCAACGGATGGCGTCGATTCAGAAGGATATCGGCCTAACCCATGGGGAAGAAAGACCGTCTGCTGCATAATGCAGGCGATTCCCTGCATTTTGACCAGCTCAGGGAAGCCGTAGAATACGATTCTCAACATGGACGCTACCCGAATACGCGCTAAGGAGCCGGCACCATGGTTGTGGATTGCCGTGATCTGGTCCGGCGTCGGGTTGTTCGAAGCGACTCAGACCGTCTTCGTCATGCATGCGGAAGGCATGCACCACGCATGGGCTTATCTGTTCGCGACCCTGCTGCTTTCGTGGCTGCCCTGGGCGCTGGCGACGCCCCTGGTGCTGCGTCTAGGCCGCCGATATCCTCCAGTGCAATTGCGGCGCTTTTCTACGTTAGGAAGGCACCTTGCCGCCTGCACCACCATCGGCCTGGTTTCCGCTGCATGGACCGCTTCGCTGGAAGAGTTGCTCAATCCGTGGGCCAAGGACCCCGGTCCGGGCCCCTTCGTGCATCTGTGGTTCTACAAGTTCTACAACGGACTCCTCGACTTCTTAATCCTCTACGGCGGCATCCTGCTGGTCAGCCACATGCTGGACTCCCGGCAGCGGTTGGCCCTGCAACAAACCGAGACCGCGCGTCTCAATGAGCAGCTTTCGAAAGCACAGCTCAATGCCCTGCGAAGACAAATCGAGCCCCACTTTTTGTTCAACACCCTTAATGCCATCGCTGGACTGGTGCGCGAGAAGAGAAACGAAGCGGCCGTGAGCATGATTGCCGGGCTGAGCGACTTTCTGCGGCGGGTGGTGGAAGATTCCGACCGGCAACAGGTGCCGCTGGGAGAGGAGTTGGAGTTTGCCCTGAAGTATCTGGATATCCAGCGGGTGCGGTTTGCGGAGCGGCTTCAGGTGAGCGTGAGTGTCCCCAGGGAACTGTATCCCGCGCAGGTTCCCAACCTGATTCTGCAGCCCATGGTGGAAAACGCGGTCCAGCATGGCATCGCGAAACGGGTGCAGGGGGGCACGATCCGGATTTCCGCGTTTCGCGACAATGGCCGGCTCACACTCAGCGTTTATAACGACGGTCCCAGCCTGCCTGCGGGCTGGGACGAAAATCATTCCGGGATCGGAATCTCCAATGTGAGAACTCGCCTGCAAAGCCTCTACGGAGATGCGTTTGAGTTGAGCATGCGGAATCAGGCTCCGGGTGGCGTGGAAGTATCGCTTAGCGTGCCCTTCGTTTCCCAAGCCGTCGAATCCCGTGACCTCAAGGATGATTCGTGAACCCGGACGAACGTCCCAGCGAACGTCCCGCCGAACGTCCCACAAAGATACGCACCGTCATTGTGGACGACGAGCCGCTCGCGCGCAGCAACCTTGCCGTGCTGTTGCGGCTTGACCCGGAGATTGAAATCGTCAGCGAATGCGGCTCGGGCGCGGAGGCACTGGCGAAGATCCGCAGCGCGCGGCCCGACCTGGTCTTTCTCGACGTCCAGATGCCGGAATGCGACGGTTTTGACGTGCTCGAACTCCTGGGCAGGGACCTGCCTCCGGCCATCGTTTTTGTGACGGCTTATGACCAGTACGCGCTGCGCGCTTTCGAGGCGGGAGCGCTCGATTACCTGTTGAAACCGTTCGACAATGCTCGATTCGACCGGGCCCTCGACCGGGCCAAGCAAAGAATCACGGGTGGCCAAAGTCTGCCGCGGAAACTGGAGCGCCTGGCCATCAAGAGCGCCGGGCAGGTCTGGTTCGTGAAGATCTCTGAGATCGATTGGATCGGGGCTGCCGATTACTACGCGTGCCTGCACGTGGGATCGAGAACACATCTATTGCGCCGCAGCATGGCCGAACTCGAGCAGGAGCTGGATCCGGCCACTTTTTGCCGCATCCACCGCTCGGCCATCGTGAACCTGGATCGCGTTCGCGGTCTAAAGCTCAGGGAGGACGGCGAATACGAGGTGCTGCTGGAAAATGGCGTCAGGCTCAGATTGAGCCGGCGTTACCGCAAGCCACTGCAATCGCGCATGGGGGTTCGCGGTCCGGACTCGGCTTAACTGCGGCGGCCGGCTTCCGGCATCCGGCTTCCGGTAAGCACGACACTCTTTGTGACTTAGGCAAAGCAAAAGGCGCTCCGCATTCGCGGAGCGCCTTTGCACTTCACTTGGACTATTGCACGGTGAGCGCAAACGACGTCGTGGCCGTGATCGCACTCGCGCCGCCGGTAGTGGCGTTGATGTTCACTGTGTAGTTTCCTGCCGGCGTTCCGGGATTCTTCTGCGTGTTGTTGTTGTTCGAACCGCCGCACGAGCCCAGCCAGAGTGTGGAGAAGCCCAGCACGGCGATCAGGCTGAGCAGGCGCAGGCCACGCTTCCCTTTGCCCGACCCCGCGGCGAATACCACGCCGAACAATCCGGGAAGAAGCATGGCGTAGAAGATGCGGCTGCCGCGTCCCAGTGGCGGCTGCAGTTGCACCGTAGGAGCCGTGGTCATAACGCTGACCGTGGGATTGATGACGCTACCCGTGCCGGCGCTGACCGAGCAACTGGCCTCGGAGGCAGTCGGCGTTATCGTGCAGGTATAGGTCAGCGGCAGGACCGTGGTTTGGTTGCCGCCGTTGGTCACGATGAAACCGTTGGTGCTGGCCAGCGTGAGATTGACCGCGTTGCCAGAGGTTGCACCCGGAGCAACGCTTAGAGTGCTCACGCCGGGGGTCATGGTGAAGCTCTCGCCCGAGGCAGTCAGGTTGAGGGTAACGGAGGTCGCGCTCGACAGATTTCCTCCGGCGCCTATCACAGTGAAAGAAGGACTTCCGGCGGCCATGTTGGCCAACGTCTGCACAGTCAGGACCGTGGATGTGGTTGAACTCGGGGGATTGAAGCTGCACGTCGCTCCCGTGGGCAGGCCGGAGCAGCTGAAGGTTACGGCTGAATTGAAGCCGTTTTTCGGCGTAACCGTAATGGTTGTCGTGTTGCTGTTCTGCCCCGCGACCGCGCTGACGGAGGCCGGGCTGGGAGCCACGGCGAAACCGGGCAGAGTCGCAGCCCAGGCCAGGAAGAGGTTGTCGACATCGACGGAGCCCAGACCGGTGACGAGGTTATAGTGCGTGGCCGCATCGAAATTGGCGGCACTGAAACCAAAGACACCCTGCGTCGCCGGTGACACCGCAGCGGGGCACTGAATTCCCGCCGGCTGGCCTGCCGGCGTATGCGGCGAGCAATAGACATTGTTGTCGCCACTGGTGATGGGGTGGAAGGCTTTGTTGGCCGGGGTCGCCGCCAGCTTGTAAAGCATGGGGTTGATGTTCCCGAGGCCGGGTGTGCTTTGCAGCCCGTTGCTCATCAGATACTGGTTGAGCAGGGCCACCATGCCGGCGAAGACCGGAGACGAGACAGAAGTGCCGCCCACCAATGACCCAAAGTTCTCCACCGCGCTGGTGATACCGCCAGCGCACGTGCTGCCGGCGGTCGTCGGGTTCACCGGAGTGCAGAAGATGTAGCCGGGAAAGTTTGGCGATGCAAAGAGCGATACGTCCGGGACGTCGCGGACCCCGGCCGGGGCACTGGGAACCGACGGTTGCCACGAGGGCTTGGGGAAGCCGCCCGTGCACGTGCTGCCGCTCTCGGTGAAGCAGTTGCTGGCGCCGCCGCCGCCCTGGGAAATCCAGATGTCTTCCTGCACTTGTTCCGCAGTTGCAGTGGATGTGAGCGGCACCCACCCGGGCGTACCATTGCTGCAGAACGTGTCCCCGCTGGCCGGAGCGTGACAGTACTGGGCGAGTGCCTCGTCGTCCTGCCAGGGGATTTCGGGAATGTAGGTTACCGCGGTACCGCCGTTCGCCCCAATGGCGGTATTCCAGAAGCTCGAGGGATTGGGGTAGGAGTCGTTGGCAAGAGAGATCGCGGTGCCACCGACACCAGTGACCTCCGGGCTGCTGGCGGGATAACTCACAGCAAGGCCGTTCACAGCCCCCGTTGCGAACGGCCGGCCAACTTCCACGGGGTTGCGATCGCAAGTGGCGCTGCCGACGTCGCCCGATGAGTTCAAAATGGTAACCCCCTCTGCGTTGCCCTGTTGGAGGAGGGTTTCAAGGTCCTGTGCAAAAGCCTCGCAGATGCCATAGCTCATGCTGACCACAGGGGCGAGGGGCGGTCCGCTTGGCGGATTAATGACCGTGCTCAGGGACGCGTTGACCCCGCCGCCGCTGATCCCGTTGCAATTGGAATCGAAAGCGACCGGAGCGTTGACAAAGATGATCTGCGCATTCCGGGCGACCGCTCCGGACCACTCGATATCAAGGTCCGCCTCACCCAGATCTCCGCAGTTGTAAGTCTGACCCGTGTCGGGGCCAACCAGCACATACTTGAAATTGGGGGAGTCGCAAGCCGTCACAATGCCACCGGCGTTGCCGGTGCAGCCCGTGATCTTGCTGAGCCCGAAACCAGTGCGGAAATCATTGATATCGCCAAGGTAAACGTCGGTTTGGCCCACAATGGCAAGGGCTTGCCCGGTGCCGTCGATGGGAGTTGCGGCGCTGTAAAGCGAATTGATGTCGTAGATGGTGGCGATATCGCCAGGAGCGAGGAAGTTGGGGAAGACGAAATTCCCGTCAAAGTAATCGGTGTGGAGAGCCGGCCCGGCGCTCGCAACCGCGCCCCTGCGGCGGTAGTTGGGATGGGGATTGAAGTTGTGCACGCCCAACACGGTCCGCACGATGCCGTCGAGTGCGGCGGGCATCATGAGCGGCGTGGAGTTGGCGATATGCACCTCGCCTCCCTCCTTGTAGCGGTGAATCTCGCTACCGAAGGCATTGGCGACCTGCCCAGCAGTGCCGCTGAAATTGACCTGATTGCGGCCGCCGCCGGTACCGATGATCTGAAAGCCCTGCGATTTGAGCCATGCCGTGACCTTGCTCAGGTCGTTCCGACTAAGGCCGAATCGATCGGCGAATTGTGCAGGCGTCAGCCACTTGTGGTAATTAGGCGACTTGGGGTCCTGCTGCTGAACGAGAAGCTGGTCCAGAGCTTTCTGCTGGCTTGGCGAAGGAGCCAGGAGCAGGGTCATGTACGTAAGCTGGAAAGACGGCTCGACTGCGCCCAGATCAAACTGCGGCTGCGCTTGGGGATGAAGGCTCTTGGGCAGCGCAACGGTCTGGCTGGAGTCGATGGCGGTCAGGATACGATCGGGTTGGGCGGCGAAGGCAAGGGTGGACGCAAGAAGCGGCAGAAGCAGCTTGCAAAAGCGCATACACACTCCGTGGGAATCGGGTTCGTGCTGGTCCCTAGCTTATACGGCTTATGCGCGGTCAGATCAAGATTCCCTAAGAGAAGGTTGTATCGGTGCCAAGAAAGTTACATACGCGTTCCCCGCGGCCTCGGTTGGCACCGGGCAAACCGGAGCGAAGAACAGAAATGACGGGCGTCCCCGCAGACGTGAGCGGACAAAACCTGCCTCGGCGACGAGAATTTGGCCTTGTAGGGACTGAATGCCGCCGCCGATCGCCGGGGCTGGCCGGGGAATATCGGCAACACCCGGAAACACCGAGTTCTCTCCCTCATTCCCGGAAGACCAAGATTCGGTCAATCCGGGATGAGCCTGAGCAGCATCTATTGCTGGTAAGTTTCCAGTGAGTTCCCAGCCGGCCGGCGAATCCGGTAAGGAGTGAGGACAAGAACGATGATGAGGGGATCGAACGATTGGTTGACCCGTTCCTTTGCATTGCTTGCGTTTATCTTTTTTCCGTGGGGAATGCTGAGAGCAGTCGATACGAACTTTCATAACGCACCCGAATCCGCCAAGAAGACGAGGAATCCGTACGAAGGCCAAGCGGCCGCCGCGCAAGCGGGAAAGCAGCTTTATGGGCGCAATTGCCTGTCCTGCCACGGAGTGGCAGGAAAAGGCACCGGAAACGTGCCTTCGCTGGTGGATGGCAAGCTCGAGTCGGTAACGTCGGGGGAAGTGTTCTGGTTCATCACCCAAGGCGACAAGAACAACGGCATGCCCTCGTGGGCGTTTTTGCCCGCAAACCAGCGTTGGCAGATCGTTACCTACGTAAAGTCGCTGGCGCTGTCGCCGGGAGCGGCGGAGGCGAATGCACCGCCGCCTCTGGACATGAGTTCGGCCCGGCTGAAAGCGCCACCGCCCAGCCCACCGTTCACGGATTTCCGCTACGAAAGCCCCGGAACGTCGCGGAAGATCACGGTCGACGATCTGCCGCAGCCCTATGCGACGCGGTCGGCGGGAAATGCAGCGGCCATGGTGGCGCGCCCGGCCAATGTGTGGCCCACCGCACCCGCCGGGTTCAAGGTGGAACTGTATGCGGCGGGGCTGAACAATCCACGTCTGTTGCGCACGGCTCCCAATGGCGACGTGTTTCTGGCAGAGAGCGATGCCGGGCGGATACGCGTTTTTCGCGGCCTGACCAGCGACGGGAAGCCGGAGGAGACTGCAATTTTTGCCAGAGGATTGAAGCAGCCCTATGGATTGGCTTTCTATCCTCCGGGGCCTAGTCCGCAATGGTTGTACGTGGGCAACACCAACGAAGTGGTTCGCTTCGCGTATCACAACGGCGATCTGAAAGCCACCGCTGCGCCCCAGCACATTGCCGATTTGCCCACGGAAGGCCACTGGACGCGCTCGGTGGAATTCTCCGCTGATGGCAAGAAGATGTTCGTCGCGGTTGGCTCGGCGTCGAACGACGACGACCCCGACACCAGCCCGGCGGAAAGGAACCGGGCCGACATTCTGGCTTGCGATCCCGCGGCGTGCCAACTGCAGGTGTATGCGTATGGCATTCGCAATGCCGGAGGCGGTCTGGCGGTCAATCCGCAGACGGGCGAATTGTGGTGTTCGGTGAACGAGCGCGACGCGCTGGGCGACAATCTCGTGCCTGACTACATCACGCACGTGCAGGAAGGCGGATTCTACGGCTGGCCGTGGTGGTACATCGGTGGGCACCAGGATCCGCGGCAGAAAGGCAAGCATCCGGAGTTGAAGGACAAGGTGATCGTGCCCGACGTCCTGCTGCAACCGCACAACGCCTCGCTGGAGTTGACGTTCTACCAGGGCACACAATTCCCCGCAGAATATAAGGGAGACATTTTTGCCTCGGAGCATGGCTCGTGGAACAAAGCGGTTCGTGTGGGCTACGAAGTCATTCGGGTTCCGCTGCACCAGACCGGACATGCCGGCGGCGAGTACGATGACTTCCTGACCGGCTTTGTGTTGCCGGACGGCAACGTCTGGGGACGGCCGGTGGGGGTTACGGTTGCTTCCGACGGATCGCTGCTGGTAAGCGACGACGGGTCGAACTCCATCTGGAGGGTGAGCCATAGCGGCAAGTAGCATGCCTGGGCGCCGGTTGGCGGGAAGAAAAGAAAACCAATAACCACGAAGGACACTAAGTTGCACGAAGGGCTTTGTCTGTAGCAGTTTCCTTCCGTGTAACTTCGTGTCCTTTGTGGTAAAGATCGTCAGATTAAGTCACTTGCGCGAGGCGAGGCTCACGTGTAGTACATTTTTGAAGGGATTCTATGCACCGTCCAGCCTCTGATCGCGGCGAACTCGAGCCCTCCTCTCGCCCGCCCCGCTCCGTCTCGGAAAGCCTGCTGCTGCGCAGCTTCTTGGAGATTCTGCCCGACGCCGTGGTAGCTGTGGATCCTGCCGGAAAGATCGTCCAAAACAACTCTCAAGCGGAAGATCTTTTCGGCTACGCCCCGGGCTCACTGGTCGGACAGCCGATTGACATCCTCGTGCCAGAGAGCGTCCGCGGGCAACACGCGCATCATCGGGAAGATTACACGAACCAACCGAAGGTGCGCCGCATGGGCGCCGGGCTCGACCTTCGCGGGAGACGGCGCGATGGATCGGAGTTCCCGGTGGAGATCAGCCTGAGTCCGGTTCCCACGGAACACGGAACGCTGGTGATGAGCGCGATCCGCGACGTCAGCGACCGGAAGAGGATGGAAGAAGAGCTGCGCGCGGCCCACGCCGAGCTTGACCGGCAAAAGAGCCGCCAGTTGTGGGACTACCAGACGCGGCTGGCTTCGATCGTGGATTCGTCGGAAGACGCAATCATCGGCAAAACTCTTGACGGCATCATTACCAGCTGGAACAAAGGCGCAGAGGGCCTTTACGGCTATCGCGCCGCGGAAGCCATCGGGAAGCCCATCTCATTGATCGCGCCCCCAGACCGGCCGGACGAAATCCTGCAGATTCTGGAGAAAATCCGGGGCGGCAATGGAGTACAGCAATTTGAATCGGTACGAGTGGCAAAAGACGGTCACCGGTTAAACGTATCGCTTTCGGTGTCGCCGATACGGGATACGGAGGGCCACATCGTAGGCGCTTCGGTGATCGCTCGCAACATCACCGAGAAGAAGCGCGGGGAGGAACAACTCCGGCAGGCGCAAAAGATGGAAGCGGTGGGCCGGCTGGCGGGAGGGCTGGCCCACGACTTCAACAACATCCTGGGCATCCTGACGAGCTGTACCGAGCTGGTGCGGGACCGCATCGACGCGAAGTCTGCGGCATCGTCTTACCTCGACACCATGCGGGAGGCGATTCAGCGCGGAGCCTCCCTTACCCGCCAGTTGCTGGCTTTCAGCCGCAAGCAGGTCCTGCGGCCGGAAGTGCTGGACCTGAACCAGCATCTGAAACAGACGAGCAAACTGCTGCGGCCGCTGATGGGCGACGACGTGGAGATCGCCATCGTCCCGCGGTCCGAACAGGCAATCGTGGAGGCGGACCCGGGCCAGCTCGATCAGATCATTCTGAATCTCGCGGTGAATGCCCGCGATGCCATGCCTCGCGGCGGCAAGCTCATCCTGGAGACGGCGATGGTAGATATCGACGAGAGCTTTGCGCTCGGGCACCAGCCCACGACGGCCGGCAAGTACGTCATGCTGGCGGTCAGCGATACGGGCAGCGGCATGGACGAGGTCACAGTGGCGCGCGTCTTCGAGCCGTTCTTCACCACGAAAGAAGTAGGCAAAGGCACCGGCCTGGGGCTGGCCATGGTCTACGGGATCGTCAAACAGAACGGCGGGCACATCTGGGTGTACAGCGAGCCGGGGCGCGGGACTACCTTCAAGATTCATCTGCCCAGCGCCGAATACAAGATCGATTTAGCGCCTAGACCGGAAGCGTCAGCCGCTCCTCCCCCGCGGGAAGGAATGACGATTCTGTTGGTGGAAGATGACAGCATCATGCGCCGCCTGACCCGGCAGATGCTGGAAGAACACGGTTATACCGTGATCGAGGCGAGCGACGGGCTAGCCCCAATGGACCAGATGCTCGCCGATCCTGCGGGCATCGATCTCATACTCACCGACGTGGTCATGCGCGGCCTGAGTGGTCCGGAACTGGTGAAGCGGCTGACAGACTCACACCCGCAGATGAAGGCGGTCTTCATGTCAGGCTACACCGGCGAACTGATCGCGCAGCACGACCTGCTGGCAACGGGAGGGGCGCTCCTGGAAAAGCCGTTCACTCGAACCGCGCTACTGAAGGCGGTCGACGCGGCATTGCGCTGACCGCAACGGACGGGGAGCCCGAAATACGACCGCGCGAAGTGCATGAGTTTTCCGTTGTCCGCCCTTCTACAACATTTGTCCGCTTCAAATCCTGGCTTAACGCGCGGTCCACCCGAGGTCGATATCCAGAGCCGAACCTTACTGGGCCGGACGCGTTGAGAAGGTATAGGGTGGTTTCGAGTTACCGGCCAGAGTCGGGGGAAAAGGGCTCTTCGATGGTAGTTCTGATGCGAGGAACGCAAATTATGCGTTGGACTGATCCCCAGCGGAGCGGCTAACTTGAAATTATCGCCACGTCGTCACGACTCCCTGGCGGGGTCAACTGGAGGAGCTACGTATGAAATCTGGACGACGTTCCAACAAGGGTTCGGCCCAGGCCTTTCAGCGCCGTGTTCCTGGGAGAATTGGCCCCAGTTCGGTGGAGCGCTTCAGTGGGGAGGTTGCCAGGAAACGAGCCTCTAATGCCGTAGATGTGGAGAGACTGTTGCACATGTCGCAGCAATTGTATGCTCACGCTCTGACTTTGCAGGAGGTGATTCGGAACGAAGGCGACGTAACGTACGAGGTTTTGAGACCTAGATTCGACCGACAAGCTGCACAGCAATTCGAAATCTTCTTTCACTCCTCAAGGCGGCCCTCGGGGTCTCGACACGTGGTACGGGGTCTGTGAATCATGGTTCGCATCAGGTGTAACCCAATTTGAAGGTGGGAACCTGTGGGCGCCTGCTCGCAGGGAAACGATTACAACCTGCCGGATCGATAGCGGTTTCCAGTCGAGCATTCGTCATCTCAGAACCCAAGGCGGGCGGTTGTCCCAACCAAGGTGCTGCCTTGCCCCGACTCAAGGGCAACCGATGCCCGGGTAATGAGACCAAGGGTTGTCCATTCGCCTACGCCGAATGAACCAGAAACTAGGACACGGCAGCGACTTCCTGGGTTACCTTGAGATCAAGTCATCCAAGCGGGAGACCAGAACAGCATGACTCCACCATTGTTAACGCGACTTTTGGAGATGTTTTGCCGCCACGAGTTTTCGTGGCCGCATACTGCAGCCCAAGGCCAGGACTACCAGGTCTGTCTTCTCTGCGGGGCGGCTTACGAATTTGATTGCACAACCATGCGCCGAACCGGCCGGCTGGTACCGACTCCTGGTGCGCGATCGGCCCCGGGTACTGCAATTTTTCGGTAAATGGCGAAAAGACAGACCGCCGGCAAGGATGAGGCCATCTCAGCGTTTGGCGGCCGCTTCTCTCGGTGCCGTGGTCCGCTCGACGAAGCGCCGCACACAAGCCGGCCGCGACAACCGCAGAGTCGTAGGTCATCTGTACTGATCAGTCCGCTCGCAAGCGGGATTATTTCCGCACGCCGATCAACCGGACGCTGGCGCGGACCCTTTCTACGCTAGGTTCATTTTCAGAAGCAGAGCCTGGAAGCGCGGGTCGGCGCGGTAAGGGTCGAAGAAAGGCAGCGACTGAATGTGGAGTAGAAAGACATCGCGCTGCCGGTGGGCCGCGTTAAGCGCTGCAAACATCGCGTCCACTTCACCGGTGGCCGCACGAAAGATTGCGTCGCCGTAGGCGTTGTTGTTAAGGTCGGTGAGCTTGCGCGCCCATTCCTGGCTGTGTTCAAGCTCGCCAGACTTGTAATAGGCCGCGGCCAGTAACCCCGCACCCATGGGCCACCACGGCACCAGATCCACAACTCGTTGGAGGCTGAGAATCGCTTCCTGTGCCAAACCTGCGAAAAGTTGCGCATGCCCGAGCGTGAACCAGATCAGGTAGGAATTCGAATCGATTTCTAAAGCTCGGCGCGCACACTCAATGGTTTCGTGGTACCGCTTCGCATGGTTCCTGGAAAGAGCCATGCCGTAATGAAAAACCATGTTCAGCGGATCGGTCTCGAGCGCCAAGCGGCTTTGTTCCATCGCGTCCGCCACTCGCCCCAACGGGAGCAGATACCACGCGACGTAGCGGAATCGCGCCAGGGGCGGGACGGGTTCCGCCATAGCCTTGTGGTGATGTGTTTCGGCCATTTTCCAGTGATAGTCGAAACTGGCTGCCATAGCCGCCAACAAGCTGTGAGCCTCGCTATTGAGAGGATCGATGGCCAGCGCCTTCTCCGCAGCCGACTTCACCAAAGGCGCTATTTCACCAATGGGCTTGATCCCGAGTATCCAGAGACAGTGAAAGTACTCCGCCAGCGCGCTGTACGCGGGAGCGTAGTTGGAATCGGCGGCCAGGGCCTGCTCGAGATATTCCTTGCCTTTCTCCAGGCTCTCCGGCGTAAGACGCAAGACGTGATACCGTCCTCGCAAGTAATTCTGGTAGGCGTCGAGATTCACCGTCTGCGTGCGGGGAGCCAGCCGCACTTTCAGCGCTTCCGAGATGGCCTGGCCGATTTCATCCTGAATGGCGAATACGTCGGTCAGGTCGCGGTCGAAGCGCTCTGACCAGAGGTGAGCTCCATCGCCAGCATGGATGAGTTGCGCCGTCACGCGAATGCGTTCCCCGGCCCGCCTCACACTGCCTTGGAGCACGTGCGTGACGCCGAGCGCGTCGGCGATTCCGCGAATATCCTGTTCCTTGCCTCGGAAAGCGAAGGCTGAGGTGCGCGCAATCACTTTCAAGCCGGGAATATGCGCCAACAGGTTGATGATCTCTTCCGCCAAGCCGTCGGAGAAATATTCCTGATCTTTGTCCGCGCTCATGTTGGCGAAAGGCAACACAGCGATGGAGGGAGTGATGGAGCCAGCTTTGCCGGCAGTCTCAGCTGGGGACGTGGCGACCGCCGATGATTGCTCGCTGGCAATTTCCAGCCCGGCCCTGCGCCAGCCGTCAATTAACCGCACCACGTACTCCGGATTCCACCACTTCTCAATGTCCTTTCTTACGGTGGAGACGAAGTCGGGCCGCAGTTTGAGCAGGTCCCGCACGGCTTTGTCAGCCGCCTCCCGTTGCCCGAGCTGTCCGCAAGCAGCAGCCACCGACGCGTGCGCGAACCAGTGGCCGGGCAGATTCACCTTGCGCGCGAAATTGAGCGCGCCGCGGTCGTCGCCCTGGCGATAGGCGTTGTAGAAATCGGCATACCAGTACCAGCCGGGATGATTGGGATTGAGCTGCTTGGCGCGATCCGCCAGCGCAAGGCCGCGCTCCCAGTCGCCGGCGTAGGTCAGCAATTCACCGAGAAAAGCGATGGAATTGCCGTCCATGGGGTTCAGTGCGACGGTCCGCTCCGCAGCGTTCCGGAAGCTCTGGAATTCCTTTTGGAAAAAGAGTGCCACGGCCAGACTGCCATAGGCCAGGGGATTGGATGGCGCCGCTTCGACGGCACGCTGCGCGGCGGTTGACCCGCTCGTCAGGGAATCAGCCTGTAGATTGAATCCTTGCGCGTAATCCTGGACGCACAGAAACGCGAGCATAGCCCAGGCATCGGCATAAGCCGGGGCCTTCCGCACCGCCAGTTCCAGACCCGACCGCGCCGCCGCAAGCTCTTCGGGAGTGGCCCGCTCAAAGTAGCTGAAGCTGCGCAGCACCGCCTCGTAGGGACTCAACTGCTGGGGACTGCGGCCGCGCACAGACTCGCTCATGCTGTGAGGCAGAACCCCGTTCGAATCGGCGACTGTAGAAACAATCCGTGGCACGAGGTCGTCCTGCAACTCGAAAACCGCCTCCGGGCCGAAGTTGCGTTCATAGTTCTCAGCCCACAGATGGGCACCGGAAACTGCGTCCACGAGCTGCACCGCGAGGCGCAGCTTCGTCCCCGCCTGCCGCAGGCTGCCTTCCATCACGTAGCGCGCGCCGAGTTCTTTGCCGATCGCGCGCACGTCGCCGGACTCGCTGGAATATTTTGCAGTCGAGCCTCGCGCGATGACGCGGAGATACGAGAAGCGCGATAGGCCAGTTACGACGTCTTCCGAAAGTCCGTCCGCCAGCGCGGCGAGGTCGGCGTTGTTGCCGCTGTACTTGAACGGCAGCACGGCGACCCAAAAACCTTCGTCGGCGCGAACCGCGCCCGAGTCTGATCCCTTCGCCGCCACAGCGTTTCCTGCCGTGCCTTCAATCTCCAGCCCCGCCTTGCGCAGGCCGTCAATCAGGTGCTCGACCGTCTTGGAGTTCCACCATTTGCCATAGTCGCGGCGCACCGAGGTGGCGAAATCGGGACGCAGGGCAAGCAGTTCCTGGACCGCTTGCTGCCCGGCTTCGCGCTGGCCAAGCTGGCCGAGCGCTGCCGCTCGCAGGGCGAGGGCGTGAAAAAAGCCGGGCATGTTAAAGCGAACCGCTAACTCAAGCGCCTCGGCATATTTGCCTTCAGCATACGCATTCAGAAAAGCGGGGGCGCGGAACACGGGCGGATAGTGGGGATTGAGCTGCATGGCCGCTTCGACCATGTGCGTGCCCCGGTCTATCTCGCCGAGGTGATGCACGAGCAGCCCGAGCAAGCCCATGACCGATCCATCCATGGGATTGAGTGCGACGGCCTGTTCCACTGCCGCGCGAAAGCCGGCATTGTCCTTGCGGAAAAAGTAAGTGAAGGCCAACGCGTAGTAGCCAAGGGCGTGGGTAGGAGCGAGATCCACGGCGCGCTGTGCCGCTGCCATGGCGCGCTCCAGAGGATTGGGCCGGGGATTGTATTCGTCCGCAAACTCGGTGTCGTACATGATGGCCAGCATCGCCCAGGCGTCGGCCTGGTTCGGGTCCTGCCCCACGGCGCGCTCCAGAATGCGCCGTGCTGTCGCATGTTCTGTGGGGCTGATGCGCTGAATAAAACTGAAAGAGCGAAGCACAGCCTCATGCGGTGTCAGGTCCTCTTCGTTCTTGCCGCGCAGCTCTTCGCTGATGCCGCGTGGCAGAACGCCGTGCTGATCGGCAACGGTCGAGACGATGCGGGGAACGAGATCATCCTGCAGCCCAAAAATATTCTCCGGGCTGAAGGACCGCTCATAGTTCTCCGCCCATAAATGAGCGCCCGAGACGGCGTCCACAAGCTGCACCGCAAGGCGCAGCTTGGATCCCGCCTGACGCAGGCTGCCTTCCATCACATAGCGAGC
>Ga0310038_10000167_pt1 | contig 69916 bp, 54 predicted proteins | sample Sb_taG_6_FD_200461 | JGI IMG/M metagenome (GOLD analysis project Ga0310038, IMG submission 200461) | Peat soil microbial communities from Weissenstadt, Germany - Sb_50d_4_PS metaG (v2) (version 2) | ecosystem: Environmental > Terrestrial > Soil > Wetlands > Peat | place: Germany: Weissenstadt... | reverse complement strand
CCCGACGATTACGCGACGATCTACAACATCGCGCCGCTTTACGCGGCCAACGTAAATGGCGCCGGGAAGACGATCGCCGTGCTGGGCGTGACCGACATCGTGAACTCCGACGTCTCCGACTTCGACATTCTATTCGGATTGCCGGGAAATAATTTCACCGTGGTTCACAACGGCAGCGATCCCGGCATTGTCGATTCCGGCGATCAGTTCGAATCCACGCTCGACAATGAATGGGCCGGAGCTACAGGCCGCGGCGCGCAGATCAAGTTCGTGGTCTCCGGCTCGACGGCCACGGAGTTCGGCACCGATTTGTCCGCGCAGTACGTGGTTGAGAACAATCTCGCCGACGTGATGACCGTAAGCTACGGCGCGTGCGAGGTGCAATTCAGCGCGGCTGGTGCGCAATTTGAAGAGTCCATTGCCGAGCAGGCCGCCGCGCAGGGCATCACGTTCACGGCGTCCACCGGCGATGCCGGCGCGGAGGGTTGCGATAGCCCGAACTTTGAAACCGTGGCGGCCGGGCCGATTACTGTGAACATACCGGCCTCAACGCCGTTCACGGTAGCAGTGGGCGGGACGGAGTTTAACGAAGGCACAGGAACTTTTTGGAGCGGGACGAACAGCGGCACGGGCGAATCGGCTCTCTCGTATATTCCCGAAGACACCTGGAACGATAGCTGCGCGCAGGGGCAGCCGGGATGTGTCGATCCGAATATCGCGGCGGGCGGCGGCGGCGTGAGCCAATTTTTTGCCGTGCCTACCTGGCAGCAGGGGATTGGTGTGCCGCTCGGGCCAAATAATCAGCCGGGCCGCGGCTTGCCGGATGTTTCACTGACGGCCGCGTTAGTGGAGGCTCCTTACTTCATCTGCTTTGAACACAGTTGCCAGAGCGCACAGAATCCCGGCATCACGCTTGTGGGCGGGACTTCGGCTTCGACGCCGACTTTTGCAGGCATCATGTCGCTCGTGGATCAGGGGACGAATTCGCGGCAGGGGCAAGCGGATTACGTGCTGTACAAGCTCGCTGCGACAGAGACTCTGTCGTCGTGCAATGCCTCGAGCCAGGTTGGATTGCCGGCGGGAAACTGCATCTTCAATGATGTGACCGTGGGGAGCAACACGGTGTCCGGCGAGACGGGATTTGGAAATGCAAATTCGGCGTATCAATCGGCTGTGGGATGGGACGCCGCGAGCGGATTGGGCTCGGTGAACGTCAACAATTTGGTGACGCAATGGAACAGCGTATCCTTCAACTCGACCACGACGAAGTTGCAGATTTCGGCGGCGAGCGTCGAGCCGAATCAGAGCATCACCGCGCAGATTAACGTGACCTCCGGTTCGGGGACGCCGGCGGGCGATGTTTCGGTAGTGGCGACGGCGGATGATGGATCGGCGCTGGGCCTCGGCTCGGCCGCGTTGTCGAATGGCAGCGCGAGCATTTCGTTTGCTCTGGCCGCCACGCAGAACTACAGCCTGAGCGCGCATTACGCCGGCAACGGGACTTTCGGCGCGAGCGATTCGGCCGCGGATACAGTGGCCGTCGAGTCGTTCACCGCCGCGGCGAATCCCACGCAGCAGGCGATTGCCGTGGGCGCCACCGCGAGCTCGACCGTTTCCGTAACGGGCGCGAACTTCACCGGCGACATTAAGCTTACCTGCGTGGTTTCGGGGACAAAGCCGACAGATGCGGAGATTCCGACGTGTTCATTCAATTCGTCAGGATCAAGCGCAACGATTAGTTTGAGCGCGCCCGATACGGAAAGCGGAACGGCTACGCTGAATGTGACCACGATCGCAAAATCTACGGTGCACTATGCGCCGTGGAATTTCCCGAAGACGCCGGGATGGATTGCGGCAGCGGCGGCCGCCACGATGATATTCATCTTCTTCCTTGTCATGCCGGGACGAAAGCGCCGCTGGCGCGCAGCATTCGCGGCGATGGCGTTCGCAGCGATGGCGGGCCTCGCCGGCTGCAGCAGCTCTGGCGGCAATCCTGGCACGACGCCGGACACCTACACGGTTGCGGTGATGGCGTCGAACGGCACGACGACGCAGCCGGCTACGTTTACAGTCACTGTACAGTAGACGCGGCTCAAATCCCGACGCGCCTCGGCGACTCGGCGCGGGCCGTTGCCGTGCTTCGCCAGTTCGTCTTCAAGTTAGCGAGTGCTCCACTCCGCTGCTGATGATGCGGTTGTCTCCGGCGCAGGAGAAGCGTACGATTCCGGAGACACCGGTCCAATTCAGAAATTCCGGCTCGGCTGGAGATTGCAGCTCAAACCAATTCAAGGAGGAGGAAGTATGTCGATAGCGCGAACAGGTTTGCTAGTCGTTTTGGTGTTGCTCCCTGGAGTCGCGGGAGCACAGACAAAGCCGCCTGCCAAAGAGACTCCTGCGCGGGCTTCCAGCAGCACGATGATTGTCGAGCCGGGTTCGGAGAAGTGGGGCGACGTTCCGGCAGCCGCCATGGTGGGCACTCCGTCGGTTGAAATTGGCGGCACCTTGAAGGTTGCCATCATCCAGGGCGACCCGATGACAGCCGGGCGCACCTATACGCTGCGCCTTTCGTGTTCCGACGGAGCCAAGATCGCGCCGCACTGGCATCCGACGACGGAGAACGTTACGGTGATCAAGGGCGCGGCTGCCGTAGGCATGGGATCGAAATGGGATGATGCGGCGCTCAAAGACGTGCCTACGGGCGGGTTCTTCTGGGCGGGGCCGCACATGAACCACTATGCGCAATGCAAGGGCGATACGATTTTGCAGGTACACGGCGTCGCGCCGTTCTTGATCAACTTTGTCAGCCCGGATGACTCTCAACCTGCCAAGAAATCAAATTAGCTGGGCGTAAACTAGCCCGTCGTGCTTGACAGGGCCAGTGCAGAGGGATACTGTCTGGCCCGACACGACAGGGCCCACAGTTCAAATTTCCGGAGGATAAATGAAAATTGGAAGAGTGCTTGCAGGTATTGGTGTGTTGTTGTTCGCGGCGCTTCCTGCGTTTGCGCAGCAGACGCCGGGGAACCTCGCATCGATCGAATTCCAAACGCCGAAGAATGGGATGGTGAAGCAGTACGAAGCAGGGCGCAAGGCCAAGGTGGAATGGCACAAACAGCAAAACGATTCCCAACCGTTGCTGGTTTGGGAGACTCTCACCGGTGATGACACCGGAACCTATTTGGTAGAGCGCGTCGGCCAGCACTGGGCGGATTTTGACAAGCCGTCAGTACCGGACGCGGCCGACTTGGAGGAATTCAACAAGGAGATCAGCACCTACGTTGGGAAGTTGGTCACGCGCTACTACGAGTTCATGCCGAAAGTGAGCAACGCGGAGCAGATGGGAATGCCGCCGAAGTTCCTGGAGGTAATTATTTTTAACGTGCGCGCGGGGCATGACGCGGATTTCCGAAGTGCGATCGCCCGGATTCACGAAGGTGGCGAAAAGACGAAATGGCCGCCGCACTATGCATGGTACACGCTGGTGAACGGCGGCGTTGACGGCGAATATGTTCTCACCTTCGCCCATCCGAATTGGGCTGATTTTGAGGATAAGCCGGACGTGAAGTCGTACCGCGACATGATTAAGGACGCTTTTGGTCAATCGGAGGCGGACTCGATTATGAGGCGGCTCGATTCCTCGATCGAGAGGTCGACAAGCACGATTATTCAATTCCGGCCAGATTTGAGCTACATGCCGGCGAAGTAGCCCGCCGCGGCGATCTGCAAGCTGTTGCGGCATTATGTTGCGAATGAAGACGAGAGCCCGGGGCCAGCCGGGCTCTCTCTTTTTCCAGGCGTGGCGCGGGGTGACGAAATTTATGGCCAGGAGGTCGAAGATGAAGAAAGCGGCGTACGTGATTGTCGGGTTCGTGCTCGGCGCGTTCGCGTCGTCCGGCGCGCGACTCTTGATGGCTCAAGATCCTGTAAAGCTCTCACCTCAATATTACAAAGTGTGGATTGATAACGATCGCGTCCGCGTGCTCGAATTTCATCTCAAGCCCGGCGAAAAGGAAGGGATGCATTCACATCCGCCGGGCTTCGTGTATTCCATAAGCGATGCGACATTGCGGATGACGGTTCCCGACGGCACCACTTCAGATGTCAGCTTGCACGCTGGTCAAGTAACTTGGCGCGAAGCGACCACACACGCCGCGGAGAACATCGGAAAGGACGAGGCTCACGCCCTTGCGCTCGAATTAAAGCCCTGCAAGCCCTAAATTCCGGGCACTCCGCCAATTGTGATCGCGCAGTCCGTTTTTCATGGCCGGAATCGCTGCCGGAGTTCGATTGACGCGGCTACGGCTGGGTGCTAGCCTCCCTCACTTCTCGCCGCATGCGCGCCGTTGACATCATCCGCAAGAAACGCGACGCCGGGGAATTGACCCGCGAAGAGATTGAATTCCTCGTTCGCGGTGCTACCGACGATTCCGTTCCCGATTATCAGCTCGCCGCTTGGTTGATGGCGGTCGTGTGGCGCGGGATGTCGCAGGTGGAACTCGCCGCGCTCACCGAAGCGATGCTGCATTCCGGCCAGGTGCTGGATCTTTCCGATGTTCCGGGCGTGAAGGTGGATAAACATTCCACCGGCGGCGTCGGCGATAAGACTTCGCTGGTAATCGCGCCAATCGTGGCTGCCGCGGGGCTTCCGGTGCCGATGATCAGCGGGCGCGGACTGGGCCACACTGGCGGCACGCTCGACAAGCTCGAAGCGATCCCCGGCTTCAATGTCAATCTCTCGCTCGCCGATTTTCGCCGTGTCCTCAAAGAATGTGGCTGCGCGCTGATCGGCCAGACGCCCGAGATTGCGCCCGCGGATAAAAAGCTCTACTCGCTGCGCGATGTCACCGCCACAGTCGAAAGCCCCTACCTCATCTGCGCCTCCATCATGAGCAAAAAGCTAGCCGAAGGAATCGACGCTCTGGTCCTGGACGTAAAAACCGGCGACGGCGCGTTCATGAAAAAGGAGACGGATGCAGTCTATTTGGCGGAATTGATGGTTGAGACTGGGAAGCGGATGGGAAAGAAAATGGTGGCGCTTATTACGGATATGGAGCAGCCGCTCGGCCGCAAAGTTGGGAACGCGTTGGAAGTGGAAGAGTGCATCGAGGTGCTGGCGGGCGGCGGGCCGGAGGATTTGCGAGAGCTATGTTTGGATTTGTCGGCGTGGATGCTTACGCTCGGCGGGAAATGCAAAAAGGTATCGCAGGGGCGCGAAATCGCGGCGGAAATGATCTCGAGCGGCCGGGCTCGTGATAAATTCCGCGAGATTATCCGCTTGCAGGGCGGCGATGCGGGGGTGGTGGACGACCCCGGACGCTTGCCGAAAGCGAAGCAGATGGCGAAAGCGTTCACGGTGAAGGCCGGCTACATCACCGCGATTCGCTGCGAGCAAGTTGGCGTCGCGAGCATGTTGCTCGGCGGCGGCCGCGAGAAGAAGGAAGATTCCGTCGATCCGGCGGTGGGCGTGGTGCTGGAAAAGAAAGTAGGAGATGAAGTGAAGGCGGGCAGCGCACTTTGCACCATTCATTTCAACTCCGAGGAACGAAAAGGCGAAGCGCTGGCGATGCTGGGGGGAAGCTTTGTAATCGGGCCGAAGAAGCCGGCGGCGCGTCCGCTGGTGCGCAGAATCATCGGAGCGAAAGAGCTCGCGTAAAAGCGGAGGCTTCGCATGCATCGATTCGTAGGCGTCCTCGGGATGTTGACGATGATGAGCCTGGCCTGGCTCTTCTCGACGGATCGCAAAGCGATTAACAAAAAAACGGTAGCTTGGGGCCTCGCGCTGCAGATCGCCTTCGCGTTCATCGTTATGCGTTGGGAGTATGGGCGGTTGATTTTTCAGAAGGCCGGCGCCGGGGTGAACTGGCTGCTCGATTTTGCGTTTTACGGTTCGTCATTCGTATTCGGCGATCTCGGTAAGAAAGGCTCGCCGCAAGGCTTCATCTTCGCGTTCCAGGTCTTGCCGACGATCATCTTCATCGCCGCGGTCTTCGCGCTTCTCTATCACTGGGGCGTCATGCAGCAAATCATCCGGCTCGCGGCGTGGGTGATGACCCGCCTGATGGGCGCGAGCGGGGCGGAATCACTCAATGTAGCGGCGAGCATTTTTATGGGACAGACCGAAGCGCCGCTGACAATTCGGCCCTTTCTTCCTGATTTGACGCGATCCGAACTGATGACGGTAATGACCAGCGGCATGGCGCATGTCTCCGGTGGAATCATGGCCGCCTACATCGCATTCGGAATTGAGGCGAAGCATTTGCTGGCCGCGGTGATCATGACTGCGCCGGGAACGATTTTGCTCGCGAAAATGCTCGTGCCCGAGACCGAGACCCCAAAGACTGGAGGCAAAGTCGAAATGGCGGAACTTGAACGCGATCCGAACACGCTGGGCGCGATTGCCCGCGGCACGAGCGACGGCCTGAGTCTGGCGATAAACGTCGGCGCGATGCTGATTTCTTTCATCGCACTTCTTTACTTAGTTGACGGAATCTTTGGTGGAATTCATGCGCACATCGCGTGGTTTCCCGCGAGCCTCGAACAAGTGTTTGGGTGGGTTTTTGCGCCTATCGCCTGGTTGATCGGGATTCCCTGGCATGACTGCTCGACGATCGGAAATCTGCTGGGATTGCGAACGGTGACGAACGAATTAATCGCATTTCAACGATTGGGGCCGATGAAGGATGCACTCGATCCGCGATCGTTCACGATTGCTACGTTTGCGCTTTGCGGCTTCGCGAATTTCAGCTCGATCGGCATTCAGATTGGTGGAATTGGCGCGCTGGCGCCAAATCGCAAGGGCGATCTCGCGCGGCTGGGCATTCGCGCCATGCTCGCCGGAACGATGGCGAACCTGATGTCCGCTTCGATCGTGGGGATTATGCTGCGATGATGGCGCGCGCGGCGAAAGGCAGAAGCGACGCGGCGGGAGAATTTGCGCGTGCGGCGCGTGCGGCGAAGTTCATTCTTGGAAAGACTCGCCTGCGCCCGCGCGTTGCCGTGGTGCTCGGCTCGGGACTCGGCGCGTTCGCGGATGACTTGATGGGCGCGGCGCGGATTCCGTATGAGAAGATTCCCGGATTTCCGCGGTCGACGGCCGAGGGTCACGCAGGCCGACTCGTCATCGGCAGGGCAGGCGATGTCGTCGTGGCGGCGATGCAAGGCCGCGTGCATTTCTATGAAGGATACCCGCTGCGCGATGTGATTTTTCCGATGCGCGTGCTGGGACAGCTCGGAATTCGCGCAGCGATCCTTACGAATGCCGCCGGCGGCATCAACACCGATTTCAAGCAAGGTGCGCTTGTATTGATTCGCGATCACATTAATCTGCAAGGCTCGAATCCGCTGATAGGGCCGAATGACGAGCGCTTCGGTCCGCGCTTTCCGGACATGACGCAGGGCTATTGGAAAGATTACCGGCAGTATGCGCATGAGGAATCGCGCCAGCTCGGTTTTGACTTGTACGAAGGCGTCTACGCGGCGCTCTCGGGGCCCAGCTATGAAACGCCCGCCGAAATCCGCTACCTGCGGACGATTGGTGCAGATTTGGTGGGCATGTCCACGGCGCCGGAAGTGATCGCGGCGCGCCACATGGGAATTCGCGTCCTCGGAATTTCATGCGTGACGAACATGGCCGCGGGGATTTTGGATCAAGTGATTAATCACGCCGAGGTGATGGAAACTGGCGAGCGCGTGAAGGCGCATTTCGTGGCGCTCTTGCGCGCGGTGCTGCCGCGAATCGCGGCGGACGTGGCGACAGGATAGAAGATGAAACAGAAGCGGGCAGAAAACGACGACCAAAAATTAATTGAGGCGGCGCGAGCCGCGCGCGAAAAGGCCCATGCGCCGTATTCGAATTTCCGCGTGGGCGCAGCTCTGCGCACAAAATCGGGGAAGATCTATTCCGGCTGCAACATCGAAAATGCCAGCTACGGATTGACGCTCTGCGCAGAGCGAGTGGCCATCTTCAAAGCGATGTCCGAGGGCGAGCGTGAATTTGACGCCATCGCAGTCGTATGCGACACCGAGAAGCTGACGCCGCCGTGCGGGCCGTGCCGCCAGATCATTTGGGAATTTTGCGGCGACGTGCCGGTAATTTTGTCGAATTTGAAAGGCAAGGTCGAGCGCGAAACCGCCGCGAAGCTCTTGCCTCGGCCCTTTGACCGCTCATTCTTGTAACTGTCTTCGCTGATTTGAGGATTTCAAGTGACTAAATCGAGACCAATCTTCGCTTTCTCTTCCCGAGCTCTCGAATTCGCTTTCGCCGTTCTCGCTGTTGCGTCTTCGCTCCATGCGGCGCCGCAGAAGGAGCATGTGGATTTGGTCGTCGCGGGCGGCACCGTCGTGACGATGGATTCGGCGAAGCGCGTGATCGAGGACGGAGCGGTGGCGGTGCGCGGCGATGAAATAGTCGCGATCGGCAAGCGCGATGAGATCGCCGGCCGCTATGATGCAGCGCGGACTATCGATGCGCACGGGCGAATCGTGATGCCGGGGCTGATCAACAGTCACGCCCACGCGGCGATGAGCCTTTTTCGCGGTATTGCCGACGATCTCTCACTCGATGATTGGCTGCGCAAATATATTTTCCCGGCCGAGGCGCGAAACGTCACGCCGGATTTCGTCGCCTGGGGGACGCGGCTCGGAATTCTTGAAATGTTGCGCGGCGGGATCACGGAATACGCCGACATGTACTATTTCGAGGATGACGTCGCGCGAGTGACGAAAGAAGCCGGTATGCGCGGCGTGCTGGGCGAGACGATCATCGATTTCCCCGCGCCGGACAATAAGACGCTCGATGCCGCATTCACCTACACGCAGAAATATCTCGATCACTGGAAAGGCAATCCGCTGATCGTCGCGGCCGTCGCCCCACATTCGATCTACACATGTTCCGAAAAGACGTTGCAAGACTCCGCCGCGCTGGCCCGCAAAAACGGCGCGCCGATTCTGATTCACATCGCCGAGGCTCCGTTTGAACTCGAGGAGAGCCGCGCGAAACATGGTCTGACGCCAGTTGCCTACCTCGGCAAAATTGGCTTGCTCGGCCCGGATGTTCTCGGCGCGCACTGTATCTGGACCAACACAGCGGATATTGCCACGCTCGCGCATTACGGTGTCGGTTGTTCGCACAATCCGTCGAGCAATATGAAGACAGCAGCAGGCGTCATGCCGGTGATCGAGATGCGCGCAGCAGGCGTCGCCGTAGGTCTCGCGACCGACGGAGCGGCCAGCAACAATAGCCAAGATTTATTCGAAGAGATGGATCTCGCCCCCAAGCTGCAGAAAATTTCGCACATGGATCCGCGAGCGTTGCCGGCTCAACAAGTCGTAGAGATGGCCACAATTGACGGCGCACGCGCTCTGCATCTCGAAAAGCAGATCGGCTCGCTCGAAGCCGGCAAGAAGGCCGACCTGATTATCGTTGACGTAAGCGCGCCACATGCAACGCCGATGTACAGCGTCTACTCCGAAATCGTCTTCGCGTTGAAGGCAACGGATGTGCGTACAGTCGTCATCGCCGGACGAGTCGTGATGGACGAGCGCAAAATGCTGACACTCAACGAAGATGAAATTCTTCAAAAGGCGAAGGAGTATCAAAAGAAAATTCTAGCCTCGCTGGCCGCTCCCTCTGGAAATTAGCGCAAAGTCTCGCCACGACCACGTAACGCTGGAAAGCAGTTCGAACATCGAAAGGCTTCTATGAAAACTGGCCCCGCCGGAACAGCCCGCGCATTGTTCGCCGCCGTTCTATTGCTATTCGCGGCGCGAAGTTGCAGCCATACTCAACCCATCGCGCCGGTCATCACCGTAGAGCACGGCCCGAATGCTGCGGCGCAACGGGCAAAGCCGTACGTCGTTCTCGTCTCGTTCGATGGCTACCGCTACGACTATCCGAAGCTCTACGGCGCAACACATCTCGAAGCCATTGGTGCGCGCGGCGTCAGCGCACCAGAAGGAATGATCCCCGCCTATCCCTCGATCACATTTCCAAATCACTACACGATCGTGACCGGCCTCTACCCCGAACATCACGGCATCGTGGCGAATCACTTTTACGATCCGGAGCGAAAACAGCACTACGCTTCCGGCGACGCAAAGACGAATCTGGACGGCAGTTGGTATGGCGGCGTTCCAATGTGGTCGCTTGCGGAGCAGCAGGGCATGCGCAGCGCGTGTTTCTTCTGGCCCGGCTCGGAAGCGGAAATCGCGGGCGAGCGGCCCACGTACTACCTGCATTTCGACAACAGTTTTCCGGATAACTCACGAATCGAGCAAGTGATCGCGTGGCTGAAGCTTCCGCCGGACAAGCGGCCGCACTTCATCACGCTATATTTTTCGAATACCGATCATGCCGGGCATGTGGACGGCCCCGATAGCCCGCAGACGGCCGAAGCAGCGCGCTACCTGGACGGCATCGCGGGCACGCTCGAAACAAAATTGGACGCGCTTCACCTGCCGATCGATCTCATCGTGGTGGCCGATCATGGCATGGAAAACGTTCAGGGTGATTGGATCGATCTCGAACGCTATGCCGGTCTTTCGGATTTCGAAACCGACGGTCCGTTCCTCTATCCAAAAAACGAGGCCGCCGCGGAAGCTGCGTACGAAAAATTGCACGGCGCAAGCGACAAATTCGAAGTCTATCGCCGCACTCAATTTCCTCGCGAACTGCATTTCGACGGCACCGCCCGCGCAGGAGATCCGATCGTACTCGAGACGGGTCCGTATTTAATTCGGGCGCACGCCGGTGGAAAGCCCGACATGGCGACGATCAAGGGCGACCATGGCTTCGACCCGTACCGCATGAAATCCATGCGCGCGATCTTCTACGCGGAAGGGCCCGACATCAGGCCCGGCGCGACGGTCGCGCCATTCGAAAACGTCAACGTCTATCCGATGATCGCCAAGATTCTCGGACTGCAGATCGGCGCAGTCGATGGCGACGTGAAGGTGCTGCAAGGAATATTGCGGACGCCACCCGCCAACTGAATCAGGCGCTGCCAATCGCTTGAGAACGTATTGCCGCCGTTTTCACTCGTTGTCGGCGGCTTTCGCGGAGCGGGCTTTGATGAGCTTCACCGCGGAGGTGCGTAAAGTCTCGGGGACATTTTTGTTCGCACCAAGGTGCTTCAAATCGTTCGGCGTCAACCGGACGAGCAACCGCAGAGAAATATCGAGCGGCGTCTTCGGATTGTTCGCCAAATTCTTCACGACGATGTAGTTCTTCATGAAGTTGCGATTCATGGAGATCAGCCGCAGCGTCTCGGCGGAGAGATTCGTCTGACCGGCGAAGTTTTCCACGTCGGGATCGGTAAGCCGCGGCGACTGCAGCACGGCGCGTTGAATAATTTTATTGGAATCGCGGATCAGCGCCGTGCGCGCCTCGCGCGGCCCTTTGATGGCCAACTGGATTCTCTGCACCACGTTCATTCCGGAAATTTTCTGGATCAGCGTCCGGCGGCGGCTGGCGTCAATATCCGCGTGCTTGAGCGCGTGTTCAACCGCTTTTGCCTCCGGCACTCCCGAATTCAATTCCGCAATCAACTCGCGCTGCTCCGCCGTCGCGTGCGGGCAGCTCCCCAGCGCTTCCGCCAATTCCAAAGAAAGCGATAGCCCATGAAGATCATCGAGAATCGCCTGAACTCCCGATGAAGTCAGATACTGCGCCGCGCGCGCCACCAGATCCTTCGGGCATTTCGGGTTCTTCGCCAGCGCATCGGCGATGCCGGCCTGTTCGGCGATTTCGGAAGAGCAGTAATCGAACAGTCGTTCGTCGGTGTCCGGGCGGCTGACTGCGGAAACGAAAATCTGCGGGGTTATGCCCGTGACGGCAAGCGCGGCGCGCTCGGCAATATCGCCATCGGGATCCTCGGTAAGGATCACCATTAATTCGGCGCGGTCTTCCGGTGAAAGGGAGAGACTTCCCGAGCACACGGCAAGCTTGCGCTCTTTGCGGGCGCGGTTGGCGCGTATTTCCGCGCGAACATCATCGCCGGCAGCAGTGCTAATGCGATCCTCCGGGGCTGTCGCGGAGATCTTTGCGAGTAAGTGTAGCGCGGCCGGGACGTCCGGGCGTTCCGATCGGCGCCATGGTCTTTCCATTCAGTTCCAGAAAAACGGCGGAGGAATCGCTGGCGGAAATTTTGAACGCTTCGCGCGCGGAATAATTTCGCGTCTCGCCGGCCGCAATCCATCCGGCGTAAAGCGAGTGGCCGTCAGCGATGACGCGGATCCGCGCTTTCCTGCCTGCCTCGACGCGCAGCTCAAGCTTGTCCGCGTGCGGCGCGAGCGCATCTGCGGCGGGCACCACGGAGGCCGCTGCAGCATCGGGCTCGGGCGCCGCGCTAGATTCTGCAGGCGCGGCATTGTCCTCGGCTGGCAAATTGGCCGCAGGAAGTGTCGCCGGCGCGGCTGCTGGAGACGAATCAACCTGCGCCGCAGAAGCCGGTTCAGCTAACACGGGAGCGATGAGCGGAACGTGTTGGTCCTTCGTATCGCCGTGCGCGACAGTGCCCCAACGCTTCGACGCAATCCATCCGCTGACGGCGATAAGCGCAATGACCAGCACGATGACCGCAGCAGGAAGCCATGGGCGAGGTGGCTTTTCCAGGTCCTGGACCCAAACATTGACCGTAGGGTGATCTTTGGTTACCAGGGCGTATTCCGAGATCATGCCGTCTTCATTTATGCCCAGATAGCGCGCGATGGTGCGAATGAAGCCGCGGTTGAAAACGCCGCCGGGAAGTTGGTCCCACTGTTCGGTTTCCAGCGCTTCGAGATATTTCGTATTGATGCGGGTAGCGCCGGATACTTCGTCGAGGGAAACGCCTCTTAACTCACGCTCGCGTTTCAGGCGCTCGCCGAAAGGTGTAGGTGGCATCCGGTCGAATAGATTCTCTTGTGAAAATATAGGCGCGCGGCGGGAGCGTGTCAATGCGCAGACGGTAGGGAATCAGGACGGCGGCGGGACTGTCCGGAAGGACAGGGTAGCTGGGGAACGGCGCGCTGAATGTAGTCTTTTCAACAAGCAGGCGCGCGTTGGCGTTGCAGGAGTTACAACGGCTTCTCTATAATGGCAAAGTCTAGCCGAAACGCCCTTCGCTTCAGGGCTTTCTATTCTCTGTCGTAGTGTGCGAACTGTGAGCGAGTCGAAAACTTTCAGCGGAATCGAGCGCCGGCGGAATCCGGGAGGCGAGGTCGAACTCCCGAACGCTACCGAAGTCTCGATTTTCCACGAGTTGGGCAAGGCGCTCACCTCTTCGCTGCAGCTCGATCAAGTCCTGCGCACAATCATGGAGAAGATCAACGAATTTCTCCGGCCGGACACCTGGTCGCTGCTGCTGATGGATCAGGAGAAGAACGAACTTTATTTCCAGATCGCCACCGGCTCCGGCGCCGAAGCGCTGCGCGATGTGCGCATCAAAGTCGGGCAGGGAATTGCCGGCTGGGTGGCGCAGAGCGGCGAAGTAATCGTCGTGCCGGACACCAGCAAGGACTCGCGCTTCTTCGCCAAGGTGGACGAAAAAACCAAGATGGAGACGCGCTCGATTGTCGCCGTGCCGGTGCGTTTTCGCGACCAGTGTCTCGGCGTCATCGAGCTGATCAATTGCGTCGGCGAGGAAGGATTCAGTCCGCGGGATCTCGCGCTGCTCGAAGCGCTCGCGGATTACGCGGCGATTGCCATCGAGAATGCGCGCCACGTCCATCGCATTCACGAGCTGACCATCAAGGACGATTGCACCTGCCTCTACAATGCGCGGCACTTGAATTTCATTCTCGACACGGAAATCTACCGCTCGAATCGCTATGCCTTTGAATTCTCGCTGCTCTTCATTGACCTCGATCATTTCAAAGCCGTGAACGACACGCACGGCCATTTGATGGGCTCGCGGCTGCTCGGCGAAGTCGGGGAAATGATCAAGAGCAGTTGCCGTCAGATCGATATGGCGTTCCGTTACGGCGGCGATGAATTCGTTGTGCTGCTGCCGCAGACTTCGAAAGAAAATGCTATTCGCGTGGCGCATCGCCTGCACAAGCGCATCCGCGAATCGGTGTGGTTGCAGAGCGCCGGGCTGCAAGTGCAGATCACTTCAAGCGTCGGCGTTGCTTCCTATCCCGGGGATTCGAAGACCAAGGCCGATCTGCTGCACCTGGCCGACGAAGCCATGTATCACGTAAAGAATTCCACACGCGATGCCGTCGCCGCCGCCACCGTCGGTATCCTTCCCACCGCCTGAATCTCGTCGCCAGCCCGGATTTAATTCCAATCAGCAATTCCGGACAACGGGAGTAAAATGCCTGTCCATACATAGCAACGAACCTCGCGGCGCGGGTGTACCTCCGCCGCCCGAGGACGCACTTTTAGTTCATAGGAGCTGATATGAGCAACGAGACAGTCGGCAAGCGCATCGGCGATTACGAAATTCTCGGTGAACTCGGCAAAGGCGGCATGGGCAAGGTGTACAAGGTCCGCAATGTAATTTCGGACCGCGTCGAGGCCATGAAAGTCCTCCTCCCCGACCTCGCCGGCCAAAAAGATCTCGCGGATCGTTTCCTGCGCGAAATCAAAGTGCTGGCGAGCCTCAATCATCCGAATATCGCCGCGCTGCAGACCGCATTCACTGCCGACAATCAGCTTGTGATGATCATGGAGTACGTCGAGGGCGAGACGCTCGCGGCGCTGATCGAAGACGGCCCGGTGCCATTGGCGGATGCGCTGAAATATATGGATGACGCGTTGGCGGCGCTGAGTTACGCGCACCAGCGGAACATCATCCACCGCGACGTGAAGCCTTCAAACATGATGATCACTCAGCAGGGGGTCCTGAAGCTCATGGACTTCGGCATCGCGCGCTCCGGCAACGATCAAAGCCTCACCGTCACCGGCACGGCCCTCGGCTCGCTCAATTACATGCCGCCGGAGCAAATTCAAGGCGGGGCAGTCGACGCGCGCTCGGATATCTACTCGCTCGGCATCTCGCTCTATGAAATCGTCACCGGCAAGCAGCCCTTCAAGCGCGACAGCGATTTCGCCATCATGGCGGCGCACATGAAGGAAACAGCGAAGCGGCCCATCGAGCTGCGCCCCGATCTGCCGCAGGGATTGAACGATATGATCCTGATGGCCATGTCGAAGGACCCAGCCATGCGTTTTCAGACCGCGGATGCATTCCGTGCCGCGCTCGCCAGCGTGCGACAAAGTCTCGGCACGGGCCAGCAAGCGGCCGCGCCGTTGATGACGCAGATCACGCCTCCGGCGTGGACGCCGACGCCTGCAGTGGCTCAGCCAGGAACCAGCGCGGCGCCGCCAAGAATCCCGACGCAATCGGTGCCGCAACCGACAGCGAATCAAATGCCGCCGACCGCAGCGGTCGCGGCTCGAGCGAGCAGCCATCGCGGCCTTTACATCACACTCGGCGCCGTAATTGTGCTCGTAGTCCTGGTAGCCGCAGGATTCGCCGTACCGCGCTACTTGAAAGCGCGAGCCAGCGGGCAACAATCCGCGCTCCCACAAACCTCGGATCAAAGTCCAGCCGCGCCGGTGCAGGCTCAGCCCGTCTCCACGCCGGCTAATCCAGCTCCCGATTCAGCAAGCGGAAACGCGGCGGCGTCGCCCGCGACTGATCCAGCCGCAGAGGCCAAAGCCGCAGCAGCAGCCAAGCGCAAGCAGGCACAGGACGCAGCAGCGGCCGCCGCGGCTCAGGCTGCAGCCGACGCACAAGCGCAAGCCGAAGCTCAAGCACGAGCCGTAGCCGAGGCCCGCGCCCAGGCTCTGGCCCAGGCCGAGCACCAGATGGATCAGTTGAACGGCCGCGTAGCCTCAGTAAAAGCCAGCCTCGGCACGCTGAAAAGCTCCATGTCCGCCCAGGGACTTGGTCTCCGCGGAGATATGGTCGCCGCCGAAGCCCGCATGGACAATGACGTCACCAAAGCCCAGCAAGCCCTAGACGCCCAGAATCCAGACCGCGCCCAGACCTACATGAAACAAGCCGAGGCCGAAGTCGAAAAGCTCGAGAAGTTCCTCGGCCACTAGAGGGTCTACGTTGGCGGGGAATAGTTTCGAGAGCACACCCGCACTTCGCGGAAAAGCCCGCTTCACTGTCATCCCGAACGAAGTGAGGGATCTGCAGTTTCTTACTTTTCCTCATCTCCTTGATTCGACTTGGCGAGCGTGCTAGGCTGCGCTGGATTCCAAATAAGATATGCTTAAGTTTGTCGGGCGAGCGGCACAGAGATTTCCCGCCCAGGGGTTAGCGCGATTCAGGATCGGTGCGCGAGCGAGTGAGGACGAATGGCCAATGATGCGCTGGGAATGATCGAGACCAAGGGCTTAATCGGCTCGATCGAAGCTGCCGACGCGATGGTCAAGGCGGCCAATGTCGTTCTAATCGGCAAGGAATACATCGGCTCGGGCTACGTTACCGTAATGGTTCGCGGCGATGTAGGCGCCGTGAAAGCTGCCACCGATGCTGGAGCAGCAGCCGCGCGTCGCGTCGGTGAACTCGTGGCCGTGCACGTAATTCCGCGCCCGCACGAACATGTCGAGCAAATTTTGCCGGGCGGTTCGCATTCCGGCGCCAAGAAATAGTTTTCTCGAAGCTCCACGAGGTTTGGCCTTTTGAGTTTGCACGATACCGACCTCATCTCCATCCAGGAAGCCCGCGCCGCCGTCGAGCGAGCGCACCAAGCGCAGCAACGATTCGCTGAGTTTTCCCAAGCCGAAGTTGACGCGATTGTGGACGCATGCGCCGCGGCGGCCACCGACGCCGGCGAACAACTCGCGCGCGTAGCCGTCGAAGAGACCGGCTACGGAAATGTAACAGATAAGACCGCGAAAAATCGCCTCGCGTCCGTCGATGTGCATCGCGCGATTCGCGGCATGAAGACCGTCGGCATCGTTCGCGAAGATCGCGAGAAAGCCATCGCGGAAGTCGCCGAGCCGTTCGGCGTAGTCGCCGCCGTAATTCCGGTCACGAATCCGACCTCCACCGCAATCTACAAAACGCTGATCTCCCTGAAATCGCGCAATGCCATCGTGCTCAGCCCGCACCCCAGCGCCATGCGCTGCATCTGCGAAACCGCCACCGTCCTCGAGCACGCCGCCCTGAAAGCCGGCGCCCCCGAAGGCATCATCGTTTGCCTCAATCACCCCACGATGCAGGGCACGCAAGAGCTGATGAAACACCGCATGACCGGCGTAATTCTAGCCACCGGCGGCACCGGACTGGTCCGCGCAGCCTATAGCTCGGGCAAGCCGGCCTATGGCGTAGGCCCGGGCAATGTCCCCGCAATGATCGAGCGCACCGCAAATGTAAAGAAAGCCGTGGCAGATATTTTCGCGGGCAAAACCTTCGACTACGGCACAATCTGTTCATCCGAGCAGGCCATCGTCACCGAAGACGCCATTCGCGACAAAGTGCTCGAAGAATGTCGCAATCAAGGCGCGTATTTTCTTTCTGAAGATGAGATCCGCAAGTTGGGCGAGCTCATTTTTCGCCACGGCCATGTTCCCGACGCGAAAGTTGTCGGCAAGCACGCCACGGTTCTCGCTGAGCTGGCCGGCATCAAAGTCCCGGCAAACACGCGGGTGCTAATCGCGCGGCTCGAAGGCGTAGGCCGCGAATATCCTCTCTCGGCGGAAAAGCTCTCGCCCATCCTCGCATTTTACTCGGCTCCAAATTTCGCGGGCGGAATCGAGATTTGCCAGAAGCTATTGCGATTCGGCGGCGCAGGCCACACTGCGTCGATCCACACGCAGAACGAAGCGGCCGCCCGCGAGTACGGACAGAAAGTTCCCGCATCGCGCGTCTGTGTGAACACCTCAGCCGTCCACGGCTCCGTCGGCTATTCGACGAATCTTTTTCCGGCGATGACGCTCGGATGCGGCTCAGCGGGCGGCAACATCACCTCCGACAATATCGGCCCGCATCACTTGATGAATCTGAAGCGCATCGCCTGGGAATCCAGACCGGTGGAACACCGAACAATTCCAGCGGATCAGCGCCTAGCGGGCAGCAGCGAGTCGGTACTAGCAGCCGCAGCCCCTGTGAAAGCGTCGAACGAACCCAAACCAAGCGCGTTTCCCGAAACTCCGGCAGCAACGCCAGCACCCGGCGCGGCAACAATCGTCCCGGACCGGCAAACCATCGCAAAGATCGTCGAGCAAGTCTTCACCGCGCGCGGAATCCAGCGCGGCTCAGCAGCAAAGACCGAAGCCGCAAATCCGGCCAGCAAGGATCAACCGACTCCCGCCGAGGTTGCCGCAGCTGCGGTTGCCGCGCACGTAGCTAGCTCAGTAGCAGGCACTGCGGCACCGCCGTCGGCATCTGCCAAATCAGCGGAATCATCTTCTGCCGCAACCGCCAAATCTGACGGAGATAAGCCGCCAATTGCAAAGCCTCCGGCCCCCGAAATCAAAATCATGGAATTCGTAAGCGAAAACGACATCCGCGTAGCCATGACCAAGCAACAAAAAATCTTCATCGGCCCAAAAACAATCGTCACCCCGGCAGCCCGCGATCTAGGCGATTCCCACGAAATCCTAGTAATGACCGCCGCAAGCTCCGCGCCAACAGTCCGCGTCCGCGCGTAGACGTTAGAGCAATCGTAGGGGCGGGGCTTGCTCCGCCCGCCCGAGTTACCCCTACCAACACGCCGCCCACATCCTCCTCAACTATCGCTCTGCTCCCGCCCCGCCGCAATTTCGTCCGCCTCATTGCTCCTCGAAAACCCCTCGCCTATACTCGGCTTCTAACTTCATCAGGACTGATTCGCAATGCGCAACGCCCAAGCCGCTCGCTACGCCCGCTGGGCTGCCGCAATCGCCTTCTTGATTGCAGCAACGGTAGTAGCTGTCTTCATCACCCGATCGGCCCGCATGGCTCGCGCGCAACGTGAAGCTCCAAAGGCCGTCGCCTCCACCATTCAACAGGAATCCGCCGAGTTCACTTTTTCGAAAGTCGAGCAGGAGCGCACCATCTACACCGTTAAGGCCTCGCGTGCCACGCAGTTCAAAGATCAAGACGCGAGCGAACTAGAAGACGTCACCATCATCGCCTACGGGCGCGACTCCAGCCGAAACGACACTCTGCACACAAATAAATGCACCTACCAAACCGGCTCCGGCAGCATCCGCTGCGAAGGCCCCGCGCAAATGGAAATCGAATCGGCTGATTCTCCGGATCATCACCCGAACCAGCGCGCCATTCACGTCGAAACCAGCGACGTAACTTTCGATCGCGACTCCGGCGAAGCCTCCACCGCCGCCCTCGTAGTCTTCCACTTCCCGAATGGCGACGGCCGCGCCACCGGCCTCACGTACAAATCCAAGCCCGGCCTACTGCGTCTCGAGCACAGCGTCGAAGCTCAAATCCGCCCCGCACACAATCTCGCAGGCATTCCCACAAACATAAGCGGCAGCCGCCTCGACTACGACCGCAATTCCCACACCGCCCGCCTCGAAGGCCCGGCCCACGCGCGCCAGGGCACCCGCGAGATGATCGCGCAGCAAATGGAACTCGAACTCGACATAGACCTGCACACCCGCCGCGCCCGCGCTCGCGGCAAGCCCGAGCTGCGCAACAACAACGGCCCGGAATCCGGCGTCATAACCGCCGATTCGTTCGACGCGCAACTCAACCCTGCCGGATGGATCGAAAGCGTTTCAGCAACAGGAAACATTCACGGCACAAAGAGCGGTCCGAAAGGCAACGACGAATTCTCCGCGCAACAAGCGCAAGTCGCCATGGAGCCGAAGAGCAATCAGCCGCTGAACATGAAGCTGACCGGCAATCCTGTAAACATCCTCACCATGGCGACCACTGGTTCGCAGCAGATTGAAACCGCCGCGATGGAGATGCGCTTTGCTCCGGGCTCCCGCCGCTCGCAACGCCGCATCGAGACGGCCACGACGCTGGCCCCCGCTTCGATGAAGCTCACCGCCGCCGACGGCACCGCCACGACGCTGCGAACCACAAAAGCTCGCGGCGAGTTCGACGCCGCCAATCGCATGCGCAAACTCTTCGGCGATTCCGGTGTCGAGATCGAGCGCCAATTCAGCGGCGCCTCTCCGCAAAAGACCGCCGCGCGCAAAATGATCGCCTCATTCGCCAAAGGCGGCGATTGGGACACGATCGATCTGGATGAAAATGTTCACTTCACGCAAGCCGATCGCATCGCCGACGCCCGCCACGCCACCATGCTCAAATCCTCGAATGCCATCACGCTGACCGGCGCACCCGCAGTAGCCGATGCCGAAACTCGCACGACTGCCGCAAAAATCGAAATCCAACAGGATACCGGCGCCATCTCAGCGACGGGCGGAGTCCGCACCACGTACCTCGCAACCGCCTCCACCCAATCCGCAAATCCCAGCATCGGACCCGGCCCGGCGCATATTTCCTCCGACAATCTCACCGGCTCGGGCAAAGAAGGCCACCTCATCTACTCCGGCCACGCCCGCATGTGGCAAGGCGATTCAGTCGTAGTCGCCGAAACAATCGAACTCTGGCGCGAGCAACAACGCATCGAAGCCCGCGGCAACGTCGTTGCGGTTTTCCCACAAGCACCCGCGGCCGGTGCCCCAGCCGCCGGTGAAAAACCATCTACGCCCGTCCTCTGGAAAGCGCGCGCCCCGGTCATGACCTACTGGAGCAGCCAGGGCCGCGCTCATTTGGAAGATGGCGTGCACGCAGATTCTCCCAACGAATCCCTGCAATCCCGCACGCTCGATCTCTACCTCACTCCGGCCGAAGCCGCACCCGCCTCAGCAACTGCGACGCCATCCAAGCCTCCGAAAAACCTCGCCGGAACCCAAGCAGGCCGACAACTCGACCACGCCATCGCCCTCGGCAACGTCAAAGTCCGCGAAAAAGATCGCCTCGGCACCTCCGAGCGCGCCGACTACACCGCCGCCGACGAAAAATTCGTCCTCTCCGGCGGCCAACCCACTCTTACCGATGGGTCAAATGACACGACGACAGGCCGCAGTTTGACCTTCTTTCGGGCGAGTGATACGATTTTGATTGATTCTGACGCAGGTTCGCGCACGCTGACTAAACACCGGGTTGAGAAATGAACCGGCATGTTGAAACTCCAGGCCGCCGATTTAAGTAAGTCGTACCGAGGGCGGAAAGTCGTTGACGATGTCAGTTTGGAGATTCAGCAGGGCGAAGTAGTTGGGCTGCTCGGACCGAACGGCGCAGGCAAGACGACGACCTTTTACATCCTCGTCGGCTTGGCCCGTCCGGACCTCGGGCGTGTTCTCCTCGACGGCGAGGACATCACTGACCTCCCCATGTACCTCCGGGCTCGCAGTGGCATCAGCTACCTGCCCCAGGAACCTTCTGTCTTCCGCAAATTGACCGCCGAAGAGAACCTCATGGCGGTGCTGGAGACCTTGCCGGTTACCCCCGAGCAGCGGCGGGACCGCGTGGAGGAGCTTTTGGCGCAAATGGGCCTCGAAGGAGTCCGGAACAGCCCGGCGCACGTTCTGTCGGGCGGCGAAAGGCGGCGTCTAGAAATTGCCCGCTCCCTGGTCCTCTCGCCCTCGTTCGTCCTGCTCGACGAGCCGTTTTCGGGGATCGATCCCCTGACCGTCGTGGACCTACAAAAAATCATCGACGATCTTTCCACCGCAGGCATCGGGGTGCTGGTTACGGACCATAACGTAAGAGAGACACTCGCGGTGACCGATCGCGCGTATATCATCAATAACGGCAAGATTTTCCGCGCCGGAACGCCAGCGGAACTAAGTGGTGACGCCGAAGTCCGCCGCGTCTATCTCGGCGAAGGTTTCCGCCTGAATTAAGGGTAGGGGCCGGGGTTTACCACCGGCCCGGTTTGGCTCTGGGTTTTATTGTGATCGACCAAAATGAACTGGCTGCAACCAAAACTTAATCTCCGCGTCGCGCAGAAGCAAATTCTGACGCCGGGGCTGGTCCAGATGGTGAGCGTCCTCGCGCTCAACCGCCTCGAGCTGCGCGAAATGATCAATCAGGAGATCATGGCCAATCCGGTCCTCGAAGAACTCGGCGAGGACGGAGTCATAGCCGAAAGCTACACCGACGAAGCCTTCCTCAAAGCCGAAACCGAAAAAGTCCCCGAAAACAAAGCCGAAGAATCCAACCCCTTCGATGAATTCGATTTCGGCTCCTTCTATACGCAGTATCTCGACACCGGCGCCGCAAAGACCGGCGAGCACGAAGAAATCGAGCGCCCCTCATTCGATAAATTCTTATCCTCGCCATCGAGCCTCACTGATCATCTAGCCTGGCAGCTCAGCGTAAGTATCTCGAGCGAGGTCGTACGCAAAATCGCCGGCGACATCGTAGGAAACCTGGACGAGAACGGCTATCTAGCCACCACGCTCGAAGAGCTGGCACAGTCGGGGAATTACACCGCGGACGATGTCGAAGAAGCGCTCACCATGGTCCAGGAATTCGATCCGCCGGGCGTGGGCGCGCGCGATTTACCCGAATGTCTGCTCCTGCAACTGAAAGTCATCGATCCGCAAAACCAGCTAGCCAAGCAAATCATCACTGAACATCTCAAGCTCCTGCAAAATAATCAGCTCAAGGAATTGGCGCGCGCCGTCAATCGTCCTCCCGAGCTGGTCAAGCGCGCCATCGACGTCATCAAGCGCCTCGATCCCAAGCCCGGCCTACGCTACAACAAAATTGAGCCGCGCCTGGTCGAGCCCGACGTGCAATTCGTCAAAGTGGAAGGCGAATGGCAAGCCATCATGAACGACGATGATCTGCCGCAATTGCGCCTAAGCCCGATTTACCGCCGCCTGCTGGCCCGCGACGCCGCCGATCGCGACGTTCGCAACTACGTGAAGGAACGCTTCACCGCCGCCATCCAGTTGATGAAAAATATCGAGCAGCGCAAACACACCATCCTTCGCGTCTGCCAATCCATCCTTCGCCGCCAAAAAGATTATCTCGACTACGGCCCCGATCATCTGAAGCCCATGATGATCAAAGAGGTCGCCGAAGAAGTCGGCGTCCATCCCTCCACCGTAAGCCGCGCCGTGGCCAATAAATATGCCCACATGCCGCAGGGCGTAAAAGAACTCCGGGAATTTTTCTCCGAATCCGTGAACGGGCCGCAAGGCAGCGAAATGTCGCTGCTCTCTCTGAAGCGTCGCGTCAAAAAGATGATCGAAGACGAAGACGCCACGCACCCGCTCACCGACGATCAAATTACCAAACGTCTGCAGGACGAAGGCATCCAGGTGACCCGGCGCACCGTGGCCAAATACCGCGAAGATTTGCGCATACCCAGCACCCATCGCCGGCGCGTGAAGGAGTAATCCAGCTCACCGTGACGCGGCACGCGACTTCGCGCGATTCGCGCCAACTGGTCATCGTCACCGGCCTCTCCGGCTCGGGCAAAGGTTCCGTTCTCAAAAACCTCGAAGATCTCGGCTACTACTGCGTCGACAATCTCCCCGTTTCTTTCATTCCCACTTTCAGCGAACTCTACGTGCAAGGCAGCGGCGAAATCGAACGCGCTGCTCTCGGCGTTGACGCCCGCGAAGGCGAGCAACTCGAGAAGCTCCCGGAAATATTTCGGAAGCTGAGCAAAGAAACGCACGTCACTCTCGTTTTCGTCGAGGCCAGCGACGACGTTCTCATGCGCCGCTTCAGCGAGACTCGCCGCCCGCATCCCATCGCTCGCAACTTGCCGGTCCGCGAAGGCATCCGCGAAGAGCGCCGCAAGATGGCTCCCATCCGCCGTCTCGCCGACGTAATCATTGACACCACCAAATTCAACGTTCACGAACTTCAGCACATCGTCGCCGAGCAATTCCAGAATCCCGATCTCAAGCCGCTGGTAGTCTCGGTAGTGAGCTTCGGCTTCCGCCACGGCATTCCCACCGACGCCGACCTGGTCTTCGATGTAAGGTTCCTCCCGAATCCCCACTTCGTTCCCAAGCTGCGCCGCTTCAGCGGCAAAGATCCCCGCGTGGCCCGCTACATCCGCTCCTTCTCGCAAACAAAAGTTTTTCTGAAAAAGATCGAAGGACTGCTGACCTATCTCATCCCGCACTACATTGCCGAAGGAAAAAGTTATCTCACCATCGCCTTCGGCTGCACCGGCGGCCGCCATCGCTCGGTGATGATGGCCGAAGTGATTCGCCGCGCCCTGGCCAAGAAAGGCTACACTGTGAAGGTCATCCATCGCGATGTCGACAAGGCCTGACACTCACATGCAAACCGCCGCTGCTCCGTCTCAAGGCTCCTCTTTTCCGCACGAAATCCGCCACGACTGGACGCGCCCCGAAATCCGCGCTATCTACGAGCTCCCGCTGACCGAGCTTCTCTTTCGCGCGCAATCCGTCCATCGCGCCTTCCACAAGCCCGGCGAAATTCAAATGTGCCGCTTGCTCTCCATCAAAACCGGCGGCTGCCCCGAAGATTGCGAATACTGCCCGCAGAGCGCCCACTATTCCACCGGCGTGGCCCGCGAAAACTTGATGAACGTCCCAGATGTTCTAGCCGCAGCCCGCCGCGCCAAATCCGATGGCGCATCGCGCTTCTGCATGGGCGCAGCCTGGCGCGACGCTCCGCAAGGCCCCGAATTTCAAGTCGTCCTCGAGATGGTCAGCGGCGTAGCCGAACTCGGCATGGAAGTCTGCTGCACGCTAGGCATGCTCACCAGCGACCAAGCCCGCGAACTCAAGCGCGCCGGCCTCACCGCCTACAATCACAATCTCGACACTTCGCCCGAGTTCTACGGCGAAATCATCCACACGCGCACCTACAACGAGCGCCTGCGCACTCTAGCCGCCGTCCGTGAAGCCGGCATCACCGTCTGCTGTGGCGGCATAGTAGGCATGGGCGAATCCGATGAAGACCGCATCGGCCTGCTCGAGCAGTTAGCCCGCCTCCAACCGCATCCCGAAAGCGTCCCCATCAACATGCTGGTCCGCGCCGAAGGCACGCCCCTAGCCAGCCAACCGGATCTGGATCCGCTAATCATGGTCCGCACGATAGCCACAGCCCGCATCCTGATGCCAAAATCCCGAGTCCGCTTGGCCGCAGGCCGCCTGCAACTAACCCGCGAAGCCGCCACCCTCTGCTTCGTAGCAGGCGCCAACTCAATATTCACAGGCGAGACACTCCTGACGACGCCAAATCCGCAGCCAAGCGAAGACGAAGCCCTACTCCGCGATCTAGGCCTAAATGTAGCGCCGGCGTCCCCGCCGGCATCCGACGACCCCAACTAAATCCACATGCAACCCACCTGGGCGGACCGCCACGGTAAACGTACCGCTGGCGTCCCGCCGGCTCCGACGACCACAAGGCAAGCCAAGTGCAGCAATCCCGCGCGGACCACTCGACCCCAGGACGCTAGCTAAGCAACAGCCACAGTCCGCTCACGACTGCGACCGAAGCGGTGATCGAGGTCGTAAGATGCCGGCAGAGACGCCGGCGCTACTTAACTCCGCTCCCTCGCTTGACTTTTCCGCACTCCGAATCTAGCGTTTCTACTTTGCGTGGTATCGTTATCTAACGGGGAATCATTGACCTTCTCAAGCGAAGTCCGGCGCCTGCTCGGATACGTGCGGCCTCATCTCGCCCGTTTCCTAGCCGGCGTATTCCTGATGGCCATCGTCGGTCTAGCCGAAGGCCTGATCGCGCTCATGATCATTCCCGTGGTGGACGTGGTTCTAAATCCCCACTCGACCGAACAGACGCTGACGCTCGTCCACCTCGCCGGCGGCCGCACCATCGATCTCAACTCCTTTTTCCCGCACTCCATTCATCACGTTTGGACCATCTTTTCTCTCTCGCTATTCGCGATCTTTTTCACTAAAGCCTTGGCCGAATTCCTAGGCAGCACGGCGATCCAATACGTCGGGCACGCCGGTGTTATGGATCTGCGCAACCGCGTCTACAGCAGACTCGTTCAGCAGCCCATCGGCTTCTTCCAGCACAATCCCGCCGGCCGCTTGATGTCCGCGGTCATCAACGACGTCGAGCAAGTGCGCAGCGCATTTTCAGAATTCCTTGCGGATTTCTTCCGGCAGACGTTCGCGCTCATTGCTTTTGTGCTCGTCCTTCTGACCATCAATTGGAGACTCGCTCTCGGCTCCGCCGTCTTTATTCCCCTCGTGGTTGTGCCGGTCGGCAGGCTCGGCCGGAAGATTCGCCGCTCATCCGAAACCAGCCGTTCCCGCCTCGCCGATTTGAGCCACATTCTGCAGGAAACCATTACCGGAAACCGCGTCGTCAAAGCCTTCGGCATGGAACGCTTCGAGATCGGCCGCTTCCGCGAAGCCGCCCGCCATCTACTCCGCGAGAACATGCGCTGGGTGCGTGCCTACGTAGCGACATCTCCGATCATGGACGTGGTCGCTGCGGTCGTCTTCTCGCTGCTCATTCTCTACGCTCGCGATCAAATCAAGCACAATCTAATGACCCAGGGCATGTTTTTCGCCTTCGTCTATTCGCTCTTTAAAGTGTATGAGCCCGTTAAGCGCCTCGGCGGCATCTATCAACTCTTCCAGCAAGCCTTCGGCGCCTCCACCGTGGTTTTTCAATTTCTCGACTTGCCCGAAGAAGTCTCAGAAGCCCCCGGCGCAGCCGCCCTCCCCGCGTTTTCACGCGAAGTGAAATTCGAGAATCTGAACTTCGCCTACGACGGTGGCGGCCCCACCATCCTCCACGACATCAATCTCACCGTTCCCGCAGGCCGCGTAATGGCCATCGTTGGCTCAAGCGGCGCAGGTAAGACGACTCTCGTCAATCTCCTCCCGCGCTTCCACGATGCCACTTCCGGCTCTCTGCAAATCGACGGCTTCGAAGTCAACCATGTAACTCTCCGCTCCCTCCGCGAGCAAATGGCCATCGTCACCCAAGAAACCATCCTCTTCAACGACACAGTCTGGAACAATCTCTGCTACGGCCGCCCAGACCTACCCGAAGCCCGCGTAGTAGCCGCAGCAAAAGCCGCGCTAGCCCACGATTTCATCACGCAACTCCCGCAAGGCTACCAAACGCGCATCGGCGATCGCGGCCAGCGTCTCTCAGGCGGCCAACGCCAGCGCATTGCAATAGCCCGCGCTCTCCTGAAAGACGCCCCGATCCTGATTCTCGATGAAGCCACGTCCGAACTCGATTCCGAATCCGAGCACCTCGTCCAGCGCGCCCTGAACAATCTAATGACCGGCCGCACCGTTTTCGTAATTGCCCATCGTCTCTCCACCATCCGCCGCGCCGATATGATCGCCGTCCTCGATGGCGGCACAATTCGCGAACTAGGCACCCACGAAGAACTCCTAGCCAACGGCGCCACCTACAGGCGCCTCTACGAAATGCAATTTCTAGACGCCGATATGCCATCTCCCGCGCCAGGACCAATGTGAATATGCCCGACTCCGCCGCCAGCATGAGCCCTATGAAATCCCACGAAGCCAAATCAACGGACGCAAAATCCCCCGGCCTGAAATCCATGACCGGCTACGCGCAAGCTCGCCGCGAAGAATCCGGCCGCGTAATCCGCGTAACTCTGCGCAGCGTGAATCATCGCTTCCTCGATATTCATGTGAAGGCCCCCGAAGGTTTCGAGTCGCTAGAAAATGGCATCCGCCAAGCCGTCCGCGCGCATCTCCGCCGCGGTCACGTTGACGTCATTTTGCACTACGACCCAAGCGGTCCAGCCGCCGTAGCCGTGAACCGCGAAATCGCCGCCGCGTATCTCTCAGCCGCGCAAAGCCTGCGCAAAGAATTCGGCCTGACCGCCGAGCCCGATCTAGCCAATATTCTCCGCCTTCCCGGAGTCGTCACTCCTCCCGAGAGCCTCGCCGCAGGCGAAGACGATCAACTCGCGACCGTCCTGCAATCTTGCCTCTCCGAAGCTCTCGCCAAGCTCGACGAAATGCGCAAATCCGAAGGCCGCATCCTAAGCGAGGAGCTTTCGAACCGCCTGCGCAACATCCGCGAACTCGCCACCAAAATCGAGCCTCTCGCCGAGCGCACGCTCCCCGCTTACACTCGCCGCATCGAGGGGCGCCTGAAGGAATTGCTAGCCGCGGTACCCATCGACGCGGGCCGCCTGACGCAAGAAGCCGCCATCGCCGCCGAGCGCAGCGACACCGCCGAAGAAATCGCGCGCCTCCGCAGCCACGTCAAGCAATTCGAATCGCTGCTAGCCGCCGGCGGCGAGATCGGCAAGAAACTCGATTTCCTTCTGCAAGAAATGCAGCGCGAAGCCAACACGCTTCTCTCCAAAACTCCCGGTACCGAATCCGAAGGCCTCGAAATCACGCAACTCGCTCTCGAAGTCAAATCCGAGATCGAAAAGCTGCGGGAACAGGTTCAAAATCTCGAGTAACGATGCCCGCCAACGCCGAGCCGCTGGTCTTCATCGTCTCCGGCCCGTCGGGCTCGGGAAAATCCACGCTCGTTCAGAGCGTCCTCGCTCTTCCCGGCACGCTGCTATCGATTTCTTGCACCACGCGCCCTCCCCGACAGACGGAGAGCGGCGGCAAGTGGTACAATTTCGTATCCGAAGCTGAGTTCGAGAGAATGAAGCAGGCGGGCGAATTTCTCGAATTCGCGCAAGTCTTCGGCAAGCACTGGTACGCGACGCCGCGCCGCTGGCTCGATGAAGCGCGTAGCAGCGGCAAAAATCTCGTCCTCGAAATCGACGTTCAGGGCGCGATGCAGGTGAAGCAGAAGCTGCCCGCGGCGATCGCAATATTCATCGTCCCGCCGTCGCGCGCTGAGCTCGAAAAGCGAATCCGTTCGCGCGGCCAGGATTCAGAAGACGAAATCGCGCGGCGCCTCGAGCGCGCCCGGCAGGAACTCGAGCAGTACACCGGCTACGATTACGTCGTTATCAACGACGATCGCGAGCGCGCGACAAAGGAAGTTCAAGGCATCGTTCTCGCCGCTCGCTGCGGCGTGAAACGCAATCAGGATCGCGTCAAAGATATTTTGAAATCATTCGGAGGATGAAGCAATCATGCCGATTTCAACAGTAGCCCCGGAAAGCCAGTTCGCGTACGTCGTCGTCGTAGCCCGCCGCGCTCGCCAGCTCATGCTCGGCGGCCGCCCTCTCGTCGACAATCCGAAAGCCAGAAAATACACGCGCGTAGCCGAAGAGGAGCTCCTCCAGGGCCTGCTGGAATTCGACGCCCCCGAAACTCCCCACGGCGAAGAAGAAGACGCAAAGAAGAAGTAACACTAGCGAGCTAGAGCTATGAGAATCGCGCTGGGCGTCACGGGCGGAGTGGCCGCATACAAAGCGGCAGAGCTAGTTCGCCGCTTGCAGCAGGAAAAACTCGACGTCCAAGTAATAATGACCCGCAGCGCCCGCGAATTCATCACTCCTCTCACCTTCGCCGCGCTCACCGGCCAAAAAGTAATCACCGAAATGTTCGGCGCTGAAGCCAACGCCTCCGCCAACGTCGAAAGCGCCATCGAGCACATCGCCGTAGCCCAGCGCATTGATTTGCTCCTCGTCGCGCCAGCCACCGCCGACATCCTCGGAAAATTCGCCCACGGCATCGCCGACGATTTTCTCACCACTCTCTATCTAGCGACGAAAGCCCCGGTCGTCGTAGCCCCCGCCATGAACGTGAACATGTGGGAGCACGCCGCCACGCAACAAAATCTAGCCACGCTGAAATCCCGCGGCGTTCACGTAGTCGAGCCCGATGAAGGCTACCTTGCCTGCGGCATGACCGGCGCCGGCCGCCTAGCCGGAATCGCAACCATCGCAAGCGCCGTCTGCAAAGTTCTCGGCATCCGCCACGATCTCGACGCCGAAACAATCCTAATCACTGCCGGGCCAACGTGCGAAGATCTAGATCCAGTCCGCTACTTGACCAATCGCTCCTCCGGCAAAATGGGCTACGCGTTAGCCGCTGCCGCCCAACGCCGCGGCGCTCACGTAATTCTAGTCAGCGGCCCAACCGATCTCCCCGCCCCAGAAGGCGTCGACTGGGTTCCCGTCCGCACCACGCAGCAAATGCGCGACGCCGTAATCGACCGCGCCGCGCAAGCCACCATCATCATCAAAGCCGCAGCCGTCGCCGATTACCGTCCCGCAATGCCACGTACGCAAAAAATCAAGCGCAGCGGCGAGCGTCTGACGCTCGAGCTCGAACCCACGCCTGACATTCTCGCCGAGCTCGGCCGCGTGAAATCCTCGCAAGTCCTAATCGGCTTCGCCGCAGAAACCGAAAACGTAACCGCAAGCGCCCGCGCCAAGCTAACCCGAAAGAACGCCGACATGATCGTAGCCAACGACGTAACCCAAGCAGGCGCCGGCTTCGACACCGACACCAACGTAGTCACAATTTTCCTGCGCGACAATCGCGAAATCGCGTTGTCCAAAATGACGAAAGCCGAAGTAGCCGAAAAAATCCTGGATCAAGCCCTCGAATTGCGCCACCAAACCAAGTAAACTCTCCCCGGCGCAATGCTTATTCCGTTTCCGAATCCTCACGTAGGGCCCGGTCTTTAGCCGGGCCGCTTCGTGCAAGGCTGCGATTCGTTCTCAGGACTTCGCATGAACGAAAACGTCCGCACTCGTCTGGAAGACTGGCTCCATTACGCCGATGAACTCGGCCTAACCCCGTTCTATCGCGATCGCCCCACAACCGAGCCACCAACTCCCAAAGCCGCAACCGCACCAGCGGCGGAAAATCCCGAGCCCATGCGCAAGCCAACACAATCCCGTCCGCCATTCCCAACAACTCCCACTCCGGCGCCAAGCCCCGCCTCACTATTCCCCATAGCCGCCGGCCCCACGCTCTTCGAAGCCGCCGACCGCATCGAAAACGACACGCTCGAAAAAATCCGCGCCGATCTAGGCGAATGCACCCGCTGCAAACTCCACAAGCAGCGCAACAAAATCGTCTTCGGCGACGGAAACGCCAAAGCCGACCTGGTCTTCGTAGGCGAAGGCCCCGGCCACGACGAAGACGTTCAAGGCCTCCCGTTCGTAGGCCGCGCCGGCAAGCTCCTAACACAAATGATCGAAGCCATGGGCCTCCAGCGCAAGGACGTCTACATCTGCAACGTAGTCAAATGCCGCCCGCCCGAAAATCGTCTGCCCGAGCGCGACGAAATCGCCACCTGCTCGCCGTACCTGGTCCGCCAAATCGACGCCATCCGCCCCAAAGTAATCGTCTGCCTCGGCGCCACCGCCGCTCAAATGCTCCTAAACACGAACCGCGGCATCTCCGGCTTCCGCGGCGAATGGCTCGAATACCGCGGCACGCGCCTAATCGCGACGTACCATCCCGCCTATCTTCTTCGCAACCCAGCCGCAAAATCCGAAGTCTGGAAAGACCTACAAAAAGTGATGGCGGTCCTAGGCCTGCAACCCAAGAAAGCCGCCGCCGCGACGCGCTAGCGAAACTCCTCCGACCTCTGCGCCCTCTGCGTCTCTGCGGTAATTCCGCTCCCCTGCTAAACTACTCGGTCGCCATGCCGCCCCGCTTCGCCGAAGTCGCCCTCCCAGTCCCTCTCCGGTCTCTCTTTACCTATTCCATCCCCGCGCGGCTCGAATCCGAAGACCTGATCGGCCGCCGCGTCCTAGTCCCGTTCCGCAATCGCAAAATGATCGGCGTAATCGCAAGCCTTGCCGAAAACGCCATCGAACTAGAGCGAGTGAAAGAAATCTCCGAACTCCTCGATCCCATCCCCGCTCTAACTCCCAATCTCCTAGAACTCGGCCAATGGATCAGCCACTACTACATCGCCCCCATCGGTGAATCCCTGAACGCGTTACTGCCCCCGCAACCCGATCTCCGCCAAGAGCGCGAATACAAACTCACCGAGGCCGGCGCCGAATATCTCGAAGAATTGGTCGCCCGCGGCCCAGCCAACGAGAAAGACGTAGCCGAACTAGCCGTCCTCGATGGCGCGAAAGCCATCGACAAGCAATGGACCTCCGCCCGCACGCGCAAAATCTCCGGCGGCGAAGCAGCCGCAGACCGTTTGGTCCGCGCGGGCCGACTGACCTGGAGCGACATCCTGCTGCGCCGCCAAACGCGCACGCAGAAAATCGTCGCGTGGAAAAACGCAGGCCACAGCAGCAGCGCCGCGCTCGACGAGAAATCCGCGCGCGTCCGCGAAGCCCTAATCGAATCCGGCGGCCCGCTGCAACTCCTGCTTCTGCTCGAGCGCGCTCGCGCCACCAAGCGCGTTGTCGAAAAACTCGAAGCCGCCGGTCTTCTCATCATTTGGGAAGAGCCGCTGATCCCCGAAGATGACCCGTGGGAATCCGACTACGTCCCGCCGAACAATATTCTCAACGCCGAACAATCCGCCGCTCTTACGGAAATCCGCAACTATCTCGACGCCGCAAAATTCCAAGCCGCGCTTCTTCACGGCGTAACCGGCAGCGGCAAGACCGAAGTCTATCTAAGCGCCATCGAAGCCGCTCTAGTGAAAGGGAAGAGCGCCCTCGTCCTCGTCCCCGAAATCGCACTCACGCTCTGGATGGGCCGCCACGTGCGCGCCCGCTTCGGCCCGCGCGTAGCCGTCCTACACAGCGCGCTGCCCGATCAAGAACGCGCTCGCGAATGGTGGCGCGTCCGCCGCGGCGATGCCCGCATCGTCGTCGGCACGCGCAGCGCCGTCTTCGCCCCGCTGCAAAATCTCGGCCTCATCCTCGTCGACGAAGAGCAGGAAACCGCCTACAAGCAAGAAGAAACGCCGCGCTACAACGGCCGCGACACGGCGATCTATCGCGCCCGCCTCGAAGGCGCCGTAGCCGTTCTCGGCTCGGCCACGCCGTCGCTTGAGAGCTATCAAAACGCGCGCAGCGGAAAATACAAACTCCTAGAACTAAAAACGCGCGTAGAAAATCGCCCCATGGCGAAAGTAACGGTGGTTGATTTGCGCGAAGATTTCCGCACGCATCACAAAGCCGCCCCCGTCAGCGAAGCGCTGCGCCGCGCCATCTCCGCGCGCCTCGAAGCCGGCACGCAAGCCATGGTGCTCATCAATCGACGCGGCTATTCCTGGTTCCTCCTTTGCCGCAGTTGCGGCGCTTACCTCCAATGCCAAAATTGCAGCATCGGCCTCACCTATCACAAAAGCCGCCAACGCCTCGAATGCCACTACTGCGGCTTCGCCATGCGCGTTCCGAAAGCCTGCCCGAAATGCGCGAAAGAATATTTATATTTCGTAGGCGAAGGCGCCGAGCGCATCGAAGAATATCTCCGCGATCAATTCCCGAAAGCCCGCATCGCCCGCCTCGATCGCGACACGGTCCGCACCAAGCAGCAATTCCAAAAAGTCCTCGGCGCGTTCGCCAAAGGCGAAATCGATGTCCTCGTCGGCACGCAAATGGTAGCCAAAGGCCATGATTTCGAGCGCGTCACGCTGGTAGGCGTAGTAGCCGCCGACCTGGCGTTAGGCCGCCCCGACTTTCGCGCCGCCGAAAAAACCTTCCAGCTCCTGACGCAGGTAGCAGGCCGCGCAGGGCGCGGCCGCCTCACCGGCGAAGTCCTGGTCGAGACCTACTATCCCGAGCACTACGCCATAGAACTAGCCGCCAAGCAGGACTACATCGGCTTCTTCGAAAAAGAAGCCCACTTCCGCCGCATGTTGCACTATCCCCCGTACACCGCGTTAGCCAGCATCCTGATCCGCGATAAAAAAATCGAACATGCCATCCAATGGTCGCGCGCCCTCGAAGCCGTCCTTAAGCCGTTCGAAAGCCACGGAATGAAAGCCCTGGGCCCAGCCGCCGCCCCGCTCTCCCGCCTACGCCAGGAATTCCGCTTCCAATTCCTACTGAAAACGCCCAAGCGCTCGATCCTGGGTCAAGCATTAGCCGCCTGCATAAAATATTGCGAAGCCCACAAAATCCCCGAAACCGCAGTGATCGTGGACGTGGATCCCACCAGCCTCGCGTAGGGGTCGGTCCGCCTAGGCGGAGGCCCGGTTTGGCATTGGGTTATGGTTTCTATGTCGGTTTTTCCGGAAACATCAAACCCGAAAACCCAGTGCCAACCCGGGGGCGTGTGAACCCGCCCCTCTACAATGTTAAACGCGTTGTGAAAATGGCGTGATTTGTCTCGATTAGACTGGGCCTCCGTTGTTTATTTTGTTTGAGTTACGGACGATTCTAATAATTTCGTGTCTCGATTAGGATTTGGCGTTTCCGCCTCGTTGACGTAGGCGATTTCGTGGCGTTTGGGCGGCTCGATGTAGACCCCGTCGTCGCTTAGTCTGCCGCTGACTATGATGGCGCGAATCACCGTGCTGCCGCTCACCCTAGCGGTTTCGGCGTGCTCGATGAGCCGGTCGAGCGCCCCGCGCATACGGCGCCGGCGCAGGGCCGGGAGGCCGTAAGCCTCGGCGTGGCGGTAGAGCACCGCGCGGCCCCGGAGTTTGAATTCCGCGACTATGGTTTCCGGGCTGAGCCAGTTCATGAAGGCGTTCTCGATGGCTTCGCGCTGGCGGTGATGGCAGATGGCGCATTTGCGGCGGTGGCGGTCGTAGGTCTTTTTCAGGCGTGGAGTGGAAGTGTTGGAGCTGCTGCGACTTAGGCTTGGCTCAGCAGTGGTGGGGATGGGAAGGTTGGCCGAGTCGGAGTCCGGTTCGGGGTCTTCGGGGCGGTCAGGATCGGGGCGGGAAACGACGATGTCGTGAATCTCCCCGCGATACCATAGAGGCACGGGGGCCGGGGGCTCATTTGTGTTCATCATATTGTCCTTCAGCGCGAGTGGCGCGGTTTAGTCTGAAGCTTACAAGCAGTTGGTAGTGCGAGGTTTACGGCGTAGCTTTCGGTTCAGTCCTTTCGCGAAGCGCGGGGCCTCGCGGTGCCAAATTTTGTCACTGGCTCAAGTGCAGAGCCGGACATATGCTGGCATGAATTAACGGATAAGTCAACACAAAAATGCCAAAAAACGGTGTCGAACCCTTACGGAACGTCCTCGCAGCGAAAAAACGGGGCGTCACATTACAGAACTGCGGTGTAGGTCGTGCTGCAACTAAGTTCTCGATGAACGATTGTAGTGTCGATCAGTCCGAAGGATCCAGTATGCGGCGGCGTAGGAGAATGACCACCCGATGGGAAGAATCAGTAGGAACGACCCACGAAAGTAGAGCGGACCAATTGTAGACGCGAGAATCATGTTCGTAATGCTAGCTAGCAGGAAGAGGGCGGATACTACTAGCCAGATATGAAGGCCAACAGACCAGCGTCTTGCGATTGCGATCGCGCCGGCGATCGCAATCACGCCCACGATTGTGAATACGGTTGACGACCACGCCCACTCAGGTGGGTTTTGCGGCCAATTACTGTACTCAAAGCCGCGTAAGGGATAGCTAGGATTTGTCAGGTAGGCACGAACAAGCTTCATGAAAGCAAAGGGTTGTGGTGAGGCTACGATTTGGGCGAAACCTGATACGACGTCGAACTCCGTAAATCCCATGAGGCCGATGCACAGGTGTTCGATTCCTATAGCTAGTAGATAAGTCAAAGCAATGCGTTGTTTAGGCGGAAATGTTCGGTCGAGTGAACGATAGCAGAAAAAGGCAGCCCAGAAGCCCAAAATGAAAAGAAGTAAAGGGTTAAAGAGGATTCGAAGCCTGTCGGTATGAAGTAGGCACAGGCACTGGCTGATCACGACGAGGGCTAAGGTCAGGGCCGTCTCCTCTTGTAAGAGTTTGCGGGATTAGCGGTCAATTGAGAAAGCTGTTCCGAGCGGTGGTTGTAGGGAAGAGCAACTATCCGGCCCGTTATGTGCGAACTCCTGATGATGACAGGGGCCGAGGAATGGAAGCATATTGATACGAGGCCGAACGGCGGGCGCAGCAAGCGGCGCCCCTACGTCGGAAAATGAAACGGACGGGACGATGGGGCGGGCTGGAATTGGGCCACGAAAGTCAAAGACGCCGGCAGACTGCCCTTCGAAACTCAGGATGAGCCGGCGCTACGAGATCGGATCTGGCGAACTACGGATTTGTTGTTGGCCAGGGGGTGAAGCAGAGGAGGAAGATGATTAGGGCGTAGACGGCCCACATTCTGCGCTTTGGATCTAGCGGCTCCCAGCGATTTAGTAGCGGGGGGTGGCGGAAGCGCCACGAGAAGACTAGGAGCAGGCCGCCCCACATTACCCAGCCATCCCAGAAGAGATTCTTCCATAGGCCGAGCAAGCCCATCGTCAGAGTGATTGCGCCTACGGCTAGCGAGATGCGGCGGTGGAGGCGGCTGGTCAGGCAATAGAGAATGTGGCCGCCATCGAGTTGCCATGCTGGAAGCAGGTTCAGCGCGGTGACGAAGAGGCCGACCCACGCGGCGCGGCCTACCGGGTGGAGAAGCAGATCGCCGGGCGGCGTGTGTGGACGCAGCATCGAAATTAGCAAGTAGACTAGAGGCGGATTGCCGAAGCGCAGTCCGCTGGGGGCTGCCGCGGCTAGGCCCGGCACGATTTTCGAATTGGCGATGGCGAAAATCAGGGCTGGGACGGCGAAGATGAAGCCGACTACCGGACCTGAGAGGCCGACATCGAAAAGAGCGCGGCGCGTGGGGATCGGCGAACGAATGCGGATGAACGCGCCGAAGGTGCCGAGGATGGTCGGCGCGGGGATGAAATACGGATAGGTGACATCGATGCCGTATTTGCGGCAGGTGAAGTAGTGTCCGAGCTCGTGCGCGAGGAGGATGCCGAGCAGCGTGAAGGAGAAGGGAATGCCGAGGGCGAGAAGTTCGGGATGCTCGAAGGGGCGAGCCATTGTCGTGAAGGGATTTTCGTCGCTCGAGAACGGCTCGCGATTCTGAGAATAGGAGATGGAAAATTCAGCGCCGACGGCGAGCGTGGAAATTATTGTCAGCAGAAAGAGGATTAGCGGCGTCCACAGCGGACGGTGGCGCGGCTGGCGCAGAACTTCTTCTGCAATCGGCGGGTATTGAAACTCTACGACTTCGGCGGGGACATGGGCGTGCCCGTTTCCGCTGCTCATAAATGTGAGATGGCCAATGGAGGCGTCGCGGTTTCTAGAGAATTATGGCGATTAGCCGGACGCTTTCGTGCCGGTGCCGTTTTCGAGCGACTGAAGTTCTTTGCCGGGTTTGAAGCGCACGGCTTTGCCCGGCGGGATATTCACTTGCTGGCCGGTGCGCGGGTTGCGGCCGATGCCGGTCTTGCGCGGCTTGACGTTGAAGACGCCGAAGCGGCGCAGCTCGATGCGCTCGCCTTTGCCGAGGGCGTTCTTCATGGCTTCGAAGACGGTCTCGACGGCCTGCTCGGCTTTGTTGCGCGTGATATTGGTCTTCTGCACGACCGCGTTCACGATGTCGAGTTTGATCACAACGGCCTCCCGGCTGCGGCGAAATCTATGCTAGACAGGGGGTTGCGGGTTGTCAAGCGAAGTGCGGCGGGCTAAGATGCGCTGCCATTTTCGCGGATTTTTGCGGGACGAGGAGAGTTGCTCATGAGCGTGAAGTCGGACAGGTGGATTCGGCGCATGGCGGTGGAGCAGAAGATGATTGAGCCGTTTGCGGACCGGCAGGTGCGCGAGGGCGTGATTTCGTATGGCGTTTCGTCGTACGGATATGACATGCGCGTGGCGGATGAGTTCCGGATTTTTACGAATGTGAATTCGTCGATTGTCGATCCGAAACATTTCGACGCGAAATCGTTCGTGGAATTTCAGGGGCCGGTGTGCATCGTGCCGCCGAATTCGTTCGCGCTGGGGCGGTCGGTGGAATATTTCCGCATACCGCGAAGTTGCCTCACGATTTGCGTTGGGAAATCGACTTACGCGCGGTGCGGAATTATTGTGAACGTTACGCCCTTCGAGCCGGAGTGGGAAGGATTTGTGACTCTGGAGATCAGCAATACTACGCCTTTGCCGGCGAAGATTTATGCCAATGAAGGATTGTGCCAGGTGATTTTTTTTGAGTCGGATGAGGTTTGCGAGATTTCGTACAAGGATAAGAAGGGAAAGTATCAGGCGCAGCAGGGAATTGTTCTGCCGCGATTGTGAACGCCGAGATCCTTAGGTCCCCGACCGGGTCGGGGCCCTCAGGATGACAGCGAAAGGCAAAACGATAAGCAAGAAGCAAGACGCTTGACCCAAGACGCGAGACGCGTGAGCCTTACGCTTTTCCGTTCAGCAGCGGCGACGCGATGTCCCAGTGGCGCGAGAAGACGAATTTGTCGAAGGGTTTGCGCGAGCGCGGGGCTAGTTCGCGGCGGCGAAGATCTTCGGGGAGCGTTTCGGGATCGCCGGGGTAGCCGATGGCCATGGCTGTGACCGGCTCGAACTCGGTGGGGACTCCGTAAGCCTCTCGAATTGTTTCCACTTCGATTCCGGCCATTTGGTGGACGCTGAGGCCGAGCGACGTGGCTTGCATCACCAAATTTGCTACGGCCTGGCCCAGATCGTAGAGGGCGACGCGATTCGGCTGGCCATTTTTCGCAAACGCTTTGCGTGCGAGCGCGAAGATGAGCGCCGGCGCGTTCTGCGCCCAGGCGCGATTGCCGGGAACGAGGCACGCGGCTGCCTTTTCGAAATCTTCCGGATTGCTCCTACACGCGAGGATGAAATACCACGGCTGCTCGTTGCTTGACGAGGCGGTCCAGCGGGCGGCTTCGAAAAGGCTGCGGAGTTTTTCCGGTTCGATGGGGCGAATGTCGAAGGCGCGGGGGCTCCAGCGGCGCTCGAGGACTTCGTGGATGGGATAGGTGGTTTGGGCTGGCTTTTCCATTGCGGTTTTGCTCCTCAGGTTAATTGATGAGATTGGCGCGTCGAGCGATTCTTGCAAATGAAGGGATCCCAGGGACGGCGCGAAAGGTAGTTCCGATAGGCTTCAGGGACTTTCGAGCTTGTGAGAAACCGATTAGACGTACCTCAGCGGCTAAAGCCGGTAGGAATTCGCGGCATTTGCGGCACGGCTTCCGCCTTCGCCAAGGCTACGGCGGACAAGGAAGCCGTGCCCTGACAAGGCTTTCGAGACGAGGCTTTCGAGCCTGCGTAGCTACTCTTCAGCGCCGCGAGTCGCGATTCTGCAATTCGCTTGCCGCGGTTTATTTTTGAATTACGCCGCAGGCGAAACGCGAGCCTGAGTTGCCTGTGGGATCCGTAGTTTCGTCGTCTGGTTGCGCGTGAATTACGATCGATGTGCCGGCTTGTTGGAGAAGTGAATTGGGGCCGTCGCCGAGCGTGACGTGGGCATCGACCCAGGAGCCTTTGGCTTTGCCTTCGGCGTTGGCGAGGATGTTGCCGAGATCTCCGTTGTGCGGGCCTGCCGGATTCTTCGCGCCATGTTGCTTGTTGTCGGGGTTGAAGTGCGCGCCTGCGGTTTTGAAATCCGGGGCGAGGCATTGGCCGGCGGCGTGGAGATGAACGCCGTGCATTCCTGGAGGGATCTGCGAGACGCTGAGCGAGATGCTGACGCCGTCCTTTTGTTGATGAAACTTGGCTTCGCCGATTTTTTGGCCGGATTGATTCATGATGTCGGCGTGGGCGGATTGAGCGGCTGCTGGTAGAGCGGCGGCGAGCAACATTGCGAGGCCGAGAAGCCATTTCTGAATGTGCATCGAGAATCCCTCCTTGGAATTGGGGGCTAATGCTACTTCAGATGCGGCTGAATTTCAGCCGGATTCGGCGGCGGGCGAAAATCCTGCTCCAATCGGCTGGTCGCTTGGGCGGTAAATCGAGCCGTGTGCGCGATCGAGGCCCGGGCGGAGCAAGCCCCGCCCCTACGAGAGACGACGATTTCGCGAGCGGCGAGCTAGGTGATGGATCGTTTTCGCGGATCGAGGCACGGGCTTACTTCCGGTTTCAGTTCTTGGCTGCGGCGCGGTAGGCTTCGCGGCGGTCTTCGATTCCGGCTTTGTAGACTGCGACGATATTGCGCGTGGCCAGAATGTCTTCATCCGGATTGCCGTTGACCAGCACAAGATCGGCGCGCAGGCCGCGAGCGATGCGGCCGCGGTCGGGGACGTGAAATGCGAGAGCTGGGGAGGAAGTCGCCGCGCGAAGCGCTTCCGTCGGCGTGAGTCCCGCGCCGACCAATAGGAGCAGCTCTTCGTGCAGGCTCACTCCATATGCGGTGCCGGGATTGGGAGCGTCGGTGCCTGCGAGGATGGGAACTCCTGCGGCTTTTAGCTCTTTGATGGCTTTGGCGGCGCCATCGCAGGAAAGGCCGCGGCTGGCGGATGGAAACGTTTCCTTGAGTCTGGAGATATTGGCATGCGTCAAAAAAGGTTCGAGCTTGGGATCGGCGATGAGTTCGCGGCGCGAGGCGGTGGGACCGCAGATGCTGCGCAGGACGGTCATTGTGGGTATCACAAAAGCGTGATGCGCGGCCACCAGCTCGCCGAAGTGTTTGTCGCAGGATGAGCCCACGAAGAGATGCGCCAGCCCGTCAGCGCCTGCATTGATGGCGTCTTGGGCTTGCCACTCGCTGCCGATGTGCACGACGGCGAGCTTGCCGCGCGCGTGGGCTGCGTCGATGATGGCCTTCATCGTTTGTTTGCTGAGGGTGGGCCGTCCGCGCGGGAATCCGTACTCGGTGGCATCGTCGTAGACGAGCTTGATGTAATCCGAGCCCTGCGCGATGCGGTCATCCACCCAGGCCTGGGCTTTTTTGGCGTCGGTGATGGTGGGAATTTCCATTCCGTATTCCGTGCCGTGGCCTCCGGGGGCGGTGGCGAGAATTCCTGCGGACCAGAAATCGGCCATGCTGCTGGTTTGGGAGCTTTTGAGCGCGGCCATCAGGCGCGGCGCCATCATCATGTCGAACTCCGAAGTGACGCCAAAAACCAGGGCTTGCTCGAGGGCTGCCGCGCTGTGAACGTGGACGTGGGAATCGATGAGGCCGGGCAAGAGCGTCTTGCCGGTTCCATCGACGATTTGAGCGGAAGGATCGGTGAGATCCGGCCCGATCTCGCGGATGCGGCCGTCTTGGATTAGTACGCTGGTGCTTGGAATCACTTCGACGCCGTCGAATACGCGGACGTGTTGGAAGAGTATGGGAGTGGATTGACAGCGGGCAGGAAGTGCGCAGGACAGAAGCGCGAGCGAGATGAGGAATGCTTTCATCGAATTCTCCGCGAGGAAGTTGATAGACCGAGCCGACGCTGGAGTCAAACACTACATGACGCGGATAGTCGCGGGGTGTTAGCGGGCTGGCGGTTCGGAAGGGCAACAAAAAGGTTGCGTTTTCTGGATGGCCGGAATAATATGCAACCTGGAGGTTGCCTAACAATGGAGAATCGAGTTGAGAAGCGGATTGAATTGAAGGCGCCGGTGGCGCGGGTGTGGAGGGCGCTGACGGATTACCGGGAATTCGGGGAGTGGTTTCGCGTGAAATTGGATGGGCCGTTTGTGGCGGGGGAGATTTCGCGCGGGCACATTACGCACCCTGGATACGAGCATGTGAAATGGGAGGCTGTGGTGCAGAAGATGGAGCCGGAGCGGTTGTTTTCGTTTACGTGGCATCCGTACGCCATCGATCCGAAGATCGATTATTCGAAGGAGACGCCAACGCTGGTGGAATTCCGGCTGGAGAAAACGGCTAGTGGGACGCTGCTCACAGTTACGGAGTCGGGATTTGACAAGATTCCTGTTGGGCGGCGGGACGAGGCTTTGCGGAAGAATGAGGGCGGGTGGGCAGCGCAGATGAAGAATGTGGAGAGCTATGTCGCGCAGAGGCCGTAGCGGAGGGGCCGTCAGGCGGCAGGCTCGGGCGCCTGTGTTTGCGGCGCTCGGGGACGAGACGCGGCTGGAGCTGGTGGCTAAGCTTTGCGGCGGTGGGGCGCGTTCGATTTCGCAGCTTACGGAGGGATCGCGGCTTACGCGGCAGGCGATTACGAAGCATTTGCGGGTGTTGGAGAAAGCGGAGATTGTGCATTGCGTGCGGGAGGGGCGGCAGAGTTTGTTTGAATTTGATCCGGGGCCGATTGAGGAGATGAAGAGATATCTGGAGGGGGTGTCGGAGCAGTGGGATGAGGCTTTGGGGAGGTTGAAGGCGTTTGTGGAAGAACGGTGATAGGGCGCGGCAGGAGAACGGGCGTCAATTGCGAGACGTGGTCGCGGATTGTGGGGTCCGCCGATGCCCGTTGCCATTGGGTGACCGGTAGGTCGTCGGAAGGCGCGTCGATTGCTGGGCAATCGCAAAGCGATTGACCGGCGCCCCTACGGATCGGATTAATTTGGGCGAGTGAGTCCGCGCGGTGCTTGTGCGAGTTGGCGAGATCGTGGTCGGAAGAGGCCGGCGGGACGCCAGCGGTACAAAGGCGCGGCGGGGACGCCCTTCGAAGATCAGGGTGAACCGGCGGTACCTTTAGGGCTTTTGGGTGGGGCGGAGATCGATTTCGCTTATGAAGCTTTGCGGGGCTTGCGTTACCAGCGTTGCTACGGCATGGGCTACGTCATCCGGTTGCAGTAGCTTGGAGGTGTCGCGGCCGGTGTGCGGGGAGAAATCTGTGGCTACGCTGCCTGGGCAGATGGCGGAGACGCGGATGTTGTGGGCGCGGAGGTCTTCGGCCATGCAGGCGGTCAGGCCCATTAGGCCCCATTTCGAGGCGCAATAGATTCCACCGTTGGCGAAGGCATTCTTGCCGGCCAGCGAGCTGATGTTGACGATGTGACCGCGCTTGCGCTCGATCATTCCCGGTGCCACGGCGCGGATTACCAGGAACACGGATTTTAAATTGGTGTCTAATACGGCGTCCCAGTCCGCTTCGGACATTTGATGGGCTGGGCCGAAGCGGCCGATGCCTGCATTGTTGATGAGAATATCGATGGGGCCGAGTTCGCGATGTGTCCGATCGACGAAGGTTTGTATCTCATTCGCGTGGGTGACATCGGCGACCATGGCTAGCGCTTCGAACCCTTCCTTGCGTAGGGCGGCTGCTGCGGATTCCAGGCGCGCGGCGTCGCGGGCGCAGAGGCTGAGGCGCGCGCCTAACTCGCCGAGACGGTGGGCGATGGCGAGACCGATGCCGCGACTTGCGCCGGTGACGAGCGCGGTCATGCCGGCGAGCGGCTTGCTGGTGACGTTTGCGCTACTCATTGTGAAATTTCCTCCAGGCGACGTTCGCTGCAGAGTCACCATCTTATCATCTAGGTCTGAAGGTGACGGGGCGCACCAGGAGATTGCAATGCAGCGGCAACCCGGCCGAATTAGCCTTGCACGGCTGAAATGCTTTTCCTATAATCCCGTAGCTTTTCTAAACCTTGTCCCTGCAGGGGTCGCAATTCCTTTGATTTCGACCGCTTGCCTAGGCCGACCGCTTGGCGGTCGCACCTGAGAAGGAAACTGTTCGAGGAGGCAGGTAAACAATGAAGCGAGAGCGTATGGCCGCAAGAGGAATCGTGCTGGCAGTGACGCTGTTCCTCTGCTGGCAGGCCAAGCCAGCGGCCGCTCAGGACGCGCCAGCGCAGCAGCCCGCTTATACAATTCCGGAATATAACGCCTTTCAGGCGTGCAACGCGGAAAAGAACGCGCAAACCCGGTTGAAGTGCCTGGACGATTTCGTGGGGAAGTTTCCGAAGTCAACGCTGATGAAGTACATCGATCAGATGTACTGGAGCACGTACAACGAGCTGAAGAACTATCCGAAGGTAACAGAATACGCGGACAAATATGTGGCGGAGAGCGATGCGAAGGCGGATAACGCGGCGCGAGTGCAGGCCTTCTACTCGCGGTGCGCGGTATTTGAGTTTGCTTACAATCCGAAAGCTGCCGATTCGACAGAGCAATTGAACAAGGCGAAAGCGGCGTGCCAGGACGGCCTGACAGCGCTCAATAGCCTGGCGAAGCCTGAGAACATGACCGATCAGCAGTTCGCGGATCAGAAGAAGCCTGTGGCTGCGCTGTTTTACGATACGGTGGGCTTTTCGGAACTGCAATTGAAGGATTATCCCAGCGCGGCGACGGCGTTCAAGAATGCGTTGACGAACGCGCCGACCGACGGAGTGGCGGAGTATCGGTTGGGCGTTGCGTATCTGCAGGAAAATCCGCCGCTTTCGATGGATGGGTTCTGGGCATTGGCGCGGGCGGTGGCGTTGAAGGCGCCTGGGGACGCGCAGATTAAGGATTATTTGCGGAAGCAGTTGGTGCGCTATCAGCAGTCGGGCTGCGATAACTTGATTGACTCGCAGATGAGCGAACTGTTGCAACTGGCGGCGGGGGCGCCGGACCGGCCGGCGACTTATAGCATTGCGAGCGCGGCGGACCTTGATAAGGTGCGCCAGGGTCTCAACATTCTCAGCGTGTTGACGGATCTCGGCGGCGGCGGGGACAAAGCGAAGATGACGTGGCTGGCCGTGTGCGGATCGGATTTCCCGGAAGTGGTGGGCAAAGTGATTGATGTTACGCCGGGGACGGATACGGTTGAGTTGCACGTGTTTACCGGAGCGACTTCGGACGAGATGGAAAAGGCCACGACAGCGAATATGGACGTGAAGATCGCGGGCCAGCCGGAAGCGAGCCGCTTGCAGAAGGATGATGGCGTGCGATTTTCGGGGACGTTGACGGGATATGATCCTTCGCCGTTCATGTTGCACTGGGAAAAGGGCAAGGTGAATGCGGAAGATATTCCGCCGGAGAAGAAGGAAGGGCAGACGCGGAAGCCGCATAAGGTAGCGAAACCTTCGGGGAATTAGAGAGTTAAGATCGAAGTTGATTGGAATGGAAAAGGCCGCTGGGAAACCGGCGGCCTTTTTTGTCTTTGTACCGCTGGCGTCCCCGCCGGCTCTTACGAGCACGCGTGTCGGCTACGGTTGCGATCAACTGCGGAGCGCGAAGCACAATAAATCGAGTTGGTTCGACGGCACGGTCCGCGAATGAGAGTTGCCCGTGGCAGGATTTGTAATCGTAAGATGCCGGCGGGGACTCCAGCGGTACGCTAGCCTGGTCGATCGTGCTTTTGGGAGCGATGCGGGTTGGCGTTCACAAACGCGCCAGCAGGGACGCTGGCGGTTCGGGGGACGCCGGCGCTACCTTCGGCGGTGGGAGCTTGGATTGATTTTGTATTCGTCTACTTTGCGGCTTAGGGTGTTGCGGTGGATGCCTAGGACTTTTGCGGCGCGGGATTGATTGCCGTTGGCGCGCTCTAGGGCGCGCTTAATGAATTTCTTTTCGAATTCGTTGACGGCTTCGCCGAGCAGGATGCCGCGCTCGACCATTTGTCCGATGAGGGATTCGAGTTGTTCTTTCACGGTCGCACGCTCCACGGTGACGCTTCGACGGACTCCCTTCGTGGCCCGGAGATGGATCGCTCGGTGATCAATCTAGTGGACGGCCGGTGAGCCGCTCGTAGGATTCGCGATATCGCGCGCGGGTGGCCGCAACGACTTCTGCGGGAAGCGCGGGAGCGGGCGGCTGCTTGTTCCAGCCGATGCGCTCGAGATAATCGCGGACGTATTGCTTATCGAAAGAAGGCTGCGCGCGGCCGGGCTCGTATTCGTCGGCGGGCCAGAAGCGCGAGGAATCGGGGGTGAGGGCTTCGTCGATCCAGATGAGTTCGTGGCCGGCGAGGCCGAATTCGAATTTAGTGTCGGCGATGATGATGCCGCGGGCAGAGGCGTAGGCGGCGGCGCGGGTATAGATTTCGATGGAGACATCGCGCAGGCGCAGGGCGAGAGAGGCGCCGATGCGCGAAGCGGCTTCTTCGAAGGAGATGTTTTCGTCGTGGCCGGTGGTTGCTTTTGTGGACGGCGTGAAAATGGGATTGGGGAGCTGCGACGATTCGACGAGGCCCGACGGTAGCGGGATGCCGCAGACGCGGCCGGTCTTCTGATAATCCTTCCAGCCTGAGCCGGAGAGATAGCCGCGGACGACGCATTCGATGGGGATTGGTTCGGTGCGCTTGACGAGCATGGAGCGGCCGGCGAGATCGGCGGCGTAGGGAGCGAGCGCGCCGGTGAAATCGCTGGCGGTGATGATGTGGTTCGGGACGATGCCGTGCAGCTTGTCGAACCAGAAGAGCGAAAGCTGCGTGAGGACCTTGCCTTTGTCCGGAATCGGCGTGGGGAGAACGACGTCGAAGGCCGAGAGGCGGTCGGTGGCTACGATTAGAAGATTCTCATCGACTTCGTAGATGTCGCGGACTTTTCCGCGGCCGCGGAGTTGCAATCCGGCGAAAGACGTTTGTGAAATTGCTGGCGCCATTTGTGACGATGCCAAGATTATTCTTTCCTTTCGGGGAGCCGTATTCTAGCGCACGAAGGGGGGAAGTCAACGGGGAAGAAAAGTAGAAGCGGGCGGGTTCAAATTTTGGCCGGCTTAACAGTTTCCGACAAAAAGAAATAACTGTCGGTTCCGTGGTGACTGACACGGGCAAGTCGACGGCGCGTCCGTGTACTTCTCGAAATTAAGTAACCGCAGATCCTTCACTGCGTTCAGGATGGCAACAAAAAAACTTTAGGCGGCGTTGGTGGCGGCGCGGGCTTCGGGCTTTTCGGCTTGGGCGGCGGCTTCTTCCCAGCGGACGGAGACTAGCTTGGAGACGCCGGGCTCTTGCATGGTCACGCCGTACATGACAGAGCCCATCTCCATCGTCTTGCGATTGTGCGTGACTACGATGAATTGGGTTTGCTCGCCCATTTCTTGCAGCATTTTGTTGAAGCGGCCGACGTTGGCTTCGTCGAGAGGCGCGTCCACTTCATCGAGGATGCAGAAGGGGCTTGGCTGGAAGCGGAACACGGCGATTAGCAAGGCTAACGCGGTGAGCGCTTTTTCGCCGCCGGAGAGTAGCAGGATATTTTGCAGGCGCTTTCCTGGCGGCTGCGCGACGATGTCGATTCCGGCTTCGCCGGAGCTGTCGGGCTCGGTGAGGCGCATTTCGCCGGTGCCGCCGCCGAAAAGGCTTTGGAAGGCGATGGCGAAACTAGCGTTGATGGCCGTGAAGGCTTCTTCAAATTTTTGGCGCGAGACTTGATCGAGTTCGGAGATGGCTTGCTGCGTGTTCTGGATGGATTCAACGAGATCGTCGCGCTCGCGGCGGAGGAAGCCATCGCGCTGCTCACATTCCTGATATTCCTCGAGGGCCATCATGTTGACCGGGCCCATGGCTTCGACGCGCGCTTTCATATCGTTGTAATTCGTTTCGGCGGCGGTGAGCTCTTCGCCGGTTAGCAGCGTGGGCTCGAGGCCGATCAATTCTTCGGGTTGGGCGTTGAGTTCCGCGACGCAGGTTTGCCGTAGATATTCGCGATCGGAATCGTTGCGGGCTTTTTCGACTTCGCAGTGGGTGCGCTGCTCGCGCTGGTCGTCGAGGGATTGGCGCTGGCCACGGAGCGCGTCATCGAGTTGAGCGGCGCGGGTGCGGGCGGATTCCCATTCGGCTTCGAGAGCGGACTGCGATTCTTCCATGCGGAATTTTTCGGCGCGGAGGCTTTCGGACTGGCGAGCGAGTTCGGCGGTGCTGGCATCGAGCTGGCTGCGCTCGAGTTCGAGAGCGGCATGTTGCTCTCGGAATTGCGCGGCTCGAGCGGATGTTTGAGATGCCTCGGCCTCGATTCGCTGAGCGATGGTTTCGGCGCTGGCGAGGCGCTCCGAGATTGCGGCCAGCTCTTCGCGCTTGCGAACGAGCTCTTCCTGTTGGGCTTGCAGGCTCTGGCGCATCTGCGCGAGGCGTTCCGCTGCGGCGGCGGATTCGGATTCGGCTGCAGCGCGGGATTCCTTGGCGGAGGCGCTGCGCGTCTCGGCTTCGAGCGCGCGATAACGCGTGGATTCGGTCTCGGCGCGCAACACGGCGAGTTCCTGTGCGGCGGCTTCTCGTTGTTCTTCGGCGCGCTGCCATTCGGCGCGAGCTTGTGCGAGCTGATGCGTGGCGGCGACGACGTCCTTCTCGGCTTCCACATGCTGCGCGAGCGTGACGGCCAGCCATTCATCCGCGCGGGCGATTTCTTCTTCGAGATGCGCGATTTCGCCTTGCGCCTTGGAGGCTTCGGATTCGAGGCGCGTGGCTTCCACTTCCTGCATGCGCAATTCGCGCTTCAGCGCGAGGGGGCCGGCGTCGCCGGGACGGCCACCGCTCACCATGCGGCCGTGATAGCACGTGCCGTCGACGGTGAGGAAATGAAATTCCGGATAGGCGCTGGCGAGGTTTTCGGCGATGCCTGCTTCTTCGACGACGTAGGCCGTCTGGAGCTTGGAGAGAAATTGATTCATGGCCGGGCCGAGCGGCTCGCGGAATTTCACCAGGCGATCGAGACGCGCGAGAACGCCGGGGCGGTGGTGCATCGCGTCGGGAGTTTCGCGCGGAGTGATGTTGAGGCTGCTGAGCGAATCGACGAAGAAAGTGGCGCGGCCGCCCATTTCATCACGGAGAAGAGCGACGCCGGCGCGAGCGGATTCGAACGTTTCGACCACGACGTATTCGAGCTCATCGCGGAGGAATTGCTCGATGGCGTTTTCGAATTGCTCTTCGACTTCGGCGTAATCAGCTAGCAGGCCGACGGCGCGGAAGTCTTTGGGCGCCGAGCCGTTTGCGGCGAAGAGCTTTTGGACGGCATCGGCGGAATAGGCGCGCTCTTCGAGGATTTGCGAGAGGGAAGCGCGGCGTGCGCGAGCGGCGGAGAGCGACTCGCGCGTGGTTTCTGTAGATTGCTTCAATTCCTGATACGCGCGGCGGAGATCTGCCAGGCGCGTTTGGGCTTCGCGAGCGGCTTGGCCGAGTTCTTGCGAGCGGGTGAGAGCGGTTTGCGAGCGTTCGTCGGTCGAGTGGGCGCGCTCGGAGTGCGCCACGCAATCGGCTTCGATTGTGGCGAGCGCGGTGGCTCGTTGAGTTTCGGCTGCAGAGAGGCGGGCTACGGCTTCCTGGCCCTGCAGGGCTTCGGCGTGGCTGCGGACGGATTCTTCGCCGAGACGCGCGGCGGTTAGGCGGAGTTCTTCGATGCGAGTTTCCAGGGATTGTTGTTCGGCCGCGTCACTAGCGGCGGATTCCATGGCATCGCGCAGCGCGGATTCGAGCGCGGCGGTGTTGGTGCGCAGCTCGGCGACCGATTCGTTGTGGGCGGTCATGCGATTCTGCAGATCGGTTGATTCGCGCTCGGCCTGCTCGATTTCTACGAGGACTTTGGCGGCGCGCATTTCGAGCTGGCGGGCCTGCTCCTGATTGAAGAGGATGCGATTTTCGGCGCGATCGAGATCGAGAGCGGTCTGGCTGAGGAGATTTTGCGTGCGGCGCAGCTCGGCTTCGAGTTCGTAATTTCGCGTGCTGAGGCGCTCTTGCTCGGCTTCGAGTTCGCGGAGCGAGCGCGTGGCGTCGGCTTCGGCGGCGGCCATTTCGTGCAGGGATTTCTCCAGGCGCTCGGCTTCGGAATCGAGGTGCAGCGCTTTGCTGGCCAGTACGGTGCGCAGGGCGCCGCGCATTTGCTCGCGCAGCTCGGCATAGCGGCGGGCTTTCGAAGCTTGGCGTTTCAGCGACGCTAGCTGCTTTTCGACTTCGACGAGGATGTCGTTGACGCGGGAGAGATTCAGGCGCGCGGCTTCGAGTTTGGCTTCGGCGAGGCGGCGCTTGGTCTTGTACATGGTGACGCCGGCGGCTTCTTCGATGATGGCGCGGCGATCCATGGGTTTCGAATTCAGGATTTGGCCGATGCGACCCTGCTCGATGATGGCGTAGGAATCGGGGCCGAGGCCCATGCCCATGAATAGTTCCTGGATGTCGCGGAGGCGAGCGACGCGGCCATTGAGAATGTATTCGCTCTGGCCGGAGCGGTAGAGGCGGCGGCCGATGACGACTTCGCCGGGCTTGGGCGCGTGCACGGGTTTGTGTTGAGCGCGCTTTTTTCGGAATTTGCCAGCGACGGTGGCGTCTTCAGCGGCCTCAGCGCTCGCTGGCGCGTCAATTGGCATTTCGGCCGGGGCGTCACCGGCGGCCATTGTGTCCTCGGAATTTTCGGATGATGCAGTTTCTTCGATCGGCTCGGCCGGCGTGGAATCGAGAATCTTCGCGGCGGCTTCGGCGAGCTCGGGGTCGACGAGAGTGATCATCACCTCGGAGAGACCCAGCGGCGGACGCTTGGCGGTGCCATTGAAGATGCAATCGGACATGCGCTCGGCGCGGAGGAGCTTGTGACTCTGCTCGCCGAGGACCCAGGAAATGGCATCCACGATGTTCGATTTGCCGCAGCCATTGGGGCCCACGATGCAGGTTATCCCGTTGCCGCTAAAGGTGATATGGGTCTTCTCGCAGAACGATTTGAAGCCCAAGAGATCGACTTTACGAAGTTTGAGCACGCTTAGCCTCGAACCAGATTTTGTCTCCGCGCGGGGACGTGCGGAGAGACGGCTATTTCTTCAATTGAGATGGAGGTGTTCCGAGACAAAAAGCTTGGAGGGTCGATGGTCCGTGGCCCTGCCGCCTGGCGCGTGCGTATCGGCGGTTACGGGAGAAGAAGATAGCATCGGTGGTGGAGGATGTAAAGGCTATACCCACAAATTGTGTCTGTGAAAAAAGAGGGGAATGAACCGCGCCGGGGCTCCGCCGATGTTCGCGGAGCCCCGATCGCGCGGCGAAATGCTAGGCGCTTTTGATGGCTTTGATGATCACCAGCAGGATGACGGCGCCAACTGTGGCCATGCACAACTGGCCGAGCAGGCCCCAGGCGGTCAGGCCGAGAAGGCCGAACACCCAGCCGCCGATAAATGCGCCGACGATTCCGACGATGATGTCCACGATGATGCCGAAGCCGCGGCCCTTCACTAGAGTGCCGGCCAGCCAGCCGGCGATGGCGCCAATGATCAATGTCCAGAGCAAACCCATGTTAATTCCTCCCATAGAGAATCGCAGTACGCGAGCAGTCTCGAATTCGATGTGAAGATGGCCTGTGAGGTTTCGAGTGGGCGGATTCTATCACCGGATTGGGCTTGTGACGCCACTTTGTGAAGCACGGCTCACGTTTGACTCGCGCTGGCGGGCGACGTAGCATCGCGGGCATTGGCGGAGGCGCGTATGCCGCATTTGCCTAAACGATCGAGCCGCGGGCTGCTTGTCTCGCTGGCGTTCCTTGCGTTGGTATTCGTTCTTACCGTGACGCAGTACCGTCCGCCGGCGCCGAAGCCAGTGGATGCGCCGGTGGCGGAATTCTCTGCGGGGCGCGCGCGGGAAATTCTGCGACAGCTTGTCGGAGATGGCGTTCCGCATCCGGTGGCGAGCGCGGCGGACGGAATTGTGCGCGAGAAGATCGTCAAGATTCTCAGTGATCTTGGATATCAGCCGCAGATCCAGACGGGATTCGCGTGCGATGAGTGGGGAACTTGCGGCGCGGTGAAGAATGTTGTGGCGCGGCTCGACGGTGCGGGCGTTCCGGGGGCCGTGCTGGTTTCAGCGCACTACGATTCGGTGCCCGCCGGGCCGGGCGCTTCGGATGATGGCGCCGGGACTGTGGCGGTGCTGGAGATTGCGCGGGCGCTGAAAAATCATCCGCCGCTGCGCCATCCGGTCATCATTCTTTTGAATGAAGGCGAAGAGGCTGGATTGCTTGGCGCGAAGGCCTTTGTCGAGGCGCATCCCTGGGCACGCGAAGTGAAAGCGGCGGTGAATCTGGATAATCGCGGGACGTCGGGGTCGAGCACCATGTTTGAAACGGGCGAAGCGAATGATTGGGCGGTGCGGATTTACGACGGCGCGATGTCCCGGCCGATGACGAACTCAATCGCGTACCTGGCTTACAAGTTGCTGCCGAATGATACGGACTTCACGGTGTACAAGGCGGCGGGGTATCAGGGGCTGAATTTTGGGTTCATCGGCAGCGTGCAGAATTATCACACGCCGCGCGACAATTTTGCGAATGCCGATCCCGGGAGCATTCAGAGCGAGGGCGAGAATGGTCTCGCTTCGGTGCTCGCGCTTGCGGATGAGGTGCTTACGGATGTGCCGAGCGGCGAGGCTGTGTATTTCGACGTGTTTGGGCGCGCGATAGTCCGGTGGAAGGCTCATCGCTCGTTGGCGCTGGCTTGCGTGCTCGCGATTGTGTTGCTGATTGAAATTGCCATCGTGATGCGGCGATTCGTTGTGCATATCGGCGCTCTAGCGTTAGGGCTGTTGGGCTGGATCGTGGCGATACTGATTACCGGCGGATTAGGCTACGTGCTTTTCAAGCTGCTGCGAGCGGCGCATCGCTTTCCGCCGTCCACGGCCGAGTATCCGTGGATCGCGCATCCACTTCCGGCGCAGATCGCGTTTTTTGCGTTGGGGTTTGTGGGTGTCGGGATTGTTGCGCTGCTTGCTGCGAAGAGGGCGGGATTCTGGGGATTCTGGATTGCCAATTGCGTATTCACCTGCGCGTTGGGAATCGTTGCGGCGAAGTATGCGGCCGGCGCGTGCTACGTGTTTCTGGTGCCGGCGCTTGGGGCGGTGGTCGCGGTGATTCCGGCGATTCTGACGAAGGAAGATTCGGCGGGGAATCGCGAATTTGCCGCGATTCTGCCGGCGGTGCTGACGTTTGTCATGTTTGTTCCATTGCTTTGGCAGCTCTACGATGCGCTGGGTACCGTGTTCTTGGTGCCCGTGGCTGCGCTTTTCGCGCTCGCTCTCGCGAGCATTCTGCCGCTGCTGGCGCTGGATGATGCTCGCGAGAGGCGCACATTCGCGGAAGATTCTGCGGGAGTAGCGCTCGTGGCAGCAGTCGTGGCATTTTTCATGGTGCCGTATTCGGCGGCGGCGCCGCAGCGTCTGACGGTCGGGTACTGGCTCGACGCCGATACACATGCCGCGAAATGGATCGCAGATCCCGACTCGGGACGATTGCCAGCTGAGCTTGCCGCGGCAGCCGCGTTTGGCGCGAAGCCCGCAGCGGTGTTTCCTTGGACCCCGGCACGCCGATATGCGGCCGATGCGCCGGACGTGAAGCTAGCTGGACCCGTGATCACAGTTCTCGATGCTGAGGCAGTGGATGAAAAGATTCGCTATCACGTCAAATTGACGTCGCCGCGCGGAGCTCCGGAAATTTCGATCGTGTTTCCGCCGCAAGCGGGGCAGACTGCGATCGAAATGGCGGGGCACGCGGTGGAAGAACCGAGCGGCCGCGTGCTGCAATATCTGCAAAGCTCGATGGGGGCGTGGCGATTTTACGATATCCCCACGGTTGATATAGCAGGCGTGGAGATGAGATTCACTGTCGCTAGTTCATCGCCGATGGACATCTACGTCGCCGACCGATCGTTTTCGCTGCCGCCCGAAGGTCTGGCGATTTCCGGCACGAGACCCGCGGATACAGTGACTTCGCAGAATGGGGACGTCACGCTTGTCACGCATCGCGTGAGGCTCGAGCGGCCAACGCCTGTTCCTGCTACGAGCCGCTGATCGAGCACCGGCGCAATTCGCCACGCGGTAATTTGCAACCGCATTAAGCTTGCCGTTTGACTCGCCGAAGGTCGCCTGTAAAATGAATCGTTTATGTCGGTGCCTTTGAACGGCGCCGACGGGATGGTTATGGGCGAAATCCTGCTGCAAAATACTTTGACGAACCGCAAAGAGGCGCTTCAGCCGCTTCATCCGGGCGAGGTGCGGATCTATACCTGCGGCCCTACCGTGTACGATTTTGCGCATATCGGAAATTTCCGGACATTTGTGTTTCAGGATGTCTTGCGGCGCTTTCTCATCTCGCGCGGGTATCGTCTGAACCATGTGATGAATTTGACCGACGTGGATGATCGCATCATTCAAAATGCGGCCGCGGCGGGGGTGGGCATTCGCGAGTACACGGAGAAATATGCGAATGCGTTTCTCGAAGACATGGCCTCGCTGAATATTGAGAAGCCGGAGAAAATTGTTCGCGCCACCGATCATATCGGCGACATGGTGGACTTGATCCAGAAATTGCAGAGCAAGACTTACACCTACGACAGCGAAGGCTCGATCTACTACCGCATCGCGAAGTTTCCGTCTTACGGCAAGCTTTCGAAAATCGACATGACCGGCATCCAGGCGGGCGCGCGCGTGGACGTGGACCGCTACGAGAAAGCCGACGCGCGTGATTTTGCGCTGTGGAAAGCGCCCAAGCCCGGCGAGCATTTCTGGGAGACGCCCATCGGCAAGGGCCGGCCGGGCTGGCATATCGAGTGTTCGGCGATGGCGATGAAATATCTCGGCGAGACGCTTGATATCCACACGGGCGGCGTCGATCTCGCGTTTCCGCATCACGAAAACGAAATCGCGCAGAGCGAAGCGGCGACCGGAAAGCCGTTCGTGAAAATCTGGCTGCACGCCGAGCATCTGATTATTGAAGGCGAGAAGATGTCGAAGTCGCTCGGCAATTTCTATACGCTGCGCGATCTCTTTGCGAAGGGTTACAAGCCATCGACGATTCGCTTCTTGCTGCTTTCGGTTCCGTACCGGCGGCAGCTCAATTTCACGATGGATGGCTTGCGGCAGGCGGCTAGCTCTGTCGAGCGGCTGCGAAATTTCGTTTCGCGGCTTGAAAAAGAGAAATTTGCGGCCGGAGAAACGCCGGCGATGGCGGGGCTGGTTCGAGGAGCCGAGGAGGCTTTCGAGAAAGGCCTCGAGGACGATTTGAATACGGCGCAGGCGCTGGCCGCGGTCTTTGATCTCGTGCGCGACGTCAACACCGCGATCGATCGCGGCGATTTCCGCCAGCAAGATGCGCCGGGCGTGCTCGCGGCTTTGCAGAGATTTGATCGCGTCCTTGCGGTGCTTAAAGATGACGACGACGAAAAACTTCGCGCGCTAGGATTCGGCGCGAAAGAGGCTGGAATCAGCGACGCCGAGATCGAAGCGTTGGTGAAAGCGCGCCAGGACGCCCGCCGTCAACGCGATTTCAAACGCGCCGACGAGATCCGCCAACAGCTTGCGGACAATGGTATAATTCTTCAAGATACCCGCGACGGCGGGATTCGCTGGAAACGCAAGTGAATTCACGCAATCACAATCCGCAGCCGCTGCACAGTTTGCCTTCGCGCGAACGCCCCGGTCTTTTCAGCGTCGATTAATTCCTCTCAATCCTGAAACAGCTTTGCCCCGAGCGCGCGCGGTGGCCCGTTTGCGCGAGCGGAAAATCTTTTTGGGAGGAAATCATGCCGGAAACGCACGTATTGGAAAAGAATTTGCCGCATCTCGTGACCGCACTGCCCGGTCCGAATGCGAAGAAACTGGTTGAGGCTGACAACAAAGTTATCTCGCCGTCGTACACGCGCGATTATCCGCTGGTCGCGAGGCGTGGGCGCGGCGCGATGGTCGAGGATGTGGACGGGAACACGTTTCTCGATTTCGCTGCGGGCATCGCGGTCGTCGCGACGGGCCATTGCCATCCCGAAGTTGTCGCCGCGATTCAGAAGCAGGCCGCCGAGCTGATCCACTTGTCTGGGACGGACTTCTACTATCCGTCGCTGGTCGAATTGGCGCAGCGTCTCGCCGCGATTGCACCGGGGAAGAGCGCTAAGCGCGTCTACTTCGGAAATTCGGGCGCGGAAGCTGTCGAAGCGGCCATCAAGCTGGTGAAGTTTCACACCAAGCGCGACATGCTGATCGCGTTTCACGGCGCGTTTCACGGACGCACCATGGGCGCGCTTTCACTCACAGCCAGCCGCGCGGTGCAACGCAAGGGATTCGGCACGCTGCTCTCCGGCGTATTTCATACGCCCTATCCCGACACTTATCGCGGGACGTACGGCGTGCGGCCGGACCACGCTTCGGAAGACTGCCTGGGCTATCTGCAGAACGAGCTTTTCCGCCGGCGCGTCGATCCGACTGAAGTGGCGGGAATTTTCATCGAGCCTATTCAGGGCGAAGGCGGTTACCTGCCTGCGCCTCCTGAATTTCTCCAGGGCTTGCGAGAGATCTGCACGAAGTACGGAATTATGCTGGTGGCCGATGAAGTGCAGTCGGGAATGGGCCGCACGGGAAAATGGTGGGCCGTTGATTATGCGGGAATCGAGCCCGACATTATCTGCACGGCGAAAGGTATCGCGTCGGGAATGCCGTTGAGTGCCATGATCGCGCGCGCAGACGTGATGGATTGGACGCGTGGCGCGCACGCGTCGACGTTTGGCGGGAATCCCGTGTGCATCGCGGCGTCGCTCGCGACGCTCGACCTGCTCGAAGGAAAATACATCGCCAACGCTGCGCGCATGGGCGATTACATCATGAAGCGCACGTCGGATTGGCGCGAGCGGCACAAGATCGTCGGCGAAGTTCGCGGGCGGGGCTTGATGATCGGCATCGAGTTCGTGCGCGATCAGAAGACGAAGGAAAAGGCGCCCGATCTGCGGAATCGCATCGTGCAGGAGGCGTTTCTCAAGGGGCTGCTGGTGCTTGGCTCGGGCGATACGACGCTGCGGCTTTGCCCGCCGCTGCTGATCGATGAAGCGCAGGTGGACTTCGCGTTAAAGACGCTGGATGGGATTATCAGCGAAGTCGAACGCGGAGTGTAACAATCGACTGGTCTTTCGAAGGGACAGGCATGCGTGCCTGTCCCTTTTCATTTGGTAAGGGCGTCCGTAGTTGCCGCTGGTAGTCCGCGCGTTGCAACCTGCTAGAATACCGCCGCGCATTGTGAGGCAGGCGCGTTCGCTGGCCTGTCGCAAGCGGCTGCTGCTTTTTTGAGACGGTGGAGGCGCGATTGGCGCGTGTTTTGGACGTAGGTTGCGGCCCATCGAAATATCCCGGCTCGATCGGCGTGGACATGAACCCGCGGACCGCTGCGGATGTGCTGTGCCACCTCGATCGCGGCCGGTTGCCTTTCGCGGACAATAGCTTCGATGAGATTCGCGCCGTCCACTTGATCGAGCACGTCGAAGATCCGATCGCCACCATGGAAGAGTTGCATCGCGTGGCGCGGCCGGGCGGGACGATTTTCATCGTCACGCCGCATTACAGCGATCTCTCTTCTTACACTGACCCGACGCACCGTCGCCATTTGAGCAGTGAATCGTTTCATTATTTTTATGTGGGTGGCCTGCACGGGGAAGAGAAGTGGTACACGCGCGCGCGTCTCCGCGAGCTGCGCCTGCGCATCAAGCTTTTGCGGTTGTGGCGGATTCTCGGATTCGAATTTCTGGTGAATCACGCACGATGGTTCCGGCGGTTTTGGGAGTACTACCTGAGTTTCGTGATCCGCGGCAAAGTGATGGAGTTCACGTTCGAAGTGGAGAAGTAGAAATGCCGGTTCTGGCTCGAGTCATGTTCGGCCTGGTGAATTTCGCGGCGCGGAAGGGGATCAACGACGACCAGTCGGGTACCGCCCCGGCTGCCCGCAAGAGCACAGCCGCGCACACCACGGGGGTTCGCGGCGAGACTTTCGCATACTGGTATCTGCGGCGGCACGGCTACATTATCGTCGCGCGAAATTACAAAGTGCCAGGGATGAAGGGCGAGATCGATCTAATCGGCTTCGACGGGGAAATCCTCGCGTTTATTGAGGTGAAGACTCGCTCGCGCGACGACGAAGCTGCAGGCTTGCCGGAAGATGCCGTCAATAAGACGAAGCGCCGCGTCGTTTCGAGAATGGCGCGAGCTTTCCTGAGGAGCACGCGCGCGGCGGGCACCATCTATCGCTTCGATATTCTGGCCATCGAATCGCGGCGAGGGCGACCGCCGGTGGTGCGTCTGCACAAAGATGCATTCGCAGAGCAGCCTTGACAACCTAGTGGACACACCCCTACCTTGTGGGGGCCCAAAGTGTCCTCCCGCGTAGTAGCATTGTAGTTTCGTCCGCATCCGGAACGGGAGCCGCCCCGATCCCATCCGGGGGATGCGATAAATCGTTTTGGCAGAAGGGGAGGGAGTTTTGCCTGAACTGCGCAAAGACCCGATTACCGGCCGCTGGGTAATCATTTCCACCGAGCGCGGAAAGCGGCCAAGCGATTTTGTTCGCGAAAGCGTGGAGATCAAGGGCAAGGGAATCTGTCCCTTCTGCCCCGGCAACGAAGGCAAGACCCCGCCTGAAATCCTGGCCTATGGCCGCAATGGGACGGGCCGCGACACGCCCGGTTGGACGGTTCGCGTCGTTCCGAACAAATTTCCCGCTCTAGGCATTGAGGGCGGACTGGATCGCGAAGGCGAGGGGCTTTTCGATCGCATGAACGGCGTCGGCGCCCACGAAGTGATCGTCGAAACGCCGGACCACAATCTTACGATGGCGACGATGTCGGATCGCGCCGTTGAGGAAGTTCTGTGGGCTTACCGCGATCGAGTGGTGGATTTGAAGAACGACCGCCGCTTCCGCTACGTCCTGCTTTTCAAAAATCACGGCGAGCCCGCGGGCGCTTCTCTTGAACATACCCATTCGCAGCTCATCGCGCTGCCAATCGTGCCGAAACGCGTGCGCGAGGAAGTGGACAACTCCAAGCGCTACTACGACGAAAAAGAGCGCTGCATTTTCTGCGATATGATTCGCCAGGAAATCGAGACCGAGAAGCGCGTCATTCTCGAAAACGATCAGTTCATTGCCATCGCTCCTTATGCGCCGCGATTTCCATTTGAGACATGGATTCTTCCTCGGCAGCACAGTTCGGCTTTCGAAAATATGCCCAGCCCGCTTTATGGCGGGCTCGCGCGTTTGCTCCGCGAATTTCTCGGGCGCCTCGATTCGGTTTTATCGAAGCCTTCCTACAATTACGTCGTACACACATCCCCCATCGGCGAAGAGATGAACGATCATTATCACTGGCATATCGAAATGATGCCGAAGCTAACGAAGGTAGCCGGCTTCGAATGGGGCACGGGCTTCTACATCAATCCCACGCCTCCCGAAGAAGCCGCCCGCTTCCTCCGCGAAGCCGCCGTCGAAGCTAAGACCTGATCGCGTCTCGCAGGGTCCGCGAGGACGAATAAAATCCGCGACAATACCCATAGCCTAGAGCTGAGGAAAGCGTGATGCCTTCCCAAGCCTCGCCAGCGCCTGACGTGCAAACTTTGATGACTGGCCTGTTGTTCGTCGAGTCGCCGCGTTGGCACGGTGGGCGGCTTTGGTTTTCGGATTGGGGTGCGCAGGAAATTATTGCTGTTGATCTCGCGGGTAAGAGCGAGGTCATTGTCCGTGTTTCGACCTCCGTCGAGGGAGAGAGTCCTGTGGCGCGTGGGCCTTTTTGCATTGATTGGCTGCCTGATCGGCGGCTGCTGATCGTCTCGGGCCGCGATGGACTGCTGCTTCGCCGGGAGCGTGACGGCGCGCTTACGACGCATGCCAATTTAGCCGGTCTTTCGCGGCATCCTTGGAACGACATTGTCGTGGACGGCCGCGGCAACGCTTACATCGGCAATGCCGGATTCGATTTCCCGGGTGGCGAGTTCGCGCCTGGGATTCTCGCACTCGTTACTCCAGATGGTGCCGCGCGGCAGGTGGCGGATGGCGTTGCGTTTCCGAACGGCATGGTTTTGACGCCCGACAGTTCAACGCTGATCCTTGCCGAGTCTTACGGCAAGAAGCTCACGGCTTACGACATCGCGGCCGATGGCAGCCTCGCGAACCGGCGCATGTGGGCTGCGGTCGACGGCTACCCCGACGGCATTTGCCTCGATGCGGAAAAAGCCATTTGGTTTGGAGATGTTCCAAACAAGCGTTGCGTGCGCGTTCGCGAAGGCGGTGAGGTATTGCAGACGATTGACCTTGATCGAGGCTGCTTCGCTTGCGCGCTCGGCGGCGCGGACATGAAGACGCTGTTCCTGCTAGCGGCCAAGTGGCGCGATTCGACGAGCAGCGTTGACGCGGCAAGAACGGGCCAGGTGCTAACAGCTCAGGTTTCAGTACCGGGAATCGGCCGGCGCTAAAGAAACACTCGCGACAAACAGATATAATCTCTCTCCATGATTCCTCCTTCTTACAAACCGCGCAGGAAGTTCATGGAGTTGGCTGTCGCGGAGGCGAAACGCGCGGGCGACCGAGGCGACTATCCCATTGGCGCGGTCATCACGCGGCTTGTGGGCCGGCGCGAAGTTGTAATTGCCAGCGCAGGGAACCGAGTGAAAACTTCGGGATCGAGCATCAAACACGTGGAGTTGGAAACGCTTAAATACGTCTCAAGCGGGTACGGCCGCTACCTGCCAGACTTTGTCCTCTATTCCACGCATGAGCCGTGTGCCATGTGCGCCGGTGCTTGCGTTTGGTCGAGAATTGGCGCGGTCGTTTACGGCGTTTCGCAAGAAGACATTGCCGCGTATGGCCGCAAGCGCGGTACGGAAGACTACAAGTGGCGAGCGTGTCTCATCCCCTGCAGGCTCGTCTTCGAGAAGGGCAATCACCGCATTCCCGTCACCGGCGGTTTTCTGCGGCAGGAATGTCAAAAATTGTTCAGTTACAGGGCTCCGCAGCGGTAAGTGATGAGAACCGGACGTCCCACCAATCTGACGGACTCGATGCCTGAAGAACGGGGCAATTGGAGAAGCGCAATATTATGTTACTTCCCGACGAAGCTCCTCGCATGTAAGTTCGATTGAGTTAGTACCTTGACGTCCAGCTCGCCAGTCTTGTCCTGATCCAGTCTTTCGAACTCTGCTTCCATGAACCCCATGAATTCTTGCTTGGAGATCTTGCCCCGTTTGTCCGTATCCATGAGGAGCAGCAACTGCCGGACCTGGTCCTCCCCTATCACCAGCGCGTTTTGTGGCCTCGGAGTCGCCTTCTGCGCTGCGGCAGTTCCCACCATGGCCGCTGCTGCGACCAAAACTGCGATGATCACGATAGCCCATATGCCATTAGTTCGCCTGAACATGATCCGCTCCTTGGCCCAGCTTAACGGGGCAGCGCGCTCTGCAGCTATGGGCTCGATGAGTGTTAGCCGGGATGCGCGTAGTTGACGTCCCGGATTTGACCAATGTACACGGACCTCCAGGTCCCTGTTTCCGCAAAGAATGGATACACCGAATCGGAAATTCCTGGGCATCAATAAGCCACAGGCTCCCGGAGTCTGCTCGATAAACCGAGTTGCTGCGGACTGATCTGCCAGCTTCGCCTGGCTCGGTTGGAGTTTTTCACCGCCGGATGCTATCTTGTTTTGCAATTCACTTTCATTCACCCGGAAGGAGCAATCATGACCTGGGGAAAGCGCCGTGCGCTGGTAATTGTGCTGGTGATTGTGGCCGTAGTGATTTTCATCATCATTGCGTCGCAGCCGGCGCGAGTGGCTTCGAATTCGGTGCTGGTGCTGGACGTCAGCGGTGAAATCAATGAGCAACGGGCGATGGATATATTCTCGGCGCTCGGCGGAGAATTCATTCCCGTGCAGCACGATTTCGTTGATGCGCTCGACACCGCGAAGAGCGATCCGCACATTGACGCGCTGGTCGTCAAGATCGGCCCGCTGGCCACAGGCTGGGGCAAGCTTGAAGAGATTCGCTCGCACATCCTGGCGTTCCGCACGAGCGGCAAGCCTAGCATTTGCTATCTTGGCGGCGATGGCATCGGCAATCTGGAATATTATGTCGCCAGCGCTTGCGACAAAATCTGGCTAGTCCCGACCGCGCCCGTCTCCATTCATGGAATGATGGCGGAGGCGCTTTTCCTTCGCGGCACGCTCGACAAACTTAAAATTTATCCGGACTATTACCACATCGCCGAGTACAAGACCGCTTCCAATCAGCTCACCGAAAAGAAATTCACGCCGGCACATCGCGAAGAAGTGGATTCGCTGCTGCACGGCATCTACAACCAATATCTGACGGAAGTCTCTCAGGCTCGCAACATGGACCGCGCAGCATTCGAGAAGCTGGTTGAACAGGGACCGCTATCGGCCGATGACGCGCTGAACGGCAAGCTGGTTGACCGGCTGGCGTATTGGGACCAGGTTCAGGATTTCGTTCGCGAGAAGACCAAGGATTGGAATCCGGTGAAATTGGGGCGTTACCGCACGCAAATCAAGAATGAGGGCGGCACGAAGATCGCCGTAGTGCACGCGACGGGGCTGATAGTTTCCGGCGAATCCGGAAATGCGCCGGGCGGCGGCGCGATCATGGGCAGCGAATCCGTCGCGGCTGACTTGCGCAAAGCGCGCGAGGATTCCGGGATCAAGGCCATCGTCTTGCGCGTGGATTCCGGCGGCGGCTCGGCTGTCGCGAGCGAAGTGATCCGGCGCGAAGTGGTTCTCGCCAAGGGCGCGAAGCCGGTCGTCGTCTCCATGTCCGACGTCGCCGCATCGGGCGGCTACTGGATCGCCATGTCGGCGAATAAAATCGTCGCCGATCCAAACACGATCACGGCTTCGATCGGCGTCCTCGGCGGCAAACTAAACGTCTCCGGGCTTTACAGCATGCTCGGCCTCAGCACCGATTCCATCGCAACGAGCGAGAACGCGTCGATCTTTTCCGCGCAGCAGAATTTCACGCCTGCGCAACAGAAGCTGATCCAAAAATCGCTGCAGGATGTGTACACGAATTTCACGAAGGGCGTCGCGGAAGGACGCCACATGACGGTCGAAGCCGTGGACAAGATCGGCAAAGGCCGCGTCTGGACCGGCGCGCAGGGCAAGGAACTTGGCCTGGTGGACGAGCTCGGCGATCTCGATCGCGCGGTCGAAGTTGCGAAACAACTCGCCGGCGTTCCAGCAGAGCGGCGCGTACGCATCGTACGCTTCCCCGAGGAGAAAACTTTCCTGCAGATGTGGCTCGAGCGGCAGAAGGACGATTCCGCGCAGCTTTCTTCGATTCAGGCTGCTGTCGAGCGGCTGACCGGCGCTTACGACACGCCGCAAGCCCGGCTGCCATTCGAGCTGCAGATTCGCTAAGCGGCCTGCTGCAACTGCGGCGCCGAAGCGCGCGCCGCGATTCGCGGTAGTTCGCGGCTCGCGCCTTCCGCTATACTGATAAGCACGGCGCGGTACCCAAGAGGCCTAAGGGAGAGGTCTGCAAAACCTCCATTCGTGGGTTCGAATCCCACCCGCGCCTCCAACGTTTTTCACGATAAAACGCCAGCTCGTAACGCTGCCACGCGCACGCAAAGCAACAATTCATCGCGCCCCGGTCTTCTGGAAAAGATGATAAGGATTTTGCGCGACAAGTTTGTATCGGCCCGTTGCAAACACCTCGGGCATCACGAGGCGCACTTCATCCTTTTCCAATGTTGAGTCGTCGAACAGAATGAATCCGCCGACCTGAAGAAAAGCGTCGCAATTCAAGAAGTCACGCCTGGCGTAATCGTAAGTGTGATTTCCATCTACGAAGCAAAAACTGAGCGGCCCTCCGAGGTTAAGCGTCCGCCCAAAAACGTCGGTCTTGGATTCTGCCGCCTGCCAGCACTTAAATAACTCATCAGAATTCATCTCGAATGTGAAGGGCAGGTCATCGCTGCTGAACAATCTAATGTTGCGGATGTAGGAGTCCCGCGCAAGCTGCTCCAGATCCTTGTAATGGATCGCTGACTGCCCGACATGGTCAGTGGAATTCTCCGGCTTCTGAAACTCCCATTTGTCGCAGGTGATGAGCGGGTTCGTGACGCCATGCTTCCTCTTGAAATAAGTCAAAAGATTTGCTGACAAGCCGCAGTAGGAACCGATTTCCAGCATCGGAGCCGCGCTCGGAAGGTGTCGAATGGCGTAGTCGAAGGAATAGAGATTGCCCCTTTCCAATATTCCCGCATTTATGTAGCACAACTGCGTGACGTACTCATCCTCAAGGTAAATGATTGGCTGGACTGGATCGAGTATGCGCGCCGCCTTGCGCAAAGCACGGGCCGCGACATTTCGTAGCGAACTCATCTCTATTGCATTCTCCTGACTGGCCGCGATAACGGCATTCGATAATATGCGCTTCGACTTGTAGGAATCGACTCGCGATTATAGGTCAGCAAGACTGATTCTCTCGCACCTTCGCGGAACTCGCAGGCTCCGGCCAAACGGTGCTCTAAACGGTGGTCCGTTACCGACTATTTCTTACGGCTTGGCGATCAGGATGGGCTGCGGATCGGATTCGCGGCGATAAAACACGCGCGGGCGCTGCGTCTCGCGATCCTTCAGCATAATGCCACGCGACGGCTCGCCTTCCACAATCGAAATGTCGCGGCCCAGTGCGGCCATTCGCTTCATGCCGTCCATTTGCAGTTCCGGAAGACGGATCGTGGTGTAGTCGAGCCATTCGCGCAGCAGGATCTGGCCGTCCTTAGGCGCGTCATCCGCTTTGCCCTGCTTCAATCCTTCTTCTACTAAGGCATAGGTGAGCAAACCGTGGCCATACTGCGAAAGTTCTAGCGCCGCTTCATTTCCCTGTGCTGCGGCGAGGATGTACATGCCCTTCTCGTAAGCCAACTGCGCGAGACCTTGCGAATTCATCGGTCCCTGCCGCGGATCGTCGGCTTCGAGCGTCTTTCCGGATTGACATGCATCAATCACCAGCACGATATACGCGGCGTCAATCTTCTCGACGAGCGATCCTAGCTCGAGGTCATTGATTGCGCCCGGTATGGTGTCATCAGCAGCGCTTCGCGCGGCGGCCCCGTCTGTTCGAGCCACCTGGGTCGCCTGAGGCTCGAAATCGTGCGCGATCAGATAAAAGCGCTTATTCTCTTTTCCCGGAGCCGCGCCGTGCCCCGCGAAATAAATGAAAATCGCGTCCTCGGGCTGCGCGGGCTCGATCTTGCTTAATTCTGCAGGAGCCTCTTCGGCCAGCGGGCCGCTTTGCGAACCAGCCAAGCGCGCGAGGGCTTGCAGGATGTTTGCCTTAGTGGCCTCGCGATCCGACAAGAAGATCACGCGAATATCACCGAAGGAGCCGATTTTCGCCTGCTGCACGCGCAGCTCGTCACTGAACGCGCGCGCATCATCCACCGCGTAATGCAAATTGAATTGCGAATCGGCGTATTCGTTGATTCCTACGGCGAGAATGTAGGCGATTCCCGCTCGCTTCAGGCTATCGGCGCCGTCGAAACTGATTTCCGTGTCCGCGCTCTTCACATCTTCACGATTGAACGCGTAAGCGACCAAGCGTTGTTCGCCCGCAACCGCGGAGATTGTGGCATCCAGGGTTGTCTCCGAAATGCCGTTCGTTAATACGTCTCCGTGCCAGATCCTGACCAGCGATCCATTGCGGAATAACCGCACATCACGAACTCCGCTTCCGCCCCGATGCGTGGAATCCGCCGGCGCCTCCTGCACTTTTATCTTTACGTTCACGGTGCGGGCAGAATCGCTCGCGCCTTCTCCCTCGGGCATCCCTTCGAGCGATAATTCGAGCTGCGGCTGGCGCCGATCCACCTGCGAGATTTCGCGTTTGGTCTGCGGAAACTTTCCCGCCAGAATTTCCGCGAGCAACCCGGGATGGTAATACTCGCGAAAGAAAACCTCGACGGGAGCGACATTGAACGTGTTTCCTTGGAAGCGCCATAGTATGCGCTGCCATCCGCGCGGCGAGCCGTCGAAAAGTCCGTTGGGACTAATCACCAGCCAATCCCCAGCAGATGTCAAAGAAATCAGCGTGGCCATCAACTCGCCCGTGTGCGAATCCCACACCCTCGTGCCGCTGTCCTCGCTCGTCGTAAAAATCCATCGCGCATCCGGGCTGAAAGAGACATCCCACGCAGAACTCGGCGGGTGTAAAGTCCGCACCTCGCGGCCAGTGGCCACTTCCCAAACTTTGACGTCGTAGCTTGCCGCGGCCAGCCAGCGCCCATCGCGGCTGAACGTGACCGCGGTCCCGCTCAAGCCAGGGAATTCTCGTACGATTTGTCCGGTCTCGACGTCCCACAGTCGCACGACGCGATCCAAGATCCACTCGCCGCGTTCGAATCGCTGCACAGCTCCCGATGCCGATGCCAGCGTGCGCCCGTCGGGACTAAATGCCACCGCAGCAATCTCTCCTTGGCTGCCGACCAGCGTACGAATCTCGCGCCCCGTACTGACATCCCACAATTTGATGGTCTTGTCGGCGGGATGATCGCTTCCCTGCGTCTTTCTCCAATCCAAGATCCCGCCACCGGATGCAAGAACGCGCCCATCGGGACTGAACGCCACGGAAGTGACTTCACCCGTGTGCCCGGTGAGCGTACGCAGTTCCCGTCCCGCCTCTACATCCCAGATCTTTATCGTTTTGTCGCTGCTCCCCGACGCGAGCAGCTTTCCGTCAGAACTGAACGCGACGGCATTGACACGATCCCCATGTCCGGCCAGCTCCCGCTTGATTTTTCCATCACGCGCATTCCATATCCGCACCGATTTATCGACGTTGCCCTCGCCGTAGTAAGGCTGTCCGGCCGCCGATGCGATCCATTGCCCATCGGGGCTCATGGCCACAGACGAGATCATACCGGTGTGCCCCGCCAGCACATGCAATTGCTGCCCGGTCGTCAAATCCCATAACCTCACCGTGCTGTCGTCGCAGCCGAGTGTCAGCGCTTTGCCGCTCGGCGCCGCAGCTAGCGGACGGATTTGGCCAATCACCTCACCGCCAAGAATACTTTTTTCCCGCCAGCTCTTCGTTTCCCACAGTGCAATTCTGTCGTCCACTCCCGCGGCCAGCCACTTCCCGTCAGGACTAAAGCTCACCGCGAAATTGGAGGAGAAATTTCCGGGAAGGGGCACTGACTTAACCAGCCGCCCCGAATTTATTTCCCAAATTTCAATGGCTCTCCCCACCAAAGCCGCAAGAAGACTTCCATCCGGACTAATCGCCAGACAAAACGAAGCGTCTCCAGGCCTCGGGGACCATGTGCGGATTTCATGCCAGGTGCTCGTATCCCACAGCTTGACGGTTCCGCCCGCGTCGCTGGATGCGAGCCAGCGGCCGTCTCGACTGGCGGCCACCCCCAAAATAATATTTTGATGGCCCGCCAGGACTTGGATCTTTTTCTCGTTGCTGATCTTCCAGATGTCCAAACTCTTCCCCGCCGCCGCCGCGAGCCAATCTCCATCCCCGCCGAAAGCCAGGCTGTTCACCTCTTCCGTCCCGCGCAGCACCTTTGCTTTCTTCGCTGCTGAAATCGGCCACACCCTGATCAGTCCGTCTCTGCTGCCCGCAGCAAAGGTTCCTCCGTCCGGACTCACGGCCACCGACCACACGGGGCTTGGGCCGCTCAAGCTGCGCAACTCGCGCCCCGTCTCGATGTCCCACAATTTCACCGCACCTTCGGTCCCAGCCGAAACCAAAACCTTGCCGTCGGGCGTCACCGCCATCTTCCACACCATTCCACGATGACCCGCAAACGCTCTCAGCTCGCGCCCAGTCTTGAGATCCCATAGTTTGAGTGTGGTGTCCTGACTTCCCGATACCAGCCAGCGGCTCTCGGGCCCGAAAGCGATGGACATGACCGGCTTGTGATGCCCCGATTCCATCACGAGTTCGGGCTGCGCTTCGCGGTTCGGCGGCGCAGCGACGCCTTTTGAAGAAGTCTGCGCAAGTGTGCCGATTCCGCTGAGCAGGAGGGCGACAAAAAGAATAAGTAGGCGCAAGCTGTTGGCTCGGAAACGATGCGGCTAAGAGATAGCTACTTGTTTATCGTAGATTCGAATCGCGGTGATCGGGCCGGAAATGAAGCCTGCCGCTGACAAGTGGTAACAGCTCGCTCCGCGCGGCTGCACATCACGGACGGGCGGCGTTCACTTCAGCTTTGCATATTCGGATTTGGCGGCAACGAGGATGGGGATGTCGGGGTCGGCGTCTTTCCACAGCGCGAGGAAGTCCTGATACGCAGCCTGGGCTTTGGCGGTGTCGCCCGATAGTGCGTACGCACGGCCGAGTCCCAAGTGCGCCAGCGCGCCGATTGTGCCGTTCTGGATCACGCCAGAGTGGTCGAGAATTTTCTGAAACTCGGCTGCGGCTGCGCTGCCTTGGTGCCCTGCCAGATCAACTTCGCCACGCAGGTAGACGGGGTAGAGAGCCTGGCCAACAGAACCGAGTTCGTAGGGAGCAACAGGGGCCAGCGCTTCGATTGCCTTGCTGGCGCTGCCCCCCTGCAGAGCAGCAGCCGCGCGGATTGTGGGCAGATAATTGGATTGCACAATCGTGTCTTCTGGGAAGCGCTTGGCCAGTTCGGCGGCCAGCCGCGAAGCTTGAGCGGCGTCACCCGCCAGAGCGAATGCGAAGGCCGATATAGCTTCAACATCTCTGCCGGTCGAGAGAGCCAGCGCGGCCTGTGCCTGCTGCTTTGCCAGGCTCATGTTGCCCACCAGCGCCTCGCGCCAGGCAGCTTCAGCCACGTCTCCAGCCGCCGCCTCTTTTTCATCAGCGCGTTGGGCCGATTCGGACGCACGCCTCGTCAGTTCCCGCGCTTTGGCAAACTTCCCGGCATAAGCGGCCGTGTCGGATTCGGTATCGAGCATGACGTCTTCGAATCCGGGCTTTCCCATCAGCGCTGCCGACTCACGCTCCATTCCGGCCGCATCGTGTTGCAGGAAATCAATGGCGTAGAGCTGAAGGTGATTTGCAGGATTATCCAGATTGTGGGCTTGCGCCTCCTGTGCGGTCGCCCGGGCTTCATCGAGGCGGTTAACACACACATAGCCGGCAACGAGGTTGCTGTACCAAAGCCCGCTTTCGGGACTAAGTCTAAGCGACTCCTGGTTCGCAGCGAGGGCTTTATCGTAGTCGCCGAGAGCTTGGTAGATGGAGGCTACGTTGCCGGGTGGAATGTCGTCGCGCGGGTAGGTCTGCGCCCACAACTCATAGGTCTTGCGCGTTGCTTCCATGTTCCCGGTGACGTACTGTTCATAGTGCGAAACGATGTAAAACTTCTCGCGCTCGCTCACCCGTTCGCGCAGTTCGTAGGCCTTGCGGATATTTTCGGCGGCACGAGCAATCTCGCCCAGGCCAACGTCGTTCGTTCCCAGCCGCCCGTAGGCCATGGCAAAATTGGGGTCCAAGTTGACAGCGCGCTGGAACAACGGGATGGCGGCAGCGTTATCGCGCTTCACGACCTGCGCCTGGTAGCCCAGACTGTAGGCCTGCAGCGCCTCCAGCGATGGCGTGGTCACGTTCTCTGCCGGCGCGTCGTACTTCTGGACCGAGGCCAGCGATTCGCCCAACTTCACGCGCACTTTCGTCGCCGCCTCGCCCAGCGCTTTCAGCACCTGCTCTTTGCCACTGGCGGTGGCCTGTTCGTTCGCCAGCACGTCCCCGCTGCGGCAGTTCACAGCTTTTAGCCCCACGACATACTGGCTCCCGAGACTCGAAATCGAGCCTTCGATGCTGGCAGCACCGGCAGCGCGCTGGCAGATTTCGCGGGCCAACTCGCGCGTGAGCCGCGCGTCCTTGGGTTGCGCCATGAGCGCGAGCGTCTGCGCTACGCGTTCATCGGAGAGCAAGTTCAAAAACGGCGACTGCTCCAGTTGCGCCGAGAGCCCCTGCCGAAGCGTGCCATCGAACACCGTATCCCCCGTCGTGTTTGTGAAATCGGCAAGCACGACGGTGTCCTTCTCGGTCAACGGCGCTGCGTGACGTGACCGGAAGTAGAGAGAGATAGCGACCACAGCAGCAACCACAACGACAGCAGCGGGAATCAAGATCTTCCAGAGTTTGCTTCCTCCAGTGACCGGAACCTCAGAGACTCTCACTGCAGCCGATGATCCAGTAGCCGGAACAGAACCCAATGACGCCACAGGTTGCTGGACGCTCGACTGAGAGCCTGTATCCTGCGCCGCTGCCACGGTCCCCGAGCCCGCCGCGATCATCCGGCTTGTATCCGTGTCGCGCTTCAGTCGTTGCAACTCCGCCCGCATCTCGTTCGCGTGCAGGTACCGCAGATTGCGGTCTTTCTCCAACGCCCGGTTGATCACATCTTCCAGTTTTGGCGGAATGTCCGGATTCAAGCGCATCGGCGGCGCGGGAGCGCGTGTCAGGATGGCGTTGGTAATGAGCGCCGAACTGTCTCCACGGAAGGGCAACGTCCCGGTGGCCATCTCGTATAGGACGACGCCAAAAGAAAATAAATCTGTGCGTGCATCCAATTCTTTCGCGCCCAATTGCTCGGGCGACATGTAGGCCACCGTTCCGACGGCAGTTCCCGGACTGGTGAGATGCTCCGCAGCGACTTCCCCCATCGCATTCGTGGCAGCAGTAGCATCCGAGGCTACAGTTTCGCGCTTCAACGTC
>Ga0310038_10000166_pt1 | contig 70244 bp, 62 predicted proteins | sample Sb_taG_6_FD_200461 | JGI IMG/M metagenome (GOLD analysis project Ga0310038, IMG submission 200461) | Peat soil microbial communities from Weissenstadt, Germany - Sb_50d_4_PS metaG (v2) (version 2) | ecosystem: Environmental > Terrestrial > Soil > Wetlands > Peat | place: Germany: Weissenstadt... | reverse complement strand
TTTGCTTGACAACCTGGCGATCAACGTCGGCTACTACTTCACCCACTCCAACGAAAACAATTTCATGGTGGACAACATGAAGAACTACGAGCCGAGCGCAAGCGCAAACTCGACATTCCTCGGCAACACCACCATAACTCCCTACAACGTCAATGTCGCATTCATAACCCTGAAATACAAATTTTAAGCCAAGGAATGAAAGGAATAGGAGGGGCGTTGGCGCTGCCCGAAGAGTGAAGCATCACGGCGCCGAACGGCAACGCCTGTGTGTGGCGAATTGCTGATTTTGGGAAAATCAGTAATTCGCCACACACACGATACTGAAGCACGCATAGGAAAGATCCTTTGGCATCGGGTCTCTCGGACGGCCGGCCCACGCGTCATGATTGGAACCGTGGAGCCTGATCGTCTAAATTGATATATTCTGGATTCATAGGCATTGTACGCATTGGTTGATGGCGTCAAGGCATACCTGCTTCCCTTCGCAGCGGCACTGCGGAATCAAGTCGAGGAACAGGAGGATCCGGAGATGAAACGAAGAGTCGCGATAGTCGCCGCGCTGCTAGTGCTGGCGTTCGCCGCTCCGGCCTTGGCGCAGATTCGGATTACGCAGCTTGGCGATTACGACGAAGTTCATCAATGGCACGACGCCGGCTGGTGGTGGACCAATCATCCGGATTGGGTCCGCAGCCACCATCCCACCTGGTGGGGCGACTACGATGACGGCCATGTCTGGCGACCCGCCGGATGGTGGTGGCAGAGCAATCCTGGTTGGGTTCGCCGCCATCACCCCGAGTGGTGGGGAGACTGGGACGATAACCATGTCTGGCAACCCGCGGACTGGTGGTGGCAGCATCGGACGGACTGGGTTCGCAGCCATCATCCCGAATGGTGGGGGGATTATTATGAAGGCGCGTGGTATCCGGCATCGTGGTGGGTGGTAAACTTTCCAGATTGGGTGCGGTTATACCATCCGGAATGGTGGGGTGCTCCATATCAAGGGGTGTGGTATCCGGCCTCATGGTGGGCTGTAAATCAGCCCAATTACATCGTAGAGAATCACCCCGATTGGTGGGGCGATTACGACGATTCTGGTGTCTGGTATCCAGCCAGTTATTACTATGCGAATCGCCCGCAGTGGGCGGTTACGAATCATCCCGATTGGTGGGGTGACTACGACGACGAGCATGTTTGGCGCCCTGCCCCTTACTGGTGGCAGCTTCAGCCTGAGTGGGCGGCGGTTCATCATCCCGATTGGTGGGGCGACTTCGACGATCGTCACCAATGGTATCCAGCTTCATACTGGTGGCATCGCGATCCCGATTGGGCCCGGGACAATCACCCCGATTGGTCGGGCGACTTCGACGACCGCCACGTGTGGCACAGTGATGAGTGGTGGCAGAGGCGCGATCCCGGCTGGGTAAGTGCGCATCACCCCGACTGGTTAGGCGCTTACGACCAACAGCGCAACTGGCACAACCTCTCCTGGTGGGGTGCCCGCGATCCAGCGTTCATTCAGCAGTCTCATCCGCAGTGGACCTTCGCTTTGCAACGGGCGATCGTCCAACAGCAGGTTCAGCGTGAACGCGCTACCCAGCTGGCAGCAGCCGTTGCGAGTCAGCAACGGCAAGTCATCGCTACCAACCACGAGCTGGCTCAGACGTCGGCCCGCGAGGTTGCCCGGCAACAGCGGCTGCAACAAGAAGCCGTGGCGCTTCGCGACCAACAGCTGCGTTTACAGCAGCAGGCACTGCAACAGGCGCGCGAAAAGAACCTTCTGAACGAGCAGCAGCTGTCGCAACTAAAGACCGCACAGCAACAAGCGGAACAGCGCGCGGCCCAGAAGGCAGCGCCTCAGCACGAAGCTCAACAAAAGGCCGCCGAGGCCCAGGGTGCCGAGCAACAGCGCGCGGCCGAGAAAGCAGCGTCTCAGCACGAGGCTCAGCAGCAGAAGGCCACCGAGGCCCAAGGTGCCGAGCAGCAGCGCGCAGCCGAGAGGGCAGCGTCTCAGCACGAGGCTCAACAAAAAGCCGCCGAGGCACAGGGTGCCGAGCAGCAGCGCGCGGCCGAGAGGGCAGCGGCTCAACGCGAGGCGCAGCAACGGAAAGCGGCTGAGGCTCAAGGTGCCGAGCAACAGCGCGCGGCCGAGAGGGAAGCGGCTCAGCGCGAGGCTCAACAGAAAGCCGCCGAGGCCCAGGGTGCCGAGCAGCAGCGCGCGGCCGAGAGGGCAGCGTCTCAGCACGAGGCTCACCAGAAAGCCGCCGAGCCGCAGGGTGCTGATCAGCGCTCGCGACAGGAGCACAAGGTCCAGCAGTAAAGCAGCTGAAGCTCACATACCCAGAGGCGGGAAGCACCGATGGCGTAATGCCGACCGGTGGCGTCAGAACTATCCCGACTTCTTTCGCGAGGACTCCCCACCCGCGATCAAGAGGCTCATGCAACTGTCTCTGAAAGGTTACTGACGTGCGGCGGTCGTGCCATGGCGGCGGTGGCGCTGGCGAACAAGAACGCGCGCATCATCTGGGCGTTGCTCACGCGCGGCGATAACTATCGGCCGGCAGTCTCTGCTGACCAGGGTAACAAGGCGGCTTGATCAAACGCTCTTATCGTAGGAACACGTCTCACCATGGTTGCGGAGGTCGTTTTGTCGGTGATGGGTAACCGGTCGGACCGGCGCTTTCCAAACCTGTGCTGTGCCTGGGCCCTCGAGGCCGTTGAGTTGACCAGGAGAAGGCGCGCGGATTTCCATCAGGGCCAGGAGCGTACTATGAAGCTCCTTAAACAGGCCGAATATATGGCTGCAACCGGCTTCACCCTCCACCCGACAATCGCCTTTCGCTCGGGGCTGGGTCCATATAAGGCACAGGCGGTCGGCCGCAATATCCTCGAAATCGCCTACCACCTGCTCAGCGAACAGACCACCTACCGGGAACTCGGCATTGACTACTTCGACCGTTACCGCGCCGAACGATTAAAGCGCCGCAGCCTCGCCCAACTCCAGCGCCTCGGATACCAAGTCACTCTTGTGCCCCTTCCTACCGCCGCTTAACCAGCATTTTCAGGACAGCCACACGATCACCGGCTGACGCAGGACGATGTTTTCGGCCTCGAGTCGCGCCCGAGGCCTCAGGTGGGACCGCGCGACGAGCAGGAGCTTGATCAAAAACTCGACCATTGGCGTCCCAGTATCACAGCCTGACCTGCCCGTCATCCCGAATTAGGTTCTCGGTATCGACAGCATAAGTGTCGTCGAGTTTTTGCGGACCACAATGGTCACAAGTCGTCCATGTCGCCCGGCACCCATTGCCACATGGCGAGTTGCCTGAGCTCCGGCTCCTCGCCCGTTGGCCAGAGGTAGATCTCGGAGGGCACCGGTAAGAAACCGACCGCACGCAAGAGCTTCCAGTGCCGCCATCTTGGCGGCGCCGAAAATGTAAGATGGGTACAGCCGGCTGCTTGCGCCGTCTCGATGAGGTGGAGTAGCAACGCCGAGGCGAGGCGGCGCGGCGAAACAGGGATCACAAATTCCATCACCCAACTCGCCTGCCTGTCAATTTTCAACACGTAGTAGCCCGCCAGCTTGCAGCTGTCCACTAGCGCGAAAGCGAGGTACCGCGCCGTTGGATGCCCGAGGTAGCGCCAATTCAGGAACTCGGCATCGTGCGGCGACCAGAAGCCGGGCCAGGTCATGCACCGCTCGGTGACCTCATCAACGCTCGACTCGAAGCGTCGAACCGCTTCGAACGCGAGGCCGGCCTGGCCTTGGAGTACGAGCTTGCGCCATGCCGTCAGAGCAGTGTCCACCACCGCCCCGCCGGCTGCACTCACGAAGGCGGGCCAGTTATGCTCGGCGAGGTAGGCTTTGGCGTTCAACATCAACACGGCCTTGGGCACCGGCCCCACGATGTAGGCGGCGCGACCACGCTTGATTCCCGCCCCGCGCGATTTCGCGTTGGGCCAGCTCAGCCCGATAGCTTTGGCTTTCCATGCATGGGAACGCCACGCCTCCGTGCGCACTCCATCGATCCCTTGGCGCTGCCATCCCGGGGCGACGACCGTATCACCATATTGAGCGCCTTCCACACAATGCGCCCCCCGCGCCATCGGCCATGGCCAGGAAGCCTCGCTGCTTACGAGCCGCCCGCTGGCGCGGTCGAATACTACCCAACAGCGCGCTGTGCCATAGGGGTTGCGCCGGTAGATCCAGTCATACCGCGCGCGCGACCGCTTGAAGCCAAAGGCGTCGTTGACCAAGTCGTAGATACCATCGAATTCCGCCGGCACCGCCCGCCGGATGTCGAAGCGCGGATGCATCGACTCCAGTTGCGCCGGAGCGCGCAGCCACTCTTCAAAGCGGTCAACGCGTGGCAAGCGGAAGGGCGCAGCCAGGGGAACCGCCGATCCTGTTTCGGGCTCAATCACCGATCATTCATCCCGATATTTTCCAGATTGATGGACACTACCCCTCGGGACGCTTTTAGCCAACGTCGGGAAGCTCCGGTAAACTTTTGACCGAGGACATTCCACATCAAGATAAAGAAACACAGGTTGGAAAACCGCCACCCGTGGAGTGTTATCTCTGCGAGGCTCATTCGCAAGATCTGCTGCGTGCCCTGAAATACAATCGCTTACCCTGTGCGTGGCGAATTGCTGATTCTTGGGGAAATCAGTAATTCGCCACACACAGGCTGCGCGCGGAGAGTCACCAGCTCAAGGAGCTGCTGGCCGAGCTGATGATGGAGAACCGCCTGCTTAAAAAAAGCGTGCTGGGGGATGGGGAGGCCGATATATGAGGTACGCGGCCGCCGAGAAGCTGGAGATCATCCGTTTGGTCGAGCAGTCGTCGCTGTCGGTGCGGCGCACCCTGGGGCAGCTCGGCATCCCGCGGTCCACCTTTTATTGCTGGTACGATCGCTATCGAGCCCGTCATGATGAAGACCTCGAGGATCGCACCCCGGCGCCACGGCGGGTGTGGAACAAGCTCCCCACTGCGGTTAATCAAGCGGTGCTCGAGCTCGCTCTCAAAGAGCCCGAGCTGTCGCCGCGGGAGTTGGCCGTCTCGTTCGTCGACCAGCAACAGTACTTCGTCTCGGAAGCCTCGGTTTACCGGCTCTTGAAGGCGCACGACCTGATCACCAGCCCCGCCTTCATCCTGATGAAAGCGGCCGACAGCTTCGCTCAGCCGACCACTGCGCCCAATCAGCTCTGGCAAACCGATTTTACCTACCTGCGGGTGATTGGCTGGGGCTGGTTCTATCTGTCGACCGTGCTCGATGACTTCTCGCGCTACATCCTGGCCTGGAAGCTGTGCACCACCATGACCGCCACCGATGTCTCCGATACACTGGTGATGGCCCTGAGCAACTCCGGGTTGGAGCGCGTCCGGGTCCGGCATCGGCCGCGCCTGCTGAGCGACAACGGGCCGTCCTACCTATCCGCCCAACTCGGCTCCTGGCTCGCGGAGCACGGCATGACGCACACCCGCGGCAAGCCCTATCACCCGATGACCCAGGGCAAGATCGAGCGCTACCACCGCTCCATGAAGAATCAGATCCTGCTCGAGAACTACTACCTGCCGGGTCAGCTTGAACAGCGCCTGGCCGAGTTCGTCGATTATTACAACTCGCGGCGTTACCACGAAAGCCTCAACAACCTAACCCCGGCCGATGTCTACTTCGGTCGTGGTCAAACCATCCTGAAACGGAGGGAAAACATCAAGCTGAAAACCATCGAGCTACGACGCCGGCTGCATCATGCTTCCGCAGCCTCAAGTTCAACCCAGATGGACCAGATCCTCTCTTAATTCTATTGCTGACTTGTCCAAAAGGTTCTGACAACGTACAGTTCCCTCCATTCGGCCGCCACCGTGAAAACCTCGTTCAGATCGGTGTATCCCATTCCGGCTCCCTGGAGTGCCTCAAGAATAGCCGGCTTGTCGTCCAGAATGCTCCGCGCGGCGATTGCGGCGGCTCGCTCCAGTTCCGGTCCTGGCACCCGCCATCCACGATGTCCCTCCGATGTGGAACCTCTGACCAGTGCTCGTGATACGTAGTACCGATACCGCCGTCCGCGCCTCACGGCACCCTGCGCATATAACGGCTCACCAGTTTCATCGAAGACTTTTCCAGCGAGCGGGCTCGGTGGTGCTTTGGTTCGGGGCTCGGGAGTCCGGGTGGCGCGATCCTGCAGACTTTGCTGAACTTTCTCCCAGAGCTCACGTTCCAGGATCGCCTCATGCTGCCCTGGATGCCGCTCCTGCTTGTGTCGAATCTCGCCGATGTAGATCGGATTGGACAGCAGTTCGTACAACGCGCCGCGCGAAAAGCTCTGCCCGCCTGATCTGATTCCCTTCCTGGAGACGCGGATCTTTGACACGACTCCGTCCCGGTCGAGATCCTTCTTCAGCTTCGGGACAGACCCAACTTCCAGATAACGGTGGTAGATCTGTCGTACGGTGGTGGCTTCCGCCTGATTGACGACCAGACGGCGATCGTGGACGTCGTACCCGATCGACGGACAACCACCCATCCAGATTCCTTTTCGCTTCGAGGCTGCGATCTTGTCCCGGATCCGCTCTCCCGTAACCTCGCGTTCGAACTGTGCAAATGACAGGAGCACATTGAGGGTCAGCCGGCCCATCGAGGTGGTGGTATTGAACTGCTGGGTGACCGCCACAAACGAGACGCCCTGCGCGTCGAAGACCTCGACCATCTTTGCGAAATCGGCCAGCGATCGGGTAAGCCGGTCGACCTTGTACACGACCACGACATCGATCAGGCCATGGCGGATGTCTTCGAGCAGCCGCTGCAATGCCGGTCGCTCCATGGTCCCGCCCGAGACACCGCCGTCATCGTAGGCCGTCTTGACGAGTTTCCAGCCCTCGCCTTGCTGGCTCTTGATGAATGCCTCGCAGGCCTCGCGCTGCTCATGCAGCGAATTGAAGTCCTGCTCGAGGCCCTCTTCGGAGGACTTCCGCGTGTAGACGGAGCAGCGGCGGATAGCGTTACTAGCCTGGTCCATTGCCTACCTCCTTTGCCGGTGCCTTAAGCCCGAAGAACAGAGGTCCCGACCAGTGGCTGCCGGTGATTACACGAGCCACCTGAGAGAGTGAACGGTAACGCTTGCCGCGGAACATCGCTCCGTTCTCGACCACCATGACCTCATGTCGCGTACCGCCCCATTCCCGGATCAGGATTGTGTCGGGCCCGACTTTCCGCATCGGCACGACCTTGGTCGGCTTGCGCGTCCGGGCGCCTTCGGCGACGCGCTCAAGCAATCGTCGGGTCGCCGGTTTGAGACCGCCCAGCACTTTCTCCTGGGTCCGGTACGCAACCGCCCGCCTCAGCAGGTCTCGGCTCAGATGTGGCGGTGCTTCGATTTCGTATAGAAGCTTCCACCGGGTTCTCAGCTGACTGAGATCGAGCGATTCAAGACCGGCGATTTCTGCAGAGAGTCTTTCGCGTTCCTTGTCTGATACGTTTCGCATGGCTGCCCGCCTCCCCGGCAGGTGGACAGACACATTGCTCTGTGTCCGCGCACAGTCCAGTCGTGAACTCGCAGTTCTTCCTACTCCGAAGCTGGCTTTGAAGGAGCAGAACCGAGGAATGCGGCCAGTAACGCCTGCGAATCTGAGCCATTCCTTCGAAGCGGGCTACTAAAGCGTGGACTCGGAAAAGATACCAAGGACCTTCATAAGACTCGCTTGCGAACTTGGACCGCCACTGACATTATCCATGTCGTGCCAACCGTCCGGAAAATCACTTCGAAATTGGCCACTTAAGGTCATCGGCTAAACGAAAGGAGCGTACCTTGGACATACAGAAAATCTTGTCAGAGCTGAAGGCAGAAAGAGATCGGATTAACCGGGCTATCGAAGTGCTTGAGGGAAGAGCCTCCTCATCGTCTGCTATGAAGACGCGTGCAGGCGGCGCAAAAGCGTCTGGCCGGCGTCGTGGCGGAATCACGCCGGAGGGCAGAAGGCGTTTGTCGGAGGCCATGAAAAAGCGCTGGGCGGAGAGCAGGAAGAAACGTTCCTAGCGCCGGGCGAGTTTCCCAAGCACTTGGCCCAGCGGCGACCACTTACAGCACGGGCTGTTAGCGGACACCCTCCGGCCATCCCCATCCCCTCTGACTCAACCGTCAATATCAAACCCCAGCAGACGACCTACTTACTAATCGGCTTTTTCCGTACTTTGTTAATTAGGAGTAGCCGCGCGGGTCTTACCCATCTGAAGCGTGTGTGTTGCAGGCCTCGGGCGTGTTTGTGGCTCCTAGTTTACCCTTTATGGTGAACAGCTATGGACAGTTATGGTCAGAGGCAGGTGGCTCAGCCAGCGATGCCGGGACGTTCGCGGCAGCCGAGGGGGCGTGCTTGAAGTCAAACAGGTCCTCCAGCGCGCTGGCTGCGGCGTCGCGGTGGGTGAGATGGGCGCCTGGCATAAAGCGTTTCTCGATCAAGGCCAGAATTGACGTATGGTCACTGACCACATGCGAGACGTAGGCCGGCTTGGCGAACGGTGAAACGGCGACGAACGGAACCCTGATACCGAGCTGATGGAATGCCGCGCAGCCGGGCGGGAACGGCCCGCCGGGAGGCAGGGAAGGACAAACCGACTGGGCTTCGGTGAAGCTCTCGGTGCACTGCGCGCCGCCGCCCGGCTGAAGAGAGCCGGGCGGATTGGAATTGTCCGCACACAGACCAGGAGCGATCTTGTCGGGAGGGGTGGCGGCCAGCGGCCTCACATGATCATAGGCTCCGCCATGCTCGTCGTAGGTGAAAAACACGATTGAATTGCTCCAGGCAGGGCTGCTGCGAATCGCGGTGATGACCTGCGCCACTTCCTGCTGGCCGGCCCGAATGTCGCGGGGCGGATGCTCGTCATTTTCCAGGTCGATCCACACTACCTGCGCCAGATTGCCTGCGGCAGCATCGTCATAGAACTGCGACATCAGCAAATAATTGGGCGAGGTTGGGCGGAACAAATGGCCATACGGGCGCGAGGGCTCGAGTATCCCCGGGATGCTGCCGTCGGGAGGATCGTAATATTCCGACCAGCGGATGCCGTGGGCGTCCAACAGGTCGAATATCGTGCCGGTAATCGGCTTAAAGCCCTCCGGCGGCGGCGCATCACCACTGGAATCAGAGGGCGTCACCACGTGTCCAAAGGAGGTCGCGGCGAGCGAATAGAAGCGGTTCGGACTGGTCGGACCAATTTCGTCACAGAAATAGCTATCACTGTTCGCGAAGGTTTGGGCCAATTTGTAATAATAGGGTAGGTCGTCCTGGCTGTAGTACCCCATCGTGTCATCCTTGTTGTCTTCCTCTTTCTCATTGACGCGCACGAAGCCGTCGGAGGTCGATGCCGGCGTATTGTTGGGGTCGCTGTAGTTAAGCTCGTAATGGGAACCGTGCCAGGTATGGTCGAGATCGGGCTTGACGCAATAATTGGAATCCTGATGGGACTCGACCGTCGAACCATCGCTGGCGACGTTGGAATTACGGCAGTCCAGGCTCGAGCCGCTTACTGAGCAGCTTAAGCCGTTGACGCAAGTATGGTCGTCTGCCTTGCATGCGGAGCCGTCCTTGGCTGGCGCGTGGTAAGGCCCGCCGGGAACGTAGGGCAGCGCGCCAAAATAGTTGTCGAACGAATGGTTTTCCTGCATCACGATGAAGATGTGCCCGACCTTGTCCAGGCCGCTCGTGGAAGTCTGCGGCACCGACGACCCGCTGCGGCCACATCCGCTGGCCAGCGAGATAGCGACCAGAAAAACCAGCGCGATCGCTGTCGAACAGTCACGGCGCCGTGAGAAGCGGTTATTCCTGCGATCTGTCAAGATCTTGTCTCCTATCGGCTTAAGCCGGGATTTCCGTTTTGAACTCTGATTCAGGCTCCACGTATACAGCGACCGGCCTGGCTTTGCACGGCTCCAGTTGTGGTTCCTTTGCATGAACGGACAGAGGCTATCTCTGTCAGAGACGTAAATGCAGTTTGCGCGACTTCATCAACGGGAGTATAAGTTTTGCCAAGGTTTAAGTATCAGCAGTATTAGTATTCCTTAAGCCATATTACCGGTGGCTTTTTCATCGCCGAGCATGGGAGCAGAAGGAAATGAACAAGTACGCAGGAAAAGTGCGTATCGTCGTGCTCACGCTCTTGTGCGCGTCGTGCGGCGGCAGCTCGGGTGGCGTTCCGCCAACGCCGGCGCCGAACGCGACGGTTCAGGTGCCTGGCCTGATGAAGGTGGGACGATGGGCCCCGGCGGTTGCGCTCAAATCGGGGGACATGCTGGAAGTAGGAGGACTCGGTTCGCTGACGAACGAGTTGCTCGCTTCCGCCGAAATATATCACCCCAAGACTGACAGCTTTACGCCGGTGGCAAATCAACTGCCAATCGCGGCGCAGTATCTCTGCCTGGCCGCGCTCAACGGCGGCACGGCGTTGGAGGTGGGCGGACGCGACAGCAGCGGAAACGCTCTATTGCAGGCCGAGACTTATGATCCCGCGAGCAACAGCTTTGCGCCGACTGCAGGCCCGATGAATGACCCCCGTTTTGGATGCACTGCGACCACGCTCCAGGATGGAACCGTACTGATCGCGGGCGGGATGGATAACATCAGCGGACACACAACCGACACCGCCGAGATTTACGATCCCGCTTCGGGCGCCTTCTCCTACACCAAGGGCGATATGATCGCCCCGCATTCGTTTCACGCTGCGGTCCTGCTCGCCGATGGCAAGGTTTTGGTGGCCGGCGGGCTCAACGGTACAACGGCGCTAACGACCGCTGAGCTTTACGATCCGGTGTCAGAGACCTTTAGCGCCACCGCGGTGCCGCTTAACTCGGCCAGATACGACTTTGCGGCAATTGTGTTGGCCGACGGCCGTGCGCTTGTGGCGGGGGGCGCGGGTTCCAGCGCCCTTGACAGCGCGGAACTGTACGATCCAAGCAGCTCGACCTTCAGTTTCACTGCCAACCAGATGAGCACCGGCAGATGGGCTCCGTCCGCCGCGCCGCTAGCGGACGGAAACGCGATCGTTGGTGCGGGAAGCGTCTCTTTCCCAGCCGAGGTACCGGAGGCCGGCTTCGATCTGTTCGATGCCTCCACCAACACTTTCTCTCCGACCGGTGCGCTTCACATTGCGCGCTGGGGGTCGGCCGCCGTGGTGCTGCCTGACGGCGCTCCTCTTATTCTTGGCGGAATCGACGATCAAGGGACCAACAACGGAAATTACGAGCCGAGCGGTGAAATCTACAGCCCCACGGCGGGGACGTTCACCGTGACCGGCGGCCTCAACGCTCTCAGGATCGCATATGCCTCGGCGCTGCTGCCTGACGGCCGCGTCTTGATCGCTGGCGGCGCCGACCAGACTTCGGAGCTCGAGACGGCCGAAGTGTTCGATCCGAAGACCGGATATTTTCTGCCCACTGCTAACAATCTGGATGTGCCGCGCTCGTCGCTCAACGCGGTTACCCTGCGCGACGGCAGAGTGCTGATCGCAAATGGCAGTACCGGCGTTACGGCGGAACTCTTCGACCCGAAAACGATGAGCTTTTCGCCCACGCCCGGCCCGATGATAGCCCCGCGTTTCGTGGCGACCGCCACTGTGCTTGGTGATGGTACAGTCCTGATCGCGGGCGGACTCGACACGAGCGGCAACGCGCGCGACACGGCGGAGCTCTACAATCCCGGGACGGGAACCTTCACTGCGACCGGGACGATGACCTCGCGGCGGGCAATCCACACCGCCACGCTGCTCGCCAACGGCGAAGTGTTGCTCGCCGGTGGAAGCACCAGTGATTCCTATTCCGGGGCCCTCGATACCGCAGAAATCTACGATCCAACAACCGCAACCTTCACCGCAGTGCCGAACACGATGACCTCGGCGCGTGTGAGCGCGACTGCAAATCGGCTTCGCGACGGCCAGGTCCTGATTGCCGGCGGCGTCATTGCCGATACCAGCTCGGTTGCCACCGCCGAGTTATTCGACCCCAAAACCGGCAACTTCACTCCAACCGCGGGCGTGATGAGCAACGCGCGGGCTTTTCAATCTTCAGTCAGCCTGCCCGACGGCCGCGTCGTGATCGCGGGCGGAAGCGTGATCATTGTGGTAAAGGGAGTCCCATCCATCAAAACGACGGCCACAGTGGACTTTTACGATCCTTCGACCGGTCAGTTCCACGCAGGGGCACCAATGCTCTCGCCGCGCGACTTCTTTACCGCAACGTTGCTGCACTCGGGAAAAGTGCTGATTGCGGCCGGACGCACCATCAGCGTGACGGGTATCGGAATCGCGGCGCTGGAGACCGCCGAGATTTACACCCCGTGAAAGGAGCGGCGACAGCAACGTGCCGACGGCACTCTGGTAGCTGCGCATTTCCGAGAGGGAAAGATGAAGACTCGCATCCTGTGTATCGTGATTTTCACGCTCTTGTGCGCGTCGTGCGGCAGCAGCTCGGGTGGCGCCCCTTCAACGCCGGCGCCGAACGCGACGGTTCAGGTGCCTGGCCTGATGAACGCGGGACGTATCGCCCCGGCTGTTACGCTCAAATCGGGGATTGTGCTGGAAGTTGGAGGAGTCGGATCCCTGGCAGGCGTGAACCTCGCTTCCGGCGAGATATACCACCCGAAGACCGACAGCTTTACGCCGGTCGCGAATCAACTGCCAATCGCGGCGGAGAGTCTCTGCATAGCCGCGCTAGACGACGGCACGGCGTTGGAGGCGGGCGGGCTCGACAGCAGCGGCAACGCCCTATTGCAGGCCGAGATTTATGATCCCGCGCGCAACCGCTTCGCGCCCACCAAAGGCGCTATGAATGACGCCCGCTATGGATGCACTGCCACCACCCTTCAGGATGGAACCGTGCTGATCGCGGGCGGAGGCGTTACCGGCGGACACACAACCGACACCGCCGAGATTTACGACCCCGCTTCGGGCGCCTTCTCCTACACCAAAGGCAATATGATCACCCCGCACGCGTTTCACGGTGCGGTCCTGCTCGCCGATGGCAAGGTTTTGCTGGCTGGCGGGCTCAAAGGTACAACGGTGCTGGCAAGCGCCGAGCTTTACGATCCGGTGTCAGAGACCTTCAGCGCCACCGCGGTGCCGCTTAACTCGGCCAGAACGGACTTTGCGGCAATTCTGTTGGTCGACGGCCGCGCGCTTCTGGCGGGTGGCGCGGGTGTTTCCAGCGCCCTTGACAGCGCGGAACTGTACGATCCAAGCAGCTCGACCTTCAGTTTCACTGCCAACAACATGAGCATCGGCAGATGGGCTCCCTCCGCCGCGCCGCTAGCGGACGGAAACGCGATCGTTGGCGCCGGAAGCAGTGCTTTTCCATCCGCGTCACCGGAGGAGGCCAGTTTCGATCTGTTCGATGCCTCCACCAACACTTTCTCGCCGACCGGTGCGCTTCACATTGCGCGCATGGACGCGGCCGCCGTGGTACTGCCCGACGGCGCTCCGCTTATTCTCGGCGGAATCGACAATCAAGGAAACAACAGCGGAAATGGCGAGCCGAGCGGTGAGATCTACAACCCCGCGGCGGGAACGTTTACCGTGACCGGCGGCCTCAACGCGCTTAGGGTAGCCTATGCCTCGGCGCTGCTGCCTGACGGCCGCGTCTTGATCGCCGGCGGCGGCAGCGAGACTTCGGCGCTCAATACGGCCGAGCTGTTCGATCCGAAGACTCGCCATTTTACCCCCACCGCCAACAATCTTGAGGTGCCGTGCGCGCCGTGCAACGCGGTTACCCTCAACGACGGCAAGGTGCTGATTGTAGATGGCAGTAGCGGCGTTGCCGCGGATCTCTTCGATCCGAAAACGATGAGCTTTTCGCCCACCTCCGGCCCGATGATCGCCGCGCGCCCCGCGGCGACCGCCACTCTGCTTGGTGATGGCACAGTGCTGATCGCGGGCGGACTCGACACGAGCGGCAACGCGCTCGACACGGCGGAGCTCTACAATCGCAGCACGGGAACCTTCACGGCGGCCAAAGGGACGATGACCTCGCCACGCGCAAACCACACCGCCACGCTGCTCGCCAACGGCGAAGTGTTGCTCGCCGCTGGAAGCACGGTTTCCGACACTTCCGGCGCCCTCGATACCGCAGAAATCTACGATCCAAGAACCGGAATGTTCACCGCAGCGCCGAATACGATGACCTCGCCGCGTGATGGCGCAACTGCAAATCTGCTTGGCAACGGCCAGGTCTTGATTGCCGGTGGCGCCATTGCGGATGGCAACTCGGTCGCGACCGCCGAGTTGTTTGACCCCAAAACCGGCAAGTTCACTCCAACCGCGGGCGTGATGAACAGCGTGAGGGCTTGGCATTCTGCGGTCTACCTGCCCGACGGCCGCATAATGATCGCGGGCGGCGGCATCAATATACCCGTCGCTGACGCCGTGACGACGGCCACAGTGGACTTTTACGATCCGGCATCGGGTCGGTTCCAGGCCGGAGCAGCGATGCTCTCGCCGCGCGAGTTCTTTACCGCAACGTTGCTGGACTCGGGACAAGTATTGATTCCGGGCGGGCTCATCGAAACCTCTACGATCGGATTTGCGGCGCTGGAGACCGCCGAGCTTTACACCCCGTGAAGGGAGCGACGACAGCAACGTGCCTGTGGCACCGGTGCTACCGCTGGCCCGGGCTGTCCGTTCTTGGACGTATTGCTAATCCCAACTGACACGGCTCGTCGTCATGATCGCCGCGCGGGCGCGATACCTTCGAGCCGCCTATCTGGGATCCCAGGGCAGGGGCAGAGGTTCGCCTTCCGCGGTGCGCACGCGCACCGGCGACATCCCCAGCGTCACCACCTGTGTGTGGCGAATTGCTGATTCTGGGAAAATCAGTAATTCGCCACACACAGGTTCGAGCGCAGCACTCCCAGGGTGATCGTCAGCGACAACGGCACGGAACTAACCAGCTGCGCAGTCTTGCGCTGGGCCACTGGTCGTCTCGACCGGCACTACATCGAGGCGGGCAAGCCCGTGCAGAACGCTTTCATCGAGAGCTTCAACAGCCGCCTGCGCGACGAATGCCTCAACGAGCACGTCTTCCTAACGCTCGCCGAGGCGCGCGAAACGATCGCGGCGTGGCGTCACGACTACAATCACACGCGACCGCACGGCAGTCTCGGCGCCTTGACGCCGACCGAGTTCGCCATGCGTAAAGGACAGGAAACGCAACCGCCCGAAGAGGGCCAAACAACCGGCGGACTCTACTTATGATTGGCGGGAAATTGGGGAGCACGCCACTTGGTGAAAGCGCCAAGAGAAAGAAGTCGGATCCTCCTTCCTCCTCTGAGAAAGAAACTCCGAGATCCGATCACAGAGCTCCAGAGGAGTATCGCGTATTATGATCACCAATTGATGCAGAATTTCATCCAATGTTCGAGGCATGTACCGTTGTGGGACCTGGTATCATCAGCACTACGTGGGTTTTGGACATCGTCATTTAGCGGGACGCATCCGAGTGCGGCTAGGCCTCCCGCAACAAGCACTGCGGCAAAAATGAGGAACGCTGCGAAGTAATTGTGCGCCGCATCATAGAGGGATCCCGCCGCGAGCGGTCCCGTTGCCGCCCCGATCGTTGTGAACACTCCACTTAGGCCCAAGAGGGTGCCGAACCGTTTGAGCCCGAGCGAATCCGCCGTCAAATCCGGGACCAGCGCAAGCGGCGCTCCGGAGGCGAGGCCGTAAACAACGGTGAATGCGGCGAGAATGACGATGTTGCGCGCCCCGAGCAGCATAATTTGCCCTGCCGCCGCGATCGCCATTGAGATTGCGAGCGCGAAACGCCCACCGATCCGGTCCGCGACTGCTCCGATCAGAGGCTTACCAAGCGCAGCGAGGCCGAACGTTAGGCTCAGAACCAGAGCCGCATGGGTTGGGGCGTACCCGATTCCGATCAGGTATGGGACCATGTGAAGTGAACCGCCGGTTACCGCGAAAGCAAAGGCGAATTGCACCGCCGCGATCATCCAGAACGAACGGCCGCGCACCGCCTCGGTGATCTCAAGCCCCGAGCCTGACGATGGAGCCTCAGCCAAAGCTCCGGATTCCGGCCTCGTCCTTACGACGGCGAGCACCAGCGGTACGTTGACCAGAAGCATCGGAAGCGCCAGAGCTACATAACCTGCGCGCCATCCCGCGCGTCCGATCGCGTCAGCCGCAACCAGCGTCATCAGCATTCCGCCCAGTGAGGTTCCAGACATCGCAAGTCCGAGTGCGGTGCCGCGTCGTTCGCCAAACCAGTTTGCCAACACCTGTGAACACGGCAAGAGCGTGGCGGCGGCGATCCCCACCCCGAGCATGGCGTATGCGATCAGGAAAGTGTCATATGAATTTGCGCGGCTGGCGAGCAGGAGCGCCGCGCCGCTCACGCATATGCCAGACGCAATCACCGCGCCGGCCTCTACCCGGTCGAGTAGCCAGCCGAAGAAGGGCGCGCTCACGCCCGCGCTGAGCCCGAGCACCGTTTGCAGAGAGGAGAGCCGCGCGCGAGTCCATCCGAAATGACGCAATAATGGTTCGAAGAACACCCCGGCGGTGTTGAAACCGGAACCGAAAACTAGGAATAGCGTTAGGAAGAGGCTTGCGACGATAAGCCGCTGCTGACGGTTCCAGGTTTGATGGCCCGCTTTCATAGCACGCGGACGGCCTCTTCGATTCGTCTTGCGAGGGCGGTGTAATCGTCGCCCTGCAGATGGAGCGGTGCGCCGAATGCAATCGATCCGGCGCCCGGATGGACCATCGAGGCGCCGCGAGGGAGGATGCGGTCGAGGCCGCGCAGCCGCACTGGAATCACCGGCAGGCGCAGCCGCGCTGCCAACATCGCCGCTCCCGGCTGGAACGCCTCGATCTCGCCGGTCACCGAGAGCCCGCCTTCGGGGAAAATCAGGATGGACCAGTTGTCGCTGACCAGCTCACCGATATGACGCAGCGTCTGACGGGTGTCCGCCTCCTGCTGCGAAAGCGGAAATCCGTTGAAGAACAACGCGGCGACGAAGTAGCTCGTGCTGGCGACGAATCGGCGCCATCTCGAATAGCGCTCGGGATGGAAATGCGCCTCGAAGAATTCCTTGAGCATCGCGGGCGCGACGCGGTAGCGCCAGCGCGCAGGCAGCGCCGTGAAGATCGCCGGAACATCTAGGTAGCTCTGGTGGTTGGCGGCGAAGATCACCGGCGCCTCGATCGATTCCAGGCGTTTCAGCCCCGTGACCGTGAGCTTGATTAAGAGCCGGGTCATCGGAATCGCGAATCCGGCCAGCCCGGCCCGCCGGATGACGCGTGCGGCCACGCTGCAGTTCCAGGTGTTCGCCTCGAAGGATTCCTCGCGTAGGGCCGCTGGGGCGTGCAGCATCTTCGCGAGATCCGCGACTTTGTATTCGCCTGTGAAAACGGCCTCATCGATGGTGGCGTTGAACTGCTGTTCAAGTTCGACGAGCAGTTCGACGCGCTCGAGCGAGCTTAGCCCCAGCTGATCGAGAGTGGTCTGGGATGTGATTGCGCGATCGGGCGCATATCTCGCGATCAGTTCGCCCAACTTGTCCGCCGGTTTGGCGGCGCCCGCCGGCGCGCCGGCTTCGACCCATTTCTGGATCGCGCTGCGCTTGAGTTTGCCGGTTCCCTCGACACGCGGAAGATCGCCGGCGGTCCATACCGAAGCAGCTCGTATTCTCTGATGCGCTTCGAGTCGCGCGTTGGCGAGACCGACCACCTGTTCCTTGTTGGCGCCTGGTTCAAGCACCAGCACGGCGTGAACACGATCCTTGCCGACCACCGCGCAATCGCGGACTCCCGCAAGCGCGTGGATGACGAGTTCGACATCCTCGGGAAAAATCTTCAGCCCTGCGGGCGTGATGATCATTTCCTTCTTGCGTCCCCGGACGAACAGATGGCCGGCGTCGAGCTTGCCGATGTCTCCGGTGTGGAACCATCCGTTCTCGAACGCTTTCAGGCTTTCGGAAGGCGCGTTGAAATAGCCGGGAGTGATCATGTCGCCGCGCACCAGGATTTCTCCGTCCGCAGCGATTTTGACTTCAACGCCGGGCAGCGGTTGCCCCGCGCTCCCAAAGGGATGCCCGTGAAACGGATGGCTGAAGCTGATGACCGGTGCAGTTTCGGTGAGACCGTATCCCTGCACGACAAGGAAGCCGAGGCGCGACCAGAACTCCTCGAGTGCAGGTTCGAGTGGCGCGCCGCCGACTACGACACCCCAGAACTTGAGTCCGAACATGCGATGCACGCGCCGATAGCGCCACCATCGCACCGGCCAGTGCGAGTCGGCGGAAGGCAGCGCGGCAGTTTCCGGAAACCTGCGCACTACGTACTGGCGCATCACTTCGAGCATCTTGGGAACGCAGATCAGAAAAGAGACGCGGCGGCGGCGAATCTGTCGCACGACCTCCTGCGGACTGTAGCCGCGAATTAGAACCACCACTCCGGGCAGCATCGGCGGGAAAAACATCGCCAATAGCTGCCCGAACATGTGGCTCAGCGGAAGCAGGTTCAAGAAGCGCAACGGAAACAGCGGGCGCACGTAGCCGCGATACTTCATCACCTCGCGCTGGATCGGCTCGAGATCGGCCGCGAGGTTGCGATGGGTTATCACTACGCCCTTGGGAGCCGCGGTCGAACCCGAGGTGAAGACCAACTCGGCGGTATCGTCCGGAGAAATATCTTCAACGGGCGCGGGCGAGGCGGCATGCAGATCTACTTCGCACAGCCGCCAGCAGGGGATGTCCAATCCGGTTGCGGGTAGATGGACGTCATCGCCGATCAACACCAGCCGCGCGCGCACTACCTGCTGCGTGTTGCACATCACGTCGGAGGAGGAGCGGTAGTCGATCGGAACTACGATGCTTCCGTTGAGCAGGCAGCCCCAGAACGCGGCGATCCATTCGGGACGAGACTCGGACCAGATGAGAACTTTGTCGCCTTTGCCGATGGACTCGCGCCGCAGCCGCTCAGCGAAGGCGCGGCTGGCCCTTGCGATCTCGTCGTAGCGATAGCTCCAGCTCCGGTATCCGTCGTAGTAAACGACGTACTCGGAGCGAATGTCGGCAAATTGACGGAACAGGTCGAGCAGTGTGCGAATGCCCGCGCTCGATGAAGGCTTAGCTGGCTCATCCGCCACGCGGATAGGCAGCAATGGTGGAGCGGCATCGTCGGACATCGTACTTAATCCTGATCAGGAAAGAAGCATTTCCTGTGCCGGCAAAAGATGGACTCGATCTGAAACTGACCTATGCCTCTGAAGGGAACACCGGGCGCCCTCAGATGCGTCGTTCGGCAACTCAGGTTGGCTCTATCATACTGATGCTGCGCTAACGCATACCCGAAGAGGAGCGACAAACGGCGCTCCGACCACGACGTGGCATCCGGTGAGCCGTGGGAAGTGGAGCTGAAGGTCGGCGGCGCGTTCGCGGATCTGCGCCTCCATGGCTGCGGTCAATTCAAAATCACGTGAGGTAATTTGAACGGGGCGCTGCATTTGAATTCACCATCCTGGGCGTCGAGTTTTGAGAGGCATACTCCGGTGAAGTTGCAACGGATGTGCCAACTTAAAGCGTTCCCTCCCGTCTTCCTTTTCTCTCTAGCTGGTGCGCGAATGCAGGTAGGCCACGCAGCCGTTTAAGGTGGTCATTCGCGGATAGTCCGCTTCCGGAATATCGACTCCGGTCGCTTCGTGAATAGCGATCGCGAGGTTCAGGATATCCATCGAGTCGAGGTCGATTTGCTCGCGCAGATCGACGGCCGGATCGATTTCGCTCAACTCGACTTCGGGCGCGATCCTATGTAGCTCGCGCAAAAAGAGCGCCTTTATCTCGTCGTCGGTCACAGGTTCTCCGGCTCCTGTAATAGGCGCTCGATGGCGGTGAGGAACAATGCGCCTCGATGACCGTCGCTCGCACGATGGTCGCCCGACAGGCTCGCCATCATAACCGGTCTCGCGCCGACCATTGCGCCGCTGGCCCACGGGCGCTCGACGATCTTGCCGAAACCGACTAGCGCAACCTGCGGCGGATAGATGACTCCGAAGACGCTTTCGACACCCTCGTCGCCGAGACTGGTGACGGTGATTGTCGCATCGGCGATTTCGGAACTGCGAAGCACTCCCGCGCGCACGCGCTTAACCAGATCGCGCAGACTCACCATGATCTCGCTGAGGCTCTTCCTGTCAACATCGTGAATCGCCGGCGCGATAAGGCCGCCTTGCCGGATCGATATCGCGACGCCGACGTGAACCGCCTCGCTCGGTTTGAACGCGCCATCGATCCAGAAGCCGTTCATCTCGGGTATCTCATGAGCGGCGAGCGCGACGGCCTTCAGCAGCACCACGGAATAGAGCAGCCTCTCCGTCACCGGACGCTTGAAATTCTCCGCCCGCAGCCACCCCATCGCCTTGCTCATGTCGATGTGAGTGCCGAGGTAGTAATGAGGTATCTCGCGCTTCGAGCGCGCCATCGCCGCCGCGATCACTTTGCGCATCGCCGCATGATGATCGATCGGCGCCACGGCGGCCTTCGGCCGCGCCGCTGGTCCTGGTTCTGCAATGGGCGCGGCAACCCGAGGTGCAGGTGCTGGCGTCGGCGCAGCCTTAGCGGCGCGCTCGACATCGGCCTTGGTGATCGCACCTTCGGGACCGGTCCCTGTGACAGTCGCAAGATCGACCTTGAGTTCCATTGCGACTCGCATCGCGAGCGGCGAGATACGCGCGCGATGGGGCGCGGCAGGCTCCGGCGTCGGCTTTGCCATGACACGCGCAACAGCAGGCGGATTCGGTGGAGCGGGCGCGAGAACTACCGGCGCGTGCTCAGCGGGTTTCGGTTTGGCCTCGGGAGCGGCAGGGACAGCCTCGCCATCTACGGCAAGCACAGCCAGCAGCGTACCGACGGGGACCTTTTCTCCTTCGGGCACGACGATCTTTTGGATGACGCCGGTCTGGAAAATTTCCACCTCGATAGTGGCCTTCTCGGTATCCACCACGGCAACTATATCGCCGCGCTTGACCGTATCGCCCGGCCTCACCAGCCATTGCAGGACAGTCCCGGCTTCCATGTCGGCGCCAAGCGAAGGCATCAGGAAATCAGCCATGACCGCCCATCATCCGCGTCACGGTTGCGACGATCGTGGACGCTTGCGGCAGCGCGGCGTCCTCAAGATGCCGGGCATAGGGCATCGGAACTTCGGCGCTGCAGATGCGCTCCACCGGCAGGTCGAGCTCGTAGAACGCCCCTTCCATGATGCGCGCGCTGATCTCTGCCGAGATGCTACCGCTGCGCCATCCTTCGTCGATAACCACCGCGCGATGCGTGCGCATGACCGAATCGAGGATCGACTCAGTGTCGAGCGGCCGCAGCGTGCGAAGATCCACGACCTCCGCATCGACCCCAGACGCCGCAAGTTGCTCGGCAGCTTGAATCGTCTTGCCCAGCGTGCCGCCGTATGTGATCAGACTCACGTCCGTCCCCGCACGCCGTACTGCGGCCTTCGAGATCTCGACCGCGCCCGCATCGACGGCCATCTCGCCCTCCATGTTGTACAGCGTGCCGTGCTCGAAGATGAGCACCGGGTCGGGATCCTCGAGCGCCGTCCATAGCATCCCACGCGCGTCTTCCAGGGTGGCCGGCGCGAGCACCTTGATGCCGGGAATATGCGCGTACCATCCTTCGAGGCTATGCGAATGCTGCGCCGCGAGTTGCCGGCCGGCGCCCGTGGTCATCCTGATCACGAGCGGAATGTTGATCTGGCCGCCCGACATATGGAGGATCGTCGCCGCGTTGTTCACGATTTGGTCGAGCGCTAGCAGGCTGAAGTTGACCGTCATGATTTCGACGATGGGCCGCATGCCGTTCATCGCCGCGCCGATTCCCGCGCCGACAAACGCGGATTCGGAAAGCGGGGTGTCACGGATGCGATCGGGGCCGAATTCCTCCAGCAATCCTTTGCTAACTGCGTAGCATCCGCCGTAAGCGCCGACATCTTCGCCCATCAGAAAGACGCGCTGATCGCGGATAAGCGCGTCGCGGATCGCCTGGCGCATCGCCTCGCGATAAGTGATCTTCACTTTCTGCGCGTCCGGGCTCACCTCGGCTTCTCTCCCGAGTACGCGAAACGCGTAAGGTCTTCGATCGGCTCCCAGGTGCCGGACTCGGCGAATGCGATCGCTTTTTCGATCTCTGATGCGACCTCATCTTCAATGCGCTTCATGTTCGCGTCATCCAAAACGCCTTGTGTTGTCAGACGATTCTGAAAGGTCGCGATCGGGTCTCGTTTCTTCCATTCCTCGACTTCGCGCTTGTCGCGATAGAGCTGCGGATCGTACATCGAGTGCGCGCGGAAGCGATAAGTCCGGAATTCGAGAAAGCACGGCCCCTCGCCGGAACGCACGGCGAGCGCCGCTCGCTGCGCAGCTTCCTCGCACGCGACGACGTCCATCCCATCGACCGGCCACGAGGCCATTTCGTATGCCGCCGCTTTCAGGCTCAGATCGGTTTGCGACTGCGCGCGCTTGAGCGCCGTGCCCATCGCGTAGAGGTTGTTCTCGCAACACATCAGGACCGGGAGCTTCCACAGCGCCGCGAGGTTCATGCATTCGTGAAACTCGCCCTCGGCCACAGCGCCGTCACCGAAGAAGCATGCGGTCACGCGCTGCCGATGTTGCAGCTTGTCGGCCAGCGCGAAACCGATCGCCAGCGGCAGCCCGCCGCCGACGATTGCGTTGCCGCCGTAAAATCGCTTCGCCGCGTCGAACAGATGCATCGAGCCGCCACGCCCGCGGCTGCATCCTTCCTGCTTACCGTACATCTCGGCCATGATCGAGTCGGCCGAAACGCCGCGCAGGAGCGCGTGTCCATGCTCGCGATAGGTCGCGACGACAGCGTCTTCCGGCCTCAGCGCGCGCATCGCGCCGACCGCGACGGCTTCCTCGCCGATATATAGATGGAGAAATCCGCGGATTTTGGCCGCGCTGTACAGCTCGGCGGCTTTTTCTTCGAAGCGGCGGATGCGGACCATGTCGCGCAGCAAGGCGATCGCGTGCCCGGCGTCAACATTTGGTGTTGCGATGGTTGGTTGTAGTGCCACGATCTACGAACTCTCCAGCGTCGAGATGTCGCCCTCGGGAAGGCCGAGTTCGCGGGCCTTGAGCAGTCTGCGCATGATTTTTCCGCTGCGGGTCTTCGGCACGTTGGCGATGAAGTCGATTTCCTTGGGCGCGACCACCGCGCCCAACCGTTTGCGCGCGAAGCCGAGCAGGTCGCTGCGAAGCTCGTCGCTCGCTACGAACGCCGGTTTGAGTGAAACGAAGGCCTTCACGATTTCACCGGCAATCGGGTCCGGTTTGCCGATGACGCCCGCCTCCGCTACCGCAGGATGCTCCATCAGCGTGCTCTCGACTTCGAACGGCCCGATCAGATGACCCGACGACTTGATGACATCGTCGGCGCGTCCAACGAACCAGAAGTAGCCGTCGCCGTCGCGCCGCACGAGGTCGCCTGTGAGATACCATCCTCCCGCGAAGCATTTGCGATAACGCTCTTCTTCATTGAGATAACCGCGAAACATCGACGGCCAACCGGGCCGCAACACGAGTTCGCCTTCGACGCCGGCTTCGCGAATCTCTTCGATGGCGCCGTCCTTTAGGCGGCGCACTACGCCTGCTTCGATGCCGGGAAGCGGGCGCCCCATCGAGCCTGGGCGAATATCCATCGCGGCGAAGTTTGAAATCATAATGCCGCCGGTCTCCGTTTGCCACCAATTGTCGTGAATCGGAAGGCCGAACGCTTCCTGCCCCCATATCACCGCTTCGGGATTGAGCGGCTCGCCCACGCTCGCGATGAAGCGCAGATGGCGAAGATCGTATTTGCCGATCACCTCGGTCCCGATCTTCATCATCATGCGAACCGCGGTCGGCACCGTGTACCAGTTAGTGACCTTCTGCTTCTGGATCAACGCGTACCATCGTTCCGCATCGAACTCCGCCTCGTCGATGATGCTGGTGATGCCATTGGTGAGCGGCGCGATGATTCCGTAAGACGTACCAGTGATCCATCCGGGGTCCGCCGTGCACCAAAAAATATCGTCGGGATGAAAGTCGAGCGCGAAGCGGCCGGTCATATGATGCGCCACGACGGCCTGATGGACGTGCATCGCGCCCTTGGGCTTGCCGGTGGTGCCGCTGGTGAAATGAAGCAGCGCGAGATCCTCGGGATCGGTCTGCGGGATCTCGAAATCGTCGCTCGCGTCATTCATCAACTGATGAAAATCTTCGGTGTTTGGAATCGCGCGAATCTCTTCGGGGCTGCCAATCAGCAGCACGTGTCTGAGCCTGGGCAGCGAGGCGCACACGTCGACGAGTTTGCGTTTGTACAGCAGGGCGGTGGTCACCAGCACACGGCCATCGCCGATGCCGATCCGTTGACGAATCGGTTCCGGACCGAAGGCGGAGAAGAGCGGGCAGAAGACGTTGCCGTTTTTCAGCGTCCCGAGCGCGCTGATATAAAGTTCGGGAATACGCCCGGCGAGGATAAACACCCGCTCGCCCCTGCGGAGACCCAGGCCTCGCAACACATTCGCAAAACGGTTAGTGAGCAGCCGCATGTCGGCATATGAGAAATCGCGCGTGTCGCCGCCCTTGCCGATCCATCGCAGCGCCAGGTGATTGCGAATCACACCGGCCGCGTGACGATCGATCGCCTCGTGAGCGATGTTCAGCCCGCGGCCGGCGGGCAGGCCGTCGAGTTCGCGCCGGGCCGCATCCCACGAAAATCCTGCGCAGACTTTCTCGTAATCGAGCAGATTCGGGCCGACCGCCCATCCGCGCTTCGGCTTTTCGATAGTCTTGGAGATCACTAAAGATTGACTCTCCTGGGAGACCTGACGGAGGACCGATATGCCAATCGACCTGAGATTGGATCCAAACGAGATTCCTCTGCTCACCGATCTTTACGAGCTTACCATGGCGGCAAGCTATTTTGCGCTGCGATTCAATCGACCGGCATGCTTCGGCATGAGCGTCCGCCGCCTGCCTCCACGCCGCGGCTTCCTTGTGTCCGCAGGACTGGAGCGACTGCTGGAAGTGTTATTCCGACCTGATAGGTCTGGCCGACGAGACCGTGGCGCTCGTTGCGCGCCAATTCAATCCAATTCCGTCCGAAGTCGCGACACTCCTGTCTCTGCAATTCAGCGGTGGTCGCCGGCTCATGCCGCGTCCCGAGCTCACCGAGTCGCGCGATCGCTTCCTCAACTCGCTTGAGCGGCTTGACCAGCGTTACAAGGGCCTCGAGCAGCCCGAGGTCTATCCGGCGCTGTATACGTTTGCCCTCAGTACGATGCTCAATGAACAGAAACATCGCGCCGGGAAGTGCCACGAATATTCGAGCGCTGCTGAACCTTCATGCCAGTCACACCGCGCACTCGCGGCAGTCGGGAATGCGTTCATCTTCTACGAACGACAGCGCCTGATGCGATTTGGACCCGTAGCGGTAAACGGTAACGCCCTTGAGCTTGAGGCTCCGCGCCGCATCGAAGACTTGCCGCACATCGTCTGGTGAAGCACTGCTGGGCAGATTGACCGTTTTGGAAACAGCCGCATCGACGTGCCTCTGGAAAGCCGCCTGCATCCGAACATGATCCAGCGGACTTAACTCCAGCGCGATCGGAAAGCGCCGCTTAAGCTCCTCGGGTATCCCTGCAATCTCTCGCATCGAGCCGCGCTCGCAAATCTCTCTGATCGCGTTTGGGTTGCCGGGACCCAAGCCTTTAATCGCATCGAGCGCCACGCGGTTGACCTCAGTCAGCGTGCGCCCGTCCAGCGCGCATCTAACACTGGCGAGCGCGAAAAATGGCTCAATCCCGCTCGAACACCCCGCAAGCAGGCTCAGCGTTCCGGTCGGTGCGACGCAAGTTACGGTGGCGTTGCGTAGCGCTCGAATACCCTGAGCGGGCCAGATGCTTTCGGAGAGCGCCGGAAACGAGCCGCGCCGCTCGCCGAGTTCGATCGATTTGACTCGTGCCTCGGAGGTAAGCGTCGCGGCAATCCGTTCGCCGAGCGCCACCGCCTGAGCGGAATCGTACGGAATGCCGAGCCTCGCCAGCAGATCGGCCAGCCCCATAACGCCGAGTCCGATCTTTCGGGTCCGCCGGGTCGCCGCCTCGATCTGTTTCGCGGGGTAGTGAGATGCCTCGATCAAGTTGTCGAGGAAGACCACCGCGTCGTGAATCGCCTCCCGCATACGCCCCCATTCGACGTCCGCACCTGCAGCAAAGGCCGCGAGATTGATCGAGCCGAGCGTGCAGGATTCGTAGGGCAGCAGCGGTTGCTCACCGCACGGATTCGTCGCCTCGACAGCTCCGAGCGCCGGGGTCGGATTATGACGATTGATCTCGTCGAGGAAGAGCAATCCCGGATCGCCCGAGGCGTGCGCCGCCTGCACCATAGCGTCGAACAGACCGCGCGCATCGACAGTCGCGACCGGCAACTTCGTGCGCGGATTTCGGATTGAGAACCTCGTGCCCGTGTCAACGGCGTGAAGGAATTCATCGCTGATTCCCACCGACAGGTTGAAATTCTCAAGCGCATTTCGATCAAGCTTCGCGTTGATGAACTCAAGGATGTCCGGGTGATCGACTCGAAGCACCGCCATGTTTGCACCGCGACGCCTGCCCCCGGAACGGATAACCGTAGTCGCGTGGTTGAACAGTTCCATGAACGATAGTGGCCCGGAACTCACACCCCCGGTCGAATGAACCCGATCACCCGCCGATCTGAGTTCGCTGAACGAGAAACCGGTCCCACCGCCGGTTTGTTGAATTCGCGCCGCCAGCGCCAGGGCTCCGAAGATTGAATCAAGGTCGTCGCGCAACGGCAGTACGAAACATGCCGCCAGCTGTCCGTTCGGCATCCCCGCGTTCATCAGCGCGGGCGAGTTGGGGAGAAACTCAAGAGCGTCCAGTCGTTGGAAAAACCGCTCCTCCCAGTACCCCGGATCTTCCCCGAAGTCCCGCGCCGGAGCCGCCACCGCCCTAGCCACGCGGCCCAGCATCGCGGTGGGATCCTCAATCGGATGACCGCTCTCGTCGCGGCGCAGATAACGCTCGCGGAGAACAACCAAGGCGTTTCCCGAAAACCTGGCCATCCCGACCCTTCCTTTTCACGCTTCGTGCCGTTCTGAGGGTGGCGAAAAAGCCTGGCTGGACCGGCTGCGTCCGTTAAGCTTTGGTTCCATCGGGATCGTCGCGATATCCAGCGGCATCATCTATGTCAAACTTCGGCATTGACGTGAAGTTCGCGGCGCTGCTCGCCAGACTGGCACCGCTGATGCTGACAGCAAATGAACAATTTAGATTTGCGGAGGAACTGACGGTCACGCTTAATTTTCGACGTTTGAATCGGGACAGGAGCATTTAGGCGGTGGTGAAACAACGTCAGTCTTGAGTTCCGGAAGCGACGAGATAGACCGAACCCTCGGGCAACCGATACACGTGAGTGTAGGGAGGCCATCCTTCAATGCTTTCGATCAATTGGGGCTCTCCCTCGATTGCGTCCAGGACTTCTTCCCAATCTTCAACTTCAGCGTCCGCAATTCTGTGATAGCTGCCATCTCGCTCATGCACCATGAGACATTGGATCATCGATTGCACCTCTCTTGATCATCGGCATGGCCGCAATCCGACTGGCAACCGCGCCGCATAGCCTTTAAACCGCCTTCTTTTGGCCGACCGGTCAGCGCCTCGGCAGAATCAGAATGTCCACCGCAGGTTTTCTGCCCCGTTTACCTTGAATCGCGCATACTTCGGCCGTATCCGTCCGCCCTTGGTCCACTGCGCGGGAAGTGATACCTCCTCGAGCACCGCGATATCGACCTTGGTGCCGTCCTCACGCGTGAAGGTCCGCGTGCCGGAGTACTGCACAATGGTCGGGAGAATCATACCGGGCCCTTTGTAGCGAGTCTTGGTGGTGACGAGCACAGCATCGGGTTTCTGGAGTTTGTTGCCAGCCCGAATCAGCAACTCCTTGTCGGCGAGTTTGCGAACGATCCATGACTCGCTGATTACGTAGTAATCGCCTTTCTTCGGCCGAAATTCAGGCGGCACCATTTGTCCCGTTCCAAACCAGAAGGGAAGTTTGACGGAGCGATCCGCGCTCCAATCCGGCGCCCTCACATCGGCGATATGATTGTCATCACCGAGGATGAAACTATGCCCGCGAAATGCGGACTCTACCTGCTGCGCGCTGGCGTAATTCGTTGTTGTTACTGGTTGAGCCTTGGCTGATGCGGCAGCAAAGCCGACTAATAGTGGCAGGATTGCGAGCCAAAGATTTTTTCCATGAAGCATGACTACCACCCCTGCGGGCGCAATCGTTTAGTGCTGCGCCTGGGCTGATGCCCGCTCTGGCCGTGCGAGTTCCAGCAGGCGGATAACTTCGCCGTCCGCCAACTGATGAAAATCACGGTAGAATTCGCCGATTCCAAAGAACCTCGGCGGCGTACTCAAGCATACGATTTCGTCCACTTCGTCGCGCAGCGACGCGATGGTATCGGCGGGTCCGACCGGAACCGCGAGCACCACTTTCTTTGGTGCCTGATGCCGGATTCCGCGCAGCGCGGCGCGTATCGATCCGCCGGTCGCGATTCCGTCGTCGACGACGATCACGGTGCGGTCCTTCAGTTCGATGCGCGCACGTCCGGCGCGGTACAACAGGTTTCTCCGTTCGATTTCCTTCAGTTGGTTGTGAATCTCGCGCTCAAGATAGGCGCGCGAAACTCGCAGCGCGCTCACCACTTCGCGATTGAGAATCGTCTCCGGATGATCGCCGTCCACCACCGCTCCGACGCCCAACTCCGGCTCCCCGGGCGCACCGAGCTTGCGAGCGATTATTACGTCGAGCGGTGCGTTGAGCGCGCGTGCGACCTCGAAGGCGACCGGTACGCCGCCGCGCGGCACACCCAAAACTACCGGCTGCTGATCCTTGTATTTCAGCAGGCGCGTCGCGAGTTTGCGGCCGGCCTCGACGCGGTCAGCGAACACGAGGTCCTCATCTTCGTCGGGACAATCGGACGGCGCCGCTTCCTCCGCCGCGTCGCCTGTCAGATATTTCGCAAACCAATCGCGCGCCAACCTCACAACTTCCTCGAGAGTTCCCGGCTCTTCGAACAGATGAGTCGCGCCTGGAACGATCATCATCGACTTCTCGCATCTGAGTTGTTCGAACGCCTCCTCGTTCATTTCGATAACCGGACTATCGTCGCCGCCCACGATGAGAAGAGTGGGCGCCTTCACCCGATGAAGGCATTTCATCGCCAGGTCCGGGCGGCCTCCTCGCGAAACAACCGCCCTGATCGAGGAATCGCGTGCTGCTGCGGCCAGCGCCGCGGCGGCGCCGGTGCTCGCGCCGAAATATCCGATCGGATATTTCGCGAATTTCGCCTGCGAGCGGAGCCATCTGGTCGCGTCGACGAGGCGATGGCCGAGAAAATCGATATCGAAAACATTTTCGCGATCGGCCGCCTCATCCTCGGTGAGAAGATCGAAAAGCAGGGTGCCGATGCCCGCTTTGTGCAGCGCCTTCGCGACATAAGTATTGCGCGGGCTCAGCCTGCTGCTGCCGCTTCCATGCGCGAAGAGCACGATACCTTTAGCGCCCTGGGGTACAGTCAGGGTGCCTTCGAGCAGGATCGAATCAGAGGGAATCCTTGCCGGCTCACCTGGATGTTGTCGCTCCATGGTTGTCTTCCTGTATGCGGCTACTCTTGAGCGGCGCGCAGATGGTTGATGACGCCATCGACTCCGAAGATGTACCAGGCGTCTGCCTCGGCCATCTCCGCCTGGCGGCGGTTGGGCGCCACGCCCTCGAGAGTCACCACCGAGTTGCGCGTGCTGACCTTGATCGAGTCGGCGCTGACGAGGCGATCCTTTTCCAAAGCTATCGCGACCGCAGCGCTGATCTCGTCGTCGTTGTCGTCCTCGTACGGCTTGACCTCGATCCCGTTTACGACGTCGCGAGTGCCCGGGACCCACCATGCGAGCAGTCCAGCGACACGCTTGTGCGACAGGCTTTCGACCTGGCCATCGAGCGTCACGACTCCGTCGGCGACAGCGATCTCAATATAGTAGCCTAGGTCAGCGGCGGCCTCGACGGCAGCGATCACGCGATGCTCTTCAGCAGTTTGAATCCTGCAGCAAATGAAAGCTCCTTCCTGCAGCATCGCGGCGCGTAGGTGATCTCGGATCGCTCCATCACCCATCGGTTGCGCCGGAGCGACGCGGAGCCTGTCGACGATTCCTCTCGCGCCACGAATCGAAGCCGCCAGTTCCAGCGCGATCTTCTTGGCGGCAAGACTTTCGGTTTCGCCCTGAAGGACAAGGCTTCCGTCGGGTTGGTATTCGACGACAATCGGGTGCCGACGAAGGTCGACGCGCGGATCGCGTTGGAGAGCCGCATGAACCTCGCGTACGATTTCCGCTGATTCAAGCATTGAAACGCGCCTAGACCCCGGATGGATTGACCGTCTGATGCTGGCGCTGCGCTTCGGTCCACAGCTTCTTCAGGTCCTTGGGAAGCTGGCTCATCACGTCCCACGCCTCGCCTTCCTGGCCTGTCGGGCTGCTGAGCAACCTCTGCAACCCCGCGAAAACGGCCGATACTGCAAGTTCCGCTTCCGCATCGTCGCTGAGTCCGGCCATCCGGCGCACTTCCCAAATGAACTGATTCCCGCTGATGCGACGGACCTTGCGATCGGGGTGCTCCAGAGACATCCACATCATCTTGAGGCGCTTGGGGAGTTGCGCGGCGACATGCAGCGCTTCAGTCGGCGTGATCCGATCGCGCAGTTCCTGGAAGACCGCGAAGGTCAGCCCCTCCGCGCGACGCAGGTCACATCCGATGCGCCCCATCACATCTTTGAAGAATGCCTGATCTTGCATGATGAATACCTCCCTTGAGTGCTTTTGTAATTCGGTAGATCACGACACGTTTCCTCTGCTCCTTATACCACCGATGTCCGATTCGGGGGGTGACCGCAGTATCGCTTTTGGGACAACTCCCGCGGCAGTGGTGCCACGCGTGACAAAAAAGAGCAATCGTTCGGACGCTCGCCCGAAAAATGGAGTAAGATTGTCGATGGAGTTAGGTGAATGGTCCGTTGCTTGCTGAAGCCAGCGGCAATCAACCATTCCCGTTACATCAAAAAATCAAAATGGAGGACAAAAAAATGGGAGCACTTTCACCATGGCGGCCCTTTCGGGAGCTCGAACGGATCGCGCGACGCTGGGAATCGCCGTTCCCGCGCCTGTTCGAGGACTTCGAGGATAACTTCGAAGAGGCGTTCACGCCGGCGGTCGAGAGCTACGTGAAGGAGGGCAATCTCGTCGTGCGCGCAGACGTGCCGGGCCTCGAGCCCAAAGACCTCGACGTCTCCATTCTCGGCAACGTCCTCAGCGTCAAAGGCGAACGCAAAAGCGAAAAAGAGGTGAAGAAAGAGGACTACTTGCGCCGCGAGGTCTCTTACGGAGCCTTCGAGCGGCGGATGAGTCTGCCGGAAGGAGCAGCCACCGACAAGGTCAAAGCCAGCTTCAAGAACGGGGTGATCGAGATCACCGTTCCGCTGGCGAAGGAGACGGTGGCCAAAAAGGTGCCGATCGAGGCCGAAGCAGAAAAGAAGGTCGAGATTTCCAAAAAGTAGCTGTGCCGGCCCCGAGCCCGGCGATTCTAAATCGCCGGGCTCTGTGGCCTCCACGGAGGCGAGACCAATGAAAGTGAAAGATATAATGACTACGGACGTCAAGTGCTGCGCAGAGTACAACACCCTCAACACAGCCGCGCAGATGATGTGGGAACACGATATCGGATGCGTTCCGGTAGTGGACAAGGAAGGTCGCGCCATCGGGGTGCTGACCGATCGCGACATTTGCATGGGCGCGTATTTCCAGGGAGTGCCTCTCATCGGCGCGCTGGTGACCAGCGCGATGTCGAAAGAAGTTTTTTCTTGCACGCCCGAGGACGACATCGCGGCGGCAGAAAAGCTGATGAAGGAAAATCAAATCCACCGCTTGCTGGTGCTCGATGCTGGGGGACACCCGGTTGGCGTGATTTCGCTCAACGATATGGCGCGTGAAGGCGCGCGCGAGGCGGAGATGAGAACGGCGCGTCAAGTCAGCGACGCCGAAATCACAGGCCTGCTGGCGTCGGTCTGCGCTCCGCGCCATCGCATCATTCAGGCGCAGGCCGCGTAATACCGCGCCCCGTTGGTTGAGCTGCGAGGACCGCAAATGGCTTACAAGGAACTGCATTTCCAGTCGGAGGCTCGGGAAAGGCTCCTCCGCGGCGCGAAGGCGCTGACGGACGCCGTCAGGATCACGCTCGGTCCCAAGTCCAAATGTGTCCTGATCCAGAAGAGCTTCGGCGTGCCCGTGGTCTGCAACGATGGCGTCACGATCGCCAGGGAAATCGAACTCAAGGATCCTTGTGAGAATCTCGGTGCCCAAATGATCCGGCAAGCCGCTGAGCGCACCGGCGATGCGGTTGGCGATGGCACCAGCACCGCCACGATTCTGGCTCACGCAATTTTTGCCGAGGGCGTTCGCAACGTGGCTGCCGGCGCAAGTGCAATCGATTTGAAGCGCGGTATCGACCGCGGAATCAAGATCGCCGTCGAGTCTTTGCGAGGCTTGTCGAGGGCCGTACAGAGCCGTCGGGAGAAGGCTCAGATAGCGGCCATTTCCGCGCACAATGATTTAGCAATCGGCGAACTGGTCGCGGATGCGTTCGAAAAGGTCGGCGCCGAAGGCGTCGTCTCGCTCGAAGAATCCAGGACCACCGAAACACAGCTCGAGATCGTCGAGGGCCTTGCCTTCGACCGGGGTTATTTGTCGCCTTACTTCATCACCGATCCCGAAAAGATGGAGGCGGTACTGGAAGACGCGGCGATCCTCATCACCGACAAGAAGATCAGCGTGATGAAGGATCTCGTTCCGTTGCTGGAGCAGATCGTTCGCGCCGGACAGGCCTTGGTGATTATCGCCGAAGACCTCGACGGCGAGGCGTTGGCCACGCTGGTGGTAAACAAGCTCCGCGGCGCTCTTAAGTGTGTCGCGGTCAAGGCGCCAGGGTTCGGGGACCGCCGCAGGGAGATGCTTGAAGACATCGCGATTCTGACCGGCGGACGCGTGATCTCCGAGGCTGTCGGGATAAAGCTTGAGAAGGTGGAGATGACGCAACTCGGGCGCGCGCAAAGGGTGGTCGTCGATCGCGAGAACACCAAGATTATCGGCTGTGCTCCGCAAAATTATTCGGATGGCGGCCAATGACCTCGCATCGTGAGGTCTTTTGCATCCGGTAAGCTCGGGTCCTGAACAGGGGCGGTCGTGCCTAGGCTTGTTCTACTCCCCCGGTCGGCGATGTGAGGTCGCCTCATCGTCAACCCAGCCCTCCTCCGTGTAGGTCATTCCGCGGCGACCGGGAACTGTGCGCGCCGGTCCGGGCTGGTAGAGCGAGCAGGAAAGAGGACCGTAGCAGAAGGTCTCGGTTCGGTAGCGGCGCCGGCTCGGATTCCACTGATCAATGATCATCTCTACCGGCATCCGGCATCCCCAGATACAGCTGGAGCACTTCTCCTGAAAGATTCGCGCGGCAAGTCGCCGATGTCCGCGCTCGCGGTAGACCGCAAGCGGCGGTGGAACACCGCGCCACGGAGGTGGCGGTGCCTCGTCCTCATCCTCAGGTGGCCCGACTTTCAAGTTGCTGACCTTGTAGAATTCAACCGTCTCCAACCGCGCATCCGGAACCGGCTGCGCATCACCCGATACTGCGTTCCCGGCCCGAAAGTGGTGTTTGGTGTGCACGCCTTGCCCTACCCCGACGAGAAATTCTCGGGCTTCGCTGCCGACCCTGCCACTTACCTTCAGCGCGTAACCCAGGTAGGAATGGCTGCGTTGATCGAACGAGCGGGTCAATCGGATCCGTGGCTGCACCGAAAGCAACACACCCTGCCAGGCAATCTTCTCACCAGCATCGTTCCTCGAGACCATCACGCCGCAAGCCTCTGCAAGCTGTATTCGTGATGTAGTCCGCCTAAGATCGGTGTGGCCACGACTTGATGACCGACCGGAAGGCGGTGTCCGCAGGGTTTGACTCGGAGGTCGGCCAACCTCGGATCGGGAATGCCTGGTCCCAAGGCGGAATGTGGTCTGCCTCGGTTGTAGTGGGCCATCCACGATGCCAGGACTTTGCTCAGGTGCCCCTCGCTCAGCGGAATAATCCAGTCCAGACACTCCCGCCGCAGAGTCCCGATCAGTCTTTCGCAAAGCGAGTTCGCCTGCGGGCTGCGCACCGGCGTGTTGATAACCTTGAGCCCGAACCGGGTCAGCGAAGCGTCCAATTCGGCGGAAAAGATCGCGTCGTGGTCGTGGATGATGAAACGATACTCGTGGTCGAATGGGATGGCATCTCGCAGCTGTTGCAGAGTCCACGCGGCGGTGGGATGGGCCGTCGCATTGAGGTAAATCAGTCGACGTGAGGCATGCTCGATTACCACGAACACGTAGAGGATTCGAAAAGTGCTTGTCACTGCGACGCAGAAATCGCAGGCGATGATCCCCCGAGCGTGATTCTTTAGAAAAGTCGCCCACCGCTGGTCGCCCCGAGGTATACCCGTCGCCGGCGGAGACTTCGGCATATACTTCCGGATCGTTCGCGGCGACACGCGCAGACCGAGCTTCAGCAGCAGCTCGTTTGCGATCCGCTCCTCGCCCCATGAGGGGTTCTCACGCGCCATCTTGCGAATCAACTGCCGGAGTTCAGCCGGAATCGGCCGCCGGCCAGCTCCGGACTTCCAGCGCCAGAAGAGGCGGAAGCCCTTGCGGTGCCAGGTGACGAAGGTCCTGGGCCGGACGATGGTCAATGCGTCTTGCCAATTGAACCAGCGACTCAGCAGCACCAGCGTCAGCCGGGTCGGATTGTCGGCGCGCCGGGGCTTGACCTTGCGCTCTTGATAGAACGCGAGCTGCTTACGCAGGAAAAGATTCTCAGCCGCCAGCGAGGTTCTGGAGCGCAGGCCGAGACTGAGAAAGTGGACGAGATCAGCGACCATCCTGAGCCAACTCAACCCTGCCCTCATCTTGCACGAGGCCCCCTGTCGTCGACGGTGCTTGCTGAAAATCCCTAACAGCTATCGGGGTTTCATGCCAAGAGCGAAATGTTTTTGCGGAGCACAGCCGACGCATAAGTAACTCTCAAAACCATCCACTACCCCATTATTGGGCACGTTGACTGCCGCACGAACAGCGCGTAGGCTGCTCGAATCCGTTCGAGTGTAACCGCGTCTGGTTGCCGGAATGAAACTCTCGATCGCCTGCTATACAAATGATCCTGCTTGTCGCGTCGTCGCATCGCTCAACCCTTTGCGAGCGGTAGCCGACGAAATCGTGATCGCGGTCGACTCTCGCGTCGACCCCGCGCTGCTGGGCGACTACGCGGCCGCGGCTGATCGCGTGATTCGCTTCGAGTTCAACGGTGCGAATCGATGCAAGGCCTGGCTTCATGCGCAATGTGCGGGCGATTGGGTGTTGCTGCTGGACGGCGATGAGTTGGTGAGTTCCGAGTTGCTCGACCACCTTCCTGAGCTGATCGCCTCTCGCGATGTGCTCCAGTATCAGTTGCCGCGGCGATGGCTCTATCCGGACGCGCAGCACTGGCTCAACGAGCTGCCATGGTGGCCCGACTATCAAAATCGTCTGGTGCGCAACGATGGAACCCTCTGGTTTCCGGGAACGAAGCATACCGGCGCGGCGATTGCTTTCCCCTGCCGATATCTCGAATGGCCGATGTATCATCTGAACTTTCTGGCTCTGAGTCTGGACGAGCGCATCGCCAAGGCTATCCGTTACGAAGCGGAAGATCCTGGCCGAACTGCGCCGGGCGGCGGTCCGTTCAACGAGGCCTACTATCTACCGGAACGCCACGCGCGGCTCGAGCCGGTGCGCGTCGGCGCACGCGATCAAGAAGCGATCGATGAGGTTCTGAGCGCCCGTGCTGCGCGCTCGCGGGCCAACTATTCCGCGCGCCTCGCCGATTCCGCCGAGATCGATCGCTACTACAATGGACGCGTGCCTAACTCCGATGCGTATCGCGCTGCAATTACTCTCATCGAGCGAGATCACCATATGTTTCCCGGCGAGCTTCGACATATTCACGTGCGGGTGGCAAATCTCGGGAGTGAGCGCTGGCCGGCCGGCGCGCAACAGAAGCCGCTGATTCGAGCCGCGTATCATTGGATGAGAGATGACCGCCGCGTTTATCTATACGAGGGGATTCGGTCGCCACTTCCATGTCGACTGGATCCCGGCTGTTCGACGGTGGTTCCAGTGCTGGTGCAGGCACCCGAGGAGCCGGGTGACTTCGTGCTCGAGGTCGATCTGGTACACGAACTTGTACGCTGGTTCGAATGTCAGGTTCGGATCGAGATGCGAGTCGCCGCTTAAATGTGCTGCACGCCACATATGAAATGTTTGAGCATGACCTACGAGCTGATAAAAGACCGGCGAGAGTGGTCTGGCGAAATTCTAAGCTTATTAGTCCTCCTTTTGTTCTTCCGGGTTGGTCAATTGCGTAAAGTATTGACTCTCGGCTGTTTTTGACAGCGGTCAAAGCCAAACCCTGAGTAGCCGCAACGCGCAGCCGCTCTAGAAATTTCATCCATTTTTGCTTTGAAGTCTGCCAGCTGCTCGGGAGTTGCACCGTTCCTGGGACCCTTGAGGTAGGATGCGCAAGACGTCCAAAAGTTAAGACTAAAGGGATGATCACAGTCCACGAAATATATACCCATAATCTTCAGTCCGCTCACGCTGAGCGCCTTCAGTTCCCGATACGGGAGTACCTCAGTATACTTATGATGATAGTTAGTGAGGAAATACCGCGCCTCTTCAGTCTGCTGGACAATCCGTACGCGTCGGCGCTCCGACGGAGGTAGAATTTGAATGTTGAGCTCCCCCGGCAGATTCGCGACGGCTATCGGTATGACGTCCGATGCATCATGGGCAAGGATATATTCAAAGCCCTGCCGGTACGACGTACCCCAATAGTCTCTATCGAATCCTCCTGCGATCGAGCGTGCGAGCGGCTGAAAGTATACCTGCTCGAAGGGGTGGTTACGCAGCATAAAAGCAAGGGTGAAACACAGGCTTGTGCCGAGCGGCACCAGGAAGAGATTGCGCAGAGGAAGGGAATTCGCGGTTTGACGCAACAAGAACATGCATCCTTCCAACGTAAATAGAATCAGGGCCGGATACACGAAGAACACATGTCGCCAAGCGCCGTATAGCGTGGAATGGAGGAGGAGAATCGCAGCCAATGGGAGCCAGAACCACAGAAAGAAAAAACACCGATTCCTGGATACTGCCGGGGAAATCGCCTCATTCTTCTTTAGGAGCGACGGAAGTGCGGCAGTCATTCCCAGTATCGAAAGGACGGTATAGGACAATGGGGTTGTGATCGCAATCCAAACGAATAGATAGTGCCACGGCAGGTGGTTAGCGCTGATGTATTGACCGAAGTAAAATACGTTCCCGCCCCAGGGATACTGTTTCATCACCTGGAATGATTCCACGAATGCCGCTAAAGGGGCATGCCAGAGTGTAGGCCAGAAAAACACCGTGCAACCGGTGAGGATCAAAAGGTACCAGGCGATGCTTATGATTGTCTCTCGTCGCAGATCCGTTTTTCGAAGATCCATCCCGGCAAAGAGCAGAGTGATGAACACCATGATCACCCCTGGAATGCGAATATCGATAAGCAGTGAACACGCGAGCGCATGTGTTGTTGCCCAAAAAATACTTCTGCGCTCCAGGTAACGAAGCAACGTGTATGCACTTACGATGAAAAACACAAGAAACGGGATGTCTTTTGTGTTGAAGAACCCATCGGCAAAGATACGCGGGCTTAGGATAAGCAACGTGGCGCCGAATAACCCGATACGCCAATCCTGAAAATGAAGTTTGCAAAGAAGAAAGAAAAAAAAGACACCACCAAAAAAAATGAGAAATGTGCATGCATGTCGGAAAAGATAGATCTCCCGCCCATCCTCCAGTCCTAACATTCGCTCGGCTGCGTACAGAGGCAATTCCACGCCGGAGCCGTAGTAGCGCGAACGGCTCTGTAGCAACGCACCATTTCCTTCGAATACATACTCATAGACGGTGCGGCCATAATCACGCCGCAATTGCTCGTCCCAGGAAATGCCATAATCACGAGAAACGAAGAGTCCAATGACGAAAAAAACGGCAAAAAACGAACCGACGACTAGGGACTGGCAACTCAGCCAGTTTTGGCAAGGGAGCCATCGTCGCGCGATTGTGTCGGATGGAGGGCGGCTCATGTCCTGATTGCGCGTTATCTTTCCTCTTTACTAATAGAGAGCGCAAGGGCTGACACTTGCAACCACTTTTACCTCCCGGCAATTTGGCTGGAGTAAAAGTACCTTTCGCTGATCGCGAACATGATCGAATAAGCACTGCGCTTCGAGTCTCCGATGCAGAGTCTCTTCCGCGCGGCGAATGTCGCCAGCGAAATTGCAGGAGTGAAGATTCCCGAAGGAACGCGGGTGGTAGTAACGTATGCTTCGAGAAATCGCGACGCGGCCGAGTTTCCCGATCCAGATCGGTTCGACGTGCGCCGCGCCAAGGCGAGGACTCACCTCGCGTTCGGCCAGGGTGAGCATTTCTGCATCGGCGCTGCGCTGGCGCGGTGTGAGGCGCGAGTTGCGTTCGAGACCCTTCTGGCCCGAATGCCCGTCATCCGCCTCGCGGCTGGCAAGAATCACTTCGCCCACACGCCCAGCTCCATTTTGCGCGGGCTCAAGGAGCTTCACCTCGAGTTCGAGGCCAGCTGAGAGCGATCTGCACTTGGGCATTCTGGCGCGAGATGTTTCGCAGTGAGGTTGCGCGCGATGTCCGGCCTTGGCGACCGCCATGAAACGTGACACGCGTCGCGTCTGCCGCCAACCGCTGAGTAAGGTTTTGTGGTCAGGCCGGTATCATGTTTCTGGTCGTTCTTTAGGTGTGATTCTGATCTGGACTACCACGGGACCAAGGCATAGCGCGTGAAGAGAAACGGCGCGTTGAGTAATGCGCTTACTGCAAGCAGGCCAGCAACGACCCGGTAGGCCGTCCTCGATCTATCGCGCAATGAATCGAGGGCCATTGCCCCGAGTATGGCGAGTAAGGGCACCACCTGAAGCACGTAGGTCGCCTTAATAGTGCTCGCGGTACGAGGGCTTGGGAAGTGGATCGCGAACCCGAAATAGCCAAGCAGCGACGTGATCGTCACCAACGCGAGGAGGCCTGCTTCGGAATTGCCGCTTCCCTTGCGAAAGAGCGCGGCAGTCCCCAGCGCGAGCCCGGCAACGAAGAGCGCTGACGGCACCATCGCCGCCGCCTGCATACGACCGAGCCATGGCGCGATCTGGAACCGATTCGTTTCCAGCCACGCCGGTGGCGGATTGCGCATGAGGAGCTTCCAGAGAACGTCACCTGGGCAAAAGCGGCGCGTTCTCGCGTCCCTTCCGTACACCAGGAAGTAGCACTCATAGTCGCCCCAAAACTCCGAGTAAAAGGTCGGAACAAATTCATTAGCGAAAGCCGGGCGTATCGGATCGGTAAACAACGAGTGAAGGCCGAGGCCGAAGTAGAAACGAGCGTTTTGACTTGAAAGCGACCAGCTGTCGGCGCCCGGGATATTGAAAGCCGTCATCTTTCCGTACCGTTGATCGAGACTCAGATAGAACCATCCGCCGACCGCCGCCGCGATCGCGAAGGACAAGAGCAACGGCTTCAAATTGAGCAGCCGCCCTTTCCAGTTCGAGGCCGGTAGCAGGAGCGCGAATCCCATGAGCGCCGGGAAGATGAAAAACGCCCACTGCCGGCTGAGGATCGCGAGGCCGAGCAGCACTCCAAGTGAGATAATGTCGCGTCGGCCCGGGACGGTCCGGTACGCGCGCAGGGTCCGATACACAATAACCACCGCGAGGAAGGCCAGTAGCGGCTCGCCACGTAGCATCGAGAAGGACTTGTAATAGACCGGGATGATTGCGAGCAGCGCGAGCGACCAGAATTGGAGGCGCACCGAGTCCGGCCGGACGACCTCGCAAATCTTCACGATGCACAAGCACAGTCCGATCGAAAAGAACAGGTTCATAAGCTGCCCGACCTTCGCCGCCCACCACCGCGATACAAGCCCGGTCGCTCGCACTAACGCCGGAACCGCATAGGGCAGCGGCGGAGAGAAGAACTCGTACGTCTTTTCACTGCTGGGAAGCTTGAATGTGGACAGCGCCTCCATGTAATCGATATGAGCGCGCGCATCGTAGCCGACGTCAGGATCGTGAAGCAGTACGTCCGTAAGCAGAACGGCCTGGATGACTATGAAGACCAGAAGTGGCAGCAATCTCTCACGGTTCACAACCGGTGCCTCCGATGTTCGCTTCACCGCCGCGATACTTATTGCAACGCACTGGCGTTCGCAATCGCAAAGGGTGTCCGGATGGAATTTCCATTTCCATAGCTGCGGTGCTTCTCCGTCGAGCTCACGCAGCAAAGCGCAGGTAAAAGCTCCATGACCCTTTTTCCCCGGCATTCGTCAAAGCAACGACAATTTCAGATGGAAAGAAGCGCCGACGCATAAGTAACTTTCAAAACCGTCCACTACCCGTTGACGCTCAAAGCGCCACCGACGTAAAAGTCGCATGTTTGCAAAGTCAAAAAGGAAATCTTGGTCAAAACGGAAATTCCGGATAAGACCTCAAGGGGGTCGTCGTTTATCCCGGTAAAGGCGGGTGATATGTCTCTGACGAGCTATCGCGGTGAGACGAATTTTGCCTGTAAAATCGCGAAGTTGTCCGCTTTTCTGTTCTTTCGCTTCCCACGATTCTAAATTATTGAGGATTGCATAATATAGCTACAAGGGAAACAGTTGGGCTTGCTCCCAGAAGGCCATGACCAGGGCGGGCCGGCGGCGCATGCGCTTGAGTGCGCGGCGCGCGTGGTGGCTCAACTGGGCGAAGGTCCGCGGACAGAAGTTGGATAGTGGGTGTTGTTTCCAGTGCGACCACAGGTACTCGACCGGGTTGAGGTTCGGCGCATAGGCGGGAAGAAATTCGAGCCACAGCCGCCCGCGCCGGTGGCGAACCAAGTCCCACACCAGGCGGCTGCGATGGGCGCGCAGGCCGTCCCAGACGATCAGCAGCCTGCCCCGTAGATGGCGCATCAGATGGCGCAGGAACTCCACCACTTGCGGACTGCGAATGGCGCCGGGAAAGAGCCGAAAGTAGAAATTCCACCAGGTCACTCCCGCCATCGCCGACAGCGTCTGCCTGTTGAAGTCGTACTGCAGCACCGGAGTCTGCCCGCGCGGCGCCCAGGTGCGACAGCGATGCGGTCGTTCGCTCAATCCGCTCTCGTCGATGAAGACGATGGTGCGCCGCTCGCGGAGCGCTTTTTTTTAATTTGCGGCCAGCGCACTTGCTTCCAATACCGGATGGCTGCCTCGTCGCGCTCCAGCGCGCGGCCGCTGGGGCGCTGGCAGCTCCAGCCAGCCGAGCCGGCGCAGGATGCGCCACACGTGGGCCTCGTGGTATCGCACTCCGGTCTGCCCTTCGATCAGCTTGCGCACCCGGCCGGCGGTCCACAACCCGTTGGGGTATCCGAGGGCCTCGGGCCCGCGCTTGAGCGCCTGCTCGATCTTCCGGAGTTCGCCAGCCCCGAGCTTGGGCCTGCGTCCGGCGCGACCCGCCTTCTTCAGACCAACCCGGCCCGACCGCGCCAGCTGCCGCGCCCAGCGGATCACCGATTGCCGGTGGACGCCCAGACGCCGAGCCACTTCGCTCTGGCTCACGCCCTGCTTGAGCAATCGCGCCGCTTCCATCCGCCGACGTTCCAGTGCCGCGAAGTCCCGCCGCACACCCGCTGGATTACCCATGCCGGCAGGTTAGCATATGTATCTATATTATGCAAGCTTCAATAAGAGCGCGGTTTCCGACCGACGTTTCCACTTGCCAGTGCGGTGGAAAATGATAGAAGCTGGTCGCGTGGGGTCATACGAATATCAGTAAGAAGGCCTTTGATGAATGTCGACTAGAGATCTCGATGTAGCCAAGGTAATGGGCGAGCTGAGAGCGGGCATTAGAAAAGCTCGCACCGCAGTAGTTCATCCGACCGACAATGGGATCTCGGCAAATGAGGCGCATCGTCGTGTCACCAGCGTTGCGGAAAATTCATCCAGTGAGGCCGTAGCGGCGGAAATTGCCACCCTGCACCAGGGATACGACATCGTTCGGCCTCCGTTCTATTCGCATCGAAGGATTATCGGCCGGGCTATCATCGTCGCTAAAAACCTAGCCAGAGAATTGCTCCTCCAGATTCTTGCTCGGCAAGTGAACTACAACGGAGCCACTGCTCGTGTGGTTACACACCTGCAGCGCGAGGTCGAGTCTTTGCGAAGCGAACTGGAACAGATGAGGGCGCAAACCGAGACATACCGGGACTTGTTACGCGCAAATATCCGGGCAGCGTCGAGCACCGCCGACGGCGAGCGGAAACGTGAAGGCAGCCGGCTGAATCTTGACTTGGAGAACTTTCAATTCGAGCAGGAGCATCACGGCAGCGAAGCTGATGTAACCGAGCGGCAACGCCCCTACATCTCGTGGTTCGAGGGACGATCCGACGTCCTCGATATAGGCTGCGGGCGGGGCGAATTTCTCCAACTGCTGCGCCAAGCCGGCATCTCACATCAGGGGGTCGATGCCAATCCCGAAATGGTCGAACATTGTCATCGCAAAGGTCTCAAAGTGACTCGCGCTGATGCTATCGAGTTTTTGGCAGAGTTACCGGACGGGTCACTTGGAGGCATTTTCTGCGCACAGATGATCGAGCATGTTGACTCATCGTTCGTAATGGCTCTCGTACATCTATGCCACCGTAAGCTGCGTTCGGGTGGAGTGCTTATCGTCGAGACTCCCAATCCAGGGTGCCTGACGACTTTCACTGAAGCATTCTATAAGGATTTTACGCACGTCCGGCCCTATAATCCAGCGAGTATTAAGCACTGCTTCAAATCCGCGGGCTTTGAAGCAATTGAAATAAAGTTCGGCTCCCCCGTTGATTCATCGGTCAGGATCGCAACACTCAACGGATCGACCGGACTTGAGTCTGAAACGTTCAATCGCGGCATCGAACGGCTCAACGATCTAATCTATGGGTATCAGGACTACGCCGTCATCGGTCGAAAAGGCGCCGCCGGAAGCCCCTGAGATTCTGTGGCAATCGAGACCTGAAGCTGGTGCGAATAGCTATCTGTACGGTCCAGGTACCTTTCGTAAGGGGCGGCGCCGAAGTACACGTAGAGGGTCTGCATGATGCTATCCTACAAAGCGGCCACGAGGCTGAAATCATCAAGGTACCATTTAAGTGGTATCCTCCCGCTGAAATTATCCGCCAGATGTTGATCTGGGAGCTATTAGACCTGACCGAAGCAAACGGCAAACCGATTGATTTGGTAATTGCGCTGAAGTTTCCTGCGTACCTGGTGAGACATCCGAACAAGGTGGTGTGGCTTATTCATCAGTTTCGCCAAGCCTATGACCTATGGGGAACCGAGTATAGCGACCTTGGTGGGCAGGAAGGAACGAGGATACGGGAAATCATTCACCAGGCCGATAGCAGGGCGCTTCGCGAGGCGAGACGCGTTTTTACCAACTCACAAAACGTCGCGGCCCGACTGTTGAAGTACAACAGGATTTCCGGCAAACCCCTATACCCACCGGTTAGGAATCGCGAGCGCTTCTGGTGCGAACAATATGGTGACTACATCTTTTGCCCGGGCCGTCTGGACGCGCTAAAGCGCCCGAGGCTTCTTATCGAAGCCATGGCGTTAGTGCGGTCGGGCGCCAAGTGCATCATTGCGGGAGTAGGCGGACAAGAGAGTGAGCTCCGGCATCTTTGCGATACGCTGGGAGTCGCGGGCAAAGTAAAGATCATAAGTCCGGCGACCAATGAACAGATCGCCGATTTTTATGCAAACGCTCTGGCTGTGTTCTTCGGGCCTTACCAGGAAGATTTTGGCTACGTGACCGTCGAGTCCCTGTATTCGCGGAAGCCCGTCATAACGCTCACGGATAGCGGTGGTCCGTTGGAGTTCATAGAGGATGGAGTCAACGGAATGGTCGTTTCGCCGAATCCCGAGGCCATCGCGAAAGCCATCGATACGCTCTTCAACGATCAAGCGCGAGCGCGCACGATGGGCGAACGAGGCTATCAGGTAGTGGACAAGATGCGAATGGAATGGCCGCGCGTCGTGAGGAATCTGATCTCATGAAGATTGCCCACTTCAGCCCTTTACCTCCTGATCGCACGGGAGTTGCGGACTACTGCTGGGAACTGTTGCCTGAACTCTCGCGCCATGCCGAACTCGACATTTGGGTTGAGCGAGGCCTTGAGGCTCAGCCCCCTCGTGGATGTGGCATAGTGGAGCTGCGCACGCAGCCGCGCTTAGCCGAACAACTATCGGTATACGATTCTATCGTCTATCATTTCGGCAACTCTAAATATCACCACTACCTCTATCGGGCATTCTTGGATCATCCCGGAGTGGTGGTGATGCACGACCTTGGTTTGCATCATTTCTTCGCAGAATACTTCCTCGAAATTAGAAAGGCGCCCGAACAGTACGTCGAGGAAATGGAGTACAACTATGGACTGCAGGGCAGAGCTATGGCGCAGGACGTCTTGGTCGGTAGACTGTCGCCTCCTTGGGAGACTCAACCGCTGCGGTATCCTTTGAATAAGAGAGTCCTTGACCTCGCCGAGGGCGTGATTGTGCATTCGGAATTCGCGAAGCGGCTGGTCCAGGAAACCCATCCGCACCTGCCGGTCAGAAGAATCAATATGCCCATTTGGAAGACCAAGAATACCGAAAGCGTCGATCAACTGAAGATGCGCTATGGCATTCCTCTTGATCGAGTAATCGTGGCTTCCTTCGGAATGGTCACCCCGAACAAGCGAATTGAAACAGTCCTTCGCGCGATTGAACGTCTTAAGAATCGCAAACTGATTTACCTTTTGGTAGGAGAAGTCGCCAGTTGCCTCGAGGGCGCGCTGCGGACCTCGCGGCTGGAAGGTATTGTTCGTCCGACCGGCTACGTAAGTGGTAAAGCATTCGAGGACTACTGCGCAATCGCCGATGTCTGTGTCAATCTGCGATATCCGACCTCCGGAGAAACCTCCGCAAGCGTGTGTAGGTTGATGGCTGCCGCCAAGGCATGCGTTGTGTCCGATACTGGATGGTTCTCAGAGTTGCCTGATGATTGTGTAGCTAAGGTTGATGTCGACGAACGCGAGGAGGAGACGCTGCTTGCATGCCTCGAGTCGCTGATCGCAAATGAAAGGCTCAGAGCCAAAATGGGGGCTAACGCACGCGAGTATGTTTGGGCGAATCATTCCATCAGCTCCGCGGCGTCCCACTACGTCGAGTTTCTTCGCGAGGTGAATAGCCATTCGCAGAAACGGCGATTCGACTGTCAAGTGATCGATGGGATCAGCACGCACATTGCGCACCTCGGCGTCACCGATGAAGATCTCCATCTCCTCGAGCGCCCCGCAGAGATACTCGCGCGATTGTTGGGATGATTGGAGGAGCGAATTTGGTGGTCCAAACAACTCAAAGAGCCAATAGTAACGGCTTGATACTTTACTGCTCTACTCGTTGCGTTACTGAAACCAGGCACTTTTCCGCCAGTTGCGACACCACCCTCCGCTGAAACAAAACAACTGTGGACCAGGCGCGTACGTCGGGAATCCATGAAACTCGCGCACGATAGGAATTGACGACCAGCTCTTCTCATCAATCAAACAACACCGATTGATAACTATCTCCCCGGATTTCCATTTTCCAAGTGTACTACTAATGTGGTAAGAGCTAGCAGAGCCATTGACAGACGTAGGTTTGGACGCGATCGGGGGCGGCGCGGAGGTGGAGTGGCGGTGGGTGAGGCACAAAATCGGCCCTTTCAGCTCTCCTTCAATAGCTCGTTGAAGGTCGATTTCCAAGGTTCAGCGGTGACCTCGGATGGTGGCTTGATTCTGGTGCGCGAGTTGGACGAGCGCCTGGGTTTGAGCGCGCTCATGGAGCAGCACTTGAGCGATTCGCGCCGGGGCAAGAACACCCAGTTGCCGCTGGCCGACCTGGTGCGGCAGTCCATCTACAGCCGCTTGGCGGGGTATGAGGATGTGAACGACGCCGAGCGGCTCTCTCAAGATCCGGCCTTCCGGTTGATCGGTTCGGAGAAGATATGGGAGCGCGGGGCGGCGTTGACCTCGCGCTTGCAGTCGTTCGAGACCGAAGTGCTGACACAGGAGGAAAACCTTGCCGGGCTGGCCGCACTCAATCGGGAACTGGTCGGCAAGGCGGAAGCCATCGACTCATCCCGGCGGGTGGTGCTGGACAGCACCGAGATTCCGATTTACGGCGAGCAGGAGCAGAGCGCCTACAACGGACACTTCGAGTCCACCTGTTATCATCCGCTGCTGCTGTTCAACCGCGAAGGCGACTATCTGGCGGCGAAACTGCGACCGGGCAATGTCCACAGCGCAGAGGGCTGGGAGGAACTGCTGCTGCCCGAGATCGAGTGCCAACGGGAACAAGGCAAGGAAGTGGTCTTCCGCGCCAACGCGGCCTTTGCCAAGCCGGAGCTATACGAAGCACTGGAAGAGCGGAAGGTGAAGTACGCCATCCGTCTTCCTGCCAACGACCACCTGGAGCGCGACATTGCTGAGCTGTTGACCCGGCCGGTGGGAAGGCCGAGCTACAAACCGGTGGTCTGGTTCAAGAGCTTTCTCTACCAGGCCGCCAGTTGGAAGACGGCGCGACGGGTCGTAGCGAAAGTCAAGTTTCACTTTGGGGAGTTGTTCCCCCGCGTCGGCTTTATCGTGACCAATCTTGAGACTTCAAGTCGGGCGGTGGTGCGCTTCTACAACAAGCGCGGTACGGCAGAACAATGGATCAAGGAAGGCAAGCAGGCGGTGAAGATGACGCGGCTTTCTTGCCACCGCTTCCACGCCAACGAGGTGCGGCTGTGGCTGAGCCTGATCGCCGATAACCTGGACAATCTGTGCCGGCGGCTAGCGTTGCCGGCACGGGTCGACAGTTGGTCGCTGACCAGCTTGCAGCAGCGGTTGGTGAAAACCGGCGGCCGGTTGATCAAGCATGCGCGTTACTACTGGTTGCTGCTGGCCGAGGGGCATCTGACGCGGCGGCTGTTTGGCGGCATGCTGCGGAAGATCGCGGCGCTGCCGGCCCCGGCGGGATAAGGCGAGCGCAGAGCGGAGCAGATTTCGATGACAACGCTGGGGCGAAGGGAAAAGTGTCTGTGGAACCGTTCGGAAAAAGGGCATCTCCGGGCGTTGCGTGCCCATCAGATGCGAAACCGGCCCCTTCCCGGCGCCTCTGGAAACACCGTGGACCAAAACCGGCTAAACCCTTGCCAACCGAGGCCATTTGGTCTAAATCGCGAGTTGGATCGGAGAGTCAAAACGGAAATCCCGGTTAATATCCTATGCTTGATTTGTGGAAGCGTCGCCCAACTACAAGCATCAGGTTATCGGAGTTGAACTCCAGGGGGTGCGCGTTCGTGATACTTGCGCATTCACGAGAATTGCCCTGAAGTCGACCACGACGCGTTGCGAAAAACACGAATCGCCCCGATAAAGAGCTTGGTGCCAACGGACGCCACGCCGTCAGCAAATTTTCAATCTTTTTTTCTGCTTGTCGGCGGCTCAGGAGCGACGCGATTACGAACAGCGGACGGCAAGATGAGCGCGACGGCAGACTCGGAGACAGATAGGATCGCCAATGGAACTCGACGACGTTGAGCGAAACTGGGAAACGTTCGGCCGGACTGATCCCTTGTGGGCGATCCTCACGCATGCGGATCGAAAAGACAATCGATGGAACATCGACGATTTTTTCCGCACCGGTGAGCAATGGATCGCCCACCTGAAGGAGGAAATAGAGGCTTCTGGCGTAACACTCTCGTCAGGGCGCAGCCTCGACTTCGGATGCGGCGTCGGCCGACTGACCCAGGCCCTATGCAAGCACTTTGAGAGATGCGACGGCGTGGACATTGCCGATTCGATGATTAGTCTGGCGCGTCGCTACAACCGCTATGGTGAGCGCTGCAAGTACCACGTCAACAAGTCGGATAATCTCGGTCTGTTTGCGGATGATACCTTTGATTTCGTTTATTCGCTGATCGTACTGCAGCATTTGGAGCCTCGCTTTGGCAAACGCTACATCGCCGAATTCGTTAGAGTGCTAAAACCAGGTGGCGTCGCGGCGTTTCAAATCCCTTCCGCGTATCTTGGCGTGAGGAACCACGATGCGCCGAGCGAACGGCCGGAATTCGTCGAATCAGCGCCTCTGACACACAAGTACCGGGCTAGCATAACGTCGCCCATCAGAAAATTGGTCATTCAGCCTCGCCAGAGGCTCACTGTGAAAGTGATCGTATGCAATAAGAGCAACATCATATGGGCGCTTTCTGTAGGGAACCCGCTGCGTCTTGGCAACCATTGGCTAAATCTTGATGGCAGCATAGTACAGTTGGATGATGGACGCACCGACCTGCCTCGTCCGATAAGTCCCGACGAGGAAGTCGCGCTTCCGCTCACGGTAACTGCGCCAGCCAGCCCGGGACGCTACTTGCTTGAAATCGATCTGGTCGAAGAACATATCGCCTGGTTTGGTCAGCGAGGAGTCGTACCACTGCGGCTCCCGGTCACAAACCGGCTTCCGCGTACCTTCGTACGCTTGCTGCGCGGCCTCGGCTCGAAGGTCGTCCGATCGCGTAAAGCAGGCGTCGCTATTGAGCCTGAGCCACTTATGGAAATGCATTGCATACCGCCAGCTGAAGTGATCGAAGTGGTAGCCAGAGCGGGGGCTCAGGTGATCCGAATATTCAATGAAGGCGCTGGCGGTCCCGATTACGAGAGTTGCCATTATGTGGTCTCTAAACCACGTTGATAGCTCCTAATCATGCACGACTCAACTCATACATGTCACCTCTTCATTTGGCTGTTTGCGCGAGGCGATCGGCAACATGATGCGCCCATGCCGCTATCGCGAGCGACGGGGGCGTCCCGACAGCGGCCGGTAGTGCCGAGCCGTCGGCGACGAAGAGACCTGGATTTCCGTAAACCTCGCCTGCGTGATCGACGACACCACCGTTCGCATCTGCGCCCAGGCAGGCGCCACCCCACGTGTGAATGGTGATGGGCTTCTTGATCGCCCAGGTTTTTAGACCGCTTTAGACTCCCAGGGCGCGGATGACCTCGCGATTCAGGACACTGTTCCCGCCTCTTACCGTTGTTCGAGGTTCCGAAAATAAAAACGTCTCGAAGGACTCCCGTCATCTTGAAGTCTTCAATCAATCTTAAGCGAGACGCCGCCGCGACGAACGACGCCGTGTTCCCCATTTCCCGGTACCGGACGCGATTGCGCGGCCTGTTTGAAGTCCTCGATGCCCAGACGCTGTCAGCATTGTTTATCTACCTGGTGATTTCGCTTTTAGTCTTCGGCCTCCCAGTAATCAGACATTTTACGACCAGCTACATAGGTTGGGGCGCCGACCCGACCATATTTCTGTGGGCCATCGCATGGTGGCCCCACGCAGTCATGAGTCGAATCAATCCGTTTATTACGAGAGAAATTTGGGCACCGACGGGATGCAACCTGGCCTGGGTAACAAGCATACCAGGGCCGAGTCTGGTTATGACTCCGGTAACCATGCTGTTTGGACCCGTGGTCTCGTACAACGTGCTGAATATTCTGTGCCCGCTAGCTAATGCCTTCTCGGCGTTTCTCCTTTGCAGATACGTTGGTAAGCGGTTCTGGCCGGCTATGCTTGGCGGCTATATTTTCGAGTTTTCTCAGTACACGCTTTCCCAATCCTTGGGGCATCTTTTTCTTCTGTTCATATTTCCGGTACCGTTGGCGATATTGCTCGTCCTGCGGCGAATGAATCGAGACCTTGGTCGCCTCGCATTTGTAGTTCTCATGACAGCTGTTTTGGCGTTCGAATTTCTAAGCTCGACCGAGGTATTCGCCACAACGAGCGTGCTCGGTACCTTCATTATGGTGCTGTCATATCTGCTCTTTGGTACCGAGACTCGTCGTGCGCTCGAGAAAGTTGCCTTCGAAATAGCTGTCACCTACGCGATCCTGGTCCTGGTGTTGTCGCCCTACCTCTACTATGTGTTCGCCATGGGAGTACCGCCGCCGATCAACTCCAGCATTGATTACTCAAACGACCTGCTCGCTCTTTTCGTTCCCACGCCGGTTATCTTTATAGGTGGTGAAGCTTTCCGTGCTGCCACCGGGATGATGCGGAGGAGTTGGGGGGAAATGTCAGGATATCTCGGACCAGGAGTCTGGGTGGTTATTGTCCTCTTCACAAGATCGAACTGGCGCAAACCGTTTGGCAAACTGCTGACGCTGAGGCTCGCGCTGATCGCAGTCCTCTCGATGGGTCCCGCCCTGCATGTCCTTGGCGCCACGAGTATTCCAATGCCGTGGTGGCTGTTCAGCAAGTTGCCGTTGATCGATCAGGCACTTCCCGGTCGCTTCGGGATGTATCTGGCCTTCGATGCTGCGCTTATAGCTTGCATTTATTTTAGTGAGACGAAGAACCCGCCATGGTTGAGGATCGGCTTAGCTTCGTTGAGTCTCCTGTTTCTCGTCGCTGATCCGGCGTGGAGGAAAGTAAGTTCGGCGGCAGCCGACGAGCCTTTGTTTTGTAGGTCTGGCGAATACAAGCAGTACATCGCGCCCGGCGATAACGTTCTCTTCCTGCCTCATGGTGGCGAGAGTATGAGCTTGTTGTGGCAGGCTGAGAGCGGGTTCTACTATCGGATCCCGACCGGACACGTTGGTATGATACCGCCTACGTCAGCAGACTGGCCGATCTTAGAGTCCTTCATCTTTGGCGATGAGATACCAGATTTCTCCGAACAATTAGAGGCGTTTCTAGGCGCTAATCGAGTAAGGACCATCATCGTTGAGAAGCACAAGCAGGATCGGTGGCCACGGCTGCTAGCGAAACTGCACATTACGCCCGTCTCGGTCGACGGAGTCCTGCTCTATCGCGTACCCCCCGAAATATTAAACTCTTTTGCGAGTGCTACGCCCCATGAGATGGCCGAACGTGACGGAGTAACTTCTGTCACGATGCTGGTCCAAGCAGCCAGCCGCTACCTAGGCAGTGACTTTGCGGTTGACAAGCTAAGTCCATTCAGGGCGCGGCAACTCCACATGCTCGACCTTCCCGAAGATGCTCTTATAGAAGAGCCCGAGAATAATTGGTGGCATAATCTTTGGCTCGGTCCAGCCCCTAATTCGTCAGTCGGTATCGGTATTGTGGGTCGTTATGAAGATCTTCAACTAGTAGTGCAAAGTTACAGACCATATGCGAGAGAAATACTGTTTCCGTATCCGAAACCGCTTGGCAATCCTCCCCCGGACGAGTCAGGTCAATTGTTCATGATCTTTGACCGTGAAGGACTGTCGCGCGCGGCTACTACAGGCGGGGAGCAACCGATCATCCGCAACATCTCGCCAGGTGACCTATCCGCGAGGCTGGAAGCAGCTGAGCCAGATCGCTCGCAATAAACGCTATCGCAGTGTCGAGCCTCGGCGGCCTTTATGAGTGTACAATGGCGAGCTCGCCGCATATCGAACGACGGGTCAGCCATCTTTTGCCATCTGTTCTCGCCGAGCGTAAAGACCGTCGGCCGTTATCGATACCAAATGTCACGAGAGTGCGACAAGAGAAGATATCGTCTCTTGCGTTATGGTGCGAACTATTAGAAAGATATGTTTTCGCGCTGAAGGGGTCTAATCAGTGTTTCCTGAATTCATGAAGAGCGCACCCACCAATATCGATCCCAATACCGAGATCGCGGGGGAAGTGACTCAAGTCGCCGCGGAACGCGATAAGACCACTGTAGAATCGTTAGAGACCTCGGCTGCCTTGAGGGCGGAAAATCGAGCCCTCAGAGTCGCAGAGAAGTCAATGAGAACTGAAGTCAAGGCGCTCAAGGTGGAGAGAGAATCACGAAGGCTCGAACTCGAATCGATTAGGTCCGAGGAAAAGGCCATCGGGCCGACGCAAGTGCAAGCCATCCTGCAGACGGAATTGCAGCATCTATGGGACTCCTGGTCATGGCGACTGCTTCGACCGCTGCGGAACCTTGTGCGCGTGGCGCGAGGTTTCGATAAGGAAACTCAACCGATATCCCATTCTGACGCCGACACACTGGCTACCATAATCAAAATCCGCCAGTCCTTGTCCTGGGAGCTCACCGCGCCGCTGCGACTAATTCATTGGATCCTTCCCCGGCGCAGACACCTGCTGGCTGCAAACTTGGCCCCCGATATTCTCGGATCTGAGATGGATGAATCGGGCTCAACGCTCGATTCGCAATCGGCTGCGGCGACGAGGTCGGCACAAGATCATAGCGACGCCAAGGAAAAACCAAAGCAAGTGTTCGTTTCCCGGCCCTCCGGGTTGCTTAAGGGCGACAATGTAATCAGCCCGCCTCATCTCGGGAACGACAAAACGGCTTATCTTATTGGACTGGTCTGCACCGGACGTTCGTATGTCCATGGACTGATACTGCAGAACATTGGAGAAAGGGCGAAATATTTAAGGAATAATGAGATCCGCTTCCATCAAGGTCCGACATCTATGATCTACAGCGGCCACGCCACAATAAGGCACGTTTCTATTTCTCAGGAGTTGCCTGAGGTAACGAGCCGTATATTGGAGACGGTCAGATCGGGATTCGCCGATTTGATTTTTGTCTACCGTCATCCCCTCGATTCGTTGCTGTCAAATTGGATTTGGTGGCGGGCATATGTTCGCGAGCAGCGCCTGGGTGCTAGTATCTCGGCGGATTATAAGAACGTAGACGATCTGTGTGCAGAGTTGGAGCAGAATTTTTTTGAATTCAAGGCCTTTGCTGAAGGCGACCCTGATTTTTTTGCAGCCGTACCAGGCCCCCGATTTTTGTCCTTCCCGGAGTTTGTTGAGGAAACTGTGCTTTATCTCCAAGTTGCCACGCTCTCGTTGCGACTTGAGGACTTCACGATCGATCCGGTCAAGGAGTTTTCTAAGATCGTTAAAGTGATGTCGCTTGATCTTGATTTGAGCCGTTTACGTCTGCCCCTTCCGGACGCCAAGCCTTATCGCTATTGGGCTGTTAAAGAAAAAGTTCCTCGATTCAGAAACTTTATCGATGGGCTGGATGCGGAGACAAGAAGGCGGATTGAGGAAATCGGCTATAAATTGTGAGGGTCTAGGTTGAGTATTATTTTGGATTATTGGTCCATCTGGGGCCGACTAAGAACAGCACCCAGCGATTCCAGTGATGGGGCCACTTCGCTTGCTGGAATCGCGGTCGCTTTTACCTTCTAAAATCATCGGGCTACGATACCTGTTGTTGCGTTAGGGGCTGTGGGCATGTGGGATCATTCGGGTCCACACAAATAGCCGGCGGCCTGAGCCCTTAAAACGCCGCCTATTTTGGGTAGAGTTCGTCAACAACTATTATCGCGTAGACGTTGGTGCTCATCATCAACGGTCGTGGCCCACCGGCGACGCCGCTCCGGGCCACCTTTCATCGAAAAGTTCTCATCGGCGAGATCGATTGCCGCTTACCTGTCTTTTTGAGCCGGGGCCTGGAAAAAGCATCGCGCTCAATTCTGGAATGCGGCGCGTCGAGGGCGAGTCCATCGGCGACTGATCCCGAGCGTCAGGAAGGTCCCATGGTCCCCGGGCTCCGAGCTGACATTCCCCAGAACTGCAAGTCCTGGATTTTCCGGGCGACGAGATCGCCGTGGGCAGCGTCTTGCCGGGCAGAGTCCGGAAAATTGTTCTCCACGGTTTGCGCTTTACTCACCATGCCGGTCGCCGGAGTGCCTATGCGTGCCGCGCCGCCCAGGCGCGAGTCAAATAGGTTGTCTCGATCGCCGCCAGACGCGCTATGCGCTTCTCTACGAAATCCAGGAACTCCCGGAAAAGTTTCGGGCCCAGTTGCACCTGCAGATCGTTCACCGAGCGCCAAGCGCCGATATACTGCTCTGGCGTCTGGTGCAGGGAATGCCTTCCTTCGAGGTACAGTACCTCGGCGAATTGCGGCTTGGCGCTCAACATGTCGGTCAGGCGCTCGGTGATACCAGAGCGGCCGGACGATACGCGCCGGATGTCAGGCTTGAGCCGCTTGATCTGGGCCTCGATTTCGACGAGCAGCGGGTTTGCCTCGATAAAGCGCGGGTTCCAGAGGGCAACGAAGACGCCGCCCGGCCGCAAGATGCGGTGGAACTCGTCGCAAGCCTTGTCGAAATCGGCCCAATGGAGTGACGAGGCCATGCTGACCAGATCGGCCGAGCCGTCCGGCAATCCAGTGGCTTCGGCCGAGCCTTTGAACCAGGCAATGCCGGTGCCGCGTGAGGTCTCGATGCCCTGCCCGCGCATGGCGTCGTTGGGTTCCACCCCAGCCACTGAGCGCAAACCACGGGCGGCGAGGATGCGCGTCCAGATGCCAGTGCCGGCGCCGATGTCGGCGGCATCGATGCTGGCGGCCGCGCGTCCTACGTAGCCAAGTACCGCCGTCGCGACTTGAGGTGCGTAGCCCGGTCGGAACCTGGCGTAGTCGCCGGCCAACCTCGTATAATCTCCGTGCTTCAAATTGACTGACAGCCTCCGGCCCTCCCATAGCGGTTTCGAGGGATGCAAAGTTAGCGATGACCGCACTCGCCGCGCAGATCGATCGCCGTCATCCTCCCGTCGCCTCTCTGCTGGATAGCCCCTCCTCGAGCAGGATCTCTCCCTCCCGCACCAATTTCTGGTACAGCACGACGTCCTCCGGATTGTCGATTTCACCCCATTGGCCATCGGTGCCGAAAGTGCTGATGGGGAGCGCCTTTCCGGCGAGCAGCCGGCGCAGCAATCCGGTCATGTCGAGGCGATTACGGGTCGGCGCATCGAGCAAATCGAGCAGCGCCTCGACGGCACTCCATGCCGTCGGCGTGAATTTCAGGAGGCCCATATATTGCCCCTCGATATCTTCGATCCGTGTCGTCTTGCCGCCGATCTCCAGCAATTGGCCTGCGGCATCGATCCGGAAGGTTTCAGCGTCGGACAAAGGATCGGCGAAACGCCGGGTCCACAGGCGGCGCCAGGCCCGGTCGTAACCGATGACCAACTTGCCCGGCGCGCCGGCCAGAGCCCGTAGCAGCTCGCTTCGGTAGAAGATGTCGGCATAACTGACGATGACCGGCCCCGATCGCAGCCATGGAGCGGCGGCGGCGAGTGACATCACCATATTGGTTTCGGCCCATCGCGCGTTGGCGAAATAGGAGAGGCCGGGAAAATCGATCATCTCGGCGCGATAGCCGCGGACGACGCCGATCTCGTTCACCCCGCCACGCCGGAGCGCCGCGATCTGGCGCTCGATCAACGGCTTGCCTTCGAGCTCGACCAAGCATTTCGGGCGGTCGTCGCCGAGATGCCCCATGCGGCTGCCGCGACCGGCGGCGAGAATAACGGCCCGCATCATTCGACCCCGAAGACTTGGCGGAACAGTGCCACGTCGGCAGGCGAGAATGGGGCGGACCGCTCAGGGTGCCACATAATCCCCGTTATAGGCTGGGCCGAATGGCGAATCGCTTTGACGACGCCGTCGTCGGCGACCGCCCAGACATCGAGCGGCGGCCGTGAGTCGAAGGCGGCAAAGTGATGATAGCTGTTGACCTCTTTTGGCTCGCCGTCGATTCGGATGACCTGACGTCGCGCCACATGGCCTTCAACGCGGCGTAACGGAATAGCGAAGCGCTGCTGAATCACTTGCATGCCGCGACAAACGCCCAGGATCGGCAGCCCGCGCCGCTCTGCCAATTCGAGCAGGGCATTTTCGACGGCGTCGCGTTCCGGGGCATCACCGCCCAACGCCGCTAGATCGTTACCGCCGGTCAATACCAACCCGGCGATGCCGGCCCCTTCGCACAAGGCAAGAGCTGCCTCGGTGACGTTGGGGAGCAACACGGGAAGCAGCCCGCAGGCCGCCAGGAACTTAGTCCATGCTTGATCCAGGCAATCAAAGCGCTCGCCATAGGCCGAAACGATCGATACCCGCTGGGTGATGGCGACCGCTTTCATGCGATGAGCAAGACCTTCTGGTTCGTGCAATCGAGGCACAGCTTGCGCGCCGTCTGCCAGCGCTGGAACAGGGCTTCGCCGGCGCCGATTACAGCGGGGATGCCGAGCTCGCCGGCGCGGATCGCCATGTGCGAATTGGCGCCGCCGAACTGGGTAACGAATCCGCTGATACCGCGAGTGAAGATCCAGTCGAAGCCGGGGTCCGCGCTTGGCACGAAAAGAATCCGTCCAGCGAAGCTCTCCGGCGGGTCGCCGACTGAAGCGACCGGTGCGGTGACGCTTTTCCGCGTAATGAAATTAGGCTGGCTCGGTGGAAGGTGAAATGCGAACACTTCGTCGGGCGACGCGATGATCGGCGCAAGCACGAGATTGCGCGTGAGCGAGTGACGCGCTCTGCCGTCCGCGACACTCTCCAGCAACGTCTCGCGCACCGAACCGCTCTCGCTATAGAGCGTGCGGATGGCGTCGTAGTTCAGAAATGCACAATCCTCCGCCGAAAGACCATGATCCTCGCCCAGCTGCCTTATCAGCGACAGAGCGTCGCTCAGACTTCGCGTGAACACAAACTTGGCGTATTCGCGGCCCTCAATGCCGGCCTTGATGAACTCGATCAAACTCAAGACGTCGATGTCGAGCTCATGTTCCTTGAGCAGCTGCTCGATGCGGCGCAATTGCTCGATCGAGAGCGCGAAGCGCGGCGGCGCGGACGCCTGCGGTCGGGCACTCGACCAGTCGAAATAGAGATCGGGCGCCTCGTCGTAGCGCGGCGATAGGATGTCGTAGGTGCCGGGCCGGAGGTGGCCGTAGCGCGCGAGGAAGTCAGCCTTCGAAAGTTGCGCGAAATCTTGCCCGATGCGGGACCCGACGGTATCGACACTCGCTATGAATGTCGCACGCTCTTCGGCATTGAGAACGCCCACCTCGACGAAGGACTGGAGCAACTGAACTGCTATGAAGCCCGCGCGCGCTAGACCGGCGAAAGGCAGTGTGCCGTAGCGCTTGCAGTCCTCGATCAGCCAGTAAATGCGGCTGACCTTGTCGAGCTTCGCGTTGCAAATTGTCGGAAGCCGCTGCGCCAGCAGGTCGATCTTCGCGCGGTCGCGCCGCCACAGCGCGGTCTCGCCGTGCATGATGCGATTGGTGAGGCGCCGCAACGCGCCCGAAAGTTCGGCAAGGTCTTCTGGAGAGAAGCCGTGCTCGGCGAGCCGGCTCATCCGCTTCGGCAAATCGAGGGTATAGCAGGAGAAGATGATCTCAAATTCGACCTTGTCGTGGAGATGCGGCTCGGAGAGGAGGCGATCGATGTAGTAATTCACGAGACGCGCGGCAAGATCGTCGGGCACGTCGCGTGGTACGAAGGAGTTGAAGCTGACACGCACATCGATGTAGGGCAGTCCGTGAAAGCTGACCAGCAACGGAAAACTGCGAAGATTCTGGTACCCGTAATTGTCCCGCTGATAGGCCCAGATCGCGTCGGTGATGAGTTCGCGATAGAGCGACAATGACAGGGGCCTGGGCCGCACCCCGATGATTTCAGCCGGGTTCCAGTCCGGCATGATGCCGAATATCGCCCGGCTGCCGTGCAGGTAGGGATGCGGGCGGCTGAGCAGTTCGACCTTGCGCGCGACATCGGCCAGCGCGGTGTCGACCTTCGCGTCCGCTGCCTGCCCCTGGTGGTCGACGGCGAGCGGGCGGACTTGCAGAAGGTAGAGCTGTCCGTCGTCGCCGACGGCGAATTCCACGTCGATTGCATCGCAGGCGAGAAGGGTTTCGAGCTCGCGGACGAGAGCGATCACCGGTGCCAGCGACGGTGGGCAGGCATCGGGCCGCGATTTGAGGCAATGGAAAGTCTCGAGATTGTCGCCGACACCCGCGGTCACGCGATCGGTTAGGCCGGAACGTGCGTCGTAATTGATGATGAAATAGGGGCCGCCGCTGGGACTGCGCGAGAAGGTCACTCCGGCCATAGCCACGCAGTCAAGCATGGGCTGCACAAAGATCTGGTCGTCGTCGCTTCCATCCTCGCCGAACGAGTCGATCACCCGATTGATCGCCTGCGCTACGGCTGCGCTGCCAACGACACCGAGTACGGAATCGTATCTCCCGGCTTGGGAGCTCGCGGGGCCGTCCTCGCCCCGTGCGCTGCTTCGCACGATGACCCGGCCCGAACCCCAAGGCGCAGCGGTGACGGCGGCGAGCACGCCGGCAGCGTCCGAGCGCCAATCGCCAACCGAGAAGCGGACCTGCGCCAGGACGCGGCCATTGCGCAGCAGTGGCGCCAGCGCTTCCAAAGTTTCCGCCTTGGTCTTGAAGGCGACGACGCGTGCCAGTTGCGCCGCGCCAGCCCGATCCTGCCTGCCGCATACCGCCAAGATGCGGTCAACCGCAGTGGCCAGATCGAGTGCCCCATAATTGTCGAGGACCAGGTCCGGCGCCTCGGGAGCTTCCGCCGGCACGTCGAGGCCAACGACGTCGCGCGCATCGCCGCGCTGACCCCCCGCGTAGATGCCCTTGATGTCCCGGCGCCGCAGCTCGTCCATCGGGACCCGAAGGTAGATCTCGCGATAACCGGGGATGTTCTCGCGGTTCCAATGCTGCACCTCGTGAAACAGCGAGATGGTCGCGCAGACGACATCGGCGCCCTGCCCAGCCAGCAACCGACACAGCCGCGCATTGCGCATCGCCGATCGCCGCCGGTTGCCTGCGCTATGGCCAAGATCTTCGGCGATCGCAGCACGGAGCGCGTCGCCATCGAGGAAGATGACCGGACGACCGGCGGCACGCAGCCGGCTGCACAATTCTCGCCCCACGGTTGTCTTGCCGGCGCCGGATAACCCGGTAATCCAGAAGACGCGCCCCGGTGAAGCTTCATTTTCGGCTTCAGGCTGGCGTCCCGCCTTTTTTATCTTTGTCAGCATATGAAAATTATGTCGTCCCTATAACAACAGGCTCACTGGTTAGTACGACTTTCGTCATAAATTGGCAATATAGATGTCGGAATGCTGCTCTGGATTTTGGTGGTGGCTGAAGGCGATGGCTTGATTGCGAACTGTTCCCCGTCAGCACTGGCGGCGCGGCTTTTCGTTGTGTCTGCGCAAAACTCCATCTCGTGTCAGATTCTGCGCTGCGGCGAGTACTGAGCGATCAAGCGCACGAGCTGGATCCCCGATTGGGCGGGTCAGTCCGGGTAGTTGGTATTCGCCATGTGGATTTTGCACGCGATGCCATGGCTTGCCACACAGGCGGCAGCGTCGGAGATTGTGCAGTCGTCGAAAGCGGATCAGGCGGCGAGGCGTTCGTAGCGCTGGTGAAGGCCACCGACTTGCGGAATCGCGATCACCTTGCCGCGGTTTGGCGGTTGGATGGGGCGAGCATCAGGGCAGTTTTTGTCCAGCGACAGATGGGTGCGAGAGTGGTGCTAGTAATCGATGTAAGAGATCAGGACCCGGCGCAGATGCCTGTGGCTTCTCAATACTTGGTCCGACCGGATTCATTGGTGGAATTGATCGCCTGCGGATAGCCTTCGTTCAAGGCGATGCCAGTAAGAGGCTTTCCCTGTTCTCCGGATCAGATTCCCTGTTATGTCGAAAAAATTCCCTGTTCCTCCAAAATAATTCCCTGTTCGGTTGAGTAGGGAATTCCGACGAAAACCCTAGGGAAGCAAGGGCTTATTTGGCCGCAAATCGGCGCCAAGACGACCTAAATCGCGAAAATTCCCTGTATTTTCCCTGATGATCAGGGAATTTGGCGCAGAGAGCAGTTTGCATCAGACTGCGTCATCCGCACCCGAGTCCTCTATGTAGTGAAATCTCTGAAGAAGTGTACGAAATCGCGGCGTGTGCGCCTGTGCCTGCGCAAAATTCCATCTCGTGTGAGATTTGGGGCGGCGGGGAGTACGGTGCGATGAAATGCACGAGTCGAGTCGGACGAAAATCCTCCACGATCGCGCTGGTCAGTCCGGGTAGTTGGTATTCGCCATGTGGATTTTGCACGCGATGGCAACGCTCGCCACACAGTGCGTGAGCGTCGGAGAGGGCGCAGCCCTCGAAAGCGAATCAGGCGGCGAGGCGTTCGTAGCGATGGTGAAGCCCCCCGACTTGCGGAATCGCAATCGCCTCGCCGCTGTTTGGCGGTTGGACGGGGCGAGCATCCGGGCAGTCTTTGTCGAGCGACAGATGGGTCCGCGAGCGGTGATAGTAATCGACGTAGAAGAACAGGACGCGGCGCAGATGGCGTTCGTTGATCACGAGTACGTGATCCAGGCAGTCGCGACGAATCGAGCCGATGACCCGCTCGACGTAGGCATTCTGCCAAGGCGATCGTGGCGCTGTAAGGACCTCCGTGATCCCCATGGCCCGAGCCCGCTTCTGAAAGCGTTCCCCATACGACGTGTCGCGGTCGCGCAGCAGGTAGCGTGGAGCAGTGTCCCACGGAAATGCCTCGGTGATCTGACAGGAGAGCCAACCGGCCGTCGGATGCTGGGTTACATTCAGATGCAGGATCTTCCGTCGCGCGTGGCGCATGATGACGCTCACGTAGAGCAGACGAAACGCCGCTGTGACGACCACAAACATATCGATGGCGGCGATGCCGTCGATCTGATTACCCAAGAAGGGCGGCCAGGTTGGCGAGGGCAGACCATGCCGCCGGATCATATGTCTTCCTACGGTTGCCTGGCTGACTTCGATACCCAGGTTGAGCATTTCGCCATGAATCCCTGGCGCACCCCACAGCGGGTTAGCGACGCTCATCTGCCGGATCAGCTCACGAATCTCGCGATTCACGCTCGGCCGTCCGGGGCGTTGCGATCGTGAGCGCCAGCGCCAATATCTGCGGAAGCCCTTCCGGTGCCAGTGGAGCACCGTTGCCGGTTTGACCAGCACCATCACCTTCAGGCAGTGCGGCCAAGCTCGGTAGAGCCAAGCCCACAGTAGGCGGTCGCCTTGACGAAGCCACGGTCGGCCGCGCCGCTGCCGGTGGAGAAAGGCCACCTGATGCCTGAGGGCCAGCACCTCAAGTTCCAAGGAGGCCCGACGCCGAAACCGGAAGGAGACCAGAGAAACTATCGCGGACAGGATCGTTAGCATGCCGGCCACGATAAAACGGTCGGCGCAAAACTCCAATGTTTACAGAGCATGGCCTGCCCCCCGATGCCCGTCAGATCATAAGTAGAGTCGGTCGTTGTTATGGCCCTTCTGGGGCGGTTGGTCTTCCGGTCTGTTAAGCATCGCGAACTCGGTCGGTGTCAAGGCGCCGAGGCTGGCGTGTGGTCGCAGGTGATTGTAATCCTGACGCCATGCGTCGATGGTCGCGCGCGCCTCGGCGAGCGTGAGGAAGACGTGCTCGTTGAGGCATTCGTCGCGTAAACGGGAGTTGAAGCTCTCGATGAAGGCGTTCTGCACCGGCTTGCCGGGTTCGATGTAATGCCAGTCGAGACGACCGGTGGCCCAGCGCAAGACTGCGCAGCTGGTCAGTTCTGTGCCGTTGTCGCTGACGATCACCCCGGGTGTTCACCGCTCGGTCACCAGTCGCGCCAGTTCGCGCACCGCGCGTACGCCACCCAGCGAGGTATCGACCACCGCTGCTAGGCATTCGCGGCTGAAGTTGTCGACCACGCACAGGATGCGGAAGCGACGGCCGTCACCCAGCGCATCCGATACGAAGTCGAGTGACCACCGTTGGTTGATCGCGTTGGGCAACGTCATCGGCGCGCGGGTGCCAATCGCCCGTTTGCGCCGCCCACGCCGGCGCACCATGAGCTTTTCCTCGCGGTACAACCGATAGAGCTTCTTGCGGTTCATCACGTGGCCTTCCCTTTCCAGTAGCCAGCCCAGGCGCCGATAGCCGAAGCGGCGCCGTTGCGCGGCCAGCTCCCGCAGCCGCTGCCGTAACATCGAGTCGTCCGGCCGCCGCGGCCGATAGTTCATGCTCGAGCGATTAAATCCGACGAGCCTGCATGCGCGCACCTGGTTCAGCCCCTGCTGCTCGACCAGTCGAGCAACCGCCACCTTCCGCGCCACAGGCTTCAGACGTTTTTTCCGAGGAGGTCCTTCAGTGCTGCGTTGTCCAGCATCGCTTCGATCAGCAGCTTCTTCAGCCGCCGGTTTTCATCCTCAAGCGACTTCAATCGGCGCGCCTCCGAGATCTCCATCCCGCCGTACTTTGCCTTCCACTTGTAAAACGGTGCGTTCGAGATCCCGTGGCGGCGGCATACTTCCTCGGTCTTTGCCCCTGCCTCATGCTCGCGCAGCACCCCGATGATCTGCTCCTCGCTAAAGCGACTGCCTTTCATTGTCCGTCTCCTTTCAGTCGACGGACTCTACCTCAAATCTGCTGGGCTTTAGGGGAGCACGCCACGCTCCGCAATCCAGATCTGAAAAGCAAACACGCCGATGTACACGAACAACGAGAAGAACTTCATCGCGCTTCGTACCGTGCGGTAGTCTATTGAGCAGGGGTGGATGATCCAGAAAAGAGAATCCTGCGAAGCCAGTCCCTCGAGTTCTCCATAAACCAGCAAGCACAAAGCGCCAAAGAGCGTAAGTTGCGCGAGCGGTAGCCATAGCTGCCGCTGTTCGCCTATGGTCGCCGTCGATATAGGCGAAGTCCAAGCTCTCATCGGAGATTTCAACGATCATCTCCGTGGTTTTTCCACGCAAGACAATCCGCCGCTCGCGGGCGAAGTCGGTCCTGGTTATCGCCAGGGAGCAGATGTCGTCAAACGAGGGCTGATCGACGTTCGAAGGTTTGTTCCAGTCATCGAGGTGCCGCCAAGGGTGCAGCACGTAGTTGTGCATGAGGCTCGCGACAAGCGCAGGCATGAGGGGTTATGAGATTTAGCCAGCGCGGTTCTGGATCACGGGCACTTAGGCGACGGGTGGGATATCGAGCTGCTCCGAAAGCCAGCGTAGCCATGCATCGGAAATCCTGAAACAGCGAACGGCTCTGAGCAAGGAGGCGCGGTGTTCCGGCTGCGCGAGCCAGTGGTAGTGCAGCAGGATCGGCTCGCAGTGCGGCCACGCCACGCGATTGCTGCAGTTGGGCTTCAACAGATGAAGCGGGATGTTATAGCGGTCATCGTAGATCAGCAATTCACTCGCCTGCGCGGCGATCGCCGCACTGAGCGCCGCCTGGCTCGATCCCCAGAACTCGGCGGCTTCGCGCCCAACATATCCGGTCGAAGCGAAGACATCGACGGCTTCGCCACGTCGCGGTCGCAGATCGGCGAGCAGCGAGGCGAGGAATACCTCGGCGGTCTTCTGCAAGATGCCGCACGAGTGCCTGACCACGGTGAAGCCGCCGTTGAAACTGGCCCTGATCCGAACATCGTCGGTCGCTGTGTAGATCCGAGGCAATTGTTCGATGCCGATCCCAGCGATCTCGCAGATGTGCTGCCAGTATGACTCCTGCGGATCGGCTGGACCGGCCGAAGTCGAGCCCTTGACATCGACCGGGCGTGCTCCGGCATCGCAGCAAAAAAACGCAGGCTGGTTGCAAAGATTGTGTCCGAGTCGAGCACGACGATGTAGGCGGTTGACAGATGGCGCTCGGCCCAGGCGCCAGCGACGATGCGATTGGTCGCCAGATAAGCGCTGCCGGTCCGGTTCAGCGGCAGACTGACATGCTCGACGTCCATCTCGCTCAGCCGCTCGCGGCTACGCGCCGAGATCGGCACGTCCGGGCGGGGCGGGCACAACGCAGGGCCAAGGATGGGCGGATCCAAGCTGCTGAAACTACTTTCGTATGCGGGCCAGTTGACAAATGTTCAAGGTGCGCGACATGCGCTGGGCCGCAAAGACTGCGATCCGGTCCGCTTCCGTCAAACGATAGGCCGCATCATTGACGGGCGCGAGCAGCAGCGAACCCGTGAGTCATCGTTGACTACGGAGTACTTGGAGCGACATTGAAACTACCGGACAACATGCATGCCACGCGGCTGCCGTCGATCAAGGCATAGGCTGAAACTGCGCGACCTTCTTTCGCATAGCCCTGCCATCCCGTCCTCTGATCGTTGATTTCGGGTATCGCAGCAACAACGTCAGGACGCTCGATTCTGCCAGACGCCAGGCCAACGATAATACCAGCGTCATCAACCAGAAGGATCAGTCCTGGCGCATTGTTTTCCTGCCTGGACCACGCCCATCCCTGTACCTTCGCTCCGGCCTGCACTCCGACGCGGGAGGCGATATCGAAGTAACCAAGACATGCGCCGGGTGGACTGGGCCTCGCGACCTCGTTGATATGGCGGCCCAGCAAAGCGTATCGACTGTCCGCAAAGATCGACAGCTGGTGCTCAAGCAGAAAAGACCTATAGCGTGAAACAACCTCAGGTCGTGAGACAGGAGAAACCAGAAGGAAAACATTCAAATCGACTACGCCCACTCGCAGCGCATTTGCGGCTAATTCGAAATTTCGACTGTTGCCGGCCCAAGCCTCACCAATGCTTCCATTCTGCGCCGCAGTCTGGCCGACCGTAATGAGTAGCAGCGCACAATACGCTGCTATGTAGCGAGAGGAAAGCGAGCCTATGTTCAGAAGCAAGGCCAGAGTCAATACGAGTACGGCAGTCCAAAAGAAGCAGACTGATGTCGCATAACGGCTCGAGACTGCCTGTTCTACACCCATAAATACGCGTCCGAGTGAGGTCATGAACCCCTGCCCGACTATAAGGACGGCTACGGAGAACAATGCTAGCGAAGCAGGCGAAATACCGTCGGTCAAACGACTCCCATCAGCCGAAGCGAGGCCCGGCTCGCCCGATCGATTGTCGCTCCACGTTTGATTGAACGGTGTAAATAAGCTCACCAAAAGAAGCAGCATCAGTCCCCAGCTTCCCATGATTGCGGCGGTCATAGGTTGCGGGCTCCAGACATTTCCCAAGAACACAAAAAAATACTGAAAAATCTGGACGCGCTGATGAAGCAAGGCTTCCATCACATGGCTGTTTCCTGCCGAGTTACCGTGCAGATAGGCAGCGATGAACGCTACATAGATTACGATGATTGACAGCAGAGCTCGCCGAGGAACGCGCGCTTTCCAAGACCCGGCGGCGAAAATAACTGTGGTTACGATTCCGCTCGCCAGGCAAAAGGCAGAACAAATCGCCGCAAGCGCACCGGCAGCAATCCAGACTCTAGAGGCACTCTCGATAGCTCGCTTGAGACAGAAGAATGCAAAGGTTGAAAAGAACATCATTCCAACAAAAGCCCCGAAAGGAAAAGTAAAATTTTGAATCTGCGAGGCGGAGGAGACGAAGCAAGCTACAAGCCCACTGGCCAGAAGGCGCCACGGACGCCTATCTCTTGAGCGTCCTATGACGTCAAGACTCAAGGATACCATCATCAAGGCCGAGCCGATTTGCATCAGCAAAGTCAACCCAAGAACGAAATAGCCGCAACCTCGGAAAAAATTGAAGTCGGCAAGACTGATGAGACGCGGAATCAGTACCCGATGCACATTATGAGGGGACCAAAGCCAACTCAGGGTTACAGGCTGGTCACGGGCTAGAAACTCGATGATTCCCCACAAATCCCAACGAGGTAGCGGATGTATCGATTGAAAGGTCCAATATGCCGTGGTCGCCGCTATGTATATGGCCTGGATCCATATGACGACAGCCATGAACCACGCCAGCCACTTCAGGTTTACGGACCCCGATTGGACCATAAGGTGTTTCCCTTGCGAGGATGGCATCCCGCTTACCGGCTGAGGCGGGGTCAATGACCTATAAATTGAAAGCCCTGCTGGCGGTCTTGAACGTCTCGATCGCACCGTTACGGTCGCGAACGGTCTTTGCAAAGAATGCCGAATTGAACTCGGCGCCATTCAGTTTCGACATTTGCTCATTCGCGGCGTCGTTCTTCTTGTAGTCTATCAGAGTAATTTTCCGCGAGTCGGCAAGCGCCTGGACTGCTTTCTGGTTGGCCTTGTGATCGCCGCGGATGGTGTCTGCCATCGTAATCATGGACTGCTTGTCGCCGGCAATGCTGCGGAGCATTTTCGCCGCGGCCTGCCCCCCCAGGTTCATTTGATGCGCCGCCCAAATTGCTCGGATTCCCAGTAATTGTCAAATGTCGCGGATCGACCGGTCATGATCGAACGGCTTTCCTTGATTGATCCTCGTTCGGACCGAGAAACGTTTTTGGGCCGAGTTGCACGCCGTGGGACTTAGCGATCACCAACAGAACCTAGGCTGGAGATCTGTGCTCCGCAAAAAAATGTCTGCGTGACTCGAAACGCGCTAAATTGCGACCGATTCGAAGGGAGGAGATCGAGAACCAAGGGTGTCGGTCCATGATGAAATCCTGCCTGCTTTGGCTGAGCCTGTTTGCCGATTTGCTCCGTTTTTTGATTTTCAGTTTACGATCTAAAAGCTCGCTCGCGGCCGAGAATCTCTTCCGGCGCAAACTGCTCGCGTTCTACCAAGAGCGCAGAACTGCGCCCCGACGGACCTCCCATTCAACGCGCCTGACCCTTCAAGCCGAGTTGTGGCGCGTCCTGTATTGAACGGACTTCGCCACGAGCACAACCTCTTGGCCCGCGCTGCATGGGTGTCGCTGAGTTTTTGCGGACCGCAGTGGTGGTGCCCGGGTGGCCTTCGTACGTTCCTGCTAAGCCACCATCACACCGCAACCAGGAACGGGAATTCCGGGTTAATGGAAGTAACGTGACATTCCGCCAAACCGAATTTCATGGGGGCGGCAACACGCTTGACGGCGCGATAGGCCCCATCGGAGGTGGCGGCGCAATCCGCCATCGAGCCGCCATCTGGTAGAAGCGATCGAGAATCTGGAGCTTGATTTCGCTAACGTCGATGGGTGCAGGGCTCCAGTCGACGCCTTCGATCTCGTCGAAACGATGAATGCGCATAAGGCGTGCAAGCGACGAGAATCTTTCGCGATCGGAGGCGTGCGCCGTCTCGTCGCTCAGCGGATAGAATGCGACGACCGGGATGCCCATGGCGATCGCAGGCAGCGCGCAATGCAAGAGCGTGGTGACGATGAGCTTTGCGCGTGAGCGATAGGTTTCGAGAAGCTCGTCTGCCCGCGTCATATTCGCGGCGAAGTCGCTCGAGCCGGAATAATGGCTGACGAAGGTGTAGGGCTCGAGCGACTGCGGAATATAGTCCTTTATACGCTCATCTCGTGACACCACGAACACTTCGGTCTGCGTCGCGGAATTCTCGATCCTCCCGGGAAGCGTCAGCGAAATGCAATTGCTGGTGAAAACCTCGACGCCCTTCGACCGCAGCAGGCTCTCGGTATAGATATCTCTGCATCCGATCGGCTGGTATCGGCGCAAGAAGTCTATGGATGCATCCGAAAGGAGCTCTGGGCATTGAAACGGCCGTATGTGGAACCCGAATATGAGCGGCGCAAGGTTCGGGTGCGGCGGCCACTCCGCTCGATTGGTCTTGAACCAGCCGTTCAGCAGGATTCCTACCGGGTCGTTCTCTTCATTCAGTCCCGGCGCCGATCGGATCTCGTTGTCGCGGTCGATATATCGCGTGGGCTCGATACCTAATCGCGACAGCAAGCGCAAACCGGAAATGATCTGGATATGGTCGCCCAGATTCTCCGTTGAGACCTTCAGCGACGCAAAGCTCTTTGGCGCCGCGCCGCCACTGGGCGTCGGCGCTAGCGGACCAGGCCCACGCTCGGATCGCCCGTGTTCATCTTCATCGCGCTCCAGGAGATATTCAAGTAGGCACCCAGGGTTCAAACCCTCTTTGGGCAGACGGCTCGTTAGCTTGAAGACCGGCGTCGTCCAGTCAATCTCCGCTAGAACCTCCGTCTGCGAACGATACATGCGCCCGCCGAATTGCAACGCATGGGGCGCGTCGGCGCTCACCTTTGGAACCCGCGACCATGCTTCCGCTGCCTGGCGATCCGCCTCGCACATTTCGCGAAAAAGATGATGGAACCAGAAGTAGTCATCCGAATCCGCTCGGTTCGACCAATATTCGATCGTCCGCCGACACCAGGTCGAGATTAGATAATTGTCGAATCCGGTGCTCAAGAACCAGGATGACAGCGCCCGGTCAGAGCCCGGCGCTGCGAAGGCGAAGAATCCCTCCTTCATCACGCCGGGTAGCCATTCATCTAGAGGCCGATTGCAAAACAGCGTGGCGTCGACCCATACGCCGCCGAATTCGCGCAACAAAAGAATGCGCGCGATGTCGGACAAGGAAGCGGCTGTCAGGGACTGACCGTTCAGGTCAATGTATTGCCTCACGGGGACATACCGCTCGATGGTAGTCGCATCCAGGCAACGGAATTCCCATCCCGGGTTGTTCCGCTCCCAACTGCTTAAGCACTTCTTGGCCAAAGGCGGCGCGGCTTGTCGTCCCTGAAACCAGCAAGTCCAGATGGTCTTATTCATGCGCGGACCCTGAACGGTGCGATAAACCTTTTTCCAAGGAACTCTTGAAACGGGTCTGGACTACGCATAACCGAAGCGAGCTAGCTCTGCGCCCAGGTGCATCATTAAGATATGCAGCCTCCTCGGCAGTGGCGCTGGTACGCCAGCGTCGGATGCGACTTTGATCGACAGGAGCGAGAGCGCGACCTTTCCATTGAAATGAACGGGACAGAACCACTCCTGAAGGTATTCTACTATCCAGTTGCTCACGAATTCTTCGAACTCGTCGGTCGCGCTGAACAGCATGCTGGAGATCAGTTCGTGGCCATGTCGGGAAAACATCTGGATAAATTCGGTTTGATCGCAGCTATTAACCCATCCGCTACGCCTCCGGCTTTCGAGCAGCGCCTGCGGCTCCAACTCAGTTCGTCTGCAGCAATACGAGGCGATAATATGGCTCGCCGCGTCCGAGATTTTTTTTGCGGCAGCTTCGGGTTGATGCAAGTAGCCGAAATCACCGAGAAGAACGGCGTAATCAAAGCGCTTTTCAGGCAACGGATCAGAGTCGAGGTCTAGCGCTATCGATGCGGGGTCGAGAGGCTGTAAGTCGGCGCCAACATACGCGGTTCTGCCCTTGACGAGATCCCTAAATACGCCCGTCCCCACGCCGATCTCCAGAACGGTGACGTTGTCGGGCACAAGTGACGCAGCACAAAAGGTCTTCTCTCGATGTTTGGTTTGGGCGGTTTGCCTCTCCGCTGCTGGTGCCAAATTCATCGATGTACGCTGTTTTTCCAAATCCCTTGCCGAAGGAATGCCAGTTGATCCTTGGCGAAGCGGCTCTTGGAGTGATTCCTGCGGATTTGAGACGGTCATGAAGCGTCTTCCTACCGAAAAAATGATACCCAAACTGTAGTCGACATCATTGCGGGCGGCTTGGAGCGGCTCGGAACGCCGGTCAATTCAACCCAAGGAACGTACCGGACGATGACTGGAATGACAAGTGGCTGCGCGGAGTCCATGGTATCCACACCGATCGGCGGCCGATGCTCAGAAAAATCGGTTGGAAAACTTAGCCGTGTCGCGAATTCCCGGTCGGGCCGGTTTGCTTCTGGATTCCGGGCGCGCCGGTTCGTTGCGCCGTGGAATGACAGAGCAGACCAAGGTCGCCATCGTCGTTCCCGGGCCCGACGATCCGGCACATCCGGCTGTACTTTTCGAGGCCGTGCGCAACGAAAGGGTGACACACATCTTCGTCACCCACGCCCATCGGCATCATTCGCCGGCGGTTCGGCGCATCAAAGGAGCGCCGCGATGCGCGACGAGCCGCGTGACGATAGTTCTCCGTCAGATTGATGCGGCCGGGCGGCCGGTTCGCCAAATAGAGCTTTGCGATCGCCATGCGCAGGTGGTGATTGCTCGCGAGCGGGAGCGCGGATTCGAGATATTCGACCGACGCGATTGGCGCTAACGACATCGGCGTGCACCCATACTCTAGCAGGCTGTTGAAAAATCCCGCTCCGATCGGATCGACGGAAGGTTTTGCATCAGTATAGTGGAACGAGGCCAACTGGGTTGAGGAGGAAGAGGAGCATGCGGGGATATGATCGGCCACAGA
>Ga0310038_10000163_pt1 | contig 71900 bp, 76 predicted proteins | sample Sb_taG_6_FD_200461 | JGI IMG/M metagenome (GOLD analysis project Ga0310038, IMG submission 200461) | Peat soil microbial communities from Weissenstadt, Germany - Sb_50d_4_PS metaG (v2) (version 2) | ecosystem: Environmental > Terrestrial > Soil > Wetlands > Peat | place: Germany: Weissenstadt... | reverse complement strand
GCGCGTGAGCAGGGTGTCCGCCACTTGCTACCGCATGGCCCGCGAGTTACACTCTCCTGCATGTTGGTAAATGACGATAAACAAGTACGTATCAGTTCGCGGCGCCTGGTGCTTGCGCTGGCCGGGGCCATGGCTCTGGCCGGAGTCGCCGGCTGGTCGGTGCTCCGCCAGGCCTCGGCAGCAACGCCTGTACCGGCCGGCGAGACTGTCGATCCGCCGGCGCCTCCCACCGTCCTCGTCTTCGTCAGTGGCGCCGTTGCTCATCCGGGGCTCTACGAGCTGAGCCCCGATGCCCGGGTCGCGGACGCGCTCGCCGCGGCCGGGGGAGTCACCATGCTCGCCGATCCCGGCCATCTCCCTAACATGGCTCAGCGGGTGAACGATGGACGCCAGGTCAATGTTCCCTTCCTGAAGAGCGGCACCACGGCCGCGAAGCTGGACATAAACACGGCGGCCGAGCCGGACCTGGATGCCCTGCCGGGCATGCCTCCGGGGCTCGGGGGCGAGATCGTCCAGTACCGCGAGGAATGGGGCCCGTTCACGTCGATGAGCCAGCTCCATGCCGACCTCGGAGTCGATGCAGCCACCGTCACCGGCCTCGAGCACTACCTGAGGGTGGTGCTGCCGCAGCAGTGAGCCGGCTCGCCGGGTCGCTGGCGGGGCGGTGGGCATCCTCCATATGGGGAGGTTTCGCGCTGGGTTGTGCCGTGGCGTTCGCCGCCGCCGTCTCCCCGGCTGCCGCCATCCCGACCACGTGCGCCGCCGGCGCCTGCTGGCTGATCTGCGCGGTGGTCGCTCCCCGGCACGCAGTCGCGGTCATCGCGGTGGGAGGTACCGTCGCGCTGGGGGTGCTCCGGGGTGCTGGGGCGGTGACCGTCCCCGGCCCGGGCTCGGTGGACGGCCACTTCGGCGCGCGACCTGTCGTCGTCATCGGCAGCGTCAGAACGGCGGATCCCGCCCCCGGGTCCACGGCCATCATCGACGCCGGTCATCTGTCCGACGCCGACACCGACTCGCAGATCACGGGCGGAATCCTGGTCAGCGGTCCCCTGATTCCGGCGCTCTCTCCTGGAGACCAGGTCGAGATCGACGCTGCCGGTCTTCGCCCGCTGGACCGGCGACCCGGCGCGGATTCGTCTGCCGTCCTGGAGCGCGACGGCGTGGAGGCGATGGCGACATCTCCGCAGGTCTTTGTCCTCCGAGCGGGTGGACCGTCCCTGGATCGCGCGATCGCCTGGGTCCAGGCTCAACTGCTCACCGCCGTGGACCGGGCGCTGCCGGAGCCGGCTGCGGCCCTCGTTCTCGGCATCGCCTTCGGCATACACCAGCCCCTCGCGTCGGATGTTCGCGGAGCGCTCCAGGACGCCGGACTCATTCACGTTGTCGTGGTCAGCGGTCTGAAGGTGGTCTTGATCATCGGCCTGGTGACCGCTCTCGCGCGCGTCCTCGAGTGGTCGCGACGCAGAACCCTGCTCGTCGCGCTGCCCATGGTCGCGGCGTACGTGCTCGTGAGCGGTGCGGGGCCAGCCGCCATCCGCAGCTCGCTGATGGCGGGCGCCGCGATGCTCGCTGCCGCGGGAGCGCGGCGCACCGATCCGGTGCCGATGCTCACGCTGGTTGCCGCGATGATGCTCGGTGTCGACCCGCAGTTGGTCGAGGATCCGGGCTTCCAACTTTCGTTTCTCGGCACCGCCGGGATCGTCCTGCTCGCGGCTCCGATCGCCTCCCGCGTGCCCGGGCCCCGTCTGATCGCCGAGCCTTTCGCGGTCACTATCGCCGCTCAGCTGGCGACCGTGCCGGTCATGGCCGGGACGTTCGGCGTGATCGCGCTCGCGGGCCCTGTCGCCAACGCGTTCGTGCTCCCGCTGCTCCCCGTGTTGATCGTCACTGGCGGAGCCGGCGCGATCCTGAGCGCCCTGAGCCCTGTGTTGGGCTGGGTGCTCCTCCAGCTCGCGGGGCTCGGCGCCGACGCCATCACGATGGTTGCCGGAATCGTCACCAGGGTTCCGGGTGCCGCGATTCAGGTGGGGAACTGGCCCGCATCATGGTCCATCGCCGAGGGGGTGGGGGTCGTGGCTGCTCTCGCTACTCTTGCCGTCACCACGAATCGGATCGCACCGCTGCGGTGAACGTTCGAGCGATTGTCGCCGCCGCACTCGCGGGCGTCCTTGCCGCCGGCGTGGCCTGGGTCGTCGCGTCCAGGCCGGACGGCAGGCTTCACGTCACGGTCCTGAACACGGGGTCCTCTCCGGCCGTGCTGATCCGCACGGGCGACGGCAGTTCCGTCCTCGTGGACGGCGGCTCCTCGGCGAATCAGCTCCTCGCCGCTCTGGGAAGAGTGCTGCCGCCCGCGACCGCCCATCTGGACATGGTCGTCGTGACCGGAGGCGAGGAGGCCGCCGTGGATGGGCTCGGGGGACTTCCCGGCCACTACACCGTCGGGACGGTGGTCACTCCCGGCGGTCTCAATCCCGGGGGCAACAACATCGTCGGGGCGCTCGAGTCCGGCGGAGCCAACGTGCTCGAGGCTGATGGCGGCGCGTGGGTATTCGGCGGAGCAACCTGGCACTGTCTCGGCTTCACCGCCCTTGCTACCGGGCGATCGATGTGTGTCCTCGTGGTCGACGATCCGACTGGGCGGCTGCTCGTGCTCGGCGATGCCGGAACGGCGGACCAGGAAGCCCTCTGCGCGGTCTACGGGAAGGCACTCGACGCCGATCTCGTGATCACGCCACCGGGCGGCGCCGTCTCGCCCGTGCTACTCGCGACCGCCCGGCCGCTTGAGCTTGCCGTGCCGATCGCGCAGGGCGTTCCCGCTGTCCCGGCCCCACCGGGCTACTCAACCGACCGGACCAGCACCGACGGCGACCTCACGTACGCCGGCGGCGCGTCAGGACACCAGGAGATCACGTGACTTCGCTTGCGATACTGCTGCCATGGCCATCGCGCCCCCGCTGAACCAGCTGACGCTCATCCATGGTGAGGAGCGCTTTCTGGTGGATCGCTCGATGTTCGAGTGGCGCCGGTGCGCCCGACCGCCGCAACTCGACATCGAGGTCTTCGACGCACCCGGACGGCTCAACGAGTTCCGGCACGCGGTCGCCGAGATGCCGCTCTTCGACCCCGAGCGAGCGTTGCTGCTCCGCGATCCACCGCAGCTGACGGGTTCAGCGAAACGAGGCGGAGCCGACCCCCCGGAGCGGCTGGTGGCGATCCTCGGCGAGCTGGCGCCGACCACGGTGCTCTGTCTGGTCGCTCATGCCAAGGTGCCCGATCGCAACGTGGTGCTGGCGGCCGTCAAAGAGCGCGGCGGCTCGATCATCTACCACGCCGCCGTCAAGGGCCGTGAGCTTCGATCCTGGGTTGAGCGCGAGGTTGCCGCCCGCGGCCTGCGGCTCGGTCCAGGGACCGTCGAACACCTTGTGCGGATAGCCGGCCCTGACCTTGGGAGCATTGCTTCCGAACTCGACAAGCTGGTTGCCTACGCCGCCGGCCGGCCGCTCTCGATAACGGATGCGCGGGCGGCTGTCGCCGGCGACGAGCCTGCCGGCCTCTACGACACGCTCGGCGACCTGCTCGGCCCAACTCCTGCCAAGGGTGCGGAGTCGATCGACCGGTTGCTCTCGGAAGGGCGGGCAGGCCAGTATCTGCTGGCGATCCTCGCCGGTCAGATCCGCGACCTCGTGCTCGCCCAGGCACACATCCAGGCGCATGGGTCGTCCCACGGTCTCGGGGCCGCGCTCGGCAAACCCGACTGGCAGGTCGATCGCCTCAGCCGTCAGGCGCGGAGCGTTTCGTCGGCCACCGCTGCCGGCTGGCTCGCCGCGCTGCACGACGTGGACCGAAAGCTCAAGACCGGTGAGATCGCGGAGTCAGAGGGGCTTCGCCTGGCCGTGCTGCGTGCTGCCGCAGAGGTGACCGCCGAGCGCGGGCAGCGCCGCCGTTAGGCGGGATCAGCGCCCGGGCTACTTGCTCTTGGGGGCCTTTGCTGCCGGCTTCGCGGCTGCAGCCGCCTTCGGTGTCGCGGCCTTCGCCGCCGCCACCTTGGGTGCGGGAGCCTTCCCGGCCGGCTTCGCCGCGGGCTTCGCCGCTGCGGCTCGGGCCGGCTGCTTCGCGCTTCTGCCCTTGGCACCACCCGCCGCCGCGGATCGCAAGGCCGCGCCCTCGGCTCCCTCGGCCACGTTCGCGAGGCGAGCGGCCATCGCCGCCAGCCGCGACTTGCGCCGGCGAGCATTGTTGCGATGAAGGACGCCTTTCTCGGCGGCGCGGTCGAGCGCCCGGATCGCGGCGTGCAACTCAGCCTCGCCGGTGGCGCCGCCCTCTTCGAGCAGCGCGTGGCGTGCCTTGATCACCTTGGTGCGGACGGCGGACTTCACCGCGCGGTTGCGGATGTGCTTCCGTTCGCTGGACCTGATGCGCTTGCGCGCGGATCGGGAGTTGGCCATGCTCGCTCTTCTAGATCACTCGATAACTGGGGCGCGCCGCCCGGGCAGTTACGAGCCAGGGACGCACGAAGCCAGCAGTATATCAGCGACTGTGTCTCGCCTTTCCACGTGGGTCGTCCCCGCATACGCAAAGCTCAACCTCTCGCTGGCGGTCGTGGCGCGCCGTGCCGACGGTTGGCATGACATCGACAGCATCCTGGTCCCCGTCGACTGGCACGACCTGGTTGGTCTCAGCGTCCAGCTGTCCGCCACTGACAGCCTGTCCCTGACGGTGGACGGCCCGGCTGCGGCGGGAGTGCCGACGGGAGACGCGAATCTCACCATTCGAGCCGCCCGGGCGGTGCGCACCCTCGCCGGCAGGCCGCTTGACATCCGGATCTGGCTCTCGAAAATCGTTCCCCATGGGGCCGGACTCGGCGGCGGCTCGGGCGACGCCGCGGCGGTGATCCGATCCGGCGTCGCCCGGCTCGCGGCGCTGGGGGTCGCTCTCGAGCCGGCGAGCGTCGCCGCCGCAGCATTGACCGTGGGCAGCGACGTGCCCGCGCTGCTCTCGCTGACCGCCCAGCGCGTTCGGGGCCGTGGGGATCGCCTCGAGGCGCTGGTCACTCCCATGATGCACATCGCGATCGCGTCCACGACTCCAAGCTCGACCGCTGACACCTACGCGGCCGTCGCCCCGGATGAGATCCGCGACGACGGCAGGTCCGCACGCCTTGCATGGCTCCTGGGCTCGGGGCTGCCACCCGATCCCGATCTGATGGGAAGCGCGCTCGAGCCCGCTGCGTGCAGAGCCAACCCGGCACTGGCCGAGGCGCTGCAACGAGCCCGAGGCGTCGTCAAAGGTGTCACCTGGCACCTCACCGGGAGCGGGGGCGCCGTCTTCACCGTCGCGCAGGGGCGTGGCGAAGCCGAGGAGCTTGCGGTCGCCATGAGCGCCGCCGGCTTCAACGCGCGCGCCTGCCGGACCGTGGGCTGACCCCGGCAGCACTACAATCCGATCCCCAGTGGCTGTCGCTGATGCACCTTCCGTCACGCCGCCGACGCCGGACACCTGCGACCACCCTGCGCCGGTCGAGGGGATCATGGCGCATGAATTCGCCCACTACGAGGGCGCGATCGGTCCCGAAGGGCTCCGTCGGACGGTCACGTACTACGGCCCGATCGTCGGCGGACTGCCGATCCGGGCGTGGCACTGCGAGCAGTGCGGTCTGCTCCGGCTGACCTATCCTGACGGGCGCGCCGAGGAGCGCCGGTTGTTCCCCGGCCCGCAGCCGGGCCTGCTCGCCGCGGCCTCGCCGGTCGCCACAGAACGCGTGCACTACGGCATGCAGGCTCGGGTCTCCGGTCTCAGCGCACAGCCCGCGTTCATCGATCACCTCACGGGCGGCGAGTCCATCGTTCGACCGATTCAGTTCCCCACGATCACGCTGCCCGCGTGGGACGCGATCACGTGGCTGACCGTGCTGGGCATGATCTCCGTGCTCATCGGCCTGCTGCTGGCCGGACTCTTCGCGTCAGTGTCGTACAGCACCCCGAGCGTCGAGCTGCCGCTCGTCCTAGGCATCGCCCTCATCTTCGTGGGCATCCTCGCACTGCGCCTTATCGTGCTGGCGATCCGTCACTTCGCGCCCGCGGAGCAACTCAGTCCGAGTGTCGCCGAGACGATGCGGGGCACGCCCGAGATGGACGCCGCGACGCGGACGGCGATCTTTCTGCTCGTCGTCTGCGTCATGGGGCTCTTCGCGAGCGGCGTGCTCGCGACGTACACATACTCGACACCGGGCGCCGAATTACCGGTTGTCGTCGTGAGCTTCTCGTGCGCCATCATCGCGGCTGTGATCAAGCTCGTCGACTTCACCGTGCGTCACTTCACCGGCAGGTAGCGGACCGCGTCCGGAGTCGATGCCGCTCCTCGCGCCGCCCGATCAGGACATTGTCATCGTCGGCGCCACCGGCGACCTCGCACAGCGCAAGCTCATCCCTGCGCTCTACAACCTTCACCTCCAGAAGCTCCTGCCGGCAAAGGGGGAGATCATCGGCGCGGCGCCGTTCGACTGGGACGATCAGCGTTTCCGAGACCTCGCCGAGTCGGCGGTCAAGCAGTTCTCGAGAACACCGCTTCAGAAGACGGGCTTCGCGACGTTCGCGCGGCGGCTGACGTTCGTACCCCTCCCGCCTGACGGGAATCTCACCGCGATCCGGGCTGCGACAACGCTCGATCGCCGCATCGCGTACCTCGCGGTTCCGCCATCGGCGTTCACGTCGCTCATCGAGGGAATCAAGACGGCCGGTCTTGTCGACGGCACGTCGATCATCATCGAGAAGCCGTTCGGCCACGACCTGCAATCCGCCGAGGAACTCAACCGGACGCTGCACGACGTGGTGCCCGAACAGCGAATCTTCCGGATCGACCACTACATGGGCAAGGAGACGGTGCAGAACCTCCTGGTCTTCCGATTCGGGAATTCGCTGTTCGAGCGCATCTGGAATCGCGAGGCGATCTCGCGCGTCGAGATCACCGTCGCCGAGTCGCTCGGCGTCGAGCAGCGCGGCAAACTCTACGAGGAGATCGGCGCCATCCGCGACATCGTGCAGAACCACATGTTCCAGGTCCTGTCGCTGGTCGCCATGGACCCTCCGCTCTCCTTCGACGCGGAGGCGATCCGCAACGAGAAGGTCAAGGTCCTGCAGTCCATTCAGCCGATCCGCCCGCATGACGTCGTCCGCGGACAGTACACGGCGGGGACGGTCGACGGTGAAGCCGTGATCGCGTACCGCGACGAGCCCGGGGTGTCGGCCAAATCGACCACGGAGACCTATGCGGCACTGCGTCTGCACCTCGAGTCATGGCGCTGGTCCGGTGTGCCCTTTCTGCTGCGCACCGGCAAGCGCCTGCGCACTCGCGACACGCGCGTTGTGATCACCTTCCACGATGTGCCCCTCCATCTCTTCAAGACCGCGGGTGTGCACACGCTGCATCGCAATCGCCTCGTGGTGCGCATTCAGCCGGATGAGGGGATCGCCCTCTCGTTCGTCGCCAAACAACCGGGACCGGAGGTGACCGCGCAGTTGGTCGACATGAACTTCAAATATGGCGATTCCTTCAAGACGTCGCCGCCCGAGGCATACGAGCGATTGCTGCACGACGCGCTCGAAGGTGACCACACCCTCTTCATTCGCGAGGACGAGGTCGAGCACGGCTGGGCCGCGGTCGAACCCGTCATCGAGGCGCCGCCGCCGATCACGTTCTACGCGGCGGGCACCTGGGGACCGGACGACGCCGGGCGGATCGCCAGCCCGAGCCACTGGGACGATTCGGTCGCGGCCGTATGACTCCCGCGCTGATCGGAGTCGACCTCGGCGGGACGAGCATTCGCGCCGCGGTTGCGATCGGCGAGGTCACCCATGGCGAGCCGGTGCACCGCGACACGCCGTCGCAGGACGGCCCCGCCGCCGTGCTCGACGCGGTGGCGGAATGCGCCCGCCAGGCGGCGGGCAGCGCGCACATCCGGGGCCTCGCCATGGGGTTCCCGGGGCCGATCGATCCGGGCGCGGGGGTCGTGCACGACGCCCCGAACATGACCGGCTGGAATGAGGTTCCCGCCGCCGCGATGCTCTCGGAGCGAGTCGAGTGCCCGGTCGTGCTCTGTCATGACGCCGCCGCCGCCGGCTACGCGGAGTTGAAGGCAGGTGCCGGGCGAGGCGCACGCCACCTCCTCTTCATCACGGTGAGCACCGGTATTGGCGGCGCGCTGTTCATCGACGGCGACCTCTACGACGGTGCCACCGGATCTGCCGGCGAGGTCGGCCACACACCGATCACCGACGACGGGCCCGCCTGCGGCCAGGGGCATCGGGGATGCCTCGAGGGCACGTCGTCGGGGACCGCGATCGCCGCGCGCGCGCGCGCCGCACTCGCGGCCGGCACGCCGTCGTCGCTTCAGGGCGTCGATCCCGCGACCATCGACGCGCGTGCCATCGTGACCGCGGCCAATGCGGGCGACGCGCTCTCGTTGCAGGTGTTCAACGACGCGGGACACGCGCTCGGACGCGCCATCGGGGGCTTCATCAATGTGCTCGCACCGGACGTGATCGTCATCGGGGGCGGGCTCATCCACGCGGGAAACCTGCTGCTCAAACCCGCCCGTCTCGCCGCGACCGAGATCGCATTCGAGATTCCCTATCGCCGCTGCAAGATCGTCACCGCGGCACTCGGAACCGACGCCGGTCTGATCGGAGCGGTCGCGTGGGCGGTGCGCAGCTTCGGGGGCAGCCCGGGCTGAGCTGCGCTACGCGGGAGCGCTCGGACCGCTCGACGCGGGCGGTGACCCACCGGGCGGTGTCCCGGGCTGCGACGCGATGTCGGCTCGGCGCTGCAGGTATTCCTCTCGGCTGATCTCGCCCCGCGCATAGCGAATGTCCAGCTCGTGCAGGCCGGGGCTCTGCCATCCACCCTGCCAGTGAGCTGGCCAAGGACCGCCGGACCACGGCTGTGGCGTGACCGCCTGACGTCGCGAGGAACGTGCGACCAGCACCACGGTGGTGATGATGGCGCCGAGCACCAGGAGCCCGACGAGCCATCCCAGCCAGTGCGGTCCACCGTACACGTAGAACATCGGCATCTTCGAATCATACGGACGGGCCATGTCTTTTCCATGACGGCTGCTTCGAATGCGCCTGAAACGCAAATGACCCACCGGCGGTGAGCCGGTGGGCCATTGAGTGAATTGTTTCCGAGGACGGGGTTACGCGACGCCCCGTGCGCTGGTTGTGGTTGCGGGCACGACGCGTGTCGTGGATTCCTTCTTACGCGAGGTCGACCAGCTGTAGATCTCGAAGATGAAGGCGCCGAGCACCGCGATTGCGGCCACGAGGAGGCCGATCGCCGCGTAGCCGGCGAACTGTCCGACCTGCCACCAGCCGTAGGTGTTGAGCAGGATGCTGCGCAGCGTGTCGCCACGGAAGACGGTCTGGACCTGGCCGGCGAGAGTCGTATTGGTCGGATCCGCCTGCGAGGCGGCGCTGAGCTGAGAGTACGTCTTGCCGCCGCCGATCTCACCGAGATGGACGTTGATGAAGTTGTTCGCGTAGACCTGAGCCTGCTGACCGGTGAGCAATTCCTGGCCCGCGTACTGGGTCATGGCGGTCGCGTCGACCTTGGGGAGGGAGGTGATCGCCGTCGACCCCACGGCCGGGAAGTAGATCTGCTGAGCCGCGAGCTGGTCGTGCACGGTCGACGTCGCGAAGCTGCTCGCCCAGAAGGCGAACCCGCTCACGAACGCCAGGATGCCGATCAGTCCGACCTGCAGTACGAAAATCCGCCAACGCATTCCACTGGTCATCGTGGGTGTCTCCTTATTTGGTTTGACCTGCACCCCATCCTCATGCCACCGGGGGAGAACAGCCAGTGCCACAAGACACCAGAAGATCCGGCACCGGGCGCCCTTCGAGGGGGCAAAGGTCCCGAGAGGGGAGCTAGGACCAGTCCTGCGCGTCGTTGCTGCGCTTGCGTCTGGCCATGAACGCGGCCACCTCGGCGCGCCGTGAGAGGTCGAGCTTCATCAGGATGTTGCTGACGTAGTTCTTGACCGTCTTCTCGGCGAGATGCACCTTCTCACCGATCTGGCGATTGGTCAGACCCTCGGCAACCAGGCCGATGATGCGCCGCTCCTGCGGGGTCAACTGCTCGACGCCGTCGTCCGAATCACCGGGCACGGCGTCGCCGCGGATGCGTGCCAGAACACGGCCCGTCACCGACGGGTCGAGCAGTGATTCGCCTTTGGAGACGCGATGAATGGCGTCGAGAAGATCGTTGCCGTGGATCTGCTTCAGCACGTATCCGGAGGCTCCGGCCATGATCGCGCTGAACAGCGCCTCGTCATCGGCGAACGACGTGAGGATGAGCACGCGCGTCTCCGGACGGTGAGCCCGGATGTCCCTGCACGCCTCGATGCCCGAACGACCCGGCATGCGCACATCCATGACCACGACGTCCGGCATGGCCGCCGCCGCCGTCCTCACCGCCTCGTCCGCGGAGCTCGACTCTCCGATCACGTCGATGGACAGATCGGACTCCAGCAGCGCCCGGAGTCCGCGCCGCACCAGCTCATGGTCGTCGCAGAGCAGGACGCGAACTCGATGGGACCCCACGGCTTCAGTGTAGGCGGGTCATTGGTCACATGGATCACCGCCCTGAGGCTCTGTCCGCCACGCCCGGATCGTTGGATGCTGGGCCGTGAGATGTTGATCCAGGATTTCGTTCAAATCGACCGCGACTTCGACGAGATCAGGGCGCGCGTGCGCGCCGACCCCCAGGCTCTGATCGCGGTCAATGCGGGCGCCGCGTACCGCGACGGCGAGCGGCTCTCCCTGCGGCTGACGCCGCTGGTCGGTATTCCGAGCCTCGGCAAGACGATCGAGGTGGATCTCGCCGATCCCTACGAGCGTGAGGACCGGCTGGTGGTGCCGATGCACTGGTGGGCACCGGGGGCGACCCGGTTGTTTCCCCATCTCGACGGCGACCTCGAGTTCGCCCCGCTCGGCGCGAAGACCAGTCAGATCACGCTGATGGGCAGCTACGACCCGCCCCTCGGCTTCGTGGGACGGCGCGCCGATCTCCTGCTGCTCCACCGCATCGCCGAAGCGAGCATTCGATCGTTTCTCGTCCGGGTGTCGCGTAATCTCGAGCGGCCCGACCGGCAGCGGGTGTTGGCCGGCTGACCTCCGTCAGCGCTCGCGAGCGGTTTCGCGAGGCACCGACCACACAGCTCGGACGCCCCGCGCGCGATCCGGCTCCAGAGAGAAGGTGCCTCCGAGGGCACGAGCCCGTTCCGCGAGGTTGGCGAGCCCGAGGCCGGCGCGACGCCTGGGGCGCACGCCGACACCGTCGTCCTCAACCGTGAGGGTCACCTCGAGACCGGCTTGGATGCGGACGTCGACCCGGGTCGCCTTGGCGTGCCGGATGACGTTGCTGAGCAGTTCGCGGAGTGCCGCGAGCAGGTGGTCGGCGAGCTCCTGCCCGACGATGGTGTCGACGGGGCCGTCGAAACGAACCTTGGGCTCGAATCCCAGGGCGGACGCCATCTCGGCGACCAGCGCCAGGACGCGCGCGCGGCAGCTCGACCCCCCGCGTTCACTGGAGCTCAACTCGAAGATGACCGCGCGGATCTCGCGAATGGTCGTGTCGAGATCGTCGACCGCGGCCTGGATCTTGTCGGCGACACTGACATCGCCGGTCAGCCTCGAAAGCGCCTGGAGGCCGAGGCCGGTGGCGAAGAGCCGCTGGATCACGGTGTCGTGCAGGTCCCGCGCAATCCGCTCGCGCTCGTGGAGGACCGCGAGTTCCTGCACACGATCGTGAAGGCGCGCATTCTCGATCGCCACGCCCGCGGCGCTCGACAGCGCCACGGCCACGGTCTCGTCGGTGGCTGTGAACGGACCACCGCGCTTCTCGGTCAGGTAGAGGTTGCCGAACACCTCGTTGCGAATGCGGATTGGCACGCCGAGAAAGGTGCGCATCGCCGGATGCCCCGCGGGGAAACCGACCGAGTCGGGGTGCGCGCCGAGGTCCTCGAGCCGGAGGGGACGCGCTTCGCGAATGACGTGGCCGAGAATCCCGAGACCCTTCGGCGGGTGGCGGATTCGCCGCGCCACGGCGGCGCTGACGCCCTCCGTGACGAACTCGGCGAGCACGATCTCCCCGTCAGCGGACGTGGCGCCGAGGGCGCCGATCGCGCCATAGCGAGCGTCGGTCTGAGCGCACGCGACCTGGATGATTCGGTGCAGCACGACCGGAAGCTCGAGGTCGGAGGAGATCGCGAGCATCGCCTCGAGCATCCGCATCTCAGTCACGCCGCAAGCGTATCCCGCCAACCATCAGCCGCCTCGGAGCTCAGTCGCGGTGCAACTGACCGAATTCGGGCGGCAACCTGTCAGTGTTCGCCTGATGGACGACGCGAAGATCAAGGAAGGGATGCGATGGATGTGGTCGCTCGGCGACTACGGCGCGATCGCCGCCCACCTGGAACCGCACGCGATCGAGCTCGCTCAGCGGAGCCGCCTCCACGCCGGGTCGGAGGTCCTCGACGTCGCCGCGGGCGATGGAAACTTCGCGATCGCCGCCGCTCGCCTCGGCGCGACCGTGGTCGCCACCGATCTCGCTCCGTCCATGGTGGACCTCGGCAGGAAGCGAACCGGCGCTCTCGGTCTTGCCGTCGAGTGGCTCGACGCCGACGCCGAACAGCTCCCATTTCCCGACGAGCGCTTCGATGTCGTGGCCTCGGTCTTCGGCGCGATGTTCGCCCCGGACCCGGAGCGGGTGGCGCGTGAGATGTTCCGGGTCGCGAAGCGAGGCGGCCTGGTGGCGATGGCCAACTACGGGCCGAAGGGCTTTCTCGGGCGTGTGACCGCGCTGCTCGCGGAGCGGAGTCCGGCGCCCCCACCCGGGATGCACTCTCCATTCGAGTGGGGGGTCACCGACGAGGTGCACCGCCGCTTCAAGGGCCTCACCTCGTCGATCGAGATCTACCCGCAGGCACTCACGTTCGAGTTCGATTCGCTCGACGCCGGCTGGGATTTCTGGGAGCGGGCCAACCCGCCGATGCGAGCGCTCCTCAGCACGCTCGACGCCGATCAGACCGCGGCCCTTCGGGAGGACGGCAGGAAGCTCATGGCCGAGCTCAACCAGGTTTCCGGCGGCGGCCTGACCCTCGAGTCAGACTACCTCCAGGTGCTCGCCCGCAAGGCCTGAACGGTCACGCGAGACCACGATCGCGTACTCGAACGCGTCCGCGAGCGCGCTCCAGGATGCCTCGATGATGTTGGTGTTGCAGCCGACGGTGCTCCAGCGGCGGTGGTGGTCGCCGCTCTCGATGAGCACCCGGACCACCGCCGCCGTCCCGTCGCGGCCGTCGAGCACGCGCACCTTGTAGTCGAAGAGCTGCGTCGAACCGATCTCGGGAAAGCTCGGAGTCAGCGCCTTGCGCAACGCGGCGTCGAGCGCGTTGACGGGGCCGTTGCCCTCGGCGGCGGTGTGGACGACCTCGTCACCGACGCGCACCTTGATGGTGGCCTCGCACACGAGCGACCGCCCTTCGCGCTGCTCGACGAGCGTGATGTAGTCGATCAGCGTGAACGGCGCTGGATTCCCACGCGCCCGGTGGACGAGCAGCTCGAACGACGCCTCGGCGCCCTCGAACGAGTGACCGCTGAACTCCAGCTCCTTGACCTGGTCCGCGATGCGACGAGCGAGCGCACGATCCTGGGTCAGGTCGACACCGAACGCGGCCGCCTTCTCGAGCACCGTGCCCCGCCCGGATTGCTGCGTGATCACGGAGTGGCGCCGGTTGCCCACCAGGGTCGGGTCGACGTGCTGGTACGCATAGGCGGCCTTGCTCATCGCGTCGATGTGCTGGCCACCCTTGTGCGTGAACGCGGCCTGGCCGATGTACGGCGCCGAAAGCGGCGGAGCGATGTTGGCGATCTCCGCGACGTCCCGGGCGATCTCGGTGAGCCGCGCGAGCTGCGAATCCTCGATCACGTGCACGCCCATCTTGAGCTGCAGGTTGGGGATGAGCGTGCAGAGGTTCGCGTTGCCGGTGCGTTCGCCGTACCCGTTGATGCAACCCTGCACCTGCACCGCGCCGGCGCGGACCGCGGCGAGCGTCGCCGCCACGGCGCATCCGGAGTCATCGTGACAGTGGATACCGGCGACGCCGCCGAACCGCGCCGTGATCGCGCCAACCACGGACTCGACCCGATCGGGGAGCGTCCCCCCGTTGGTGTCGCAGAGCGTGATCCGCTCTGCGCCCGCGCTGACGGCGGCTTCGAGGCAGCGCAATGCGTAGTCGGGGTCGCTCGCGTATCCGTCGAAGAAGTGCTCGGCGTCATATACCACGCGCCGGCCGTGGTCGACGAACCAACGAACCGAGTCGCCGATCATGTCGAGGTTCTCGCCGGTCGTGGTGCGGAGCACGTCGATCACCTGCCGGTCCCACGCCTTGCCGACCAGCGTGATGATCGGCGCCATCGAGTCGAGCAGGGTGCGCAGCTGCAGGTCGTCCTGCGCTGCCATGCCCGGGCGTCGGGTGGCGCCGAAAGCCGCGAGGGTCGCGTTGCGAAGCGGGTGCTGCTGCATCGCCGCGAAGAACTCGGTGTCGGTCGGGTTGGCGCCCGGCCACCCGCCTTCGATGACGGTCACACCGAGCAGGTCGAGATGATCGGCGATGCGCAACTTGTCCGACACCGAGAAGTTGATCCCGACTCCCTGCGCGCCGTCGCGAAGCGTCGTGTCGTAGATCTCGACGCTCACGTCGTGGCTCCGCTTCGAGCACCGAGATGGCGCAACGATTCGCGCGCGACGGCGTCGGCGACGGCATCCGTGCCGGCTGTGCCGCCAAGGTCCGCGGTGAGCACGTCCTCGGTGATGCACACGTCCACCGCCGACTCGATTGCCGCGGCGAGGTCGTCGCGGTGGAGTGAGTGGCGGAGCAGCATCGCGACCGAGAGAATCGTGCCGTACGGGTTGGCGATGCCCCGCCCCGCGAGGCGTGGCGCGCTCCCGTGAATCGGTTCGTACAACCCCTGATCGGTCGAGCCGAGGCTTGCCGAAGGGAGGAGGCCGAGGGAGCCGGAGAGCACGGCAGCCTCATCGCTGAGAATGTCGCCGAAGAGGTTCTCGGCGACCACGACGTCGACGGTCGCCGGCTCGCGCACCAGGCGCATCGCGAAGGAGTCGACGAGCTCGTGCGTGAGCGTGACATCGGGATACTCGGCTGCAAGAGCGGTGACGACCTCCCGCCACAGCTGGCTGGTGATGAGCACGTTCGCCTTGTCGATGGAGATGAGTTCGCGGCGACGGGACCGGGCGAGGGTGAACGCGACCCGCGCGACGCGCTCGATCTCACCGGCGCTGTACACGATGCTGTCACGTGCAATCTCGTCGGCGCCGGTGCCGGTCCGGCCGCGCGGCTGGCCGAAGTAGGCGCCACCCGTGAGCTCACGGACGATCACGAGATCGGTCCCCCGGGTGATCTCCGGGCGCAGCGAGGTGCGATCGGCGAGGTGCGGATGCACCTTCACGGGACGAACATTGGCGAAGACGTCCAGCTCGCGTCGAAGCCGGAGCAGTCCCGCCTCGCAGCGCTGCTCCCCGCGCAGGTGATCCCACGCCGGGCCCCCGACGGCGCCGAGCAGGATCGCGTCGGCTGCCCGGCACGCCTCGAGCGTCTCATCCGGGAGCGGCGTCCCGAATTCGTCGATGGCGCGACCGCCGATGAGGTGCACGTCGATGCTCACCTGTGCGTCGGCCGCGTCGCACACGGTCGCGAGCACGCTCAACGCGGCATTGACGACCTCCGGACCGACTCCGTCTCCGGGAAGGACGACGACGTTTGCCTTCACGAGGCGGCGCCGGCGCGCGAGAGGTCGGGCATCCATGCGGGACGTCGCGCCTCGAAATCGGTGATGGCCGCCTTGTGTTCGAGTGTCAGCCCGATGTCGTCGAGGCCCTCGAGCAGGCGGCGGCGCTCGAACGCGTCGATGGCGAACGTGTAGCGCAGGTCTCCGCACGTGACCGTCTGCGCCTCGAGATCGACCGAGACGGTGATCCCGGGTTGCTCGGTGGCGAGGTCGAGGAGTGCATGGACCTCGTGCTCCGGCAGCGTCACGGGGAGCAGTCCACTGCCGAGCGCGTTGTTCCGGAAGATGTCCGCGTAGGACTCGGCGATGATCGCCCGGATCCCGTAGTCGGAGAGCGCCCAGACCGCGTGCTCGCGCGACGAGCCGCACCCGAAGTTGCGTCCCGCGACCATGACGGTCCCGGGCGCGTACGCCTCCTGGTTGAAGACGAAGTCCGCCTGCTCCACCCCCGACGCGTCGCGCCGCCAGTCGTTGAACAGGAACTCGCCGTAGCCGGTCCGCTCGATGCGCTTGAGGAATTGCTTGGGAATGATCTGGTCGGTGTCGACGTCGGATCGGTCGAGGGGGATGAGGACGCCGTCCTCGCGACGAAACGGCTTCATGCGCGCGCCCCCGCAGCCACCGCCATGCGGCGGACGTCGACGAAGCGTCCCTCCACCGCGGCGGCGGCCGCCATCGCGGGCGACACGAGGTGGGTGCGGCCGCCACGCCCCTGACGTCCCTCGAAGTTGCGGTTGCTCGTGCTCGCGCATCGCTCTCCGGGTTGCAGGATGTCCGGGTTCATGCCGAGGCACATGGAGCAGCCGGGGTTGCGCCACTCCGCCCCGGCCCCGGTGAAGATGGCGTCCAGACCCTCCGACTCCGCCTGCAGCTTCACCTGCGCAGACCCGGGGACGACGAGGACCCGAAGACCGTCGTGGACACGGCGACCCTCGAGCACGGCGGCGGCTGCGCGCAGGTCCTCGATGCGACCGTTGGTGCACGAGCCGATGAACACGGTGTCCACCTTGATGTCCTCGATGGCGGTGCCCGGCTCGAGACCCATGTAGGCGAGCGCCCGAACGGCCGATTCGCGCTCGGCCGAGTCGGCGAAGGATTCCGGGTCGGGGACCTGTCCGGTCACCGGCACCGACTGCGCCGGTGTCGTCCCCCAGGTCACCGTGGGCTCGAGGGTCGCCGCGTCGATGGTGACCACGCGGTCGTAGACGGCGTCGTCATCGCTGCGCAAGTCGCTCCAGGCTGCGACCGCATCGTCCCAGTCGGCGCCGGTCGGCGCGTACGGGCGGCCTTTGATGTACGCGAAGGTCGTGGCGTCGGGGGCGATCATCCCGGCACGCCCGCCGCCCTCGATCGTGAGATTGCAGAGCGTCATCCGCTGCTCCATCGAGAAGCCGCGCACCACCGAGCCGGTGTACTCGACCACGTGGCCGGCTGCGCCCGCGGTGCCGATGGCGTTGAGCACTCCCAGTGCCGCGTCCTTGGCCGTGACACCCACCGGGAGCGAGCCTTCGATGCGCACCTCCATGGTGAGCGGGCGCGACTGGCGGAGACATTGCGTCGCCAGCACGTGCTCGACCTCGGAGGTGCCGATGCCGAGGGCGAAGGCTCCGAAGGCACCGTGCGTGGCGGTGTGCGAGTCGCCGCAGACGACGACAGTGCCGGGGAGGGTCAGCCCCAGCTCCGGTCCGATGACATGGACGATCCCCTGCCAGCGGTGTCCGGCGCCGAAGCAGACGATCCCGTTCTCGTCGCAGTTCCGGCGCAGCGCATCCATCTGGGCCCTGCTCATCGCGTCTGCGCCACTGGCGCCGTCACCGTCGGTCGGGACGTTGTGGTCCATCGTGGCAACAACAAGCTCTGGCCGGCGCACGCTGCGGCCTTCGAGGCGAAGGCTTTCGAACGCCTGTGGGGACGTGACTTCGTGGACCAGGTGGAGGTCCACGTAGAGCAGTGACGGCTCGCCGGGCTCCTCGACGACGGCATGCGCGTCCCAGATCTTGTCGAAGAGGGTTCGTGGACTCATTCGACCCCCGAGGTTGCACCCGCCGGCGTCGCGTCTCCGGACGTTGCCATTGCCGCCATCCGCTCCGGGGGAATCCGCGGCCCGGCCGCGAGCCGTGCCGTCAGACGGTTGAGGGCGTGCACGTAGGCTTTCGCCGCGGCGACGAGGATGTCGGTGTCCGCGCCATGGCCCGAGCTGAGCGTTCCATCCTGGCGCAGGCGGATGCTCACCTCGCCGACGGCGTCCATTCCCTCGGTGATGGCCTGGATGGCGAACTCCTCGAGCTCCGCTTTCACCTGCACCAGCGAGTCGATCGCTCGATAGGTCGCGTCAACCGGCCCGTCGCCGATGGAGACCGCTTCGTGGCTCATCCCGTCACTCAGGAGCATGCGCACCGTGGCCGTGGCGCGCAAATTGGTGCCGCAACTGACCTGTAGGTGCTCGAGCCGGAAGGTCTCCTCGCCACCCTGGCGCTCGTCGGCGACGATCGCCTCGATATCCCGGTCGGTGACGTCACGCTTGCGGTCCGCCAGCTCCTTGAACCTGACGAACGCGCGCTGCAACTCCTCACCGTCGAGCCGGTAGCCGAGCTGCTCGAGGCGGTCGCGCAGCGCGTGCCGCCCGCTCAGCTTGCCGAGCACGAGCGTCGATCCGGCGCCGACCTGGCCCGGTTCCATGATCTCGAAGGTCCGGCGATCCTTGAGCATCCCGTCCTGGTGGATGCCGGAATGGTGCGCGAACGCGTTGGCTCCGACCACCGACTTGTTGGGCTGCACGAGCATGCCGGTGAGCTGGGACACGAGACGCGATGTGCGGTACAGCTGGGTGTGGTCGAGTTGCGTGGTGACGCCGTACACCTCGGGATGCAGGCGCGTGGCCATCGCGACCTCCTCGAGCGCGGCGTTGCCGGCGCGCTCCCCGATCCCGTTCACGCACGTCTCGATCTGGCGCGCGCCACCGAGCACGCTCACCAGGGAGTTGGCGGTTGCGAGGCCGAGGTCGTTGTGGCAGTGGACCGAGAGCACGACGTCGCGCAGGGAGGGTACCTGCAGGTACATCCATGCGATCAGGTCACGCCACTCGTCCGGGGTTGCGTAGCCGACCGTGTCCGGAAGGTTGATGGTGGTGGCTCCGGCCTCGATGCAGCCGTTGACGATCTCGGCCAGGTAGTCGCGCTCGGTGCGGCTCGCGTCCATCGGCGAGAACTCGACGTCGTCGCGAAACGTCTTGGCCAGCCTGGTCATCTGCACGGCGTGGTCGTACACCTCGCGCTGGGTCATGCGCAGCTGCCCTTCCCGGTGAATCGGCGAGGTGCCGATGAACACGTGGATGCGCGCCCGGCTCGCGGGCTCGAGCGCGGCCGCGCATGCGCGCACATCGGCCTCGAAGCAGCGCGACAGTCCCGCGATGATCGGACCTTCGACCTGCTCGGCGATGGCCTTGACCGCCGCGAAGTCGCCGGGCGAGCTGTGCGGGAAGCCGGCCTCGATGACGTCCACCTTGAGGCGCGCGAGCTGGTGCGCGATCTGCAGCTTGTCCTCGGCGTTGAGCGCAACCCCGGGTGACTGCTCGCCATCGCGCAATGTCGTGTCGAGGATGGTGAGGGACTCGGTCATGCGCTCGCCTCCTCGCGACCGCGTTCGGCCAGCACCTTCTCCATACCGGGCGCGGTCTTCGAATCGAGCCACGCCATCTTCGAGCGCAGCTCGGCGCCGACCCGCTCGATGCGCAGGTGCTGCTCCACGTCGCGGTACTCGACGAAGTTCGGGCGTCCGGCCTCGCTCTCCTCGATCCACCGCTTCGCGAACGTGCCGTCCTGAATGTCCTTGAGCAGCTTGCGCATGGTCTCGCGAGTCCGCTCATCGACGACTTTCGGGCCGCTGACGTAATCGCCGTACTCGGCCGTGTCGCTCACCGAGTAGCGCATCCACGAAAGACCGCCCTGGTACATGAGATCGACGATGAGCTTCAGCTCGTGCATGACCTCGAAGTACGCGAGCTCGGGCTGGTACCCCGCCTCGGTGAGGGTGTCGAAGCCTGCCTTGACAAGCGAGCTGATACCACCGCAGAGCACGGCCTGCTCGCCGAAGAGATCCGTCTCGGTCTCCTCCGCGAAGGTGGTCTCGAGCACGCCCGCCCGGGTGCCGCCGATGCCGCGCGCGTAGGCGAGCGTCCGCTCGCGCGCAAGGCCGGTCGCATTCTGGTGCACGGCGAACAGGCACGGAACGCCCTGGCCGGCGACAAAGGTGCTGCGCACCAGGTGTCCCGGCCCCTTGGGTGCCACCATGCTCACGTCGACACCGACCGGCGGATCGATGAGCTCGTAGCGGATGTTGAATCCGTGCGCGAACATCAGCATCTTGTCGGCGTGGAGGTGGGGCGCGATCGCCTCGTCGTACAGCGCCCGCTGTCCCGTGTCGGGAGTCAGGACCATGATCACGTCGGCTTCCTCGCACGCGGTCGCCGGAGTCACGACCCGAAGGCCCTCGGCCTCCGCCGCCGCCCGGCTGCGGCTCGATTCGGGGAGTCCGACGCGCACGTCGAATCCCGAGTCGCGCAGGTTGAGCGCGTGAGCGTGGCCTTGGGAGCCGTACCCGAGCACGGCGATGGGCCGTCCGGCCAGCGCCTCCGGGTCCGCGTCCGAGTCGTAGTACATCCGAGCGGTCATCGATCGCTGCCTCCTCTGCGCGTGCTCATACGGTGCCGGTGGTGTCGCCGGCCACGCCCTGCAGGCGAGACGGCTCTGGTTGCGGCTCGTCGCCGTCGACCGCGTAATCCATGAGACGGATGCGTGCCTGGTCGCCGCGCACCAGGGCCACAACGCCGCTGCGGGCCAGTTCCTTGATGCCATAGGGCCGCATCAGCTCGATGAAGTTGTCGATCTTCTCCGAGCTGCCCGTCACCTCGATGATCACCGCGTTGGCGGCGACGTCGACGACGCGTCCTCGGAAGATGTCGACCAGGTTCAGGAGCTCGGTGCGCTCTCCGGGTGGTGCCTGCATCCGTATGAGCACGAGCTCGTGAGCAACGTTGCGCAGCCCGGTGATGTCGTCGATGGTGATGACATCGATGAGCTTGGCGAGCTGCTTGGTCGCCTGCTCCGCCTGCTGACGCCCGACGTGCACCGTGATGGTCATCCGGGAGATCGTGTCGTCATCCGTCGGGCCGACCGACAGCGAGTCGATGTTGAAGCCACGCCGCCGGATCATCGACGCGACCCGTTGGAGAACGCCGGGCTTGTTGTCCACGAGCACCGACAGCAGCCGGCTCTGGGTCATCAGCGCGCCTCGACGAAATCGAGCATACCCATGCCGAGGGGCACGATCGGATAGACATTCGCGTCCGGGTCGATGTTGAAGTTCAGCAGCACCGGGCCCCTGTGCGCGGTCGCCTCGTCGAGCAGCCGCCCGACATCCTCGATGTTGTCGGTCGACATCGCCTTCATGCCGAAGGCGTCGCCGAGCTTGACGAAGTCGGGGGTGAAGGTCAGGTCGACCGCCGACCGGACGCCGTCGTAGAAGTCGTCCTGGAATTGACGAACCATGCCCAGCGACGAGTTGTTGAGAATGATGACGTTGACGTCGATGTTGTTCTCGACCATCGTCGCCATCTCCTGCATGTTCATCACGAAGCCGCCCTCGCCGGTGACGCAGAACACCGTCTTCTCCGGGTTGGCGAGCTTCGCGCCCATGGATGCGGGGAATGCGTACCCCATGGTGCCGGTGCCGCCGGAGTTGAGGAAGAGTCCCGGCTTGCGGTAGTTGAACCACAGCGCTGCCCAGATCTGGTTCTGACCGACGTCCGCCAGGACGATCGCCTCGTCCTCGCAGCGTGAGTACATCGCCTCGAGGACCTGCTGCGGCTGGAGGAGACCGCGGTGATTTGTGAAGCGCACCGGATGCTCTTCCTTCCACTGGTCGATCTGGGTCAGCCACTGATGCTCGCGCTTGGGCTCGACGAGCAGGTTCAGCTCGCGCAGCGCAACCTTCGCGTCGGCGACCACGCTCACGTGCGGGATGACGTTCTTGCCGATCTCGGCTGGGTCGATATCGATGTGGACCAGATGCTCGACCCGCGGAGCGAACGAGTCGAGCCGGGTGGTCACCCGGTCGTCGCAGCGCATGCCGATCATGATCAGCACGTCCGCCTCGCAGACCGCCTTGTTGGTGTAGCCGGCGCCCATGAACCCGACCATCTGCAGCGCCATGGGATCGGTCACGGGGAAGGCGCCGGTGCCGAGCAGCGTCCATCCCACGGGGATGTGCGCCTGGTGCGCGAGCTCCGCGAGCTCCTCTTCGGCGCGTGCGATGAGCACGCCCCGGCCGGCGAGAATCACCGGTCGCTTCGCACCCTTGATGAGCTCGGCGATGTGGCGCAGCTTGCCCGGGTCGGGTCGTGGCGGCGCCGGGTACGACCGCCGTCGCACGGGGGCATCGGGGTAGTTGAACGCCGTTCTCGCGGCCTGGAGATCCTTCGGGAAGTCGATGAGCACCGGCCCGGGGCGTCCCGTGCGAGCGATGTGGAACGCCTCCTTGATGGTCGGAGCGATGTCCTCCGCGCGCGTGATCAGATACGAGTGCTTCACGACCGACATGGTCGAACCGATGACATCGGACTCCTGGAAGCTGTCTGTGCCGATGGCCGTCGAGGGCACCTGCCCCGTGATCGCGACGACCGGGACCGAGTCCATGTACGCGGTGGCGAGACCGGTGACGAGGTTGAGCGCGCCGGGACCGCTGGTCGCGAAGACGACACCGACCGAGCCGCGCTTGCTGCGCGCATAACCGTCGGCGGCATGTGCGCCGCCCTGCTCGTGACGGACGAGCACGTGTCGGAGCGCCGGGTATTCGGGAAGGTACCGGTAGAGCCAGAGGTTGGCGCCTCCGGGGTACCCGAAGATCGTGTCGACACCCTCACGGATGAGCGATTCGAGGGCGACCTGCGCGCCGGTGAGCATGCGGGGCGGCTCCGTCAAGCCGTCGAGGCTCGCTGCTGTCGTCGCAGCCGCACTCGAGCGTTGATCCGTTCGGGTGGTGATCATTGGTAGTAGCGGTTGAGCGATCGGCGCACGAATTCCTCGCTCTCGTCATGCCCAGGCGTGCCGGGAGCGAAGCGATCCGCGCGCGCGGCGTCGAGGCGTTCAGCCTGGTCTCCGTCGTCGTGCGTGCTCGCGTCCCAGCGCGTGGGAGTTCCCATGCCGTCGTACGGGGCGGGTGCCTGTCGGGTGCCGGCCATGTCTGTTCCTCCAATCGGGTTGTGCCGGGTACAAAAAAGGCCCCCTCCTGGGAGGGGGCCTTGTGCCTGGTTCCGGCTTGGTGCTGTGCCTACCTGCGCACGCGCCTGCCCTGAAGCATGAAAGCCCCGCTCCTAATCAGGAGCAGGCCTACCAGCAGGACCAGCGCGAAGCCGTACGACATCTCGGCGTGAAGGATACGGCCTCGGCGTTCCTCCAGTCAAACACGGAGTTGTGACAGTCGCACCGTATGCTTCCGCGCATGCCTGAAACACCCCCGACGCGGAAGAGCTCGGTGATGCTCCACGGACCTGACCGCGCGCCCGCACGCGCGATGCTGCGCGCCATCGGCTTCAGCCGCGAGGATCTGGAGAAGCCGATCATCGGCGTCGGTCACTCGTGGATCGAGACCATGCCGTGCAACTGGAACCATCGCGCGCTCGCGGAGCGGGTGAAGGAGGGCGTGCGCGCCGCGGGCGGCACGCCGATGGAGTTCAGCACCATCGCGGTGAGCGACGGCGTCACGATGGGCACGCAGGGGATGAAGGCGTCGCTCGTGTCCCGCGAGGTGATCGCCGACTCCATCGAGCTGGTCACCCGCGGTCACAGCTTCGATGGGCTCGTGCTGATCGTCGGTTGCGACAAGACGATCCCCGCAGCCGCGATGGCGCTCTGCCGCATGGACATCCCCGGGCTCGTGCTCTACGGGGGCACCATCCAGCCGGGCAGGCTGCACGACCGCGACCTCACCGTCCAGGACGTGTTCGAGGCTGTCGGTGCGTACAACGCCGGCACCATCGACGCCGCGGAGCTTCGCGCGGTCGAGGAGCATGCCTGCCCCGGGGCCGGTGCGTGCGGCGGCCAGTACACCGCCAACACGATGAGCAACGCGCTCGAGTTTCTCGGCCTTTCGCCCCCTGGCTCGAATGCCGTGCCGGCCACCCATCCGGACAAGGCCCAGGTCGCGGAGGCGGCCGGTCGCCTCGCAGTGCGCCTCGTGGAGGAGGGCGTCGGCGCCCGATCGATCGTCACGCGAGCCGCGCTCGAGAACGCGGTCGCGTCGTTTTCGGCAAGCGGTGGCTCCACGAATGCCGTGCTCCACCTGCTCGCGGTGGCCGCCGAGGCCGGCATCCGGCTTGAGATCGACGACTTCGACGCCATCTGCGGGCGGACGCCGATCCTCGCCGACCTCCGCCCCGGCGGACGGTTCGTCGCCACAGACGTGTTCGCCGCCGGCGGGCTCGGCGTGCTCATGCAGCGGCTCCTGGAACTCGGCCTGCTGCACGGGGACGCGCGGACCGTCGACGGTCGGACCATCGCGGAGGTTGCTGCCGCCGCCACGGAGACCCCCGGACAGGAGGTGTTCCGCCCCTCCGGTGCGCCTCTGCGCAGGCATGGTGGGATCGCGGTGCTCCGAGGCAACCTCGCAACCGAGGGGTGTGTCGTGAAGCTCGCCGGCAACGATCGCGAGTCCCACCGCGGTCCGGCGCGGGTGTTCGACTCCGAGGAGGAGGCGTTCGCCTCGGTTCGCGACGGTGGCGTCCACGCGGGCGATGTCGTCGTGATCCGCTATGAGGGACCCGTCGGCGGGCCGGGGATGCGCGAGATGCTCGGCGTGACCGGGGCGATCGTGGGCGCCGGCCTCAGCGATTCCGTGGCGCTGATCACCGACGGCCGGTTCTCAGGAGCGACCCACGGGTTCATGGTTGCCCACATCGCGCCTGAGGCGGTGCTGGGTGGCCCGCTCGCGGTGGTGCGCGACGGGGACGGCATCACCATCGACGTGAACCGGCGACGTATCGACGTCGACCTGGACGACGCGGAGATCGCGGCTCGCCTCGCGGCGTGGACGCCGCCCGCGCCGCGCTACGCGACCGGCGTGTTCGCCAAGTACGCGGCCACGGTGTCCTCAGCGAGCCTGGGAGCGATCACGGGGCGCTGACCCCGATCTTGCCGACGGCGCCGCGGAGTCCACGGCAGCCGACACAGCCGGTGCAGTCGATGCAGTCCGAACAGGCCAGGCACGCGATGCAGCGCGTGCAGCGCAGGCACGCGATCGTCAAGACGGAGCGGCGGATCCCGGCGCTGAAGAAGGTGAGCACGCTCCCGACGACCGCGGCGCTCGCCACCGTCACAGTGCTCGTGATCACCCCTGCGCTGAATGACGTGACCGCACTCACCGCGACGATCGCCGATCCACGGGTCATGGCCGACCCCGCCACGGCGGTGGACAGTTCGGTGGCGGCGGAGCCGGCAACCGCGGCTGACCGGTGGGTCGCGACGCTCCCGGCGACCGCCGCGCTCTCGACCGTGAGCGCGCTGCCCGCGACGGCGACACTGTCCCGCGAGGCCACGGCGCCCCCCGGCTGAGCTCCCTGGTCGCGGTCCACGGACATCTGGCGGCGGAAAGCGAGGACGCGTGTCGCTGTGATCGTGGCCAGCAGGCCGAAGGCCGCAATGACCACCATCCGCCGTCGATCCGCCGTCATCCAGATCAGTCTAGCCCGGTCGTGGCACCCCCTCGCATTGGGTGAGAATCGCGCGTGCGATGACCACCAACCCAGCAGGAGGGCAGGGCACGGCGACCTCGGTGCCCGCGCCGCAGCCCGATCGCGCGCGCCGGACGGTGCTCCTCGCCGAGGACTGGCTCCTCGCCGGGTGGGTCGCACTGGTAACGCCGCTGCTCTTTCGCGTGCAGGGGGGCGCGGGGCCGTTCGACGGAGGAGCCCCGCTCCTCGGCGTGATCCGTCTCGCGTCAGTCCTCGGAGCGTTGATCTGCCTTGCCGCCCGGCGCGACCCGCGCGAGACGCCTCCGGGCACACGCACGATCGTCGAGCGAGGAGCCGTCGGGCCGCTCTGCGGCGGCCTCCTCCTGGTTGCGGTCAGTGGCTTCAGCGCGCTGGGCGTCACGTCGGGACCGGGTGCCGCCTGCCTGGTGGCCGCGGCCGTGGCCATGCTTGGGGTCCGCCTGTTCGTTGCCCCGCTGAGCATCGCCCTCCGCCGCGCGCTGGTCACCCCCTTCGTGCTGGTGGCCGGCGGCCTGTTCTGGACGTTCATCGCCGCGGTCTCGGGCGAGCCGGGGAGCGCGACCCCCGCTGCGGTGGTGTCAAACCCGCAGACCGGTCTCGCGGCCGCCGCGTTCCTGGTCGCCTTCTCCGCCGTGTACTACGCCATGCTCGTGTACGCGCCCAGACAGGTCGCCGAGCGCGAGGGTGGCGCGGTGACCTGGGTCCTGCGCTATGCGCTCTTCGTAGCCGGCGTCGTGTTCGGCCTCGCGTGGCCGCGCCTGTTCGGCGGGTGACGTCCGGCTTAGAGCAGCTGGGACCCGACCCCCGCCTCGATCGGCTCGGCGCCACCGAGGTCCGTCGCCAGGTCCTGCCCGATGGGTTCCTCGGCGGCCGGGATGCCGTGGGCCTTGGTGCGGAGCGGGATCTCCCTGATCAGGAGTGTCAGGAAGAAGGCCACCACCAGGATCGGAACGGCGGTGAGAAACACGACATGGAGCGACTCCGACACAGAGTTCACGAGGCCCGCGTGGATCGCCGGGGGCAGGTGAGCGAGTTGCGCCGGATTGCCTTCGAGCGACGACGGGTTGATCCCGGCATGGAGGGCACTGGCGGGCAGGTTCTTTCGCAGGTTGCTCGCCAGCTCGTTGCTGAAGATCGCGCCGAAGATCGCCACGCCGAACGAGGCTCCCATGGAGCGCAGGAAGGTCGCCGAGCTGGTGCCGACACCGAGGTCGCGCTGCTCCACCGCGTTCTGGACGGCGATGACCAAAACCTGCATGACGCACCCGAGACCGAGACCGAGCACGACCATGTAAAGGGAGAGGAGCACACGCGGCGTCTGCGGGTCGATCGTCGAGAGCAGGAAGACGCCGAACGCCGCCAGGGCGGTGCCGATGACCGGGAAGATCTTGTAGCGCCCACGGCGGCTGATGATCTGGCCGCTCGAGATCGACGCGGTCAGCAGCCCGGCCATGAGCGGCAGGATGTTCAGACCCGAGTTTGTGGCGCTCGCGCCGTCCACGAGCTGCAGGAAGACGGGCAGGAACGTGATCGCCCCGAACATCGCGAAGCCGATGACGAAACCGACGCCGCTTGCCACGTTGAACACCTGGATGCGGAACAGGCGGAAGGGGAGGATCGGCTCCGCGACCCGGCGCTCGACCACGATGAAGCCGGCCAGCATCACCGCGCCGGCGAGGCCGAGGCCGATGATCGGCAGCGACGCCCACGCGTACTGCGTGCCGCCCCACGTGGTCATGAGGATCAGCGCGGACGCGCCGGCCGCAAGGAAGAAAGCTCCGCGCCAGTCGATGCTGTGCGAGACGCGCCGCGTGTGCGTCTTCAAGACGGTCGCGGTCACGAAGAGCGCCACCGCGGCGATCGGGACATTGATGTAGAAGATCCAGCGCCACGACACGTCGTCGGTGAGAAATCCGCCGATGAGCGGCCCGGCGACGCTGGCCAGCGCGAAGACGCCTCCCATCCACCCCTGGTACTTGCCGCGCTCGCGAGGCGGGACGACGTCGCCGATGATCGCCTGGGCCCCGACCATGAGACCGCCCGCGCCGATGCCCTGGATGGCGCGGAACCCGATGAGCTCGAGCATGTTCTGAGACAGCCCGGCGAGCATCGAGCCGGCGATGAAGATGACGATCGCCGCCTGGAACAGGAACTTGCGCCCGTAGAGGTCACCGAGCTTGCCGTAGAGCGGGGTCGACACCGTCGATGCGAGGAGGTAGGAGGTGACGACCCAGGAAAGCTGGTTCAGACCACCGAGATCGCCGACGATGGTCGGCAGCGAGGTTGCCACGATGGTCTGATCGAGGGCGGCGAGCAGCATCCCCAGCATGAGGGCGCCGAGCACCGCGTAGATCTGTCGCTGCGTCATGCGGTGGCCCTCCTGAGATGGTCACCGGCGTCGTCGTGCGTCGCCGTCGCGATGCGCTCGGTGAGGTCGACGTAGGTCTGCAGCTCGTCGTCGTCCAGGGCCGTGAACACTTCGGCCGATGCTCGGCGGATGCCCGCCTTGAAACGCGCGGCGAGATCCTTTGCGCGCTCGGTCGGGACAACGTGTTGCACCCTGCGGTCGCGCGCGTCGCGCACGCGCGTCACGAGCCCCCGGCGCTCGAGACGGTCGACCAGCTGGGTGGCTCCGCTCAGCCCGATCCCCTGCGCCTCGGCAACCTCGCGCATGCTCATGCCGTCGCCGAGGAGCAGGCGGCGGACAACCTCCATCTGGTGGATGGTCGTGCCGCCGACCTCGGCCAGCTCCGACTGCACGCTCGGCGACGCCAGCTCCAGGTAGCGTCTCCGGAGCTCGGCCTGGGCTGCCATCAACCGTTCGAGGAGCACGGTGCGGTCCTTCACGTGAGAGATAATACATCACATGAAGTATTTGTTGCGAACGGTCAGCGCTGGGGTTTCCCCGCCGCCGCGAGGACCGCTTCGCGTTGGGCGGGATCCAGGTACTTCACGGCTTCGCGCAGGCTGACGCCCGATGCCCGGCGCGCTCGGGGAAGCACCCACTCGTAGACCTCGACCGGGCGGCGCTTGCCGGTGTCGCGGAGCACCCAGCCGATGGCCTTCCGGATGAAGAACTCCTTCTCGTCGAGCATGGCGTCGGCGTAACCGGCGAAGGTCTCAAAGCATGCGCCCTGCTTGAGCGGCAGGATCTGGGCGAGCAGGGCTGAGCGCCGTACCCAGAAGTTGTCGTCGACCGCCCATTGATCGATGCGCGGGGCGAGCTCCGGGTATCTCGCCAGGAGCGAGCCGGCGACGTTGGCGGCGAGGGCGTCGACGTACGCCCAGGTCCGCGAACCCCGGATCATCGTTTCCACCAGTCCAAGGTCGGCAGGAACGAGCTGCGGGGTTTCGAGCTCGACCAGCATCACCGCGGACATCCGGCACTCGTGCACCGGTTCCGCCCAGAGGGCGCGGATGAGCGCGACCAGGTCGTCGTGGGTGAGATCGCGGTGAGCGGACAGGAAGTCCTTGACGACCCGCCTGATCTCCCAGACGCTGGTGCCGAGGTGCTGGAGCTCGCTCTTCAGGTACGCGCGCTCGCTCACCGCGCGGTCCGGGCTCCCCGCATCCCGGCATCGATCGCGGATGGCTGCGGCGCCGGCGGCGACATCGATCATGCCGGACGATGATGCGACGCCTGCCGCTGCGCTCGCCGTCCACGAGCACGCCTGGCGATCTTGTATAAGTCGCGCGTTGGAATCGTGGCTTCGAGGTGCCGAGAAGCCGGTGCGGGAGGCAAGACCATGGGAAGTCCGATCGTCCACATCGAGTTCATCGGCAAGGATGCCGCGCAGCTCAAAGCGTTCTACACCGAGGTCTTCGGCTGGAAGATCGGTGAGCTGATGCCCGACATGGGCAACTACGGGCTCATCGACGGCGAGTCGAGCGGTCTCGCGGGCGGCGTCGGGCAGTCGGACGACGGCAAGCCGCGCGAAAGCGTGTATGCGCAGGTACCGGACCTGCAGGCGACGCTCGACAAGGTCGTGGCCCTCGGTGGCAGCGTGGTGATGCCGCCGACCGAGCTTCCCGGCGTTGCCACGCTGGCGCTCTTCTCCGATCCGGCCGGCAACATCGTCGGCCTCACCTCAGGCTGAGCCGTCGCTCGGCGCCGATGAGGCGCCCGTCGCCCGCTCCGCTCCGCGCGCGGGTCATCTCGTCAAGATTGGTCGCGCCGTGATCCAGCACCCCTCCGCGAGCTTCGCCTTCACCGCTCGGTGCCGCATCGTGAACCGGCCGGGCATGCTCGGCCAGCTCACGTCGGCGATCGGCAGCGTTGGGGGCGACATCCGCGCGCTCGACATCGTGCGCGTGGAGGGCATCGGCATCGTCCGCGATATCACCGTGCTCGCGGCTGACGCGGACCATGCCCAGAAACTGATCCAGCGCATGTCGGCGGTATCGGGCGTCGAGGTGCTCGAGTACTCGGACCGAACCTTCCTCGCCCATCTCGGCGGCAAGATCGAGGTGACCCCCCGTCAGTCGATCCGCACCCGCGACGACCTCTCGATGGTCTACACGCCCGGTGTCGCCAGGATCTGCATGGCCATCGCCGAGGATCCACGGCGGGTCCGCAACCTCACCATCAAGCGCAACGCCGTCGCGATCGTCACCGACGGCAGCGCGGTGCTCGGTCTGGGCAACATCGGCCCGGACGCGGCGATCCCGGTCATGGAGGGCAAGTCGATGCTCTTCAAGGAGTTCGGGAACGTCGACGCGTTCCCGCTGTGTCTCGCCACCCAGGACGTCGACGAGATCATCGCCACGGTGGTGAACATCGCGCCGATCTTCGGAGGCATCAATCTCGAGGACATCGCGGCGCCGCGCTGCTTCGAGATCGAGCGTCGCCTCACCGAACTGCTCGACATCCCCGTGTTCCACGACGACCAGCACGGCACGGCGATCGTCGTCACCGCGGCCCTGATCAATGCGCTCAAGATCGTCGACAAGCGGCTCGAGGATGTCCGCGTGGTCTGCCTGGGGGTTGGAGCGGCTGGGACGGCGGTCTCGCGGCTGCTCATCGCCGCCGGAGTCGGGAACATCATCGGCGTCGATCGCGAGGGCATCCTCTGCGAGGGCGCGCCCGGCCTGAGCCCGGTACAGCAGACCTACGCGGCTGTGACCAACCGGAAACGCGTGACCGGTGGGCTCCGCGAAGCGCTCGCGGGCGCCGACGTCTTCATCGGCACGAGCGTCGGAGGCGCACTCGATGCCGATCTCGTCCGTTCGATGGCCCCACGCGCGGTCGTGTTCGCGCTCGCGAACCCGGAGCCTGAGGTGCAGCCCGAGGCAATCGAGGGGTGGGCGGCGGTGATCGCCACCGGGCGCAGCGACTACCCGAACCAGATCAACAACGTCCTCTGCTTCCCCGGGTTCTTCCGCGGCCTGCTGGACAGCGGAGCCGGTCAGATCACCGATGCGATGAAACTGGCCGCGGCGCACGCGATCGCGGATGTCGTGGGTGCCGACCTGCATCCTGAGTACATCATCCCGTCGGTGTTCAACCGCGACGTGGCGCCTGCGGTCGCGGCCGCCGTCAGCGGCGAGGCGCGAACCAGCGGGCTCGCACGCGAGTTCTCCGATCTCATCGACCCGCTTCACGTCGCGCGCTCGAGCCGCGAGCTCGCCACCTGACCCTTCGCGCCGGGGAGTTATCCACAAGGGCACGACCGGCGGTGTCTCTGGATGAGCGTCGAACTCGCGGGTTATCCACAGGGTGCTGGGGAAACCCTCGTGACGGCCCCTAAGGCATCGGGACGGTCACGTCGCCCTTCTCCTCGAGGAGCTGCTGCCACGTGTCGAACGACATGCAGAATCGCCCGCCGACGCCGAAGGTCGTGCCCCAGCTGTTCCAGAACCAGACGAGCTTGTTGGGAGCATCGATCTGGTCCGCCACCACCTCATGGCCGCCACGCACCGTGGCGCCGGGGGCGATCGCGACCAGCCCGTCGGAGGAGGGCGCGTCGAAGCTCGTGTACCAGCTGATCCCGGTGATGACGGGGCGGAGCACCAGGGCGAGCAGCGCCTTCTCGATGCCGAATGCGTGCTTGTACGAGGTGATCCACCCGAGCTGCACCGCCGCCTTGCAGACTTCCAGACCGCTGCCTCCCGGGTCGTTGGGCGGATAGGGGTCGCCCTCGAGCTTGGTTTCGAGCTCGTAGAGCGTCACGGCGTCGGTCTCGGTTCGCGGCGCGCCGCCTTTGAAGTCGGGCGCCGAGTTGAGCGCCCCGCATAGGGCGTTCGCGGTGCACGACCCGATGTCCCCCTGGTTGAGTGGCAGGCCGGTGGCGTTGTGCACGACGCTGGTGATCGCTCGCGCGCCCTCCGCCGGGAAGTTGCGGGAACGCGGATCGTGGACGATATGCCGTCCGAGTCGCTTGCCCGGCGTGACCTGCTCAGGAATCACCGATCGCACGACGTCACCGTTCATGGCCGACCTCCTTCGCTACGACGGCTCCTCGGTGCGACCGGTGCCGGGCCGCGGGAGCCTGCGGGGCTCAATCTTCCGCCCGCCCTGCGTGGGTGTCAATTTGTGGCAGACGCATGGGACCTGGGGTGCGAAACTCCCCGCGATGGATATCGATCGGCAGGTCGAGCGGATCCGGGCCGACGGCGAGGTGCTGGCCGCCGCCGCCGAGTCAGGACCGTTCGACGCGCGAGTGCCCGGGTGCCCGGATTGGGACGTCGAGATGCTGCTCCGTCATATCGGCGATGTGCATCGATGGGCTGCGACGATCGTCCGCGAGCGTCCTCAGGAGCGGCTGCAACGTGACTTCGAGGGTCCGGCCGGCCGCGATGCGTTGCTCGCCTGGTACCGCGACGGCGTCGCCGGCTTGGTGGAGGCGCTCGGCGTCGCGTCCCCCGACGACGTGTACTGGTACTGGGGTCCCGCTCCCAACGCGCTTGCCTTCTGGGCACGCCGCCAGGCCAACGAGACGGCCGTGCATCGCTGTGACGCGGAGTCGGCGCGCGGGGCGATCACGCCCCTGCCCACGGAGGACGCGCTCGATGCCCTCGACGAGTGGTTCGGGCTGGCGGTTCGGCGCGCCCGAGCACCCGACGGTGGCGGCCGCATCCTGCGACTCGTTGCCACCGACGCCGATGTCACCTGGAACCTGATCGTCGGCGATCGAGTCGAGGTGACCAGCGACCGGGGGAGGGGACACTGCGAATTGCGCGGGACGGCTTCTGACCTGTACCTCTGGTCGATGAACCGTCACGGCACCGAGGGCATCGCCGTCTCCGGTGACGACGGGCTTCTGCGAGTTTGGGCCGACAATGTCCGATTCTGAGACTGCGGCCACCGGCGCGGAGACACCGAGTTCGAGCGAGCTCCGGATGCGAGCCGTGACCATCGGAGCACCGCAGCGCATCGACGGGGCGATCGAGCTGCGGCCGTACGACGCAGCGTGGCCGCTGCGGTACGCCGTGGAGGCCGATCGCGTCGTGCGCGTGCTCGGGAGTCGGGTCCTCCTGCTCGAGCACGTCGGCTCGACGTCCGTGCCGGGTCTGCCTGCGAAGCCGATTCTCGACATGCTCCTCGTCGTCGCCGACTCCGCCGCGGAGGAGGACTATGTCCCGCCGATGGAGCGGGCGGGATACGTGCTTCGCATTCGTGAGCCGGACTGGTACGAGCACCGGCTCTTCAAAGGGCCGGATGCGAACATCAATCTCCACGTCTTCTCCGTCGGCTGCGTCGAGATCGGCAGGATGCTCGGGTTCCGCGATCACCTGCGGTCCGACGTCGCGGATCGCGAGCTCTACGCGCGGACCAAGCGCGAGCTCGCGGTCCGGCACTGGAAGTACGTGCAGGAGTACGCGGATGCCAAGACGGAGGTCGTGGAGGCGATCATCAGCCGCTCGAGGGTGCCCGGCGCCTCATGAGCCCTCGGCGACGGGGACCTCGCAGAGACAGTACCGGGTGCCGTTGACCAGCGTCTCACCCACCTCGGTGAAGCCGAAACGCCGGTAGTAGCGGCGTATCCCGGGGTTCTCTTTGAGGCAGTCGAGACGCACATAGGATCGGCCACGACGCCTGGCCTCGCGGAAGCACCACTCCACCACGTGGCGTCCGGCGCCCGCCGCCGAGCGGCGCACCGCGAATCGGTGCAGGTACATCGCCTCGTCGCCGGCGTCGGGCCAGAACATGGGGTCGTGCTCGAGCAACGAGAAGGTCCCGACCGCGTGATCGCCGCGCCAGACGAGGTGGAGAGCGCCGGCGGTGATGTCCCCGCGGAGGCGCGTGACGCCGACGCTGTCCCCGCCGGTGAATGAACCGGGAATCCAGCTGGGGAACCCCTGCGCCGCGCCCCAGGCGGCCACCTCTTCGATGATCGACGCGCTGATCTCCAGCTCGCCGGAACCGGCGATGCGGAGATCGCTGTCGGTCTGGGGGCCTCCGCTCACGGTTCGAGCGTAGCCCGGCGCGGGCGGCGCGAGGAAGCTCAGCCGGATTCCGCGCTGCGCTCTGCGACCGCCTGGATCTCCTCGAGCCCGTAGAGGAAGTGGGCGCGACGCACCACATCGAGGGCCGCCTCGTCGACGCTGTTGCCTGGGGCGGGTGTGACCGATCCGCCCTTCGAGGCCGGCCGCGCCATGAGGCGGGCGTCGGCGTCGTCGATCCCGCCGCCGACCGGGATGTAGCCCATGTCCCTGGTCTCGGCGGCCTGCATCATCCACCGCGCCACAGCCGCGCTGATCGGTGAGAGGACCTCCTGGTCGAGCCAGCGAAGGTCGGCCTCGGTCGGCTCGCTGAGCTCGCGGTTGAACGGCGGCGGGACCACGTTGACGTCGTGTCCGTTGACCTTGATGTGGATCTCGGTCGGCCGGTCCTCATCCGAGCTGATCGAAACGCGGAGCGTGACACTGGTCGGCGACAGCGTCTTCCACTGCTTCTCCCACACCCGGCTGTGCGACACCGGATTGAACCGGCGGCGCACCGGCTCAGCGACAAGCATCTCGCCGTTGAGCGCGCAGAACACATTGAGCGTCGCGATCACCTCGTCGGCGGCCGCGGAGGAGATCCACTGCAGCACCGGGACGGTGCGACTGTCGATGTCGGGATGCGACGCCGCACCGAACTCCCACTCGAGCGCCTGCATGGCGTGAGCGTGGAGCGCGCAGTAGATCCTCCCTTCCACGACGCTCCGGTCGGCGGGGCACCATGCCGTCTTGCAGCGACGACCACGGCGGTCGACATAGCTGCAGGGCATGCCCACGAGCGAGGAGCAGCGCAGCGCCGAACAGGGCTGGTTGCCCGCCACGGTCTCTGGACGCCGTGTGGTGTCGTTCCCGGCGGCGGCGGAGCGCTGCTCGGCCGTCCCTGTTCGCCACCTCAGCATTTCTTGACCCACGTTGCTCGAGCGGCTTGCTCGGTGTCGGACCATGCTATGCGGCGTTCGGCATCGCGTATGGCGAGCCTGTAACGAACCGTTATCCTCGCGCGATGTTTGCGACCCCGCGTCAGGCGATCGAGATACGCGAGGCCGCACCGGGTGACATCGATGCGGTGCTCGAACTCTGGAGGCAGAGCGGCACGCATCCGACCATCACGGACGACGCGCCCGGGATCACGCTCCTCCTCGCCGCCGCCCCGGGCTCGCTGCTCCTCGCGGTCGACGGCGAACGTGTGGTCGCGACGGTCATCGCGGCGTGGAACGGCTGGCGCGGCGGCATCTACCGGATTGCGGTCGCGCCGTCGCACCGCAGGATGGGGCTGGGGCGCGCGCTTCTCGCCTCCGCCACCGAGCGCCTCAGGGCTCTGGGTGCGCGCCGGATCGATGCATTCGTGATCCGTGACGACGCACTGGCTCGCGCCTTCTGGGACGGATTGTCACCGGAGTGGATACCGGATCCCCAGGAGAAGATGCGCTACATCCATATCGTCTGAGCGCGCCGCGAGGGCCGGCCCTCACTCCTGCGACGGCGATGAGGTCTCGCGCGTTGAGCGGCGTTTCTCGGTGAGCTTGCGGATGCGCTGCATCTCGGCGGATGGCTCGCGATGGGGTGGGCGCTCGGGGGGCTGAAGCCGCGGAGGAAGGTTTCTGCGCGGACCGGCCCACAGCGCCGGCGGGGCGTTGACCGCATCGGCGAGGCCGTAGGCCAGCGCCTCGTAGTTCACGCGCCAGCCGCGGAAATGCACCCACGACTCGGCGGCGCCGCGCTGCATCGTCCATTTGACGTGCTCGAGATGGTGCACGGCGTCCTGGAAGTTGTCCTCGGTCAACTGGATCGGGTCACCCGGCTTGGGGTCGGGGTCGTAGGCGATGCCGACCACCGTGGCCAGGTCGCGCAGGCACATGTAGCCCATTCGGAGGAACGCGCGCGCCTCGGACGGTGCCAGGAGCGGTTGGGTCGCCTGCTGTAACGCGGCCGCGTCGAGCACCGCGAGCAGCGCGATGACCCATGACCGGTAGGGGTGCGGCGAGCGGAACCACAGCAGCACCGGATAGGAGGCGTGGGTCTCGGCCACGTCGGCAGCCCACTCCTCCCATCGCTGGTACAGGCTCGCCAGGTTGTGGACATTATCGACCAATTCGCTTCGGGCGAGCAGCTCCGGTCCCCAGGCGGGCGAACCCGCCCGGCTGTCGAGCATCGTGACCAGCACCTCGCGGCGGTTGAATGCACCGTAGAGGACGGGGAGATAGGCGATCTGCAGGGCCACGATGGTCAGCCCCGCCGCCGCGGCGCAGAACACGAGGAACCGCGGCGCTGCGCCGGATTCGGCGGCGAATCCGAGCGTGAAGAGGGATGAACCGCTGACGGTGATGGCGTGCACCAGGCCGCCCGAGTGCATGAACGGCCAGAGCATCAGCGCGAAGCCGATGAGCAGCGCCGCCAGCCAGATCGCCAGGATCACGATGAGGTAGAGCGGCGCCTGCAGGGCGAGGAAACGATCGCGTGCCTCGTAGGTCTCGAACTGGTGGGAGATGCGCGAGAAGAGCTTGATCATCCCTCTGCCCGCGTACTTCTGGATCCTCGAAGACCCGAGCCGCGGCAACACAAGGGAGGTCACCACGCTCATGAGCGTCGAGAGCACGATGAGCAATCCGGCGACCGCGGCGACCCACTCGATGAGCGTCACCCCTGCATCATCGCCGAATACCGGCGTCGCGAGCGGATCGCCGCCCGCGACGCCTGCGCGCGTCAGACGCGGTCTACCACTCCACCCAATCGCCGGGGGCGGCGCGCCACACCGACGTGTCGGGCGCGCCGGCGAAGACGGAACCGAAATGGTCGAAGCCCAGTGACAGCTCGTAGTACTCGTTCATGCGGTCCGCGTCCATCCACAAATCGACGCCGATCACCTCGTTGGTCGGAGCTTCTCCGGGATTCGGCACGCGTTGCCAGTTGCTGTGACTCACCATCCCGTAGCTGCGGGCCGTGTTGATCGTGGTGCCCGCGTAGGCGGTGAACGCGGCGGCGGCATCCTCGAGGGATGTGACCGTCACCTGGAGCAGACCGACTGCGCCGATCGAGCGACCGCTGGGAAGCGCCAGGTGGAAGGCGCCGAATCCATCGAGACGCGACCACACGATCCCGTCTCGACTTGAGAAGAGCTGGCTCGCCGCAGCCTGGACCTGCGGATTCGAGAAGAAGGTGCTCAGGCCGGAGACGCTGTTCCAGAGGTCGATGAACAACAGCTGGCCGTCGAGCTCCTTGCCGATCGGCGCATGCACGTTGTGACTCAGGTCACCGAGCGAGCGTGCCCCAGCGGCGCTCTGCGGTGCGCCCGCAGTCGAGTTGTGGACGTTCCGGGTGTCATCGAGCGTGGCGGGAACCGTCTTGCCGCGCACGGTGAGCAGAAAGGTCGCGGCGCCTGCGTCGGCGGGGTACGTCGTGTCGGTCATCTCCGTGCTCCTCTTGTCTGTTTGTCTGTGGACCCACTCACACGACGAACGGGCGACCACGGATATCGACAGCGATATCCCGAGCGGCGCTCGACGCTGGGCGGCAGAGCGTCTCGGTACCCTATCGCCATGGACCGAGACGCACTGCTCCGGCGCTATCGCGAAGGTCCCGACGCGCTCGAGGCGGCCGCGCGCGGTCTCTCCGACTCGGAGCTCGACTACCAGCCGCGTGACGGTGGATGGTCGCCGCGCGAGGTGGTCCACCACACCGCCGACAGTGAGCTGACCTCGGCGATCCGACTGCGGAAGCTGCTCGCCGAGGAGAACGCGCAGATCCAGGTCTACGACGAGATGGAGTTCTCACGGCGTCTGCACTACCGAGAGCGCCCGATCGACTCCTCCCTTGCCGCCGTCCGCGCCGCTCGGGAGACGTCGGCTTCGATCCTCGACTTCCTCGCCGACGCCGACTGGCGCCGCGCCGGAACGCACACGGAGAGCGGTGCGTATTCAGTCCAGACCTGGCTCGAGATCTACGCGGCGCACTGTCATGACCACGCCGATCAGATCAGACGTGCCGTCGACGAATCGAGGGAATAGAACGCCGGCGTAGCCGCGCGTGCTGGCTAGACTTTGACGGATTCGCCGGCAACTGGAGGCGCGAGGGTGGCAAAGGGGAGTGGGACCCGAGAGGACCCGTGGCAGCTGACGACCCCGAGCGGGACGTCCACCTATGAGATGTATCGGGACGAGACTCTCGATCCGCCGGCGCTCGTGTGCACGGTCGGCACCACGCAACTTCGATATCAGCTGCGGTGCCTCGACGACCTCCAACACATGCTCAAGGAGCGCGGTGATTGGGTCCCGCTCGGCAGCGCCGACGAGCAGAAGCCCGCGGCGGAGGGAACCGTCGAGGCGTGGGGCCGCTCCCCGGACAACCCGGTTGGCGGATGGTACGGACTCAAGAAGGGTCTGCGCGGACGCTTCGGGATGTACGTTCCCCCGCTGATGGAGGCACTCGGACTCGCCGAGGTCGAGCACAACCCGCGCAACAACCGGATGCGCGCGCTCTGACCTCGCGCGGTCGCGCGGCTACTCGATCTTCGTGATGTAGGAGCCGACCAGCGTCGCCTTCTGCTGGTCGACACCGCCCTCCCGGCGCTCCCCGTGCCCGTCCTGGAAGTGGGCGAACGCCGCGGTCGACGAGATTGGATTGACCTCGTCGTCGCCGTGGTCGTGAAACGACACGTGGACGAACGAGCCGTCCTCGAGCCGCAGGACGATGTAACTCACGTTGTCCGGTTTGTTGGCTTCGAGCTCGGCGAAGACGCCCTCAACGCGTCGCTGATTCTCGTCCGCCGCTTCCTTCGATTGCGTCGCGTAGCGCGTGACCAGACGCTTTTGCATGGTGGCTCCTTGTGTGCGTCTCGATAGCGTACTCGCCGCGCGAAAGCCGGCGTGTGCGGCGACGGAGGTCGACCCTAGCGCGGCCGGCTGCGCCGTGGGACCGGAGCGATGCCTCGGCCTCATCTGATCTGGATCGGGCCTGGGAGTCTCAGCCTTCGAAGTTTGCGGTGACCGCGTAGAACCCCGCGGCATCACGTGCGGAGACGCCCGCGAGCACGTCCTGCTCGATTGCGTGCAGCGCGCCGGTGACAGCGCGAGCCGCCACGCGACCGCTTCTGGTCAGCCGAATCAGGAAGGAGCGGCGGTCGGCGCCGTTGAGAGCGCGACTGACGAGCCCCCTGGTCTCGAGCCGATCGAGGATGCCGCTCAGCGTCGACGGCCGGTGACCGAGTCCACGCTGCAGCTCTCCGACTGCGTGTTCGCCACCGTCGGCGAGCAGGGCGAGGACATGGGCTTCGCCCTGCGACACGCCCGCTTCCGCGAGCAGTGATTCCATGCGCACTCCCGCCGCATGCGTGGCCCGTTGCAAGGCGATGACGAGAGTTGGGGCCTGGGTGGGCGCCTGGACTCGCGACGGGCGGGGGTGGTCGGGCACGGCGCAGACGATACTACGAGATGGAATAGTTCCACCCCGTCGAGTCACGGGCGCTCCTGACGTCTCACCTTGAGGCGGCGAACGTCGGCGTGATCAGAGTCCAGGTGGATCCTGCGTCGGTCGTCTGCCACAGCTCCGGCGGAGGCGTCGGATAGGGGGTCTGGCCGTTCGTGAGCAGGCCGCCGCCGCTGGTGATGTACAGCGACACCACCCATCCCGTCGTCGGAGTGATGAAGTCGAGCTGGGAGGTATCCGTGGGCTCGTCCCCGTGAATGGCCCCGTTCGGAGCCTGGCTCCACGTGGCCCCGCCGTCACCTGTCCTCCAGAGGATCACCGACGGGTTGTTGTTCCCGGTGAGTCCCATGGTGAATCCGTGGGCGGAGTCGATGAAATCGAGGGACGTCGCCGGAGGATTGGGACGTGCCCGCCAGGTCCTCCCGCCGTCTGTGGTGACGAAGAGCAATTCCACCCCGAGCCCACCTGTCATGTATCCGTCGAGCGCCGACGTGAACTGCGGTGGGTCGAGATAGCAGTTCGCACCACAGTCGATTGCCTGCGGGCGCCACGTCACACCGCCGTCATGGGTGACGTAGAAGAGAGGAGGAGCATTGATGCAGCCACCGGACACCCATCCAGTTGTCGAGTTCGCGAAGGTCATGCCGTACTTCGAGCAGGACACCGGCAGTGCGCCCGGCGGCGCGGCTCCCTTCGCCGGCGTCGTCGAAATCGTGGCCCAGTGGCGGCCGCCGTCGACCGTCCGGAGGATGAGGACTGGCCCTCCGAAGGTGCCATCCTGATTGTCGAAGAACCATCCGTGCAGTGGGTCGACGAATTGCAGATCTGACTGCGTACTGGGATCCTGACCGGTTTCGAGGAGCACGTTGAACGGCTGCCCCTCCGTCCACGTCGCACCGCCGTCGTCGGTCAACCAACCGGTCAACATGTAGTTCTGCTCGACGTCGTTGAGCGTCCCGGTTGTTGTCGCCAGTATCCGCGCGGACTCAGCGTTGACCCATGCGACCTCGACGATCCCCTTGGGATTGACGGGCGGGGGTACGATCTCCCAGTGCTGCACGCCGGAGGTTGTGTGCAGGATGTCGTTCCCGCCGGACCACGCCCAGCCGTCCGTGGCGCTGAACATCTTCAGGTCGAGGACGGGCATCGTCGATTGGGGAGAGCCGCCGATGATGCCGGTGCGAAGCAGCACGCCCGCGCCGACGGGAACGGCGACGACGATCGCCGCCGTGACGGCGACAAGTGTCGTGATCAGGCGCCGGCGCGGTCCGCGAGGATGCAGCTCGAAGGCTCCGTGCACCACCGCCGGGTCCGCGTCCTCCACCCTGTACGTCGAGTGGAGCAGGCGCCGGACGTCTTCGTCTTCCATCTACCTGCCCGCCTCCGGTAGCGCCATCAGCTCCCGAAGCCTGGCCGACGCGCGCGCGGTTCGCGCCTTCACCGCCGAGGCCGAGATCCCGAGGACGCGTGCCGACTCCTCGACGCTCATGTCCATGAGGAAGCGCAGCGAGAGGATCACGCGGTCGTCTCGTTTCAGCCGCCGCATCGCCGATCGGACGTCGAGGCGCTGGTCGATGGCCGGCGGCCAGCTGATCACGGCGTCGGCCGAGTCCGGATCCGCAGGGACGGCTCTGCGTTTGCGCCAGGCGCTCCGGCACTCGTTGACCACGATCGCAAGGAACCACGATCGGGCGCTGCCGTCATCGCGAAGTTGCCGCATGCTCCGCCACGCCTTGAGCGCGGCGCTCTGCACCGCATCCTGGGCCGAGCCCCGATCGGCCGAGAGCGCCTGAGCCAGGGCGAACGCGTCACCGAGGAGTGGCTCGATGAGGCGCACGAAGCGACGTTCATCGCTCGAGCCCGGTGGGTGGACCGCAACGTCAGGCATGACGCCCGCTATTGAGGCGGTTCGCATGCTGATGAGACGTCGGGACTCCGGAAATGGACACACCTCGACACGGACGCGTCGTCAGGACGGGTGCGGCTTCCTTGTCTGAGAGGCCGCAAGCGCCCATGATGCTCGCGTGCGGATGGAGGCATGTGCCCGGTAGCGGTCCCGGCGGCGGCGGAGCGACCATGAGAGCGGTGGTCCACGACCGGTACGGGCCGCCCGACGTGCTGCATCTCGAAGACGTTGTGCGACCGATCCCGGCGGCGGACGAGGTGCTCATCCGGATCCGCGCGACCACGGTCAGCCGTACCGATTGCGCGCTCCGCGCGGCGGAGCCGTTCTTCTCCCGGTTCATCACCGGCGTACGCCGTCCGAGGCAGCGAATCCTCGGCAGCGATTTCGCCGGCGACGTCGTGGAGGCCGGGGCCGAGGTCACCGAGTTCAAGGTGGGCGACCGGGTCTTCGGCATCAAGCCCTGGAAATTCGGCGCTCACGCGGAGTTCATCTGCATGCGGGAGAGCGCGGCCCTGGCGACCATGCCCGCCGCCGCGCCCTTCGACGAAGCTGCCGCAACGTGCGACGGGGGAATCCTCGCTTTGAATTGCCTCCGACCGGGAAAGGTCCGAGGCGGGCAATCGGTCCTCGTGTACGGCGCCTCCGGCGCCATCGGCACGGCGGGCGTGCAACTGGCCAAGGCCCTTGGTGCGCATGTCACCGCGGTATGCGGCGCGAAGAACCTGGAGCTGATGCGATCCCTCGGGGCCGATGCGGTCATCGACTACATGGAGGAGGATTTCACGAAGGACGGGCAGACCTACGATGCGGTCTTCGACGCGGTCGGGAAGCAATCGTTTGCCGGGTCCAAGGGCTCGCTGAAGTCCGGCGGCGTGTACCTGCCGACGGATGGGATGCGCAACCTGGCGCTCGCCGTGTGGACGGCGCGCGTCGGCGACCGCAAGGTGATCTTCGATCTGCCTCCGAAGTTCACCAGGAAGGATGTGCTCCTGCTCAAGGACCTGATGGAGGCTGGGAAGTTCCGAGCGGTCATCGATCGCCGCTACCCCCTGGAGCAGGTGGTCGACGCAACCAGGTACGTGGAGACGCACCAGAAGGTCGGCAATGTCGTCTTGATGGTCGACTCCGAGGGTGGCGCCTGACCAGCCGCGAACGCTGAGCCGAGCGACGGATCAGCGATGCAGAGCGGCGCGCGCCGCTTTCGCTGCTTCGTCAGCCGCGTCCGCCTCGTGCTCAGCGGTCAGGGCTTTCTCGGCCGCGACACGGGCCTCGTCAGCGAGCCGGTCCGCCTCGCGCCGCGCCGCTACCGCCGCATCTCGAGCACGCTCGGCCGCGGCTTCCTGGAGAGCCATTGCGCGCTCCGCGGCGCGTCGCTCGACGGAGCCGGGGCCGGTGGAAGGTCGCTGCTGCTCCGGTCCACGAGACGCCGGCGAGATCTCCCGGCGCAGAGGGGCGAGGATCGCCGACAGTTCCGGGGAGTCGTCCTCGGAGTCGTCGACCGCTCCGAAGCCGGCCACATCGAGGTCGCGATCCAACGTTCCAGTCCACAGCGCCTGACGTTCGCGAGCGCCTCCGGTGGCAGCAGCCTGGAGCGTGGCTCGGAGCCGTCGGGCAGCGTCCCCGCCCGTCCCATGACCTGCTTGCCCCAACGTATCCGTGGCCGCGCCAGCCGCGGCGTCAACTCGATCGCGAAGCCGGCTGGAAGCTTCCAGCAGATCCTCGCGGGTCACCGTCCCGGCGGCAGCGTTCCGCTGGGCATCGCGCATGTCCGCCCCGGCGGCGAGGAGCGTGGCGAGCAGCGCGGGATTGTCCCCGGCGAGCTGGTCGATCGCCCACACCCCGGCAGGTGGCTTGCGGAGCTTGGCGATGGCACCTGCGGCGTCCGGGTCGGTTCGTCGAAGCTCACGGACCAGCGCGTTGCGCCGCGTCACGAAGTCCTCGAGCCGTCCGCGGTACAGGCCGGCGCTCTCCACGGTTGAGCAGTGTGACGATCCCTAGCGCCGGGGTTGTCAGTAGCGGGAGCCCTCGGGTGGCGGCACGGCATCGAGCTCCGCCAGATCCCGCGGGCTCAGCTCGACGCCGGCGGCTGCGGCGTTCTCCTCGAGGTACCTCGGGGTCTTGGTGCCGGGGATGGGCACGACGTTCCGCCCCTGCGCGAGCACCCAGGCGAGCGACACCTGCGCCGGCGTGGCGCCGATCCGATCGGCGACCTGGCGCACCCGGGCGACGATCGCGAGGTTGGCACGCAGCGCGTCCTGCTGGAAGCGCGGCAGCTGGCGGCGAAAGTCGTCCAGAGGCAGGTCGTCGAACGATGCGAAGCGCCCGGCGAGGAACCCCCGCCCGAGCGGAGCGAAGGGCAGGAACCCGATGCCCTGCTCCTGGCAGTACGGCAGGATCTCCGCCTGCACGTCGCGAGTCCACAGCGACAGCTCCGATTGCACGGTCGCGACGGGGTGCACCGCCTGTGCCACCTTGATCTGATCCACGGACACCTCTGATAGTCCGATGTGCCGCGCTTTGCCCGCGCTGATCGTCTCCGCCATCGCGCCCCAGGTCTCCTCCAGAGGCACGGCGGGATCAACTCGGTGGAGTTGGTAGAGGTCGACGTGGTCGGTGCCCAAACGGTGCAGGCTCTCGTCGATCGACCGGCGAACATGATCGGGACGCCCGTTGCGCCCGGCGCCGGGGGACGCGGGTCCCATCGCGGATGCGTTGTCCGAGGCGCCCATGACCAGTCCCACCTTGGTGGCCAGGATGGAGCGTGCGCGATAGCCTCCCTTCAGCGCGCGACCCACCAATTCCTCATTCGTGTACGGGCCGTACGCATCGGCGGTATCGATGAGGGTCATGCCCAGCTCGAGAGCCCGGTGGATCACCGCGATGGATGTGGCGGCGTCGCGCGGGGTCTGCATGTCGTAGGAGGCGGTCATGCCCATGCAGCCCAGACCGATGACGCCGACCTCCGGGCCGTCGCTGCCGAGTGTGGTGGTTCTCATCGCCGTCAATTGTCGACTTCCCTCGGCCGTTCCGCGTCCACGACATATTGTTGACACAAAATATGTTGCTGAAGTAATATGTGGTTCATGATCACAGCGTTCCAGATCCTTGCCGACCCGACCCGGAGGCGCATCGTCGAGGCACTTCGTGACGGCGAGCGGTCGGTCACCGAGCTGGTCGACGTCGTCGACATCGGTCAACCCGGCGTCTCCCGGCAGCTGGCCATCCTCCAGGACGCCGACTTCGTGGTGGTGCGCCCCGACGGGCGCCGGCGTCTGTACAGCCTGACGCCCGGGCCGTTCCGCGAGCTGGACCAGTGGATGGATGGCTACCGGGGGATGTGGGAGGAGCGTCTGGACCGTTTCGGCAGCGCGCTCGAGCGTCGCAAGAGCCTGAAGCAGTACATCAACAAGCAGTAGACGAGGAGTTCTCGCTATGACCGATACGGCAATCATCGGCAGCCCGCCCGCAACAGAGGTGCGATCCGTCACCCCGGTGCTCGTCTTCAAAGCCAACACCGAGGAGGCGATCAACCTCTACGTGTCGCTGTTCCCCAACTCCCGCGTGGTCAACATCGTGCGGAGCGAGGGCGGGATGGTCCCCGCCGGTCAGGTCATGCACGCGACATTCGAGCTGGACCGCCAGCGGTTCAACGCCTTCGACGGCGGCCCGACGTTCGCCTTCTCTGAGGGCTTCTCGCTCATGGCGGTGTGCAGCACGCAGGAGGAGATCGACCGGTTGTGGGAGCAACTCACCGCAAACGGTGGCGAGCCCGGCCCATGCGGCTGGTTGAAGGACCCGTTCGGACTGTCCTGGCAGGTGGTCCCGGCCGACCTGGGCGAGATGCTCGGCAACTCGGCGGGTGGCAACACCCGGAAGGCGGGCGAGGCCATGATGAGCATGAGCAAGCTGGACATCGCGGCACTCAGAGCCGCCTACAGCAGCGCCTCCTGATGGCCCGGCGCCGGCCCGCCTCTCGCACCATCACGCTGGAGCGTTTCTTCGAGGCCACCGCCGCCGACGTCTGGAAACTCTGGGCGACCGCGGACGGTGTCGAGGCCTGGTGGGGTCCCGAAGGGTTCGACGTCAAGGTTCGCGAGATGGACCTGCGGCCCGGCGGCGAGATGACCTACGTGATGACCGCGACGGCGCCCGACCAGATCGACTTCATGAGGAAGGCGGGGATGCCCCTCGCCACCGAGACCCAGCTCGTCTTCTCTGAGGTCGATCCGCCGCGCCGGTTGGCGTACAGCCACCGTGCCGACTTCATCCCCGGGGTCGAGCCGTACACGGTGGCGACGGCGGTGGACATCGAGGCTGCGGGGCACGGAATCCGCATGGTCCTGACGATCCAGGCGATGCACGACGCCGAATGGACCCGGCGGATGGTCAGCGGATGGGAGAGCCAGCTCGAAAAGCTCGCGAAGGTGATCGCGGCCGGCCGCTGAAGACCGAGCCGGGGGCGTCAAGAGTCAGCCGAAACCGATGTCAACCATCAACCGAAGCCGTGGTCAAGGGTCAGCCGAACCCGTCTTGTCAGGCCTGGATGTTCTCCACGTCCTCGAGGAGGCTAGGGCGCTACCGGCGCGCTCCCCAGCGCGCCGAGGATGAGGGTGTGGCCGACCGGCTCAGCCGGGCGGTCGAGGGAGAAGGATCTGCCTTCTCCCCATCGAAACACAGGGGTCCCCGGCAAATCGCCAGATTTGCTGGGGAGGAAGGATTCGAACCTTCGGATGGCGGATCCAAAGTCCGCTGCCTTACCACTTGGCGACTCCCCAATGGCACGTCGATCCTACCCGGGGACGGGCTCTGCGACCGACGTTCGTCAGCCTCCCGCAGCCGCCGTGACCGCGGGGGGATCGATGGACATCGCAGCCCCCTGACGGGTCAGCCAGTCGTCGACCACCGCGACGAACTCGCCCGGCATCTCGAGCATGGGCACGTGGCCCGCGCCTGCGAACTCGTGGTATTCCCAGTCCGGACGCAGCGACGCGATGTTTCGCGCGGAGGCCACCGCGACCAGACGATCACGGTCCCCCTGAAGGAGCAGCGTCGGCGCGACCACCTCCTGTACCCAGCGGAGGACCTTCCGCTTGAGCGCCAGGGCAGCGACCAGCGAGCGCGTCGCCGCGTAGAAGGACTCGTGCCAACTCGCCTCGGCGAGACGTTCGGCCTCGAGGGCGATATGCGCCTCGACAACCGTGGCGTCGATGCGCGTCGGATCGCTGCTCACCAGCCGCAGCGTCTCGCGCACGAGGCTCTCGGGTCCGAGGATAGCGACCGCCCGGCTGAGCCGCTTGGCGCCCCAGCGTGGCATGGCCGCGGTGGCGATGAAGGTTCTCGAGACCCGATCGAGTTGCAGCCGGAATCCGCTCCCAGGCGCGGGCACCGCGGGGTCGACGAGCACGAGCGCGTCGATGAGGCTCGGGTGAAGCGCCGCCGCACCGATCGAGAGCAGGCCGCCCATCGAGTTGCCCATCAACACGATCGGGCCCCGCGAGAGTCGGGTGATCGCTCGGGTGAGCAGGTCGACATTGGCGGCGATCGTCGACCGCCTTCCCGCCAGCGGCGATCGACCGAATCCGGGCAGATCGAGCGCATAGACACGGTGGTGGGCCGCCATCTGCGGCGCGACCGACATCCAGTTAAGATGCGCGCCGCCGAGGCCATGGACGAGCAGCATCGCCGGGCCGTCACCGCCGTAATCGGCGACGTAGACCGGGCCGTCGATGTCGAGCGTCGAGGATTCCATCCCCTCCATCCTAGGGACGCCGCCGGGAGGCCCGGCTCCGGCGAGCCCGTATACTCGTGAGCACATGGGTGACGGGCCCCACGCGGTGATCCTCGCCGCGGGGCAGGGCAAACGGATGCGCAGCGCTCTCCCCAAGGTGCTTCATCCGCTCGGGGGTCGCGCGTTGATCCTGTCCGTCGTCGACGCCGTGCACGTGGCCACGGGAACCAGTCCTGTGGTCGTGACCGCGCGCGGCGAGCGCGCCGTGAGCGACCTGCTCGGCGACGCCGCGACCTGCGTGGAGCAGGAGGCCGCGCTCGGCACCGGCGACGCACTGCGGAGCGTGCCCCCCGCGCTGCGTGCCCCAGGACCCGTCCTGGTCATCCACGGCGACGTCCCGCTGATCAGGCCCGAGACCCTGGAGCGGTTGCTCGCCGCACACGCGTCGAGCCCCAGAGCGTGCACGCTCCTCCTCGCGCTCCCCGCCGATCCGTCGGGGATGGGTCGGGTCATCCGCGACGCCGAGGGGCACGTCCTGCGCATCGTCGAGGAGGCTGATCTCGCTCCCGGCGAGCCGATCCCGATGGAGTGCAACGCCGGGATCTACGTCTTCGAGGGCATGCAACTCTGGCCGGCGCTCGATCGCCTCAGCACCGCCAACGCCCAGAGCGAGTACTACCTCACCGATGTCGTCGCGCTCCTGACCGGTCCTGTCGAGGCGGTGGTGGTCCCGGATCCCGACGAGGTCCTAGGGATCAACGACCGCCGCCAGCTGGCCGCGGCGGAGGCGGTCCTCCGGCGCCGCACCGTCGAGGCGCTCATGCTCTCCGGCGTCACGGTTGAGGACCCGGCGACCACATACGTCGACGTCCAGGTGGTCGTGGGCAGGGACAGCCTGATTCGCCCGATGACCTCCCTGCGCGGAGCGACGACACTCGGGGCGGGCTGTGAGATCGGTCCAATGGCGGTCCTCAGCGACGTCCGCGCCGGTGACCGGGTGGTCGTCGGCCCCTCGCATCTCGAGGAGTGCGAGCTCGGCGACGGCGTCCGCGTGGGCTCCTACTGCAGGGTCCGTCCGAATACCGTGCTCGCGTCCGGGGTAGAGTTGGGGACGCATGCGGAGGTCAAGAACAGCGTCGTGGGCGCCGGAACCCATATCAGCCACTTCTCCTGCGTGCTCGACAGCGACGTGGGCGAGGGCGTGAACATCGGAGCCGGGACGGTCACCTGCAACTACGACGGAGAGGCGAAGCACCGCACCGTCATCGGCGACCGGGTCTTCGTCGGCACGAATTCGACCCTGGTCGCACCGGTGCGTCTCGGTGACGGTTGCTACGTGGGTGCGGGATCCTTCGTCGACCACGACGTGCCCGCCGGCGCGCTCGCTGTCGGCAGGAGCCGGCAGCGCAACATCGAGGGATGGGCGGCTCGCCGGCCGCTGCAGCCGTGACCGACTCCAACCCGTACGGCGAGCTGCTGCTGCTCTCGGGCAGCGGCAACCCCGAGCTCAGCGAGCGGATCGCCCGTGAGATCGGGGTGAACCTCGCCGAGTGCGAGATCACCCGCTTCGCCGACGGCGAGTTCGACGTCAAGATCCGCGAGTCGGTACGTGGTCATGACGTCTTCCTGGTGCAGCCGACCTGCCACCCGGTGAGCGACAACCTCATCGAGCTGTTCATCATCCTTGACGCGCTGCGCCGCGCCTCCGCGTCGCGCATCACCGCGGTGATCCCGTACTACGGGTACCAGCGCAAGGAGAAGAAGACCCAGGCTCGCGACCCGATCAGCGCCAAGCTGATGGCCAACATCATCGAGCTCGCCGGGGCGAACCGCGTGATCTGCGTCGACCTCCACGCCGAGGCGATCCAGGGCTTCTTCGACATCCCCGTGGATGCGCTCATCGCAACCAAGATCCTCGCCCGGCGCGTGCGCGAACGCCACGGGCACGACGTGGTCGTGGTATCGCCGGACACCGGTGGCGTGCATCGGGCACGCAACCTGGCGCGCATCCTGGACGCGCCGATCGCGGTCATCGACAAGCGCCGTCCGCGCGACGATACCGTCGAGGTCGTCAACGTCATCGGTGACGTCGAGGGCGCCGTCTGCGTCATCGTCGACGACCTCATCTCCACCGGAGGCACGCTCGTCAACGCCGCGGTCGCGCTGCTCGCCAGCGGCGCGAAATCGGTCGACGTCGTGGCGACGCACGGCGTCCTCAGCGACGGTGCGGTGGAACGCCTCCACGCGGCGCCGATCGACGAGATCTGCATCACCGACACCATCCCGTATCACAACGGCAGCCACAGCTTCGATGACGCGCCGAAGCTCCGCATCCTCTCGGTCGCGCCGCTGATCGCCGAGGCGATCGTGCGCGTGCACGAGGGACGGAGCGTGAGCGAACTGTTCCGGTGAGCGGCTCAGACCCTCCACCTTCCTCGAGCCGATGACCCCTCTCATCATCGTCATCGTCCTGGGCCTCGTCATCGCGGCGTTTGCCGCGGCGGCGGAGACGTCGCTCACGAGCGTGAGCCGGATCCGCATGCGCAGCCTCGCCGAGGACGGTAACAAGCGCGCCCGGACGGTCACGCGACTGCACGCCGATCCGAACGGCTATCTGTCGACCATCCTCAGCCTCAACACCGTCGCCGTCATCGTGGTCTCGACGGCAACGGCGCTGCTGATCGGCAGCTATCTGCATTCCGTCCCGCAGGTCGTCGGCACGATCGTGCTGTCGATGGTGGTCCTCATCTTCTGCGAGATCGCGCCGAAGTCCCTCGCACTCAGGTTCAACGAGCGTGTGGCGCTGGTGCTCGCCGGGCCCGTGCAGATCCTGACGCGGCTGCTTCGGCCGCTGGTCGGCGGGCTCAGCGCGATGTCACGGCTGATCGTGCGCGTCGCGACCAAGGGCCACACCGTGCGCGGTCCGTTCGTCACCGAGGAGGAGCTGAAGCTGCTCCTCTATGTCGGTGAGCAGGAGGGGATCGTCGAGCAGGAGGAGCGCGAGATGATCCACGGCATCCTCGAGATGACGGACAAGACTGTGCGCGAGGTCATGGTGCCGCGAGTCGACGTCGTGGCCGTGGAGGCCACCGACACGATCTCCGACGTCACCAAGGTGATCATCGAGTACGGGTACTCGCGCATCCCGATCTACGAGGACAACGTCGACAACATCGTCGGCGTGGTGTACGCGAAGGACCTGCTTCGCTACGGTGTGAGCGGGGACGATCAGCGGTCGCTCAAGGCGGTCGCGCGCGAGCCGTACTACACGCCGGAGGCCAAGCACGTCGGCGAGCTGCTCCGCGAGATGAAGGAGCGCAAGGTGCACATAGCCGTGGTCGTCGACGAGCACGGCGGGACTGCCGGCATCGTCACATTCGAGGATCTCATCGAGGAGATCGTCGGCCCGATCCGCGATGAGTACGACATGCGCGAGGTCGAGGAGCTGCAGATCGTTTCCGACCACGAGGTGGTGGTGAGCGCGCGTTTTCCGGTGGACGACCTCAAGGAGACCCTCGATATCGAGGTGCCGGACGTCGAGGCGGACACGGTCGGGGGGCTGGTGTACGAGCAGCTCGGTGAGATCCCGAAGGTCGGCGCCACCATCCAGCTCGGCAGCGCCACGCTCACCGTCGAGTCGATCCGCCGGCAGGGCATTCAGACCGTGCGCATCACGAGCCCGATGACGCTCGTGCGCGACCGCGGCGCACGCGCCACCGACCACGAGGGGCAGGAGTCCCGGGACAGCCAGGAGGAGTCGCCTGCGCACGCTCGCCGTCAGTAGTGCGCATGATGGTCGGGTGCCGACCTACAGCGACGAGGGGATCGTGTTGCGCCGTATCGACTACGGCGAGTCGGACCGCATTCTCACGGTGCTGACCCTCGAACACGGCAAGATCGGCGTCATCGCTCGCGGCGTCCGCAAGAGTCAGAGCCGTCTCGCGTCTCGCACCGACCTCTTCACGCGCAGTCGCATGCAGCTCGCGCGCGGGCGCGGCGAGCTCGACGTCCTCACCCAGGCGGAGACCGTCGCGGCGACCCCGCTGCGGAGCGACGCGCGCCGCGCCGCATGCGCCTCGCTGTGCGCCGAGCTGACCGACCGCGTCCTCGAAAGCCACCATGCCGACCCGGAGATCTACGCGCTCGTCGCGAACGCGCTGACCGCGTGCGCCGACCCGGACCGCGATCCCCGCGCCGCGATCGTGTGGTTCGCGCGCCGCATGGTGGACCGGCTCGGCTACGCGCCGCAACTGCTCGACTGCGTGAGCTGCGACCGCCGTCTCCCCGAGGCGATGGCGTGGTTCAGCGCTCCCGGAGGCGGCCTGCTCTGCGCCGGCTGCGCTCCCGGCGATCCCGAGGCGGTGGCCTGCTCGGTGCGAGTCATCAAGGTGCTACGAGCGGCGGCGGAAGGGGACGAGCACCTCTGGCTCCGGCTCCGGCTCGACACCGCGACCCTCGAGACCCTCGAGCGCATCGTCGAGTCCGAGCTTGCCTATCACCTGGATCGGCGGCTGCGATCGATCGACGTGCTCCGGGCAATCGAGGGACGGGGTGCCGTCAGGCTGCCGGTAGACTGATCCGTCATGTCTGAGGACCAGGCGCAATCGGACGTCATCGAGAAGCTCGTCTCGCTGTGCAAGCAGCGTGGGTTCGTCTATCCGTCGAGCGAGATCTACGGCGGCCTCAACGCCGTGTACGACTTCGGCCCGCTCGGTGTGCGTTTGCGGCGGAACATCCGCGAGCGCTGGTGGGAGTCCATGGTGGGCCTCCGCGACGATGTCGAAGGCATCGAATCAGCGATCCTGATGAATCCGGAGGTCTGGGTTGCCAGCGGCCACGTGGCCGGTTTCACCGATCCGCTCGTGGACTGCACCGGTCCCTGCAAGAAGCGCTGGCGTGAGGACCATCTCGCCGACGAACGTCGAGCGCGCGGCAAGCCGCCCGACGCCACGGGCTGTCCCGAGTGCGGCGGCGCGCTCACCGGCGCACGTCAGTTCAACCTCATGTTCAAGACGTTCATCGGTCCGGTCGAGGAGGACGCGGCCCAGATATGGCTCCGTCCCGAGACGGCGCAGGGCATGTTCGTGAACTTCGCCAACGTGGTGAACTCGACTCGGCGGCGGCTTCCCTTCGGCATCGCGCAGCAGGGGAAGGGATTCCGAAATGAGATCTCCCCCGGCAACTTCGTCTTCCGCCTGCGCGAGTTCGAGCTCATGGAGATGGAGTACTTCTGCAAGCCCGGGAGCGACCGCGAGCTGCACGACTACTGGTGCGCGGAGCGGCTCCGCTGGCACGTGGACGTCATCGGCGTGCGCAAGGCCAACCTGCGATTGCGCCCGCACGAGAAGGCCGAGCTGTCCCACTACAGTTCGGCGACCAGTGACATCGAGTACCGGTACCCGTTCGGGTGGGGCGAGCTCGAGGGAGTCGCCGACCGCACCGACTACGACCTCAAGACGCACATGGAGCACAGCGGGCGCGATCTCTCGTATTTCGATACCGAGACCAACGAGCGCTACGTCCCGTACGTGATCGAGCCGGCGGTGAGCACCGATCGCATCTTCATCACGCTGCTCGTCGATGCGTACGACGAGGAGGAGGTGCGTGGTGAGAAGCGAGTCGTGCTCCACCTGCACCCCGATGTCGCGCCCGTGCAGGTCGCGGTGCTGCCGCTCTCGAAGAAGCCCGAGCTCACCGAGCCGGCGCGTCGCATCGAGCACGATCTCCGTCCTCATTTCTCGACCATGTACGACGAGACCCAGGCGATCGGCCGGCGCTATCGCCGCCAGGACGAGATCGGGACGCCACTGGCGATCACGTTCGATTTCGACTCGCTCAACGACCACGCGGTGACCATCCGCGAACGCGACGGGATGTCGCAGGTGCGTGTGCCCGTCGAGGGACTTCGCGAGGCGCTGCGGGATCAGCTCGAGACCGGCCGGGAACGCGCTCGGGAGCGGGCCAACGGCGGACACGACGGGTAGCATCGTTGCGTGGCACGTGCTCACAGCGACACCGATGCGGTGGCCGCCGGTGTGCTCGACCTGCTCGCCCTCGGCGATTCCCCCGGCCTCGACACGGTGCTGGAGCGGATCGTTCGGGCAGCGCGGCGCCAGTCGTCGGCACGATACGGCGCGATCGGGGTGCCCGACGGCAGCGGCGGTTTCGCCAGGTTCGTCACCTCGGGCATCAGTGAGCGGGTGGCGGCGACCATCGGCGAGCTGCCCCGGACCCACGGCGTGCTCGGCGCCCTTCTCGAGGAGGGTCCGATCCTCCTCGACGACATCCGCCGCCACCCGCGATTCTCGTACTACCCCGCACATCACCCGACGCTGACCGACTTCGTCGGCGTCCCCATCGGCCACCGCGGGCGCGTGCTCGGCAACCTCTTCGTGAGCGGACACAGCTCCGGGCATTTCACGAGGGCCGATGCGCGCCGTCTGACAACGCTCGCCGCATACGCGGGGGTCGCCATCGCCAACGCCGAGATGTACACGCAATCGCAGCGGCTTGCGGTGGTGGAGGAACGCAACCGGGTCGCTCGTGAACTCCACGACGCGGCAACGCAGACGCTCTTCGGCCTCGTGCTCGCCGCCAGGACGGCGGCCATGTCCACGCGCGACGCGGATGCGCGCGACGCCATCCTCGGCTTCGAGCAGCGCACCGCGTCCGCGCTCCAGGAGTTGCGCAGCCTTGCCCATGCCCTCCGCCCCCGGAGCCTCGAGCGCGACGGGCTCGCAGCGACGCTCACCGACCACGCGGAGGCGTTGCGCGCCGGCGGTGCGCGCATCGTGATCGACGCGGCGGCGCAGGACGTGCAGCTTCCGGTAGAGAGCGAGCATGCGCTCCTGCGAATCGCGCAGGAGGCACTGCACAACTCGATGCGCCATGCGCCGGGATCCTCGATCCGGGTCACGCTGCGCTCCGGGGCGAAAGCGGTGACGCTGCGGGTGCATGACGACGGACCGGGATTCGATCCGAAGGCGCTGCCGCGGACGCGACGCGGCATCGGTCTCGCGACCATGCGTGAACGAGCGCAGGAGATCGGCGCGCGGCTCGACATTCGCGGAGGCGCCGGCTGGGGGACCACGATCACCGTGATCGTGCCCGTGGGATGACGGGATGAGTCCGATCCGGTTGCTCATCGTCGACGACCACTCCGTGGTTCGCGAGGGGCTGCGGGGATTCCTGCGCCTGCAGGACGGCATCGAGGTGGTCGGCGAAGCCGCGGGAGCCGGGGAGGCAGTGCGCGCGGCAGGCGAGGTGTCGCCTGACGTGGTGCTCCTCGACCTCGTGATGCCGGAGGGCGACGGCATCGGCGCGATCCGGCGGTTGCTCGAGGCGGCGCCGGGCGTGCAGGTGCTCGTGCTCACGAGCTTCGCGGACGATGCGCAGATCTTCGCGGCGCTCGCGGCCGGCGCGGCCGGGTACCTCCTCAAGGACATCGATCCGCAGGCCCTCGCCGACGCCATCCGCGACGTCCACATGGGCCGGCCGGCGCTGCACCCGCTCGTGGCGTCGCGGCTGATGCGGCGGGAGGCCTCGTCGCGTCCCGCCCACGGCGATCTCACCGCTCGGGAAGGCGATGTCCTTCGCCTCGTGGTGGAGGGGCTCGCCAACAAGCAGATCGCGCAGCGGCTGGGGATCGGGGAGAAGACGGTCAAGACCCACGTGAGCCGTGTGCTCGGCAAACTCGGGGTCGCCGACCGGACCCAGGCGGCGGTCCTCGCCATCCGGGAGGGTCTCGTCGGCTGACCGGTCCGCCCAATGACGGATGTCGTGGTGCGGCGTCGGGCGGACGCGCTCGGCATCGGGCACGCGCAGGATTGACGGCATGGGAATCCTGTCCGGAACGACTGTCATGATCACCGGGGCCTCACGCGGTCTGGGCCGTTCGCTGGCCCGCGGCGCAGCGCGCGAGGGCGCGTCGCTCGCGATCTGCGCCCGGGGTGGGGAGGCACTCGAGGCGGTGGCGGAGGAGTGCCGAGCTCAGGGAGCCGACGTGGTCGCCGTGGTCAGCGATCTGTCCCGAGCCGCAGACGTCGAGCGTTTCGCTGCCACGACGCTGGAGCGCTTCGGGGGCGTCGACGTGCTCGTCAACAATGCGGCGGAACTGGGTCCACTGCCCCTGGCGCACCTGACCGACGCGCCGTCGAGCGCACTCGAGCATGTGCTCCAGGCCAACGTGCTCGGACCGCTCCGCCTGACCCAGGCGGTGATGGGGGGGATGCTCCTGCGCAATCGAGGGGTCGTGGTCAACATCAGCACCGACGCGGCGCTGATCGGGTTCGCCGGGCTCGGGCTCTACAGCGCGTCCAAAGCCGCGCTCGACGCGCTCACCCGGAGCTGGTCGGCGGAGTTGCAGCACACAGCGGTGCGGATCATCAGCGTCGACCCCGGGGACATGTTCACCGAGATGCACATGGCCGCTGACCCTGAGGCGAACCCCGACGACCTGTTCCGAACGGACGACGTCGCCGAACGATTGCTCCCCATGCTGGCCGGGCGTCTCCCGGCCGGCGACCGCGTCGAGGCCGCGAACCTCCCGTGATCGCCGCTCCCCGTGAGCTGCGCGCATCGCTGCCGGCTGAGCTTCGCGGGCTTCGCCGCGACGGAGCGCGGCTGTGCGTCGTCGAACGAGCGTCACGCCGGATCAGCCACACCACGGTCGCACGCCTCGGCGATCACCTCGTTCCAGGTGATCTGCTCGTCGTCAACTCGAGCCGCACGTTGCCGGCGGCGTTGCGGGTCGACCGCGACGGCGCCCCGCAGGTCCAGCTGCGTCCCGGCGCGCTCCGTGACGGTGGGTTGGATGCGCTGGCGCTCGAGATGGCGCCGCCACATCGCAACGTCCCGCTCGAGACGGGTGAGCTGCTTCGCGGCCCCGGCGGTCTGCGCCTCCGTGTCCTCGAGCCTCGTCGCGACGCGCCACTCCTGTGGCGGATGTCGGTCGAGGGCGGCGACCCGGTGCGGACGCTCCTCACCGACGGCCGGCCGATCCGCTACTCGTATGTGCCGGATCCGGTGCCACTCGAGCACTACCAGACGGTGTATGCGGGCACTCCCGGCTCGGTGGAGACACCTTCCGCCGGCCGTCACTTCACCTGGGAGCTGCTCGGCGAGTTGCGCAGGCGGGGTGTCGACGTGACCGACATCGTCCTGCACTGCGGGCTCAGCTCATTCCAGGACGATGACGTCGATCTGCAGAAGCCACTGATCGAGGAGCGCTTCGAGGTGCGCGAGCGCACGGCTGTGCGCATCAACGACGCATCGCGGGTCATCGCGGTTGGCACGAGCGTGATTCGCACGCTCGAGACAGCCGCTGACGAGTCGGGCCGCGTGCGGGCGATGAGCGGGTGGACGAGCCTGGTGATCACCCCGAACACCCATCTGCGTTCGGTGGACTCTTTGCTCACCGGTCTGCACGAACCACCCGCCACCCACCTGGACATGCTCGGCGCCGTTCTCGACGCTGCGCTGCTCGAGCGCGCCTATGAGGAGGTCCGCGAGCGCCGTTACCTGTGGCATGAGTTCGGCGACGCCATGCTCATCTTGTAGGCTGTCCCCGGCTCATCCCGCCGGCCCAGCCGACCGGTTCCAGTCACGCAACGGAGAGAGTGATGGCAGAGGTATTCATCCTCGAATTCGACGGTTTCGGCGTCGACGCGTACGAACGCGTCAACGACGTGCTCGGGATCAACATGGACTCCGGGGAGGGTGACTGGCCTGCCGGTCTGCACACGCACCTGGCGGGCCCGACCGAAGGCGGCGGATGGATCGTCGTCGAGGTCTGGGAGTCCCAGGAGGACCAGGACGCCTTCATGCAGACCCGGCTTGGCCCGGCGCTCCACAAGGCAGGGGTCACCGGCGCTCCGAAGCGGGCTGAGTGGACCAAGCCACGAGCCCACCACACCCCGAAGAAGGCCTCCGCCAAGGCCAAGTAGGCGTCGCCTTCCCCGGTCGTCGCGGCGCCGGCCGCGTCGGTTCGGCCGCGCGTCGGCCCGATGCTACGCTCACGCCCTCACGGCGCACGCACGCATCAACCACAAACGATTGAGGTCTGGCGAATGGCGGTAAGCACCCGGGGCAAGAAGTCGTCGAAAACACGCCCGCGCGCCACCGCATCCCGCGGGGGCTCGAAGCAGAAGGTCGCCGTGCGGCCGCGGGCCCACAAGTGGGTGTACCGCTTTGACGAGGGCAACGCCTCGATGCGCGACCTCCTCGGCGGCAAGGGCGCAGGCGTCGCCGAGATGACCAGGGCCGGGCTGCCCGTCCCTCCCGGTTTCACCATCACCACCGAGGCGTGCAACGCCTTCTACGCCAAGGGTGGCAAGCTCCCGGACGGCCTCTGGGAGCAGGTGGAGAAGTCGCTCAAGGTGGTCGAGAAGGCCACGGGCAAGGGCTTCGGCGACCCGCGCAATCCACTCCTGGTCAGCGTCCGGAGCGGTGCCAAGTTCTCGATGCCCGGGATGATGGACACCGTCCTCAACCTCGGTCTCAACTCGGCGACACTCGAGGGGCTCGCCGCCCTCACCGGGGACCGGCGCTTCGCGCTCGACGCCCACCGCAGATTCATTCAGCTCTTCAGCAAGATCGTCCTCGGCATCGACGGGCAGCTGTTCGAAGAGGCGCTCGACGCCACCAAGAAACACAAGAAGGCGAAGACCGACGCGGACCTCACCGCGCCCGCGCTCGAGGAGCTGATCACCGAATACCGCGCCATCGTCAAGCGTTACTCGCGCACGGGGTTCCCCGAGGACCCGATGGACCAGTTGCGCGCGGCGATCGGTGCCGTGTTCGAGTCGTGGAACAACAAGCGCGCGACCGACTACCGCAACTACAACCGCATACCGCACAACCTGGGCACCGCGGTCAACGTCCAGTCGATGGTGTTCGGCAACATGGGCGACGACTCCGGGACCGGGGTTGCGTTCACACGCGATCCGTCCACCGGCGAGAAGAAGCTCTACGGCGAGTACCTCACCAACGCGCAGGGTGAGGACGTCGTCGCGGGCATCCGCACTCCCAAGCCGATCGCCGCCATGGCGACCGACCTCCCCGAGGCGTACAGGCAATTCGAGCAGATCGCGAGGAAGCTCGAGCGGCACTATCGCGACGTCCAGGACATGGAGTTCACCATCGAGCGCGGCAAGCTGTTCATGCTCCAGACGCGCAGCGGTAAGCGCACGGCGGAGGCTGCGGTGAAGATCGCCGTCGACATGGTGCGCGAGCGACTCATCACCAAGCGCGAGGCGGTCCTTCGCGTCGAGCCCGCGCAGGTCGATCAGCTGCTCCATCGCCGGATCGACCCGAAAGCGAAGGTCAAGGTGCTCGCAACCGGGCTCGCCGCCTCACCCGGCGCCGCATACGGCAAGGCGGTGTTCGACGCCGACCGCGCCGAGGAGATGGCGAAGAAGGGCGAGAAGGTGATCCTGGTGCGGATCGAGACCAACCCCGACGACGTGCACGGCATGATCGCCGCGGAAGGGGTGCTCACCTCGCGTGGCGGGCGCACCTCGCACGCCGCGGTGGTCGCCAGAGGCATGGGCAAGCCGTGCGTCGCCGGAGCGGAGACGGTCCAGGTCGACCTGGTCAAGCGGCAGTTCACCGCCGGCGGCACGACGATCAAGGAGGGCGACCCCTTCACGATCGACGGTTCCACGGGCAATGTCATCGCCGGACAAGTGGCGATGCTCGACGCCGAGATCTCCGGCGAGCTCGAGGAGGTCCTGCGCTGGGCGGACTCGTTCCGCCGCCTCCAGGTGTGGGCGAACGGTGACTATCCGCACGACGCCGTGCGCGCTCGCGCCTTCGGCGCGCAGGGCATCGGGCTCTGCCGCACCGAGCACATGTTCATGCAGCAGGAACGCCTTCCCATCGTGCAGAAGATGATCCTCGCCCCGGACGAGGCGGAACGCCGCAAGGAGCTGGCGAGGCTGCTGCCCATGCAGCGCGAGGACTTCCACGGGATTCTCGAGGCGATGCACGGGCTCCCGGTCATCATCCGGCTCATCGACCCGCCGTTGCACGAGTTCCTGCCGTCCCTCGAGGAGTTGCTCATCGAGGTCACGCGCGCGGAGGCGCTCGGCAAACCCGAGAAGTCGTATCGCGCGCAGAAGAGCCTGCTCGCCGAGGTGCAGAACCTCCACGAGCAGAACCCGATGCTGGGACTCCGCGGCTGCCGCCTCGGCCTGCTCTTTCCCGAGATCATCGAGATGCAGACGCGCGCCATCATCGAGGCCGCCGTCTCCCTCAAGAAGAAGAAAGTCGACGTGCGCCCCGAGATCATGGTGCCGCTGGTCGGCACACTCGAGGAGTTGCGCAGGACTCGCGAGGTGATCGATCGTGTGGCGCAGGAGGTCTTCAAGGAGACGAAGACCACGGTGTCGTACCTCGTCGGCACCATGATCGAGGTGCCGCGTGCCGCGCTGACCGCCGGACAGATCGCTCAGTCCGCCGACTTCTTCTCGTTCGGCACCAACGACCTCACCCAGATGACGTTCGGGGTCTCGCGCGATGACGCTGAAGGCAAGTTCCTGCTCCGCTACGTCGAGGACAAGGTCCTGCCGCGCAACCCGTTCGAGACCCTCGATCGCGATGGTGTCGGGCGGCTCATGCGCTTTGCGGTGGAGGAGGGCCGGGCGGTCCGGCCGTCGTTGAGCGTCGGAATCTGCGGCGAGCACGGTGGCGACAGCGACTCGATCGCGCTCTGCGAGGAGCTGGGGCTCGACTATGTGTCCTGCTCGCCCTTCCGGGTCCCCGCCGCCCGCCTGGCGGCGGCCCATGCGCGCCTGGCACAGGTCGAGCGAGACCGCTGATCGAAAGACGGCCGCGCTTTCCCGACCAGGTCGACATGGGGGCGATATCCGGGTGACCGAGCACGTGCGGATTCGCAAGATCGCGACGCGCAGCGGCCGTCCGGAGATGCTCGACGATGGGCACGTCGTCGAGGGTGATGAGCTGTCGCCGCCCACGCCCGGTCTGCCATATGCCGTGCGCCGTACCGTGACCGAACATGCGGACGCACCTGATGTGTTCGCAACATCGCCGGTTCGCGCGGTGATCATCGAGCAACGCGGTGGCATCGTGTTGCTCACCGACAACTCGAAGTACGCGATCGAGGTCGTCGGACGCTAGGTCATCGGTAACGGATCACTGGCAATGACCCACGTCGTATATCGTTTCGCCTACTCTTTGTAGTGATGTCCTGGCCGCAGACACCCATGCCCGCAGCCACCACTACCGCGCCGGGTGCCGAGCCATATCTTCCCGTGGAGGAAGTGGCACAACGGTTGGATCTCCCGCTCGGTATCCTGCTTCGTCGCGTCGAAGCGGGCGACGTCCCGTCGCGTCGTGAGGAGGGGCCGGACGGCGTGCGCTACCTGGTCCGCCTTGGCGACCTCGGCATCGAGAGTCCGGTGACCGACACGGTCGCGACCCCGCCGCCGCCACCTGACACGGCCGACCACGACGTCGCGGCGGATCAGACGCCGAGTGTCGACGTCGTCGGGACTGCACAGCCGTCCTCGTGGCCCGACAAGGTCGTACCGCCGCCGGCAGAGGAGCTTGCGGCAGAGGCGCAGACGGCGCACGGGCGCGGCGGATCGATGATCGAGATCGGCTCGAACGAGCCCCGCCGCGACGTCGCATCGATGACCTCGCTCGATCCACGCGAACTGGTCGCAGGACTCCTCGATCGCTGGGAGCGGACCCTCGAGCAACGGATCTACTCCGAGCAGCGTCAGCGATTCGAAGCCGAGCTGAACTCGCGCCAGAACCTCGTCAAGCAGCTGCAGCTGGAGCTCCAGACCGCCCGGGCGGAGCACGCGGCGGCCCAGGCGGAGAAGGATCGGCGCCTGGCCGATCGCGACCGCCGGATCAGCGAGCTGGAGTCGGGCATGCCCGACCCACACGACGCCGCCGGTCGCCGCCGCCGCTGGTTCTTCAGCCGCTAGCGAGCGGTCGAGGCTGGCGGGCCATGGCTGGGGACGCTGTTGCGGAGGTCAAGTCGCGGCTTGACCTCATCGAGGTCATCGGCGGATACGTCACGCTCCATCGCGCCGGGCGCGAGATGAGCGGGCTCTGCCCGTTCCATGCGGAGAAGACACCGTCCTTCACGGTCAGCCCGGAGCGCCAGGTCTGGTACTGCCATGGCTGTCACGAGGGCGGTGATCTGTTCAAGTTCATCGAGCAGATCGAGCACATCGATTTCCGCCAGGCGCTCGAGATGCTTGCCGACCGCGCCGGGGTGGAGCTCGAGACGGGCCCTCAGGCAGCCCGGGGAGCCGGGCGCCGTCGCCGCCGGTCCATCGAGCTCAACGGCAAGGCCCAGGCGTACTACCAGCACGTGCTCTGGGCGACCCCGGCGGGCGAGGCCGGACGCGCCCTGCTTCGCGATCGCGAAGTCGACGAGGTGCTCGCCCGACGGTTCGGGATCGGCTTCGCACCGGCGGGTGGAGCCGGCGAGGATGCCCTTGCCAGGTACCTGACCGGGAAAGGCGGCGCGACCGTCGACGAGCTGGCTGACGCCGGACTGGTGCACCCACCGCGCGGCGGCCGGGCGCGGGACCGCTTTCGGGACCGCCTCGTGTTCCCGATCCGCGACGAGCGCGGCGACGTGCTCGGGTTCGGTGCGCGAGCCCTGGGTGACGCCAAACCGAAGTATCTGAACAGCCCGGACTCTGCCGCGTACCACAAGTCCGCGGCGATCTTCGGCCTCGATCTCGCCCGTTCCGCGATCGTCCGCGAGCACGCGGCGGTGATCGTCGAGGGGTATTTCGACGTCATTGCCGCGCACGCCGCTGGCGTCGAGCACACGGTCGCGAGCAGCGGCACAGCGCTCACCCGCGAGCAGGTGCACAGTCTGAGCCGCATCGCGGAGACGCTGATCCTCTGCTTCGACGGCGACGACGCCGGCCGCGTCGCCGCCACCCGCGCGGTGGATGTCATCGCCGCCGAAGGCATCCAGGCACGGATATGCCGCCTGCCAGCCGGGTTCAAGGATCCCGACGAGCTGGTGCGCCGCGATCCGGCGGCGTTCGCCCAGGTTGTCGCCGACTCACCTCCGGCGTGGCAGGTGCTGCTCGACACGGCGCTGGGGGCGGGCGAAGGGGGCAGCGTCGATGCGCGGCGCGCAGCTGCGGAGCGCGCCGTCTCGGTCCTCGCCAGGATCCCGGAGGCGACCACGCGCGAGCTCTACCTCCAGCAGGCGGCTCGCAGGCTGGACATCGGCGCTCGTTCGCTCTCGACCGACCTCACCCATTCGATGCGAGATGGCGTCCGCAGGCCCGCGAGGATCGTCGTCGCCGCACCCGCCGAGCCGCCCGCAGATACGGCGGAGGAGCCGGAGCCGGTGGAGGCGGACGAACCCATGCCGCCCTGGGAGGCGCAGCTTGCGCGAGTTGTCCTCATCCGGCCTGAGCTGGCCGCGGCCCTGCGATCGGACAGCGGGCTCGGACCGGAGGAGTTCACCAATCCCACGGCGCGGCGAATCTACGACGCGGCGTCCTCCGACCCCGCCGGGTTCACGCTCCGGCGTCTCAGCGGCGGCGACCAGCGACGGGCTGCCGGCCTCCTCGTCCGCGAGGTGCCGGAATTCGCGGATGAGGCTGAGCCGCAGGCCATCAAACAGCTCATGGCCGACTGCGTCCGTCTGATTCACGAGGAGAGCGTGCGGCGCGCCCTGGTCAGCATCTCAACCGAGATGCACCGGGCGCGGGACGAGGGCCGCACCGAGGACGCCGACGCGCTGGCGGCCAAGCTCAGCCGCCTCGCCGCGGACGCCCCGCATCTGCGCCGCACCCTGGCGGTTCGCTGATCAGGCTCACGGCGCCTCGCGCGCGGGCGCGCATGTTTGATCCGGAGCCTCACGAGCCACCATCTTCCTCGTGCCCGCGTGGAATCTTCCCGACCCGATCGCCAGAATCGGCACACTGAGACGGTTTCGACAATTATTGTGAAGGCCGTCGTTGTACCCATCGTCCGGCGGACCTCGCAGAGCGGGCGTCAGCCTGCGCCGCGTGAGACAGAGTTGAGATGACCGCAGCCACCACCACCGCCCGATCCAGAGCCGCCACCCTGCCGCCGCCCTCCGGCGCCGACCTGCTGGTTTCCGCCGCCGAGGCGCTGATCATCAAGGGCAAGGACCATGGCTACCTCACGCCTGACGACATCCTGGCCGCATTTCCTGAGATCGACGTCGAGCCCGATCACCTGGAGCGGATCTTCCACGTCTTTCGCGAGATGGGCATCGAGGTCAGCGACGGGGACAAGGACTTCGAGACCGTCGACGAGATCGACGAGGAGCTCATCGCCAAGGCCGAGGCGATCGACTCCGTCTCCCTCGACGACCCGGTGCGCATGTACCTCAAGGAGATCGGCCGGGTGGCGCTGCTCAAGGCCGAGCAGGAGGTGCACTACGCAAAGCTGATCGAGCAGGGCGACGAGGAGGCGAAGAACCAGCTCACCGAGGCGAACCTTCGCCTGGTGGTCAGCATCGCCAAGAAGTACATCGGCCGCGGCATGTCCTTCCTCGACCTGATCCAGGAAGGCAACATGGGCCTGATTCGCGCCGTCGAGAAGTTCGACTACCACAAGGGCTACAAGTTCTCGACCTACGCGACATGGTGGATCCGTCAGGCGATCACACGCGCCATCGCCGATCAGGCGCGCACCATCCGGATCCCGGTGCACATGGTCGAGACCATCAACAAGCTCGTCCGTGTTTCGCGCCGGCTGCTCCAGGAGTTGGGTCGCGAGCCCAACGACGAGGAGATCGCCGAGGAGATGGGGATCACGCCGGAGAAGGTTCGCGAGATCACCAAGGTCTCGCAGGACCCGGTATCGCTGGAGACGCCGATCGGCGAGGAAGAGGATTCGCACCTCGGGGACTTCGTCGAGGACAAGGAGGCCACGGCACCGTCGGACGCGGCCTCGCTGACCATGCTGCGCACCGAGGTCGAGGACATTCTCGACACGCTCACGCCGCGCGAGCGCCGCGTGCTCCAGCTCCGATTCGGTCTCATCGACGGCCATCAGCGCACGCTCGAAGAGGTGGGCAAGCGTTTCGGCGTCACCCGCGAGCGCATCCGCCAGATCGAGGCCAAAGCGCTGCGCAAGCTGCGTCATCCGTCGCGTTCCAAGAAGCTCAAGGACTACCTCGAGTAGTCGGAGTCGGCGCGGCAGCCGGCGGCGACGTTTCGTGCACGTGAGGGCACGGTGCGTCACGGCAGGTAGACTTGAGTCATGATCCGGGTTAGCTCAGCGGTAGAGCAGGCGGCTGTTAACCGCAAGGCCACTGGTTCGAATCCAGTACCCGGAGCGTCGACGTCCCACTAGCAGCACGCGGCATCGCCCGAGGCGGCGCCGTACACGAGGAACACGGGATGACCGAGACCGCATCGCGGCCGGGCACCACGCCCGCTGTCGCGACCCTGACCGCGTCCGACCCGGAGGCCGTCGCCCCCACCGACTCGACCCCCACGCCCCCGACGTGGGCATGGCCGCTGTCGGTACCCAAGGCGGACTCGCCCGAGCGCGCGATGACCCACGACACCGACGGCGAGGAGCGCGTCCTCGACGGAAGCGCCGGCCCGCCGCCGGTCGAAACGGGCGAGGCTGACCAGACCGAGGTCACCGTGGTCGCCGCCATCACCACGCCAGAGAAGGCACTTCCCAAGGTCACGTCCTTCGGACCGCCAGGCAAGCGCCGTTCGACTCTCGGCATCGTCATGCTGTCGATCGTCACGCTCGGCATCTACGGCCTCGTCTGGTATCACCGCGTCAACCGCGAGGTCGGCAACTTCGACACCCGCATGCACGTGATCCCGGGGCGCTCCACGGTCGCGGTCACGATTCCCTGGGTGCTCGGCTGGCTCGTGAGCATCGCCGGCGCGGTGAGGATCGTGCTTGCGGTCGCCAATGTCACGCTCCCGTTCGATCCGCACTTCAGCGTGCTGCAGGGATACGGTCTGCTCGGCGGATTCGTGGTGATCCCCTACCTCGAGCTGTTGCTGCCCTTCAGCGCCGTCGCGATGGTGATGACTCTGGAGCGCGTGCGCATCGTTGAGGATCGGATGCTCCGCACCACCGACGTGCAACTGCGTCCGACACGCGCGATCTTCTGGATGCTGCTGCCGGTTGCGGGCGGCCTCATCCTCATGACCATCATCCAGCGCCGTCTCAATCGCGCCTGGGAGGACGACATGGCGGCGGCACCCGCGGTGCGCCCGAGAGTACGGGTGGCTCCGAGCTGACCGTCCTGTCCACGCCACGCCTGCTCTCGTGTGCCGGTTGCGACGGCCTGCACTAGACTAACCGGTCGCGGTGGCTGTTTCGATCGCCTGTATCTCCGGAAAAGGCGGGGTGGGAAAGACAACCACCTGCGCCTCGCTGGCGGCTGTGTTCGCGGAGCGCGGACGGCGCGTGCTCGCCGTCGACATGGATCCGCAGTCCAACCTGACGTCCGGTCTCGGGTTCAATCCCTATTCGTTGACGCACACCGTGGCGGACGCGATCCTCGAGCCCGACCAGTCGGTCGACGAGTTGATCGTCCGTACCAAATGGCCCGGTCTGCACCTGTTGCCGGCGAACCCGGACCTCAGCGCGGTCGAAGCCGGGCTGCCGACGACGCTGGACTCGGAGACGCGCCTGCGCCGGGCACTCGATCGCGATTGTCGCGACTACGATTTCATCCTCTTCGACACCCCGCCGAGCTTTGCGTTCCACACCATCAGCGTGCTCGCCGCCACCGATTTCATCGTGATTCCGATGCAGATGTCCGGCTACGCGGTGAAAGGACTCAAGGAAACACTCCGTTCGGTCCACCACGTGCGCCAGGAGTTGAACCCGGACCTCCGCGTTCTCGGCCTGCTGCCGACGTTCGTGGTGATGCGGACGCGGTTCTCGCGCGATCTCCTGGAGGGATTGCGTGCCATCCCGAATCTGCGCGTCTTCAACACCGTCATCAAGGTGACGGTGCGGCTGCAGGAGTCAGCGCTCGCAGGGGAGCCGGTGACCGTGATGGCGCCGTCCTCGGAAGCGGCGGCAGCGTATCGGTCGTTCGCCGATGAGGTGCTCGCCGCCCTCATCGCCGAGGGCGAGCGGGGTGTCTGAGGTCCGCTCGCCGCGGCGCCGGCGGAGCGTCGCCGTCGCGCCCGCGCTGCTCGATCCGGCCGTGCTCCCGGAGGATGCGCCGGGGCGCGTGAAGCTGATCGCGGTCGAGGCGCCCGCCGACATCGTCGATGCTCCGGAAGCGGACGTGTCGCCGGCAGCGCGGTCCTCCTCGCTGCTTTCCGCGGGCGGCGGGTGGATCCCCGTGGCCGTTGCGGGTGTCGTGATCGTGGCGATCTTCGTTGTGGGGATGCTCCTGACCAGAGCTTGACAAGGCGATGGCACAACCACTGTTTTGTGGTACTCTGGGGCGGTGCCAATCGATCCGGACCGCAGCGCTGGCGAGGCGGAACTGCTCGCCAGGGCGCTCGGTGGTTCCTCACCCCCGGCGGAGCTGAGCGCCGTCGCGAATCGCGTTGCCAGGATCCCCTGGTGGGAGCGCCGGTCGCTGGACGCGGCAGGGCTCACGCGTGAGCACGGGGTGCCGCGGGAACGCGCGGAACGACTCGCCGCGATGTGGGAGCTTGCGGAGCGGTGGACGGATGACGACCGTCCGGCCATCGGCTCACCTCGGGACGCGTTGCTGATGCTCGACGGCTTGCGGCTCGCTCGCCGTGAGCAGGTGGTGGTGCTGCTCCTCGACGCGCGGCATCGGCCGATCAAGCTCGAGACCGTGGCGGTCGGGACCATCAACGCGTCCCGGCTGCAACCCCGCGACGTCTTCGGTCCGGCGCTGCGCAGCGATGCCGTTGCAGTCATCATTGGCCACAACCATCCGAGTGGCGACCCGGCGCCGAGCCGTGCGGACCGTGTCGTCACCGCCGCGCTGCGGAGCGCGGGATCGCTCCTCGGGGTGCCGGTGCTCGACCACCTCATCGTCGCCCGTCGCGGCCATCACTCCTTTCGAGAGACCGAGAGCTGGGACGAGGCCGCCTGAGCCTCAGCTGAAGGCGTTCTCGCCGGTGAGCTCCTTCCCGATGATGAGCGTGTGCACCTCCTCGGTGCCTTCATAGGTGAGCACCGATTCGAGGTTGGCCATGTGCCGTGCGACGGGATATTCGAGCGTGATGCCGTTCGCTCCGAGGATGGTGCGCGCGCTCCGCGCGATGTCGAGCGCGGCGCGGACGTTTGCCCGCTTGGTCACCGACACCTGCACCGGGTGCAGCCGGCCCTGGTCCTTGAGCGTCCCGAGCCGGTGCGCGAGCAACCTTCCCTGGACGATGGCCGTCGCCATGTCGGCAAGCTTCTGCTGGGTCAGCTGCATCGCCCCGATCGGCTTGCCGAACGCCCGACGTGTCCTGCTGTACTCCAGTGCGGACTCGAAACAGGCTCGCGCCGCGCCCATCACGCCCCAGCCGATGCCGTATCGAGCCTCGTTGAGGCACGACAGCGGCCCTCGCATGCCGGTCACCCCGGGGAGCACGCCACTTTCCGGCACGCGCACCGAGTCGAATGACAGCTCCGAGGTCACCGACGCGCGCAGCGACAGCTTGTTGTGCACGTCGGACGTCGTGAACCCGCGGGTGCCTCGTTCGACGAGGAAGCCGCGGACGCCGGAGTCGGTCGAAGCCCAGACGACGGCGACGTCTGCGATGGAGCCGTTGGTGATCCACATCTTGGTGCCGTCGAGGACCCAGTCGCCTCCCTCGCGACGGGCCGAGGTGCGCATGGAGGACGGGTCCGATCCGGCGTCGGGCTCGGTCAACCCGAAGCAGCCGATTGCGCGCCCGGCGGCCATCTCCGGAAGCCAGCGCGACTTCTGCTCGTCGCTCCCGTACGCGGAGATCGGGAACATCGCGAGCGATCCCTGTACGGAGACGAACGAGCGCAAACCGCTGTCACCCGCCTCGAGCTCCTCGCTCGCGACACCGTAGGCGACGGCCGAGGCTCCGGCGCACCCGTATCCGTGCAGATGCATGCCCAGCAGCCCGAGCTCGGCGATCTCGGCCACGAGCTCGCGCGGGAAGGTCCCCGCCTCGAAATGCTCCGGGATCACCGGGAGCGCACGCTCGCGGACGAAGGCTCGCACGGTGTCGCGGATCAGGCGCTCGTCGTCACCGAGGAGGTCGTCGACGGCGAAGAGGTCGGACGGGGCGAGCGCACGAGCCCGCGGAGCGCGCTCGGTGACGGCCATGCGCTCAGAGTACCCGTTGCCTAGGCGGCGACGGGCATCCCGGCGTCGACGAGCTGGCGTCGAAGGACCTCGCCACTCGCGAATCCGACGTTGATGTCGGTCACCTGGCCCGCCGCGTCGAGGACGATCGTCGTGGGAAGGGACATGACCCGGTAGCGGCGGGCGAGCTCGGGTTCAACGGCAATGTCGATCTCGCGAATCTCCACCCCGGCGTCGAGCCCGGCTGCAAGCGCGCGCAGCGCCGGCCGCTGTGCCGTGTGGCAGATCGTGCACGTCTCGCCGGTGAAATACAGGATGGACGGCAGCTGCGCGCCGCCGCTGACGGGCTCGAGGACTCGCCCCACGAGCTCGCGCTGCCCGCTGCGCTGCACCCGAAGGAAGAGCGCCATGCCGCCGATCGCTGCGGCGGCGATCAGGGGCGCGAGCAGGAGGATCATCTCGCCGGCTGGCGCGAGAGGGGCAGGAAGCCGATGCGCACGAGCTGGGCATACATGATGCAGCCGACGCAGATGTTGAACGCGAAGTTGAGGAAGGCGAGCGCTGCCACGATCCAGGCCAGCACCCATGCGACGAGCAGCAGCCCGGTGATGACGAAGACGCTCGCGGCCGCGAGGAACACGCCACCGACGAGCTGGGCGAAGCGGTGCGGCGCCGGGTCCTCCTGGACCACCCGTGGCTTCACGATGCCCGCGGGCTTGAGCCAGCGGAGGTAGAGCAGGCGCGGGACGTTGAACGCAGGCGAGGCGACCGCTGCCAGCATCATGACCGCGAGGACCGGCAGCGCCCATGCGATCGGGTGATAGACGAGGCCGACCACGTAACCGGCGACGATGACGGTCATCAGGATCGCCTGATTCACCTTGAGAACGCTGCGGTCGAACGGAACGGCTGCCATGGTCACGAAATCATACCCTGCAGGTCAGGTATTGCAGGGGCGTGCCCGCCGCAGCCTCGACATGCGAGAGTCGGCACCGCTCAGCCTCACGCTCATGGAGGTGTTGATGACTGTCGAAGGATCGGCCCGCATCGACCGTGCCGACGTCCGTGCCGGCAGCGCGTACGAGATCGCGCGCGCTGATGAGCGCCATCGCATCGCCGAGCTGAAGCACTTCCGCCGGGTTCGCCTTGCCGAGACGCTCGCGCTGGTCTTCGAGAGCCGCGACAGCATCCGATCGACGCTCGAGGAGGCGCTGCGAACCGAGCGCGTCGATGACCCGGATCGGGTCGCGGCAGAGATTGCCGCATTCAATGCCGTGGTGCCGGAAGCGGGGCAGCTCGCCGCCATGCTCTTCGTGGACGTGACCGATCCGGCCGACCTTTCGGCGGCGGCGGCGCAGCTCGAAGGTGTCGAGCACACCGTCTTCATCGAAGTGGGCGGGATCCGGGCTCGCGGGATCCCCGAGGCGGTGTCTCCCCCGGGCGAGAACGCTCCCGCGCACTACCTCCGCTTCAGCCTCGATCCCGGTCAGCGTGCGGCCGTCCTCGCGGGATCGTCGGTCGCCGTCGGCTGCGAGCATTCCGAAGTCACGGCGGTCGTCCAGCTCGACGACGACCAGCGTCAGGCCCTGGCGTCCGACCTCTGACGCGGCGACGGTCATCGGCGGCCGGAGCCGCCTCGCTGCGCGACCTCGTCGTACACGTCCGCGGTCAGCCCGGCGGTCTGCTCCCACGTGTAGCCGCTCGCCCGGTCGATGCCGGCATGGCGCATGCGCGCGGCTCGCACCGGGTCGGTGAGCACCATCTCGACGGCCTCCGAGATTGCGGCGGGATCGCCGGGCGGCACGAGCATCGCGACGTCGAGGGTCAGCTGAGGGAGGTTGCCGACCGTGGTGGCCACGAGCGGCGCCCCGCAGGCCATCGCCTCCAGCGCCGTCAACCCGAAGCCCTCGTGCGTGGAGGGCAGCACGACAGCCGCGGCCTGCCGGTAGATCGAGGCGAGGTCGGCGTCGTCGACCGGCCCGCAGAGCACGATGCGCACATGACGCCGCCACGCCTCGGTGGCGAGGCGGTCGGCCTCCGGGCCGAGAGCGCCGGCCATGGCCAGCAGCGGACCGTCATTGGGAAGCCGTTGCACGGCCTCGACCAGGGTGTCGAGCCCCTTGCGCGGGTCGTGCGAACGCAGGCTGCCGACCCACAGGAGGTAGGGCTCGTCGAGGCCCAGCGCCTCCGCGGTCCGGGCGTCGCGGAGCTTGGGACGCGACGAGAAGACGGGTCCCACCCCGTGGGGCACCACGTGGACCCGGGCCGGGTCGAGCCCGAGCGCCGCGACCGCCTCAGTCCGGGTGCTCTCGCTGACGGCGATGACCCCGGCGCACGCCCGGATGGCCGGGGCGAGCAGCGCTCCGTACAGGTGGCGCGCGGAGCCTGACGCTCCGGAGCCTGACGGTCCCCGCCACATCTCGACGTCGTGCACGGTCACGACCTGGCGCGACATCGGAAAGCCCATGACCGGCTCGCCGCCGAGGCCGTGGATCAAATGTGGATGCCGCGCGATCGCGTCGGAGAGCACGTGCGGCTGCGCGCGGAGGAATCGGGCCGGGCGGGCCTCGCTCCAGGCCGGGGAGGCCGGTACCGACGGGGTGACCTCGAGATCGGGCACGCCGTGCAACGCCTCGATCAGCTGGCTTGCGTATCGCCCGATGCCGGCGTCCCGACGACCGTCGCTGAGGCAGCTCGCTTCCAGCAGGACGCGCAGGGGTCTCTGCATCGAGGCTTTGTAGCAGGCTCGGCGCTCGGCACCGCTGGCACAATGGATTCGATGCCGAACTCCCGTTCCATCATGCCGTTCACCGCACTCGTCGGCCAGGAGGCGATGAAGACCGCGCTGGTCCTCAACGCGATCAATCCCGGGATCGGCGGCGTGCTCATTCGAGGTCAACGCGGTACGGCCAAGTCCACCGCGGTACGGGCCCTCGCCCGCCTGCTCCCCGATATCGACGTGATCGCCGGGTGCCGGTATCGATGCGATCCTGAGTCCCCGGCAACGTGGTGCGATGACTGCCACGCCCGATTCGACGCGGGTGCGAAGCCCAAGGTGGAACGCCGCCGCACCCGGGTCGTGGAGCTGCCCGTCAACGCCTCCGAGGATCGCGTCGTCGGAACCATCGACACCGAGGCAGCCATCAAGCACGGCGAGCGGCGCTTCGAGCCCGGCCTTCTTGCCGACGCCAATCGGGGCATCCTCTACGTGGACGAGGTGAACCTGCTCGACGATCACATCGTCGACGTCCTGCTCGACGCCGCGGCGATGGGATGGAACGCGGTGGAGCGCGAGGGGATCTCGTTCTCGCACCCGTCGCGGTTCATCCTCGTCGGGACGATGAATCCCGAGGAGGGGGAGCTCCGGCCGCAGCTGCTGGATCGATTCGGCCTCTGCGTCGACATCACGGGGCTTCGGGACGTCGAGGAGCGCGTTCGCATCATGGAGCGGGACACGAGCTGGAGCCGGGATGGCGCGGCGCTCGCCGATGCGTTCCTCGCCGGCGAGGATCACCTCAAGGCGGTCATCCAGGAGGCCAAACACCTGCTGCCCC